>JADMIO010603991.1_pt1 | contig 56189 bp, 46 predicted proteins | sample 8958161 | NCBI WGS metagenome assembly JADMIO01 (sample SAMN16585339, study PRJNA669376) | soil metagenome | isolation source: Crop rotation soil | place: USA: Cullars Rotation, Alabama | collected 2011
GCCGCGACTTCAAGTCACGTGAATTCCAAGCTTCGGATCCCACTGTGCTGGAAAGCGTCGAGCATGCTCGACCACGGCGTCGGCGACGCGAGCATCGCCGCCGGCATCGGCGCCGCTCCGAGCGCGGCGAGGGAATTCCCGCCGGGCGCCGATTGCAGCGGCGGCATGGTGAACGCCGGCAGCAGCGGCGCCGAGCTGATCAGCGGCGGCGCCGGCTCGACGACCTTGTCGGTCTCACCGCCCATGTCAGTCGCACGCGTCCGGCTCGTAGGTGCGGCCCCAACGATGGAGCTTCCCCGGCGTGATCGTGCTGTGCGCTGCCCACCACGCGTCGATCGCTGCGAGCTCGGCGCGTGCCGGCGGATCGAGCGATGGGGTGATGAACGGCAGACCCGTCATCTGACGAAGCTCGCGGCGCACGATCACGCCGTCGGGATCGCGCACCGCGACGACGAGCGTTCTCGGAGTCGCAGGCACTCCGCGCCGGTAGCAGATCGCCGGATCGAGCTTCGGTTGCTTCCGTGTCCACCAAGACGCGAACAGCGTCGGCTTCGTCGGTGCGTTGTCGCCGAGCAGCTCGTCGATGCAGAACCGCGCAGCACCCTCACGGGAATCCGCCTTCGCCGCGATCGCGAGCCAGCGCTCGACGGCGCGGATCCGTCCGAGGTGCATCGTGGCCGTCATCGCGGCCTCCGCGATCTCGGGATTCGCATCGTCGCTACGGCGATCGAGCACACCCGCGATGTCAGGACCGACCATCACATCGAGGGCGTGAATCGCGGATAGTCGGAAACTGTCGGCATCGACGAAGGCATCGGCAGACAGTTCCGCGAGCTCGCAGGCAAACCTCAAGCCGGCGAAGTCACCGAGCTTCGCGAGACTTTCGGCGGCCTCGACCGCGATGAACACGTCGCCCGGGTCCGAATCCTCGACGGCCCGTTTCATCAGGTCCGCGAGGGCGCTCGGTCGTCCGAGGTCGCCCACGTGTTGCTCGACGAGCAAGCGCAGTGGGTCTAGCCCATCGGCGACGCCGAGGTCTCCGAGCGTTCTGATTGCAACGAGGTCACCGCGACGCCCGGCTTCTGCGAGCACCGGCACCGCACGCGCATCAGCCGTCATCGCTAGCGCGCCCATCGCGGCAGTGCGAATCGCGTGCTCCTTGTGGGTCGCGAACGGCGCGAGCAGCGCGACCCGATCCGGGACGTCGAGGAGTGAAAGCAGCGCGGTCGCGATGAAGCTCCCGCGGCCTCTTTCGATGAACCCCATGAGGTCCGGAACGGCCGGTGCGCCGCGCTTGGCGATCTCGTCGATCGCAGCGACCGCGCTCGGCCCTCCGGCGCTCACTTCGGCGAACAGCTCTGCGATCGAGCCAGTCATCCATTCGCCGGTGGAGTTTGCCGTTGTAGACGCTCGAGCTCCGCTGCGAACCCTGTCACGGTCTTCAGGTCGCGATCCGCGCGCTCGCGATCGAAAAAGTAGTCATCTCCCAGCATGCCGGCGACCCGGCGCTCGAGCGCCAACCGTGCTGCCATGTCGGGAGGCGTAGGTGGCTCGTTCAGTACGACGGCAGTCTGGTCCGATGCCAGCTGGTGAACCGTGACCTCAGGCATTCCGGCAAGCCGCTCGACGTCGATCGTCTGCCGGAGCTCGTGCCCGAACACGGTGAGCCAGTAGATGCCCGGCAGAAACGCCATGAGCTCGCGTAGCGATGCACCGATCCACCGCCGCCTATCAACGCTCTCGTCGAGGTGTTTCGCATCGTGCTCCGGCTTGATCTCGCCATGCGCGAACAGTACCGGCATTGCCTCCAGCAACCGGAATGTCCACGCGAGCCAATCGCGACGCTTCAATTCGTCGTCGATCGACGCCTGCGCGATCCAGAGATTGACATCGTAGAGGCTGCCCTGGACACGATTCACCATCATCTGGAAACCATCGCAGGCACCATCGACGAACAACGATTTCTTGCGCCGCAGGCTCGCGAAGGCCTCTGCCGGTTCGGATGTGAAAGGTTCTGTGGTTCGCTCCACAGGCCCCCAGCGCTTCGCGCTCACGATGGGGTCCGCGAGCAGCGACCACACCCGATCGAAACAGTCCCGCTGGTAGAGCGGACTGCCCGTGTATGCGCCGACGTGAAACTTGATGGTCATTGCTCACTTCACCTTCGGATCGGGAATCCACTCCAGGACCTCGCCGCCCGACGCGATAATACGTTCCTCCAACGGCTTGCTGATGTCGGTGCGCGGCTCGAACGGTGACGCGTCTCGGACGATCACGAACATTCTCAACGGCGGAACATTCGCCGGCTCCGGACTGCTTCCGCGAAGGACCTCGTCGCCACCGGCGGCGATCGCGAAGTCGTCTTGCATCTGCTCGTCGAGCGACAGATACGCGACATCTTTGACATCGCCCACCGCAAACTTGGAGGCGTAGATGTCCGGGATCCGGGTTCGCTTTTGTTTCTCGGGTTTCGGGTTTTCAGGGTCGAGCACGTCGAATTGGATCTTCGAGCTCGACACTTTGTAGGTTGCATCGAACTTCGCGATCATCGTGGGCTCGGTCGTCCGGCCGAGCTTGCGCGCCGCGCGTCCCTCGACATAGCGGATGAGCTCCTGCTTGCCGCCGTTCGCCTTGTAGGCTGCGTGCTCGCGAACGTAGCGGCCGGCGATGTCGGGTTCGATCTTCGCGAACTTCTTCGAGAGCTCGTCGAGACGCGGCGTTTGCCCCACGGGCAGCTCTGGCGGTCGAGGGACGACCTCGATCGTGGGATCTGCAGTTGCCGCCTGCGTGGCGAGCAGGTCCTTGCGATCGTACATTGTCGCGTATGCGTGAAGCTGCTGCGCGAGCTCCGGGAACCCCGGGACGTGCGAAGGCAGCGCATCCGCCGGATGCATCCCGAGCCGTTCCGCATTGACCTCGACCGTCACGCATGCGGCCAGCAGATCCTCGAGTGCCTGCTTTTCCTGCGTGAGATCGGTGATGGTTCGTTCGTCGGGTGCCGGCGATCCCTTCGCAATCGCGTCGAGCTGGTCGGCGATGACCTTGATGGCGACGCGCAGCTTCAACGAGAGCTGTCCGTCACCGGGGCTGTGCATGAAGATCGTCGGCGGGTCGTCGAATACGAGCTGGAGATCGTGATGGACACCCTCCATGTCGAAGCCGGCGTGCTCCTCGGGAGGTGCTCCCACCGACGGAAGCTTGTCTCCCGTTGCCGGGACACGGATCCTGGCAGGAACGGGCTCCTCGGTCGCTCGCGCGAGCGGGCCCGCTGCTTGCGTTGGGGGTGCCGCTCCAGTGTCTTCTGGTCCGGGCACAGGCGCGTGTGCAGGCGCCAGCGCGCCCGGGACCTTCTTGTCGACGAACGTGTCCTGTTCGGTGCCCTGATCCGCCTTGCGCTGCGATGCACGACCGTGAACAGCAGCGTTCATGAACTTGAAGTCGTTGAACCTGACATCACCGCGCTCGTTTCCGAGCCAGACGCGCGGCAACGTCCGGTCCTTCGAGCCGATGACGTGGTCGAACTTCATGTGCACGCCGAAGTCGGCGATTCGCCAGGTCCGTCCCGACAGCGAGATCAGATTCCAATCCTTGTGGAAGCCGAGCAAATCCGACGTGAGATCGATGCTTCCTTCCAGCGCACAGTCCAGCGCCGCCGCGACTTCGAGATCGCCGTAGATGACCCATTCGGTGGAACCATCGTCTGCGCCGCGCACGCGCCTACGGGCGATATGCGGCCTCGCATCTGCGTAGCCACTCAGAATTCCCGTGGCCTTGAGAGCGATGCGCAACCCGACGCCACCGACGGGACCGAGGCCGGCCCGGATGTGGCCCGCGATCTCGAGTGTCAGACTGCCCTGTGCGATCGCGGTCATTGCTGCACCGACATCGAACTCCGTCGGGATCTTCGGATTCGTCGAGTACACGCCCTCGGCCGTGATGCCGTGAAGCACTGCGGGACCGTAGGAACCCTGCGCCTCGAATTTGAAATGACCATCGACCGAGATGAAGTCGCCGATCAGATTGATGCGCGGAATGTCGATCTTTGCGCCCGGAAGTACCGCCTTCGGGATCTCCTTGCGTTCGAACAGCACGTAGGTCGCGGTCGGCGCGAGCCTGCCGCGCGTGGTGATGTAGCCATCGGGATCGACGATGACCTCGGCAGACCCCTTCAGCCATTTCGACAAGTCGAAGTCCAGGACGCCCCACCCGACGAGCGCCATGCTGGCACCTGATTCGTCGACTGCCCCTACCGGTGCAGCTGACCCCAAGCGCTGCTTCACCGCTGCCCACGCGTTGCACCGATCCGCGAGCATGACGGTGACGCTTCCTCGGATCTCCCCGGACTTCGATGCGTACTGGGCGGTGCCGCGAATGTCGTACGTGCCACGACCGAGCCGAGCTGATAGCTGAATGCTCCAGCTGTCGTCCTTGCCCGGCGGCTTGAACGTCTGCTGGAACTGCTTGTCAGCCGAAATCCGGCCGTTCGCATCTCGATCGAGCTGCAGCTCCTGCTTGGTCATGCCGGACGCCTCGACATTCGCCGTGGCTTGCAACGGCTGCTGGCGTCCGAGCACGAAGGATCCGGTGCCGGGGAACACGCCGTCGACTCGATACGTCAGCTGTTCGAGCGCGACGTCGAACTTGCCGGCGCTCACGGAGTTCGTGAACTTGCCAACCGCGAGGCCTTGCAGATCATCGAGGTCAGCGGCGTTCGCGGCCTGATGACTGTCGAGCAGCTTGACGGTCGCCGGCGAAGCGCTGATCGCCGTTGTCGACGTCGTCGAGGACAATCCACCCGTGATGAATCCTTGCCAGATCTGGATCGCGAGCGCGGGTGTGACACCGGCGCGTGCCGGAAGCGCTGGATGGGAGAACGCGAGCGCCTGCAGGCCATTGATCGAGTACAGCTCGCCATCAACGTCCTTCTCGAGCGTGAGGTAGCCCTTGGCGATGCTGCCCCACTTCACGGGAACACTCTGCGGCTCCCAGGTTTGCTTCCAGATCGCATCGATCGTCGCCCGCCGCAGCGGGAACCACGTGTGACCCTCCAGATCGATCGGGTCGATCACCAGTGCCATGCGCGGGCCAGGAACCGTGTGACATGCGTGCAGACCCGGGCACGGCGGAGATGCACTCGGCTGATCGATCACGAGCGGGCCGACGTCGAAGGCCTCGAACTGCTTGTGTGCCTGTTGCGCAGCTTTGACATCGCGGTCGCGCGTGGGGTTCGGCAACGGCGGCTGCACGATTGGAAGCGCGGCGATCGAATTCCCGCCGGCCGGACCGACCGGCGTAGCCGTACTGCCTGCTTTCGGCGGCGCCGACTGCTTCACCGGGGCCGCTGGCTTCGGCGCCGGCTTCGTCTTGGCAGCAAAGTCGCAACCCATCGCGCTCACATCGCCAGGTGGACCGCGTGAGGGCCGAGGTCGTGTGCGCTGAGCACGCGCGACTCGCGCTGGTACTGGCGGACAAGGCCGCGCACGATGTGGCGCATCGAGACGCTCGTGCCTTCGCGTGCGGCGATCAGGGCCGCGACTTGCGCGGCACCGACGATGCCGGCGCCGGTGAGATCGAGGCGCGCGAGCGATGCGAGATCGAGATCGGAGGTCGTCGGAACGCCCGTGGCGAACACGCGCTGCCAGATCCGCTTGCGCTCCTTCTCGCCGGGTCGCGGGAATCCGACGACGACGTGGAACCGGCGCATGAACGCCTGATCGATCCGGTCGCGCAGGTTCGTCGCGACGACCACGACGCCGCCGTGATCCTCGAAGCGCTGGAGCAGGTAGCTGACCTCGAGGTTCGCGTAGCGATCGGTGCCGTGGCGAACGTCGCCGCGTGCGCCGAACAGCGCTTCGCCCTCGTCGAAGAACAGCACCGCGTGGCTGTCGCGCGCTTCGTTGAACACGAGATCGAGGTGCTTTTCGGTCTCGCCGATCCACTTCGAGACGACGCGGGCGAGATCGACCTTGAGCATCGGCAGGCCGAGCTCCTTCGCGATCACCTCCGCGGCGAGCGTCTTGCCGGTGCCTGACTCGCCGGTGAACAGTGCCTTGAGCCCGGAACCGGAGACGCGGCGCGCGAACCCCCACTCGTCCATCACGCGGGGAAGCGCGCGGAAGTAGTGCACGAGGTCGAGCACGCGGGTGTGCAGATCCGGCGGCAGCACGAGATCGTCGGCGGTCCGGCGCGGCGTGACGAGCGTGGTGTGGCGCTCTCCATGCTTGCGCGCGACGGTCAAGCACGCGGCACCGAGCGAATCGGAGGCCGTGACGACGTGCCCGTTCGTGTGAAGGGCGGCGAGCGAGCGAGCCACGCGGGTCGCGGCGCGCACCTCGCTCGCATCGAAGCGAAAGCCGTTCGCGACGTGCGTGATGGTCTCGTGATCGCCGTCGGGAAGCTCCACGCGCCACATCTGCTCGCGCTGGTGTTGATCCGGCGCCGCGAGCGGGATCTCGACGAACGAGCGTCCCGCGAGTAACTCCGCAGGACGCCATGGCTCGCGACCGGTCAGCCACAACGGCGTCGTCATGTCGCGGCAGGTCTGGGCGAGCTCGTCCGGAAGCTGCTCGAATGCATCGGTGTCGATCCACAGGGTCGCATCGAGTGCAGCTGCAGCGTTGATCGAGCGCACCGCATCGGTGGTGGAGAACCGCCGGAGCTTGGTGCCGGTGCGAGCGGCGAGCGCACCGAGGACGCAGCGCGTGGTGCGCGCTGGCCCCCAAACGCCGACGACGTCGATGCGACCGGCGACGATCGAGCTCGCGACGCGTGCGAGCAGGTGCTCGTCGCACGGCACGACCGAAGCCGACTCGAGCTCGACTGCGAGCGCATCGTGGAACGTCACGCGCAGGTCGGTCGGCGTGCCGAGCAGCGCCTCGATGCACGCCGGGGCAAGCCGGAGCTCCTCGCGCAGGCCGGACTCGCGGGGAGTCGCGATGATAAGGCCATGCCGCCGCAGGCGACCGAACGGACCGAGCGCGGTCCGGCGGCCAACTCGTTCGCGCAGCGAACCGGCGGTGAGCGTCGCCGCGAGCTCGACCGAGATCGCACGGCGGTTGGTGTCGTCGTGCAGATACGCGACGATGCGCTCGTAGTCGAGATCGAGCTCGACGGCGGCGCACAGCACGAGCACCTCGCGCTCGAACGCATCGAGGCCGAGCTGATCGGCGATCGCGTCGAGCGGGAGCCGCGCGTGGTGAGCGGCCGCCTTGTCGCGCAGCTGCTGCTCGGCTGCTTGTTCGGCCGCGGCCAGCACCGCATCGCCGGTCGAGATCGAGCGGTGTTCGATCAGATCGCCAAGCTGGTCGAGCAGCGCGTCGACGTGACCGCGCGAGATCGCCGCCGCAACCGCTCCCGACTCCTTGAGCTTCTGCGCGTTCGCGTCGCGTAGCGCGATCGCGGCTCGCATGGCGCGCAACAGCGGGCGCAGCCGCAGCAACAGGTGAGCGAGGGCGAGCTCCTTCGGGCATGCGGGCATCATCCACCTCCGAGATCGATCACGCGGTCGAGCCACGGCACGACAAGCTCGCCGAGGATTGCGTGGTGCATGAGATCGGCGTGGCGGCGGCCGAGCGGAACCCGCACGCGCAGCCGATCCGGCTCGAACGTCACGCGCGCGTCGAGGTCGCGGAATCGCGATAGCGCGAGCACCGGTGTCGTCGGCTCGGCGGGAAACAGGCGCGCGCCGAGGTCGGCGAGTGCAACGGTGGCGGCGAGCGTGCAGGTCGCCTCGAATGCCGTCAGCGGATCGCGCGCGATCGCGGGCCGCTCGGCGAGGAGCTCCGCGAGCTCGGCGACGAGCGCGAGCGTGCGATCGAGCTCCGCGGTCAATGCGGCGAGCTTGCCGGCCGGCGTCGCGGTGTCGTTCGTGAACAGACGGCGAGTGGCACCGGCAAACGAGCGCAGTGTCTCGCCGCGGCCCGGCGGCGCGTCGGTGACGAACCGAAGGTTCGCGTAGTCGAGCTGCTCGAGGGTCGCGGGCTCCGCACAGCGCGCGGGAACGATCACGAGGGCGGGCGGCGCGGCCGCGAGCACGTCGCGTAGGCCCGCGCCGCACGCGAGCACCACCGTGCCGTCGGTATCGATCAGCTGCCACCCGCGATCATCGCGCCAGAGCACGACCGGAACCGGCCGGCGCGCGCGCACGTTCATCGCGCGCAGGCTGGCGTCCAGAGGCGCAAAGATCGGTCGCAACCGTGCAGCTGCGGCCGCTAGCGAGGCATCGTCGATGGGCTCGGTGCGGCCGGCGAACACGGCGATCGCGAGCCGATCCGCGCGCGTGCGCGCCCAGCTGCGCTCGAGCGGATCGAGCACCTTCGCTGCGAGCCCGGCGGCGAGCGCGAATGCGTCGGCCTCGCGGTCGTGCAGAGCGAGCAGCGCCGCGACCGAATCGAGCCAGCCCGCGTGGCGCAGCGAGGCCAGCATCAGGAACGGCAGCGCAGACCGGATCTCGAGCTCGGTCGTCGACTCCGCGGCGCGATGCGAACCGGTGACGGCAACCGGTGCCGCGGACTCTCGTTCCACGACCGTGACATCGCCGGTGACGGCCGGCGCGGTCGCGAGGTCGGGTTGCGCGACGTCTGGCACGAACACGTCGATCACTGCTTGCAGCTGCGCTCGCGGCGTTGCCGGCGCCGCTTCGAGCACACCCGCCGCGAGCGCGATCCTGCGGCGGACGCGGTCGAGTCCCGGCGATGGTCGGGTGTCGTAGCGAGCCGCGACCTGCTCGACGATGGCGACGAGGTCGCGAGGCGGCTCGAGCGGTGCGTCCGGCGCATCCCCGAACAGCAGCGCGTGGAGCCGTGCGAGCGCCCCGGGCTCGAGTCGTGCGAGCACCGCGTCGATCGTCCCGCTCCGCCACCACGCGCGCGCGGCACGACGTGGCGCATCGAAGCTCGCGAGCTCGGCGTCATCGGTCACCGCGCTTGCCGGCTCGTCGACGTCGGCATGCCCGATCGCCGTCTGCGGCGCGACCGTGACGCCATCGCGCGCGAGCGCTTCTGCGATGGCGGCCGTGACATCCGCCTCGATCCGCGCACGCAGGGCGACGACGTCGGGCGCGCTCGCGACGCCGTCGCGCAGCGCGGCGAGCTGGCGGGCGGTCGCCGCGATCGTCACGCGAACCGGCCGCTCGACCACGATCGTCTCGCCGGCGGGCACCGCGAGCGCCGCCGGCAGGCGCGCCGCGATCAGCTGCGGGATCGCCCGTGTCGCCGCCGCGATCAGCTCGTCGGCCGACGCGCCCCACGCCCAGCCACTCGTGCGCCGGATCCGCATGCGGCAGCGATGGATGACGACGTCGGTCACGCCGCCTTCTGGAACCCGAAGAAGGGTGCGACTCCGCGCCCCGCAAAGATCACCGCATACAGCTGACCGGCGGTGAGCGAGCCCACTGGGAGAGAGAACTTGATGGCGCTCTGCGGAGAGGTGGCGTTCCCGGCGACGGGGGGCACGCCTTCGACGAGCACGTAACCTTGGACCGTTGAAATGAGCGGATTCGACAGCGTCACGAGAAATGACGGCTTGGGTGTCGTTGTCGACGAGAGCTTGTACGAATCCACCGCGAGCGCTGTGCCGAGCGTCTTCGGTGAACCATCACCGAGCTTGGTCGGATCGCTCGCGTCGAGCACGTAGTTGTACGGCGCGCGTACGAACTTGTCTCGCTCCACGGGGTCGGTGATCGTCAGCTCGTCGACCACGAGATCAGCCTTCGGAATCTTGAATCCGTCGCCGCCGGAGGTCTTCAGCGACAGGAGAAGGTTGTCGCCGACGAGGCGATCGAGAAGCGCCGCCACGGCGGGTTTATCCACGAGCTTCTGCTTCTCGAGCATGCAGTACGACAGGATGCTGCCGGTGTCCTTGTACGAGAGTGCGTAGATGATCGCCGGCATGATTCAGCCCCCCGACGCCACGACGAGGTAGTTGCACCCGGTCGACTCGATCACGTAGTTCGCGGCGTTGGACGAATCGACCCATCGAATCGACGAGCTCAGCACCCGGTCCTTGTCCACACCGCACGTTTCGACGAACGGAAACACGATCGTCGTCGCCGATCCGGTGAGAACCTCCATTGTCTTTGGCTGCAGCGGCACCGGCGTCACGAGGATGTGGATCCGGATCTTGTCATCGCTATCGTCGACACTCGCAGGCAGCGGCAACTTGACGCCGTCGAACGCGTATCCCGACTCCGCCAACGTCTTCGCGATCGGCGCCGGCGTGAGCGTGCCGTCGTAGTTGATGTCGCCCTTCTCGTTCACCCGGAACGTCGGCACCACGGGATTCGAGCCGTCTTGCTTGCCGAATGCGAGCGTCGCGCCACCGGTGGAGTCCTCCACGATCGACAGCACGAACCGCTGGCCGTCGGGGCGCGTGTGCAACGTCAACACACCGCCGCCGGCAACGACGTCGCTCGCGACCACGCCGACGTAGTGGACCGTCGTGTTGTTCGCAGTCGAGGTGTTGACGGCGATGAACTGCCCGCTGTTGATGTCCTTGTCGAACTGCACCCAGCCGACGAGCACGCGCGGGTCCAGGCCCGGCACGTTCGCGGTGTCGAGCCCATCCGCGACCGTCGGCAGGGTCTGGTCGAGCAGCGTGAGCTCCGAGCCGGGGTTGCCGAACGAGACCTGCACGCTCTCTTCGAACCGCGTCGTCAGGCTGACGTTGCACTTGCCCGGTTGCGTGTCGCCGACCTGCGCGATGTCGACGGCCTGGATGAATACCGGATAGAACTTCGTCTTGTCGCGATTCGCGATGTGGTCGGTGAAGTCGCTGACCTGGAGCCGCAGTGGCGACGTCACCACGAGCGCGCGGCCGAGCTGATCCACCGCGCGGCCCGGCGACAGGTCGATGTCGACGTAAGGTACCGACCCGGTGGTGTTCGGCGTCGGGGTCAGTACGAGGCCCTGCGCGACGCCCCAGATGTGCTCGGTGCGCTCGTGCAGCGCGGCCGCAAGGCGGTCGTAGTTGACCTGCGCGTTGAGATCGGCGGCGCCGAGGATCTGACCCTCGTTGAACGTCGGGCGCAGTGGGCCGCTCACGACCTGTCTCCCTTCTTTTCGATCTTGTCGGGCTTGAGCTGGTTCACCTTGCGCTCGAGCGCCGCGATCTGTCGCCGGAGCTCCGTGAGCTCCAGCTCGTGGGGCGCGGCGAGTTGCTTCGAGGTTACCGCCGGTGCGGCGAGTGCGCGCAGCGACGGCGCCTCGACATGCATCGCGAGACCCGCGCGCACGGCCAGCACGCGATCCTCGTGGCGCCGGAGCGCGGCGTGGCCGAAGATCGGGTCGACGATGATGCCGCGCCGATGACGCCCGCAGCACAGCCATGTCGGCGGCGTCTCGATCGCGTCCCAGTAGCGCAGCGTCGACGGCGCGTAGACATACTCGCGCACCGAGTTACAGATGCTGACCACCTTGCAGTGATCGACCTCGATGCACGCGAGCAACACGCCGGGGTCGTCGCATGGTGGGCACGGCGGGTTGACCGCGGCACAGTCACAGTCGTTGAACCAGCGCCAGATCGCATCCGACGCGCGCGAGGCCGACTCGCCGAGTCGCTTGACCTCGCCGAAATCGTCGCCGATCGCGCGAAATCCGGGTTTGAGGTAGTCGATCGTGTCTCGCAAACAGCAATCGGTGTGGACCTTCTGCGTGCCGCAGCCGGCGGACGCCTGGAGCTTGATCGCGACGGTCTCGAGCTGGTCTCTCACGAGCGTCATCAGCTCGGTCGACCACGCGATCTCCGGAAACGAGTGCGCTGTCGCCCGCGCTCGTCCCTCGCCTGACTCCGGTTGCAACGCGCGCACGATCGCTGCATCGAGCGGCTCGAGCTCGTCGACATCGTGCTTCGCCAGCTCCTGGACCGCGTGCTTCACGTGACCGGTGATCTGCGTGAGCTGCTCGGTGGTGAGTCCCGTGCCCTCGAGATCGATGTTCAGCCGGCGAGCGCGACCGAGAATGCCGCCGACCACACCGACGAACCGCGACAGCAGGATCGCGCGATCCGCGCCGTGAACACCGACGGTGAGGTCCTCGTACGCGAGCGCCTCGTGAAGCTGCTTGAGCTGGACCGCGGGAATCGCCTTCTCGCGATCGACCGAATGTCCCGCCAGTGCCGAGAGCACCTGGAGCGCCATGCCGGTCTTGACGATGTACTTGCTGTCATCGTCATCGCAGCACGCGTACGCATCGTGGATGTTCGGATGGTGGACCTTCGTCGGGCAGCGCAGCTCGAACGTGATCCCCTCGACGATTCGCGTCGGCTCGCACGAAGCCGCATCGCAATTGCCATCGACCGGATACGCGGCGACCGGTTGATCCGGCCGCTCGCCGTAGCGCGCGTACAAGCAGTACGTGCGGCACGGCGGTGGCGTCTTCTGCGCATCCTCGGAAGTCGACAATGACGTCTGGCTCACGGTCGGCTCGGCACACGGATCGGTGCAACCGCAGTCCTTGTGCCGCGCGAGCTCGCGGATCATCGGTGCGAGATCGAGGATCTGCTTGCACGTGAGCACGAGGTCGTTGCCGCAGCAGTCGAGCGCGTAACCCGGATCGACGACGACCTGGCCCTCGCACGGCCCGCATTCGACGAGCAAGCCGCACACGACGCCTTCGCCGAACAACCGCGAGTTATGGAATCGATTCTTCGAGACGACGTAGTCGATCAAAGCCGACAGATCGTCCTCGGTCAGCAGCTGGCCGGCGAAGAACCGCGGTCGCACGAACGAAGCGGTCTCGCATGGCGAGCACAGCGCCGCTGCAGCCTCGGGTAGCCGCGCAGGCTTGCACCCGCACCCGGCACCGCAGTTACCGCCGCAACCACAGCCCTTGCCGCCGGTCGAGCCGCTGCACCCGCAGCCGCTCTTCTTGGGTTTCGTCGTTGTCTGCATCGTTTACTCCTGATCCTCGTCGCCGATGTAGAACCAGCTCTCGAAGTTGCCCGCGGGGTTCCCGTTCCCTGTCGCCCAGTGTCCGTACGGATGAGGCTCGGGCGGCCGGCACGGCGGATGGATCGGATGATTCGAGATCGGCCACGTGCCGACGCAGTCCGGTAGTTGCGGCACGAAGCCGCCGATATTCTCGCCGTCGATCGCGCGGCAGCAGCGGTCGAGCACGAACGCACTGCGCAGCTGGATCAGCACGCGGTCTCCCGGGTCGATCCGATCCGACTTGTGCTGACCATGAAGGCGGACGGTCACGGCATCGGAGAATTCGTCGCTCTTGTGACTGGGCTCGATCGCGACGGGGACGCTGTAGATATCGCCTTTACGGCCGCCGCCACCCTGGATCACCCAGACGTCGATGACGCCACGACGAAGCGTGCTCGTGTGGACTGCGCCGGTGAACTGGATCCGCAAGCCGGCGCGCAACATCTGGTCGGCATCCGACGGCTGGTAGGTGCCATCGTGGACCCAGCTGACGCCGGCGATCCGTGTCGTGACGTATGGGCTGATCGTGCGGCGGATGCCGTTTTCGATCACGAGCCCGTGCTCGTGCGACCACGCGATCCACGCGAGCGCGAGGCACGGCTCGCAACACGGCCGGCGGCACGGCGAGCAGGACTCGTCGTGCGACGGTGGCTCCCACGTGACGTCGATGCAGAAGTCGTCGCGCAGCCGGCTCGGGACACAATCCGGCAGGAGACCGCCGCAGCTATCGGAGGTGATCGGACGGACCGGCTCGCACGGTCGAGCGACGTAGCACGCCGAGACGTACGCGCGTTTCCCCTCGAGGAACTTCTGTTTCGCGTCGCAGCCGAGGATCGCGAGCACGTCGAGTTGCTTCGGCCACGGCACGACGATCTCGTTGCCCTGGCAGTCGAGCGCGAGCCCGCAGTCGACCTCGACGCACAACGACTTGGGAAACTCGACCTGGTGATGCCGATCGGCCTGCACGATCAGCGCCTTGTCGGCGGGAATGGTCTCGTGCTCGTGCTCGCGCTCGTGCTCGTCGTCGCACGGATCGCGCGGCGTCCGGCAGGGAATGACGTCGAGGCCACAGATCACGCCGTAGCCGTGCAGGTAGCGGTTGTGAAGTCGATGCTTCTCGAAGAAGTAGTCCTGCTCGGACTGAAACTCGCGAACGCCGAGCAGCTGGCCGAAGTAGTACTTGACGCGCTCGAACCGCGGAAGCGGCAGACATTCGTAGTGGGGGGCGTGATCTGGCTTCTTCATGATCTCCTCACGACAGGACCGTCTGGATCGAAACCGCGGACGACGTACCGATGGCGAAGCGGGCGCCGCCGTGCACGCGACCTCGGGCGAGCACGGTGGCGCGATGCAGGCGCGTGTTGACGCCGAGGTAGGGCTTCGGCAGTCCGCCGAGCAGCGTATCGATGCCGACCGCGCTCGCGACGCCGAGCAGCGCGAGGCCGCCGCCGACCCGAAGCTGCGCGACGACGTGCGCGGGCTTCTGCGCATCGATCAGCCGGCGCAGCCGCGCGACGGCATCGTCGTCGGCGAGTGCCGGCACCTGCACGAGCACGCGCCAGCCCGTCGCCGCGACATGATCGCGATCGGGGTCGCCGTAGCTGCGCAGCGGCGCCGCACCGAGCGCGGACGCGCCGAGCCGGAATCGCGCCTTCGCCGCACCGAACAGCCGCTGCTCGCCGAGGCGGAAGCCACGCCCGCAGCGCTGGCCCGCGCCGATCCGACCGAACGTGGTCGCGCCGCCGAGCTCCTGCAGCGCCGGTGCGACGCCGGTCGTGAGCTCGATCGCACGCGCGACCGCCCGTGGCGTGCCGCGATGACGATAGAGCTCCGGCGCGGCGGCGAGGATGCGACGCCGCTGCTGTTCGGACCATGCCGGATCCAGCGCGATATCCAGGAAGCTCCCGATCCATGCCAGCGCTTCCGCCGGCGAGCTCGTTGGATCGAGCAACGCGGGGAACCGCGCGATGACGCGATCGAGGTCCTCGATCGACGCGTCGAACGTCGCGACGAACCGGTCGAGGAAATCTGCGGCGACCGGATCCTCCTGGAACACGCCCGGCAATCGCGTCGCGCTGGTCGAGCGCGGAAAGTCGATCCGGATCCGATGGATCGCGGGCGTCACCAGTCCATCGCCGCGGAGTGCGAGCTTGACATGGAGGTAGCGCCCGGGAGGCTGATCGATCAGGAAGTCGCCGATGGCCGTCGGATCGTCGACGTGCTGCCAGTCCTCGTCGGCGATCGGCGCGGTCGGGAGCTCCGCGGTCGCGAGCGACACGCAGACGCTCGTGCGCGGTGGCAGGTCGAGCGTGATCCGTACGCGGTGCCACGTGCAGCGGGGCACACCGCTGTCGAGCGGCGATGCCGGCGCCGTCGCGACCGTGCCTTCACGGGCTCGTGCGGGTCCGGGCACCGGCGGCGGCGAGCTTGCAGGCCGGCCGCACCGATCGACGCACAGCGTGCGCGGTTCGCCGCCGCCGTGCGGGATCTCGATGCACACCACGTCGGCGGATGCGGCGACGATGCCGGTCGCCGGCGCAGTGGCGAGCAACGTCGCAAGCGCGCCGGGCTGCCACGCGCTGCCTGCGAGCTCGAACAGATCGAATGCGCCGCCAGCCGCGTCGGTCGCGATCCATAGCACCGATGGCTTGCACGCGCCGTCCGGATCGTGTGCCGCGGGCGCCGCGATCATGCGCGCGATCGGGGCGGGCGCAGCGGGCAGCGTGCGCGGCGCGAGCGTCACGAGATCGTACGCGGTGAGCTGATCGTGATCGGCGATCACGATCGAGCCGTTCCAGAACGCGATCGGACCGCGCGCCACGGTCGCGATCGAGGCGATCACGCGTTCGCCGCCGGGTGACAGCACGAGCAGCTCGCCCCGGCCGGCGTCGAGGACCGCGATCCTGCCCGTGGTCGCCGCCACCGCCACGGCATCGACGAGCTCGATGTGACAACCACCGCTTGCGATCACCACCCAGCCGAAGCACGACGGATCCGGCGGCGGCGCGACGACGCACGGATCCTCGGACGGCGGTGGAGGACAGTCGACGATGCGCGGCGCGTAGCGCAGCACGGTCGGTCCGCACGCGAGGTACCACTCGCACGGGCAGCAACCGCGCGCGAACCACGGCGGCGGGATTGCCCCCGAGAGCGTGCCGGGATCGACGGCGTTCGGATCGAGCTTCGCGAGCTCGATCACCTGGTCGATCGTGATCTTGCCCGGCTCGGGGATCAGATCGAGCGTCCACTGCGAGCTCCGATCGAGCAGCCGGAACGTCGTGGGCTCGGGGCCGCAGGTCACGCTGACCTCCTCGGCAACGGGATCAGCTCGTGCTGCGCCGGCCATAGCAGGTCGTGTGCAGGGATCCCGACATCGACGCAGTGTGCGGAGCGCACCCCGTCGACCACGAGCAAGAGACGCGGCACGGCGATCACACCTGTGGCCTTCGCGAGCAAGAACCGGACGAGCGCGTCGTAGACGATCGAACCGCCGAACGGCCAGCCCTCGCCGGTCACGCCACCGATCACGGGATCGAACCACCGATCGAGCAGCGTCGAGACCGCGTGGATCGTCGTCGTGACGTCGACGCGCGGGTCGAGCTCGAAGGTGGCTTCGACGCGCACGCTGTGAAACATCGGCGCCGCCGCGACCACCTCTGCGCCGCGTGCGGCCCAGCTCGACAGATACCGGCTGACGGCCCCGAGCGTGAGCTCGGTCGGGATCGGTGGCCGGCCATCGTCACGCGCGGCACCGACGACGAACACGCCGACGACGCCGGGGATCGGGGCGCCTGGAAACTGTGGGTGGAAGTTGGCGAACGCCTTCGCGCGCCGGATGTCGGCGCCGGTCGAGCGCATCGCGAGTATCTCGAAGTCCGCCGGAGCGACAGCACGGCCGCGTGCGCGGATGTCGCGCGGTCCGCGCAGCAATGCGGCATCGAGCGTCTCGGGCTGCGAGCCACCGCCGGCCGCCTGCGGATTCGACACCGACGTGAGAAACGGCGCGGAACCGATCAGCGTCGAGATCTGCTTCGCGGCCACGGTCGCGGCCGCCTCGGCAACGCGGTACGTCGCGTGGACGTTGCGGAACCCTTCGGGCAGCGGGCGACCGTTGATGCCGTCGCCGAACGTCAGCGTGCCCGCCGTGGCGTCGAACCGGAACTTGCGGTCGTCCGGTTTGACCTCCGAGAGATCCTCGACGGCGGTCCACGTGACGAGCTCCGCGCCGCCCTCGTCGATCTGAACGACCAGCGTGCCCTCGAGCACCGGTCGGTTGGCGAGCGACAGCGTCCGGCGCGTCGACCGGTCCACCGATAGCGGTGTCTCGACGGCTTCGTCGCGGATCGTGCGGCCCGAGCTCGCCGGCACGACGTTGAGCGCCAGGCTCGAGATCGCGGGAATTGTCGGCCACTCGCCCTCGAGGAGTCGCGCGCGGATCCAGTACTGCGGCGACTGCGCGTCGGCGCCGGGCGGCGTGCCGGGCAGCCAGCCGACCGGCGCTTCGAGCTCGATCACGCCCGTCTGCGTGAAGGACCGGGTCTCGTCGCGAATGACCTCGACGGCGATGAATCTGCCGCGATCGAATACTTCCCACGCGAGTCGTGGTGGTTCGTGACCCGGCGGTGGCATCAGCCCGCCGGCCGACATCGGGGGCGGCAAACCCGCGAGCGGCGCGAGCGTGACGCCGATCGCGAATTGTGGCGCGGGCGCCACCGGTGCCTCGATCGCGAGGTAGACGGCGACCCCGGGCTTGGGCCGGATGCCGAACGGAAACACCGTCGACGGCGCATCATCGGTCGGGATGGTCAACGTCGCGACGCTGCCGCTCGTCCGCGTGCCGAGCACGGCGAGCTTGCCGGGAATCGCGAACACGTCGCGATCGGTCTCGAACGTCACCGACGTCCCCGACGTGTCGCGCCCGAACAGCTGGAAGCCCTGCCCGACGAGCACGCCTTCGGGGGCTGCATCGGAGACCTCGAACACCACCATGGCCGCGAGCGGCCGCGGCGGCGCCTGGACCACGCCGGCCGAGACGAGATGCTCGACGCGCGCCTTGCTCGGCAGATCGTCGATCGCGGAAGCGACCGTCGAGTGCAGCTCGGCGTACACCGCCTGCAGTGCGACGCCCGGATCGTCGGGCCGCCGGTTCGTCCAGCTCGGCGTGAAGCCACTGCGCCGCGCGTCCAGCTCCGCCGCGAGCTTCTCGGGATCCGTCTCGGTGAGCGGCGGCAAGATGCTGGCCGCGCTCGCGGCGGCGTCCGCGGCGGCAACCGCCAGCTCGGGCGCGACGTCTTTTCCCCACCACGGTCCGCTCATCGCAGCCCCGCTTCCTGCGACGACGCGGTCTCGATCACGACATCGATCGCGTCGACCGCGACCAGCTCGTACGAGCGGATCGCCACGTCCTCGCACGCCTCGAACGCTTCGTCGTCGATCGCGATCGCGATCGAATCGACGATCCCGCGATCGCCGAGCTCGCGCTGCGCGATGCCGAGCAGTGCCGTCGGCCGCACGGGCTCGCCGAACGGCCAGCCGGTCCCGTCGATCCCACCGAGCAGCGGGTCGAGGAACAAGCGCAGGCTCGCCTGGATCCGCTTGCGCACCGCCTCGCGATCGTGCGGCGCCCCTGTGATCGTCACGCGCAGCTTCACGCGCCGGTACGCGGCGCTCTCGACGTACACGATCTCGCCGAGCAACCGGGTTCGCGCGAACTGCGCGCGCACCGCCGCGAGCAAGCCCGGATCGCACGCCGGCGCGACGACCGCCCTGCCCGCTCGCACGAGCTCGCGCGTACGACTGTGGATCTCGGGAACGACGAACACGGTCGTGACGCCGAGGACGACGCCACACTCGCAGGGATCGAAGCCGACCGCGGCATGCGCGCGTGCGACCGCGACACCGCGCGTGTCCTTCGCGATGATCTCGTGGTCACCGGGATTGACCGCACGAGTCGGCACGCGAAGCTGACCGCTCGCGCGCAGCTGCGCCTCCTCGATCGTCTCGTCGTCCAGACCACCGATCGCGGGAACGAAGCTGGTCGCGTTCGACAGCGGCCCCGACAGCGTTTCCCATGCCGCCGGTGGCACGTTGCCACGTGCGCCACCGCCTGCCTCGTACAGCACGAACACCTGCGGTGTCGCGAGCGGGGCGAGTCGCGGCAACTTCCCGGTGAGGCCGTCGCCGAACCTGATCGCCGCGTGCGCACGGTCGACGACCACGACGCGATCGTCGGGCCCGGCTCGCGAGAAATCCGGGACGACGCGCCACCAGTGCTTCGCGCCATCGACTTCGTTGACGTACACGAGCGTGCGCGCGCTCAGCGGCAGGGGTCCCGGATCGAGCTGCACCGCGCGCGCCGGCAGCGGCAGCCAGCTCGGCGTCTCGGCATGCCACTTCCACTGGTAGTGATACGCGAGCGCGGTGTTCGGTACGATCGCGAGCACGGTGGGCGGCGAGGAGAACGTGGCCGCGGACGTCGCGATCCGGATCCAGCCGACCCATTGACCGTTCGCGTCCTGAACCGATGCACTCCAGTCGGTGGGCAGCGCGAACCGCAGCGTGCCCGAGCGCCGCAGTCCGCCGGTGCCGTCGCGCAGGTTCGGCAGCGGTTCCCACGTGTCGGCGGTGGTCTTGTACGACCACGCGAGCGTCGCAGGTGGAGCGGCGGCGATCGCTTCGGGCGACCACTCGGGCTGCACGCTGCTGTCGAGCTCGAACAGCACCGAGACCGGCTCGGTCGCCCGCCGGTGGCGCAGCCGCGAGCACGAACCCGAGCTCGACGGCCGACGCGCCGCCGCCCGCCGACAGGATGTCGAACGGCCGCCCGGTCCGCAGATCCTCTTCGTGCGCGGGGTCGAGGTCACCCGCGAGCTTGATGATCGGAACCGCCGGCACGTTCGGATAGCGCGCGACTGCGAGCGCGAGCAGGCTCTGGTGGATCGTGAATACGACATCGGTCTCGGGAACGCGTACCGGCGTGCGACGCGACAGCTGCGCGTGCGGCTGGAACGGCCGCGACGGATCGGGCTCGAGCTCCGGCGCGAACGTGATCGCCGTGCCCGCCGGCACCGCCGTGCGCATGCCGTCATCGAACATTGCCATCACGCCGCGCACGAGCGACGCGGTGATCTGATCGGCCCAGAACGAGCGCTGCTCGAGCAGCCACGCGAACAGCTCGACCAGCGTGATACCCGGATCGACGGGCGCGTGCAGCGTCCAGTTGCCGCGCGACGCGGTCGGGATCCTGCGCAGCGCGTCGTCGACGAGCGAGCGGTACGTCGCGCGATCGATCGAGTAGCTGATCGTCACGGCGTGTCACCTCGAACGAGATAGAACGGGAACACCAGGCTCTCGCGCGTGTTCGTGCGCCTCACTCGATAGGACAGCGCGACGGTGATCTGCGTCGCGTCGAGCGTGTCGGCCTCCGCGGCAACGTCGAGCACCTCGACGCGGGGCTCGAACGCGAGGATCGCGCTCGACACCTCGCGCTCGATCGCGCGCAGGTTCTGATCGCTACCGGGCCGGAACACCATGTCGCCGAGTCGCGTACCGAAGTCACCGCGCATCACGCGCTCGCCGATCCGCGTGAGCAACAGCAGCCGCAGCGACTGCTCGACATTGGCATCCGCCTCGCTCCAGCCGAGCGCGCCCGTCGGACCCGGAACGATCGGGAACTGCCAGCCCTTGCCGATGAACTGCTTGCCCATGCGTTATCCGATGCGGATCTGACTCGTGGCGGACAGCTCGATCGCCTTGCCCTTGATCTGGATATCGGTGCCCTCGACGGTGATGTTGCCCGTCGAGTCGATCGTCACCTTCGCGACACCACCGCTCGCCTTGACCTCGATCTTCTTGTCCTGATCGTCCATCGCGATCTGGTGCCCGCCGTTCGTGGAGACGATGACCTTCTTGTGTTGATCGTCGAGGACGAGGTCGTGGCCACCCGCGGTCTTGAGCTCGATCGCGCGCGCCTTCGCGCTGTCGTCGAGCCGGAACACGTGTCCCGCCTTCGTCTTGATCATCTTGACGTCTTGCTTCGTGCCGTCGTGGTAGGTGGGCGGCTTGTCGTCGCCGTTGTACAGGCCACCGATCACGACCGGTTCGTTCATGTCGCCGTGGACGAACGCGACGAGCACCTCGGTCTGCGTTTCGGGCACGAACACCGCGCCGTACTTCGGACCAGCGTAGGGTTGGATCACGCGGCACCAGTCGGTCACCGTCGCGTCGTCGAGCCACGGAAAGCTGAGCTTGACCCTGCCCTCGTGCTCGGGATCGTCGTTCTTCTCGACGATCCCCGTGAACACTCCGAATAGCTTCATATCGACGCTCTGCGATCGATATGGATGGTGGTGCTTGAGCTTAGACACGCTTCAGCTCCCCCGTGAAGTTGTCTGTCAACCGCTCGACGTCGAACGAGGTCGTGTAGCCCGCAGCGCCGAAGACGTGATCGGTCTTGGTCACGTAGTAGACGCCGTCGAATCGGCTACCGAGCCCCGTGAGCTCGAGGTTCACGCCCGGGAGGATCCTCGGATCGCCCATCGCCTCGCCGCTGCCTTTGAGGTACTGGTTCGCCGTCTCGGTCAGCATCTGGATCGCGAGGTTCTTCGCCTCCTGCTGGCTCTGGACCGGCCGATCGACCACGATGTCGTCCTTCGCGGTCAGCTGCTTCTCGACGCGCTCGGGGCCGGTCTTGCCCTTGCCTCCGGTCTTCGGCAGATCCTTCTTGGTCGCCTTGTACTGGAACTTTTCCTTCGTGCGCGAGTTCCAGCCGCGCACCGTCACCGACGACACCTGGCTCGCGATGCGGAGCGTCGGCGTGAACGAGATCAGCGACTGGCCGTAGCGCAGCCCGTACTGCTTGACCTTCTTGCCATCGCGCTTGTCGGTAGGCACACCGAAGAACAGCTTCGGCTTCTTGTTCTCGATGACGACGTGCGCTTCGAAGTCGTTACGCTTCGCGAGGTAGAGCAAGAACGTCAGGTCGTCCATGTGCTTCTGCGACAGGAACTTGTTCTTGTCGCCGGTCTTCACCGACGCGTCCGCGTACGGCAGGCCGTGGCGCTGTGCGACGATCTTCGCGATCTCCCAGTCGGCCTTGTTTTCGAACGACTTGGACGTATTGCCGTCCGGCTTGCTGCGCCGCAAACGCTGCAAGATATCCGTGCCGGTGACGGAGAACGTCGGCATGCCCGAGCTCGGAAACGCGGGCTGGAGCATCGTGATCTCGCCGACGAACATCTCGGCGAGGCGGCCGACGTAGCCCATCGACAGCGTGACCGGCATGAACACGTCGATGCTCTCGTCGTCGGAGTGGCGATACTTGCCGTCGGTGTCCTTCGGACCATCCAGCGACCACTCGAAGTGGTTGGCGAGCTGCATCGAGAATCCACCGAGCTCGTCGCGCTGGAGCGTGATCTTGAGGTCGATCACGTCGTCGATCAGGTTGTCGGTGACGTCCTGGCCATTCAGCAGCACCTGGATCTGTGGTGCGTATGCCTCGTCGGCGGGGACGACGTCGACGCGCTCGCTTTGCGCGTTCTCTGTCATGCCGCCCCGTCCAGTCGCGGGATCGTGAGCACCACGCCCGGCACGAGCGCGCGCGGATCGAGGATCGAGTTCGCCACGGCGATCGCACGCCATTGCCTGGCATCGCCGTAGGCTGCCTGCGCGATGCCGCTGAGCGTGTCACCGCGCTTCACCACGTAGGTCTTCTCGAGATCGGGCGACTGCTTCTTCGCGAGCGCGCGCTGCTGATCGACCGTCGTGTATTCCTTGATCGAGAACGTGCACTTCGCGCGAACCGGGAATCCTTGTTCTGCGAACAACGTGAACACGACGGTCAAGCTGTCGATCACGCCGGTGAACCGGAAGCTCTCCCACACGAACTGCACGATCGGCGGCGCGTGCAGGCTGCCTTCGATCGCGAGCAGCTTGCGCAACGGATCGACGTACCTATCGCGGACGCTCGTCATGTCGTCCGACGTGTCGAACATCGCCTCGAACGTCAGCTTTTCGCTCGCGCCGCGCACGAACTGGATCGGCGGTGCGTCGAGGCCCGGGATCGGGACATCCTGGAACGTGTTCGCCTTGGTGAGTGTCAGCTCCGTCGGGTTGAAGCACAGCTGGAACGGCGAGCCCGGGTAGGAGGTCGGGCGCAGCACCTCGATGTGCGCGCGCTTGTCATCATCGGCCTTGTTCGACTTGCCCGGCGTGGGCTCGATGTACGGGTTCGGCTTCGAGTCGTGGAACCACCACGGATTGGGGGCCGTCATCACCGACCTCCATAGGTGCGATCACCGACAGTGCGCTCGTCCTCGAAGACGCGGTCACGCGAGTCGCGCTCGTTCTGCAGGCGCGACCACTGGTTGATGTAGCGCTCGAACAGCTTCGCGAACTCGCGATCGCCGTCGCCGCTGACGTCGAAGTGGACCTCGAGGAGCTCGATGCGAACGGTGCCCTCGGACATCACACCACCCCTCGGAGCTTGCCGACGACATTCGTGGCCAGCGCGACACTCGGGACGGGATACGCGGTGAGCCCTTCGTGCGCGATCTCGAGGCCGTCGATCGCGCACTGGCTCTGCAAGGCGTTGAGCTCGGGGCCATGCCACTTCGTCGCGATCGCGCGCTTGAACACGTAGATCACGGCCGGGTCGCCGGCCTCGTCGCACACCGTGATGCAGCCGTCGCGGCGAGCACCGAGGCTTCCGTTCAGGCCGCCGAGGTACCAGACCCACAGCGCCATGTCGCGGATCACTCCGCGCCGAAGCGTGATGCGGCCCCAGGTATGACGAACCGGCAGCTGGTGGACGAAATCGTTGTTGCCGCCCTCGGCGTACGGCAGCACCTCGAGCTCGCCGCCGAGACCCTTGACCTCGCAGAACGCGCCGAGCGCCATGATCGGGATCAACGCGGCCTGGATCGCCGGCAGGTGTGCATCCGACGGATCGAGGCTGACGAAGAAGCTGAACGCCGGGAGCGGGTCTTCGAGCGTCAACAGCTGCGAGCCCGCGCGCGCACCTTTTCCGATGAAGCTCACGACAGAACCTCGAGCGAGCCGTCGCGGGCCAGTGCGACGCGGATCAAGATGAACTCCATCGGTACTGCGGGTGCGAGCTCGATGTTGCAGAGACAACGGCCGGCATCGATCTCCTCGGGCGGGTTGGTCGTCGCGTCGCACACGACACCGAACGCTTCCTCGGGTCGCGTGCCGGCGAGCGCACCGGCGCGCCACGCGTCGAGCAAGACCGCGGTGATCGCGCGGACGAATGCGAACCACAGCACCGGACCGTTGGTCTCGAACGCGAGCGGCTCCGCGACGCGGCGGATCGCACGCACGAGCCGGTGCACCAGCCGGCGGTGCGCGACGAACGGCGTCGTGCGATCGAGCGTTCGCCCGCCCCACACCGAAACGCCGATCGCGGGTACGCAGCGCAGAAGGTCGACGCCGAACGGGTTGAGCAGCGCCTGCTCGGCATTCATGTAGTCCTCGCGCAGATCGAGCACGCCGATCAGCGGCGAGTTCGCGGGCGTCGAGCCAGGGCCGCGCTCGCGATCGAGCAGGCTCATCACACCCGCCACGTGGCCGCACGGCGGGATGTCACGCGTCGGCTTGGCAACGCCGCCCAGCGGATCGGGGACGCGCACCCAGGGGTGATAGAGCGCTGCCGAGCGCCACCAGCGGGCTACCCAGCTGCGGTCGTCGTCGCCACGGCCAAGCGTGGTCTCGACGTGCTCGAGAATGTCGTCGACCTGCCAGCGGACGTCGGGCGCGTCGCGCGGCAGGTCGACAAGAACCATACGGTCGTGCAGCGGATCCACGGCCGCCGCAGCCGCGCGGATCACGCGGGCCGCCGTGACCTTGCCGAGCGCGTCGAGCTCGGGAAACGCGACGAGTGCGGCCTCGGGCACGTCGAGCAGCGTGCCGATCGCGTCGAGGTAGTCCTCGAGCTCGGGGAGACCGGCGGCGCCGCCGATGCCGAGCGTCACGATATCGGTTGCAAACCCGCGCGGCGTGGACGGCGCAACCGCGCCGACCTGCTCGATCGTCACGAGTTGCGATCGCGCGCGAAGCTGCGCCGCGAAATTGGCCGCCGGGATCGCACGATGCTCTTCGGTCTCGTCGGCTGTGCGGATCGAGACATCGACGGTCGCCGCGCCCGTGGGCGTGCGTCCGCGGTAGCGCAGTGTGACGCGCGTGTTGTGACTCCAGCTGCCCGGCGTCGCGGCAGAGATCTGGAACACGCCGAAGCCGAGCCCCGCGAGGCCCTTCGCAGTCCACGTCGCGCTCGACACCGTCGCTCCGGGCGCCGCAAGCCGTACGATCCACGCGACGTCGCCACCGTTTTCGAAGTAGCCGCGGATCGAGTACGGCGTGTCGAGCTCGCGATCGAGCTGGCCGAACGCGCGCACGTACTCGCGCCAGCCCTCGACGCGCACGGGCACGCCGATCGGCCCGCGCCGGGTCGGTCCGACGAACGCGGCGACGTCGCTCCTGAGCGGCGACGGATCCGCCTGCGGTCGGATCGCCTCGAATGCGAGGCCGGGAGCTCTGGCCGCACGCGAGATCACGGCGTCTGACCGTCGATCTCCAGGCGTTCGATCTGCAGCTCGAGCGTCTCGAGCGCGACCTCGCTATTCTTCGCGTTGAGACTCGGGCCGGTCCACTTCGAGGGCCAGCACCGGGTCATGTTCCAGCGCATCACCTCCTGACCCGCTTCGTTGCGGAGGATGACGCGACCGTCCGAACGCAGGGCCTGGTCACCGGTGGCCGCGCGCCGGATCCAGTTCCAGAACCGGAGGTCCCCGATGAGGCCGCGCTTGAACATCAGGGCCTTGTATTTCGTCAGGCCGGGGAGCTTGCGCGGGCGCATCTCCTCGCTGCCGTTGCGATAGTCGATCGCCGTGATCTCGGCCTCGAGGTTCGACACCTCCATGAACGAGCCTTGCAGCGCTTGACCGTCGTCGCTGATGCCGTCGATTTCGACGATGAAATTGAATCCGCCATACGGATCGTCGCGGGGAATGAGCGCCATGTTCGTGCTCGCTGGTTAGGGTTGCTTCTGATCGATCAGCTTCTGCTGGATTCGGAAGATCACGAACTCGGCCGGCTTCACCGGCGCGATGCCGATGACGCAGATCAGACGGCCGTTATCGATGTCGTCCTGGGTCATCGTCGTGCGATCGCAGCGCACGAAGAACGCTTCCTCGGCCTTCGAGCCGAACAGCGCGCCCGATCGCCACACAGTCGTGAGGAAGTTCGTGATCGACTGGCGCACGCGCGCCCACGTCTTCTCGTCGTTTGGCTCGAACACGACCCATTGCGTACCGACGTCGATCGACCGCTCGACGAAGATGAAGATCCGGCGCACGTTGATGTAGCGCCACGCGCCATCGCTCGACAGGGTGCGTGCGCCCCATACGCGAGTGCCGCGATTCGGGAAGAACCGCAGCGCGTTGATACCGATCGGGTTCAACAGATCCTGCTCGCGCTTCGTGATCTCGACTTCGAGACCGTGGAATCCGTTTGCCGTGTCGATGCCGAAGATGACCTCGTTCGCAGGCGCCTTGTGCACACCACGCTCGATGTCGACCCGCGCATAGAGCCCGGCCATGTGGCCCGATGGGCCAAGCCCGACGGTCTCGTCGATGAACGGATCGCGGACCTCGATGCGCGGGAAGTACAGCGCCGCGTACTTGGTATCGAAGCCGGCGCGAAACGTGCGGATCTCGTCGATCACATCGATGTCCGTCGGCTTGACCGGGCGCGGATCGAGGATCGCGAATCGGTACTTGAGCAGCTCGGCCTGCTGGATCAGCGCGTTTTGCACCAGCGATGACCAGATGCTCGGCGCCACGGTGATCGAGATGTCATCGATCTCCTCGAGCGCCTGGATGCCTGTTCGGTGGCCGGGTCCGAGATCGAGGCCCACGAACGCGTCGGGATCGAGTGCACCGAAGTTATCGTCTCCGTTGCCGAGGTTCGCCCACCGCAGTGTGGCCGGCGGCGTGCCCGCCGGGTTGTCGACGGCCAGCGGGAAGTCCGCGAGTGATGCGACCACCGTCGGAGTCGGTACGCTGATCAGGTTAGAGTCCGACTCGATCGCGAATTGCACGAGACGCGTGTCCTTCGGATCGTCGGACGCGAACCGCACGTGGGCGATCTGCTCGGTCACCGATGGGCCGTCGGCGGGCGAATACAGGACGTCGAACCGGGCCTCGATCAGCCGCAGCTTCGCGCCCTCGAGCACCGGAAATGCACTTCCGGGTACGCTGTCGAGCTGAAGCGAGACCTTGTTGTTCACGATCCCGGTGATCGAACCCGTGTACTTCTTGTTGCCGGCGACATCCTCGAGCTCGATGAAGCCGTTCTTGTAGAGCGACGATGCCCCCCACACGAACACCGAAGGCGTAGCGGTGCTCACGTTCGCGGCGAGGCGGACCTTGTTGACGGTCCAGCCCTGCTGCCACGTCTGCACGCGCTCGACGGTGAACACGTCGACCGCGACGTTGGTGACGCGGAACGGCTCGCTGTTCACGAGGACCACGAACGGCGCCGCCGGGAAGCCGGTGGGATCGTGGACGGTGATCTTGTCGGCGGCGGTCGTCGCGTCGATCACCGTCGCCGGTGTGCCGCCCGGATTCACTCCGTTCGTCACCGTCCAGCCGAGCTGCCACGCCGGCAGCGCCGGCAGCGCGATCGGAATCTTGCCGCCCGCGGGCGCGCCGCTGACCTTGTACTGGACGCCGTTGATCGTGATCCAGTCGTTCGCGAAGAACCCGGTCGTGCTCGCGACCGTGATCGTGTTATCGGTCGTCGTCGCGGACACGGTGGTCGTTGCGGGCGCGTTGTTGCCGAGCCCAGGGTCGGCCATGATCGCGAAGGCGCCGGCGTCCATCGGTTGGACGCGAACCTGCAAGTCATCGCCCCAGGCACCGATCGAACGCGCCTGGACGACGAGCTGGTTCGCCGGGAGCGCGACGGTCTTGACCATGACCTCGACGAAGTCGCGACCGGCCTGAACGCGATCGCCGAGCGGGTTATCGAGCGTGATCGTGTTCGAGCTCGAGTCGTACTTGTCGATGTTGAACGGCTTCGCCGTACCGTCGATGTAGACCTTGATCGCCTGGCCGGAGGTGATGCCGATCAGGCTATCGAGCTTGAGGGTCTTGTCGGCAGGAAGCTGGTTCTTCGTCACGAACGCCATCACGCCGGCGCCGAGCGATGCCGCCGATGCTTTCGCACCCTTCGCCCATACGCGCTTGACGTAGATCTGCTGACCACCGTTGTCGAAGAAGCCTCGGATCGCCAGATGAAAGGTCCAGAACTCGCCCTTCTCTGCGTTGGTCGACCACTCGTCCTTCACCGTATCGGCCACGTCGATCGGGCCGCCGAACACGCGGACGTAGTCGGCGAAGCTCGTCACGAGCACGGGCTTGCCATGATCGGGACCCCGCACGGTCACGCCGACCGCCCCGGCGACGCTCGTGGAGACGCCCTCGATGGGCTTGGGACCGGCGTCGACTTCCTCGACGTAGACTCCTGGACTCAGGTATTGCGGCATCGGGTTCCTCGTTTACGAGATCGGAATGGATTGGTAGTTCGAGAGGTCTTGTGGGATGCGGATGACGGTGTCGCCCGAGAGGCCGGGGCGCTCCGCGTGGATGTCGATGAGCACGTTGAGCGGGGCACGCCGAAGCGGCAGCGCGAACTCGCCGTCGGAGTCACTGAGCACCGTGTCGGTCTGCAGCAAGTTCGCCGGATCGAGCCATGTCACGGTGGCGTTCGGCACCGGAGCCGGCGGCGTCGCGTTGTCGGTGATCTCACCGCGCAGCACCGGCACGCCGGGTGCGAACGGATACGCCGCCGTCGGTAGCAGCTGGATCTTGGTCGCCGCGCCCGGGATCGTCGCCGGCGGATTGTCGTCGTCGAATGGAGCGACTGCAATGACGACGCCGTCGTCGGTGAAGCTGTAGCGCGGCGTGTAGAGCTCCGCGGTGACGCGCACTCGGTAGTTGCGCGGAGCGCGACCGCGGGCGTCACGGTAGTGCTCGAGCCACGGATACCAGACGATGCCGCCCGGTGTGCGCGTCACGATCAACGTATCGGGATCGAGCGCGCGCCAGGTGCCGCCGTCGTCGACATCGAGCTCGATCGTGGTCCAGCCGAATGGCGGGGCATCGAACCCCGCGCTCGGCACGCTCGCGAACTCGTCGACGAGTTGCACGCCGAGCCCGGCGTACAGATGCGTGGCCTCGAGCACTCGCACACCGAGCATCAGGGCAGCTCCTCGATGACGCCGTGCTGGAGGTGTCGGCTCCGCACCGCGGGAGACACGACGGGCGCGCGACTCGCCTCGATCTTGACAACGCGAACCTCGTAGTTGATCGACAGCCGATAGGGCTTGTCATAGGCACGCCAGACGTGGGTGCGATCCTCGATGGTCTGCTGGATCATCGTGATCGCGAGTGCCTCGTCGTGATCGATGAGAGACGTCCCGCCGAGCTCTGCACCGCTCACGATCGCGTGCTCGTACAGCGTCTGGACCGCACGCCCGAGGATGCGCTGGTCGTCGCTGACGTTGCCGCTCCAGGCGCTGATCATGTAGCGCAGCAACAGCGACGTCGGCGACCGCTGGAGCACGACCTGGTTGTTCTGGACGACGCGCAGGTCGGGTCGGTTGCGCGCGCTCGGATCCTCCTGGATCTCGTAGAGCGTCAACGTGAGCGTCATGCCGACCGCGGGGGTCGAGACAAGATCAGCGACGATGCACGATGCGCCGACCGGAGTCAGGCCCGCATCGAGCGTGCGTCTCAGGATCTCCGAGACCTCTGCGATCGCATTGAACGTCGCCACCGGTGCGCCGCAACGCAAACTGCATGCCCGCGTTTGCGAACGTGATCCCGCGAGGTTGGGTTCGCGGCCGCGTGGACGATGTCATCCACGTGGATGTTTTTGTCCATGTCTCAGTGACGCGCTCTGATCCCGTGCTTGCGCATGAGCTCGAAGAACGCGCGCCGCGGTTTGCCGGCGGTGCGCGCCGCGCGCGCGATGTTGCCGTCCGCGGCGGCGAGCGCGTCCTCGAGGTACTGGCGCTCGAACTCGGCGACGATCGTCGTCTTCATGGACTTGAACGAGCCATTACCATTCGCGTGGCCGTTGATCCCATTGGCGACCTCGAGCAATGGAAGCTGCGAGGGCGCGATCACCTGACCCGGATACACGCACGTCAGGTTGCGCACCAGGTTCTCGAGCTCGCGAATGTTGCCCGGCCACGTGTAGTGGAAGAGCACCTCGCGCGCAGCGTCCGCGAGCGTGATCGGCGCGACGTCGTACTCCTCGGCGTACCAGGGCACGAACGCGTCGACGAGTGGAAGCACGTCCTCGCGGCGCTCGCGCAACGCCGGGATCGAGACCGGCACGACACGCAGCCGGAACATCAAATCCTCGCGAAACGCGCCACCACGCGCCGCGCGCACGAGGTCTCGGTTCGTCGCCGCGAGCACGCGCACGTCGGCATCGTGGGGACGCGCCTCGCCGAGCCGGCGATATTCCTTCTCCTGCAGAAGCCGTAACAGCTTGACCTGATTTGCAGGCGCGAGCGCGTCGACCTCGTCGAAGAACAGCGTGCCTCCCTCGGCTGCGGCGACGAGGCCAACAGCGCTGGGGCGCGCGCCGGTGAACGCGCCACCGACGTGCCCGAACAACTCGTTCTCGAACAGGTCCGTCGGGATCGACCCGCAGTTCACGGGCACGAATGGACGTGCGCATCGCGGGCTGCGCTCGTGCGCATATCGCGCGTACTGCTCCTTGCCCACGCCAGTCTCGCCCGTGAACAACAACTCGATCGGATTCTTCGCGACTCGATCGATCAGTCCGAGCAACTCGCGATGCACCCCACTCACGCCTATCCAAGGCTTCCGCCGTTCACCCACGGTCACGCATTATCAAAACCGATTCCGAGCCCGTCAACGCAGGAACCGTGCGCGACGGCACTCGCCCTGGAGTGTGCGCTCCCGATCCGAACACACCCCGCGGGTGTGCGTTACCGAAGCTCCCGTGCGCAGACTTTGGAATATACTGTCGATGGCCCTTGATGGTTGATGACGCGGGTAGCGGGTCGGCGAGTGTGGTGGTGATCGTCGAGGATCATGCGCTGATGCGCCGGACGCTCGAGCGCGTGCTCGCGCAGGATTTTGCACCGCTCGTGTGCGCCACGTTCGACCACGCGATCCGGGCGATCGACGAGCTCGACGCGCCGCCGCTCGCACTGATCGTCGATGTCAACCTCGGCACTGCACGCGGCGACGGCCTCGACGTCGCCCGGCATGCCCGCGAGCGCTTCGGCGGCGCCGTTCCTACGCTGGTGCTCACGGGGACGATGGCGCCGGAGATCACCGAGCGTGCCCAGGAGCTCCGCGCCGAGTTCCTCGCGAAGCCGCAGACCGCGGACGCGCTACGCCGGTTCCTCCAACGCGCGCGCACCCAGCAGCGCTGGGGCGTCGCCGATGTCTTCGCGCTGGATCGTGCCGTCGACGAGTTCGCGCGCCTGCATGCGCTGACCGAGCGCCAGCGCAAGCTGCTCCACCTCCTGATGCGTGCCGCCGAGCGTGGCGAGCAGCCTCAGCTCAATACGAATACGCGCAAGGCCGGGATGCGGCGCTTGCTCGCACGAAGCGGACACACCTCGTTCGGCGAGGTCCGCGCCGCGATCAAACAACACGCTCTGCGACTCGTGTAGTCGCTACGGGAATTCGACCGGCACCACGGTCTCGTCGCCGCGCAGCGTGATCGTCTTGCACATCGCCGGCGACGTTGGTGCGTCACCGGCAACGCAAACGCTCAGCTCGCCCTTCGCATTCTCGAGGAAACGCGCGTGGTGATCGCCGAGTGCGTAGTGCGGCATCGCCTCGACGGTCTGGTCGCCGACGCCGACGATCAGCGCCGGATGGAGCTGGCCCTCGGAGGCTGCCTCGAACATCCGATCCATGTCCGCGCGGGTCTTCGCGGTGCGCCGCCCGCGCAGCACCCAGATCTGCGTCGCCTCCGATGCCTTGTGGACGATCGCGTCGATCGTGGGACCCACCGGCCAGCGCGGCGTCGCGTTCGAGGGCGACTCGAGCTTGCGAGTGGGCTTGTTCGGATCGGCGATCGAATCGAGCGCGAGCACGTAGTCACCGGGCGGCATGCCGACGAGCTTGTAGCCGTGGTCGCGCGCGACGCGTCCGCCGACTTTCCACACGGTGTCTCGTCCGGCCTTGAACCGCGCCATGATCACCACGCCGGCGAGCGAGCCATCGGATGCGACGGTGCCGGTGACCGTGCGCGTCGGCTCGAGCACGAGCGTGGGGCCGGTGCCGGCGAGCTGCGGGCGCGACCGGCGCTCGTCGCGCTCGGCGATGATGCCGCTGTTCGGGGTCGCGAACACGATGAACTTGCCGTCCGCGTCCGTGCTCGCGACGCTGACGGTGCCGTATCGCAGGTGCGCGCGCGTGGCATCGCCGAGCATCTCGCCCGCCCACGCGGCGACGCTCGCGTCGGCCACCGGCTTGCCTTCGGTGTCCACGACGTGTCCGGTGATCGCGGCGCCGCCCTCGATCGGCTTCTGGCGACCGAGGCGATCGACCGCGGCGTGCGCGGCCGGAAGATCACCGCGAAGCTCGGCGACCAGCACCATGATCTCGTCGAGCCTCGCGCGCGTGTCGCGAGACAGCTTCGCGGCGGTCGCCGCGCGCTCGATCTCCTCGAGCCGTTGCCATGCGCGGTCGAGGTCGTCGGGCGCGTTGCGCTGGAGCAGCGTCTCGGCGCCGGAGATCGCGAACCGCATCGCCGAGGCCACATCGTGAGCGGCAAGCTCGCTCGCGCGGGCTTCGTCGTACTTCGTGATCGCCTCGTCGAGCTTGCCGCGGGCGTGTGCGAAATCGCCCTCGACGTGCTCGATGCGCGCGAGGAACACCGGATCGTTGCCGGCGTTGCCGGCGGCCAGCTTCGCCTGTGCGATGAGGTCGTTGAAGTTCCTGTCGGTCGTCGGATCCGATGCGGCGTCGAGCTCGCTCTCGAGCAAGCCGATCCAGGTCTCGGCCTCGAGGTGATAGTGCCGCGTGCGGTGCGCGATCACGTTTGCGATCTTGTACTGGTCTCGCGCGAGCTCCCACAGCCCCGGGGCGCGCTGCGCCGCGATCGCGTACGCGTGGTGTGCCTCGGCGACGATCGGCTCCCACCCGATCGCCTCGGCCTCGGCGATCAGCGCCGGCATCCCTGCAAGCACCTGCGCCACCGGATCGAAGCTCGACCGGATCAGCTGCTTGCGCAGCGCGTGGATCCGCGCGACGCGCGCCGGATCATCGGGCGGCGACGGCGGCGTGACCGGCGCATCGCCGTCGCAGGCCTCGGTGCGCGGCAGCACGCCGCCCATGTCGACATCGTGGATCACGTTTGCCGGCATCGTGCGGCCGAGCTCGACCTTGTCGACCACCTGGTCGCGCTCGCCGAGCAAGCAGCCGAGCTTCGCGAGTGTCTTCGGCGACCGCGGATCGCCGGCGCACGCCTGGCGATAGTCCTCGATCCAGCGCTTCGCGAAACCGTCGAGCTCGTCGGCGACGCGGTCGAAGCCCGGGTCGCCGCCCGACCACTTCGCGCGCATGCCCGGCGTCCACGCCTTCGCCATCTCTACCTCCGGCGACGACGAGCACATCGCCGATGCGATCTCGGGCTTTGGCGCTGGCGACGGCGTTCCCGACAGCTTGACAGCCAGCGCGACACCGAGCGCGGCGATCGCGATCGCGAACCCGAAACGCACGAGCCGGCGCGGCCGCGACTTCGCGCGCTCGAGTGCCGCGAGCAAGGCCTGCATGTCGGGCCATCGGTTCGCGGCCTCGGGATCGAGCCCGCGCGCGAGCACGCCTCGGATCGCGGCGGGCAACTTCGCCTTGACGTTCGCGACGCCCGCGCGCGCCGCGCGACGCAGATCGTCGACGGTCGTGCCGCGAAATGGCCGCTCGCCCGAGAGCAGCTGCCACGCCGTGACGCAGTACGCGAACTGATCGGTGCGCGGGTCCGACGGCGCGCCGAGATACTGCTCCGGCGCCATGTACGCCGGCGTGCCGAGCAGCGCACCCGTCTGCGTGAGCGGTACGTCGAGCGACGACGGCGTGGTGGTCGCGGCCGCAGCATCGAGCGTGACCTCGAGGCCGAGCGGCGTCGGCAGGTCGGTCGGCACGGCGGCCTGTGCACTGCCGTGACCGCGCGCGAGCCCGAAGTCGGTCACGAGCACGCGGCCGTTCTGGTCGCGCAGCACGTTCTGCGGCTTGAAATCGCGGTGAACGAGCCCGCCGCGATGCGCCGCCGCGAGCCCGTGTCCCGCGGCGATCAATGCCTGCCAGATCTCCTCGCGCGGTGGCTTCGTGGCCAGCCACGCATCGAGACTCGCGCCCTCGACGAGCTCCATCGCGATGAAGTCGCGCTCGCCCTCGCTGCCGACCTCGTACACGGTCAGCACGTTCTGGTGCTTGAGCCGCGCCATCGCGCGCGCCTCGCGCAGCAGGCGCGTGCGCAGCTCGGTCGAGGCGTTCTCGTAGCGCAGCACCTTGAGCGCCACCGAGCGCTCGAGATCCGGATCGTGCGCCGCCCACACCACACCCATGCCGCCTTTGCCGAGCACGCGCTCGAGCTTGTACTTGCCGAGCGTGCTGCGCTCGGCGAGCTCGTTGCCCTTGCTCGGGGCGCTCGCGTCGATCGTCTCCCCGGGTGCATCCGACACCATCGTGCCGATCCTAGCAGGTACGTTCGTGCGAGGATGGCGCCGATGCGCTCGTGTCTCGCACTGTGTGTTCTCGCGTGTTCCGCGCAGCACCCGCAACCCGCGGCGAAGCCGGTCATCCACGGTCGCGTCAGCATCGCGCCCTCGGTGGATGCGAAATTGCCGCGGACCGGCACGCTGTTCATGACCTGGCTCACAAAGGCCGAGACCGCGCAGGCCAATGACGAGAAGAACGTCGACCTCACGCCGCTCGCCCACGCGATCGATCGGCTGGTCCTGATCGGTCCCGTCGATCTATCCGCCGGCGGCGCCGACTATTCGATCGAGGTCGAGCGTGGCGACATCATCGTCACGGCGTATCTCGACAGCCACCACGACGGCATCGGCACGATGCTCGGCGCGGCCGCCTCGCCCGCCGGGAACCTGATGGGCGATGGTCCGGTGGTGCACGTCGACGGCGCCGTCGCGAGCGACATCGCCTTGAACCAGGTGATCGACCACACGTCGCTCGGCGCGGAATCGTGCGCGGGTCCGGCGCACGAGCTCGTGATGCTCGAAGCGCCGGAGGTCGCCGGTTCGATGGGCAACGCGACCGCGCGCCGGCTCTGCGTGATCACGCCCACCGGCTACGCCGATCATCCCGAACGCCGCTATCCGGTCGTCTACGAGTTCCCCGGCTGGGGCAGCCGGGACGCGCACATGATCCAGTGGCTCAAGCACGACGCGCTGTTCAGCGCCGCGGCGCCCGAGGCGATCCTCGTGCTTGTCGATACCTCGACGAAGAGCGGCTCCAGCTACCTCGTCGATTCACCGCGCACCGGCGCGTGGGACGCGTACATCAGCAAGCGCGTGATTCCGGCGATCGACGCGCGCTATCGCACGATCGCGACCCGCGAAGGCCGCGCGACCGCCGGGCTCTCGACGGGCGGCGGCGGCTCGCTGATGTTCGGCCTGCGCCATCCCGAGCTGATCGGCGTGGTCACGGCGTCCGCACCCGACGGTCCCGACATCACGAAGTGGTTGTTCGGCGATGCGACCACACCGATCCCGGTGTGGACGCTCGCGATGCTGCGCGTCGAGGCCGCCACCGGAGGTGCCGGCTTCTTCGCGAGCTACGGCAACGATTGGTCCCCGGACAATTCGCCGCGCGGTTGGTCGCTACCGATCGATCTGCAGACCGGCAAGCTCGTCCCCGACGTCGTCGCGAAGTGGCGCGCACAGGGCCCGTCGGTCTGGCTTGACGATCCGGCGTGGGCGGCCGCGATCAAGACGGCATTCGATAACCGCCTGTGCCTCACCGTCGGCAAGCGCGACGAGTTCGGCCTCTACCCCGCGCTCACCGAGTTCACGGCGAAGCTCACCGCACGCGGCATTCGCCACGAGCTCGTCGTTACCGACGGCGGCCACATCGATCCCGACGTGATGACGAAGGCGTATCGCTGCGCCGTTGCCCACCTCGCGCACTGAGATCTGCGACCATCGGCGCATGACCAGGACGATCATGCTCGTCGTTGTTTTGGCCGCCGGCTCCGCGCAAGCAGGCACCCTGCACGGTGACAAGGCCGGCGCTCTGACCCAGGGCCTTCGCTACGCGGGTGTGAAGCCCGCGACGGCGAAGGACACGCGCACGTTCCGCGCCGCGACGCTCGAGTGCGTTCGCATGCTCGGTACCGACAACGTCCTCGGCGACCACAAGTGCACGCTCGACAAGGCCGAGATCAAGGATGTCGCTGCATACCTGCTCTACACGGCGCTGATGGACGCGGAGCTTCCGTCGATGGTGATGGCACCGGACGACATCCACGTGAAGACCGCGAACGTGGTGTGTGTCGCGAAGACCACCAAGGATCTCGACGACCGGTTTCAGTGCACGTTCGAGGGCGGCGGCAAGCCGCAGCCCGTGCAGATCACGCCGAAGAAGGTCAAGGTGAAGGACGTCGTCCAGCCCATCAAGATCGAGAAGCAATGACGGACTGATGAAAGCGAAGGCCTTCGCGTGCGGCCCAACCTCGCACGAGCTCGAACAACGATCCGCCGGGCCGCGCGTTCGCTCTGGCGCGGACCTGGACGATCATGGCCTGATCGAGCCGGATCTCGATCGTGAGCAGCGAGCGCGTGGCGCCTTCGTCGCACCATCGGTGGCGAAGCGACCAGATGGCGGAGCGCCGGTTCGCACACGCGGGCACGTAGGTCGCGACGCAGTGGCGCATCGCGCGCCCTTCGTGTGACAGCTCGCGACTATCGAGTAGCTCGACGATCGTCCACTCCGCGCGCCGCGGTTGCTGGACGGTCGGCTCGATCGGGATCACGAGCCCTTGCCACCGCGAGCGCGGCCAGGTCACCAGCCGCACGCGCTGTCGCGCGAGCCAGCCATGCCACTCGGTCACCAGACGCATGACCGAAGCGAACGTGCGTCCGCGCAGCTCGACGTGAAGGTTCGCGTGCAGGTAGTCGACCAGCGGACGGATCTGCGTCGGGTCGACGGCGTCGCCGCACTTCGCGAGCCACGCGAGGGCCAGACGCCAGCGGTCCGCATCGTCGAAGCATTCCCCGAGCCGCGTCGCGAGCACGGCTGCGGCGAGCTCCGGCGTGCCGCCCGTGCCGAGCACCTCCGCACGACGAAGCGCGTGGTCGATGCCCACGTGATCCGGTGTGCGCAGGAAGATGTGCTCCATGCGTCGGGTCATCGCGATCGGAAGCGCGAGGCTGCGGAAGCGCTGGCCGCGCGCGTGGGCGATGAACCATCGGCGGCGTTCGATGCGATCGAGCGCGGTCGTGCCGAACCACACGGACGCGAGGAACCGCGGCGTCGGATAGCGTCCGAACAGGTGACTCGCGAGCGCATCGATCACGCGGAGCGGATGGCCGGTGATCCGCGGCCAGTCCTCGGGCTGACGCTCGAATACGAACGGCAACAGGTTGCGCAACGCATCGACCTGCTCGACGGTGCGCGCCGGTGCAACGCGCAACAGGCGCTCGAACCGTGATGCTTGATTGTCGTCCGCTGAAACGAAGACGCGATGAATCGCCGCATCGACACGCGCGCGCGCGTGCCGACGAAACGTGTCGGTAGCCATGACCCGCTCCTGAATGCGAGGGAAACCCCACGCCGCGCACCGAGGCGCACGGCGAACGCCGGATTCCCTGTCGCTATACGAAGCGCATCGACATGACCGACACAGGATGGGGCACGACCGGTCACTCGGCAACGAGCTGTTACATCCGCACGCGCGGCGCGTGGCATGCTGGCCGCGTGCCCACGATCGCCGAAGTGTTGCGCAGTGGTACGCCGCTCGAGACGGTTGCAAGCACGTATCCGCTCGACGAGGAGACGATCGCGGAGCACGCGAGCGTGCTCGACTGGGAAGCGCTGTGCCGCAATCCGAACATCCGGTGGACGGAGGCGATGCTCGAGCGGTTCGCGGCTCGACTCGACTGGTACCACCTGACGCGCAACCCCGCGCTGCCATGGACGGTGGCGTTCGTCGAACAGGCCGTCGCCCTGGGTCACCTGACATGGAGCGATCTGCGATGGCAGCCCGCGGTCGTGTGCGATCCAAAGCTCTGCGAGCTCGTGCTACCGCACTGGCTCGCGCTACCGCGCGATCAATGGTGCGCGGGCTCGCTCGAGGACAGCGCCGCCGGACCTCTCGTACCGGCGAGCTGGCATTCGTGGGGCGGGCCGGAGGCGGCGTCGTGGGCACACCCGCTCGTCGAGCGCATGCCGGAGGCGCTGTGGACGTTCCTCGGCGCGGTCGACGGATTTCCGTGGACGATCGAGTTCATCGCGAAACACGCAGATCGGCTCGACTGGCGCCGGCTGAGCTGGAATCCCCAGCTGCCGTGGACGATCGCGTTCGTGCGGCAGTTCGCGGACCGCATCGAGTGGGATCGAGCCGTGTTTCGAATCCCGTGGACGGCCGAGCTCGCGCGCGAGCTGAAGGACCGCATCGACTGGCGGCGGCTCGCCCACGATCGCGACTTTCCGTGGACGCCGGAGCTGATCGAGGAGCTCGCGGGTCACATCTACTGGGCGCGCCCCGACATGGATATCGGCGGCTGGGAAGGCACGTTCGGCGGCCTCGTCCAGGACGAACGCCTCCAGTGGACTCCCGAGCGGTTCGAACGCCTGCGCGGACACCTCGAGGCGCACTTCGAGCGCGTGTTCCGCGAGGACCCGGAGCTGAACGAGGACAGCGACGAGGATGATGACGACGGCGAGATCGATGGCGCCGAGCGCTACTGGACGGCGTGGTGTGCGACCGGCAACTGGTCGCGCGAGATGTTCGACCGCGCACTCGACCTCGAGCACGAGCTCGGCATGGAGACGATCGATTGGACGCAGGTGTCTCGTCACGCGCGGACGCCGTGGACGGACGAGTTCGTCGCGCAACACGCCGACAAGCTCGTCGTGTGGGAGCTCCGCGGCAACAAGCACTTTCCGTTTGCCCGCCATCTGCATCGCTTCGCCGATCGGCTCCAGGAGTGGGACTGGAAGTCGCTCAGCTCGAGCGCGAGCTTCGAGCCGACGGCGGAGCTCCTCGAGACGTACGGAGATCGACTGGACTGGCAGAAGCTGTCGAGCAACCCGAAGCTGTCGCCCGAGCTCATCGCGCGGTATGGGGATCGCTGGGACTGGGACCAGCTCGCGAAGAACGACGCCGCATTGACGGCGGACGTGGTCGCGACGATGGCCGACCGCATCCCCGCTCGCGCGTGGAGCCGGATCGCGAAGAGATTCCCGACGCTCGCACCGGCCGAGAGGCGATCGGAGTTGCTCGCCGGCCGGCGCGAGAAAGACGTGCTCGACGACGCCGCGGTCCGCGACCTGCTGACGACCGCACACATGGCGCGCTCGCCGGAGCTCGAGGCCGCGATCGACCGCGCGCCAAACGATCGCAACACGTACCGTGCGTACGCGGACTGGCTGCGCGAACGCCGCGATCCGCAGGGCGATCTGATCGCGCTGATGCTCGAGCGGTCGTCGGGCTCCGAGGTCGAGGACGCGATCGCACGCTATCGCGAGCGCCTGGAGCTCGGTCAGGTGCAGGTGCGATGGCGGTTCGGATTCATCGACGAGCTGTACGAGGTCTACAAGGACTGGAAGCGCGCCCTCGGTATGCGCGTGTCGCGGTTCTTGCGCGGCTTCTCGATGACGCTGTCGACGACCGGCGATCTCGCAGCCGCGGATCTGGCGGTCATCGCGCAACAGTCGTGGCTCGAGCGGTTATCGCTCGCACACGCGAAGCTCGCGCGGTACGACGCGCTCGCCGCACTCGCGCAGCTCCGCGACCTGCGCCTCGATCACGCGCCGGTTCGCGACCTCGGCTTTCTGGCTGCGTTCGGCCAGCTCGAGATCCTCGGACTGTGGAACACGGGCATCGACGACACCACGTTTGCCGGAGTGCGCCACGCGAAGCGGCTGCGCGCGCTCCACACGGGCCACAACCCGATCACCGACGCGGCGCCGCTCGCGGATCTGCGCGAGCTCGAAGAGCTCGACATCCGGTTCTCGAAGATCAGCGACCTGACGCCGCTCGAACAGCTTCCCGCGCTGCGCCGCCTCGCGCCGGAGGCATCGGCGGTCTCGCAGACCGAGCTCGCGCGGTTCACGAGCATGCGGCCCGATGTCGAGATCACGCATTACAAGGACTGGCCCGGCGCGTCCGTCGTGCTGCCGTTCACCGACAGCAAATCGCTCGACCCGATGGTCCGGTCTCGTACAATCGAGTCATGAAACTCGTGGTTCTGCTGATCGCAGCGGCGTGCAGCTCGGCGGTTGCCGACAAGACCAGCGATGGTCAGAAGCTCGCGAGCGCGGACCTCGCCGCGACCATCGCGAGCGAGAAGCTCGCGGGTGCTTGGCAGCTCGGCCCGCTGTACTGGGATTCGACGCAAAAGCACACGATCGGCGAGGCACGGCTCGTGTTCGCGGCCGATGCGACCGACAAGCTCGCCGACGCGCCGTTCGTCGCGGGCGACAAGATCGTGCTCGACCTCGGCCCACCGGCGAAGATTCTCGCGCATGCCGATGCGAAGAAGCTGCGCGAGGCGGCGAAGCGCACGGCCGACGTCGAGACCGCGCTCGCGATCGCGCGTGCGAAGCTGAAGACGCTGCCGCGCTACAGCTACTGGGTCAAGGAAGGCTGGAAGTACGAGACGCGCGTGTGGCTCCAGGGCACGAAGATCCTCGTCGCGTTCGACACGCCGAACGTCACCGACCAGAACATCAACATCGAGGTCGATCCGATCGGCAAGAAGGTGCTGTCGGTGAAGCTCGGGATGGCCTGATCAGCGCCGCGCGACGTGGACGATGTATCCGAGCGCGCCGATCGGATCGAGCTCGAGGCCGAGCGTGACCGACCAGTCGCGCGGATCGTCGGTGGAGCGCGTCATCGACGTGATCATGCGGATGCCGCTCGCGTGCGCGAGACCGAGGTACGGATCCGGTGTCGTGTAGCCGAAGCCGAATGCGCCGGTGACGACATGACCATTGCCACCGCCGCGCAGCACGAGACCCATGCTGCCGGGATGGTACGAGTGCGTCGGCACACCGCCGACGATCAGCTCGCCGCCGAGCACCGATCCGGAGACCGTGCGCGCCTCGGCCCACGCGCCGACGCGGATCGCGCCGCGGTGCGCGACCGCGAGGCTCAGGTCGATGCCGAGCGCGCCCTCGCCGAGCGCCGACGATTCGGGCATCAGCGGCGTGGTCGAGCGCGCCGCGAATGCCGGCGGGCGCGATGCGATGCCGTACCCGATGCGAGCCCACGTCGACCACTCGAGCGTCGGACGCTTCGCGGGCTCGGGCATCGAGATCACGCCCATCTCGATCGTGAGGTCGGAGGGGCCGAACACGGTCGTCAGGTCCTTGCCGACGTCCGCCTCGGTCAGCGGGCGTCCCTCCGCCGGCTCGTCGGTTGGGGGCTGCGCATCGGCCGCAGGCTCATCGGGCTCCGCCATCGCGGGAGACGAAGCGCCGAGCAGCGTGCCGGCCGCGATCACCGTGAGCCGGTGGCTGCGCCGCGCGCCCGGCGCGCAGTCCGCCGTCATGATGGTGCCGTCGGCGCGCCGGTAGAACCGCACGCACGGCTTGATCCCGCGCGACGCGAGGACTGTCTCGGCCTGATCGCGGGTCATCTCCGAGAGGTTGAAGACCGGCCGTTCGCACCCGGCGCACACGCGCACGCGCTCGTCGCCGGTCATGTCGGCCCAGCGCTGGTTGCACGGCGAGGCGAGCCGCAGATTGGCGAGCTGGAACGGCGCATCGCCGGCGGCCCGCGACAGCTCGCCGCGCATCGCGGCCAGCTCGTCGATCACGCGGGAATCGGGCGTGGTTTCAGCCAGCTGCGTTTCGAGGCGGCCGAGCTCGCGCTGCAGGTCGTCCATCCGGACCTCCAACGCACGAGCGGCTCTCAGGATTCAGCAAATCCGCGATCTCGTCGCAGACGCGCCCGAACTTCGCCTCGTCGGCGGCGCTGATCACGAGCTTGCGGGCCAGCCGGCTCGACAGTCCCATGTCCTCGAACAGATCCGGGAGCACCTCTTCCTTGCGCTGGTGCGCGTACGGCAGTCCGCCGCTCAGGTATTCGCCCGAAAACCAGGGGGCGAACTCGGCCGCATCGTCGGCGATGGCGCGCCGCATCTCGTCGGAGGTCGGTTGGCGCGCCAGCGTGCCGGCATGAAAGCGCGCGAGCCATTGTGCGCCGAACGAGTAGCCGAGCAGCTGCTGCAGGTACGGCGGGTTCGCGGCGAGCAGCGACACCTCCGGCACCGCGGGATCCACCATCTCGCGGTAGAAGCCGTGCTGGGCCGCGAGCGTGTACGTCGTCGAGCGACCGCCGTCCTCGATGTCGACCGCCGGTAGATTCGTTCGCCGATCGTAGCCGGTCGCGCAGACGAGATAGTCGGCGGGAAGCACCTCGCCCGTGTCGAGCGCGACGCCACGCTCGGTGAGTGCCGCGACCGAGGCTTTGCGCGTCGCGACGGTCTTCAAGAACGCGAGCTGCTCGCGCTTCATGATCGCGAAGCGATTCCGGAACACGTCGGAGTCGTCCTCGAGCGGATTGACGAGCATGCCCGACCACCGCAGCGGCGCCTGCAGCATGCGCATCACGCGGCCGTAGCCGAGTCGCCGGCGGCGCAATGCTGCGAGCTGGAGGTAATACAGATACAGCGGCACGTTCCACGGAGCGCCGTACAGCCGCTCGTACTGGAACGCCCACAAGCTCTTCGTGTAGACCCACGTCGTGTTCGCGTCGCGCAGCAGCGACAGGATCTCGTGCGCCGACTTTCCCGCGCCGAGCACGACCACGGCGCGGCGGTTCGTGGCGATGTCCTCCACCATCGCGGGCGTCAGCTCGCTCGAGTGCACGACCTTGACGCGCGATGTGGCGCGGCCGGCGAGCTCGGGCACGTGATGGCGCCCCGCCTGCGCGAATCCGGTCGCGCACACGACAACGTCGCACGTATGCGCGCCTGCGGTCGTCTCGACGACGCAACGCTCGGTCGCCTTCGACCGCCGCACGGTGATGCGCTCGACGTGCGTGCGATAGGTGATCTTGTCGGCGATCGACTTCGCGCGCGCGTACGCGGATAGATACGCGTGGACCTCCTCGCGCGTCGCGTGCGGCTCGCGGCTCGCGATCGGCGGGTGATCGTGGAACCGATAGTTGAACGAGCGCGAGTGGATCGTCAGCGACGGGTACTTCGTGGTCGCCCAGATGCCGCCGAGCTCGTCGTTCTTCTCGAACGCGCGCGCTTCGAAGCCGGCCTGCTGCATCGCGTGCAACCCCGCGAGCCCCGCGCCGCCGGCACCGATGACGATCACGCGCCTCGACACGTGCGCTCCAGTTTTGCTATGTCGATCACCACAGGATGAATCCGTTCTTGCTCGGCAAGCCGCGACCGATCGTGGTCGGCCATCGCGGCGTGCCGGCGCTGCACCAGGAGAACACGCTCGCCGGGTTTCGCCGCGCGCGCTCGCTCGGCATCCCCGCCGTCGAGCTCGACGTGCAGCTGACCAAGGACAGCCGCGCCGTCGTGCTGCACGACGACGACATGCGGCGACTCACGGGCGATCCGCGTCGGATCTGGGATCTCACGTGGGACCAGCTGTCGCGCTTGCGGATCCGCCGCGAGGTCCCCATGGGCATCGACGTGCACGGCGCATCGGTCGTGATGCGTTACGACCACGAAGAGCCCGTGCCGCTGCTCGAGGAAGTGCTCGCGGAGTTCGGCGACAAGCTCGCGGTCAACATCGAGCTCAAGATGACGCCGGCCGGTTGGTGGCAAACCGAGATCGCGCGCGTCGTGGCGAAGGTGATCGCCGACGCGCGCGCCGAGGACCGCGTGATCATCACGAGCTTCGATCCACGCAAGCTGCGCGCGACGTTCGACGCGTATCCCGAGCTCACCACCGGCTACTGCTTCGCCGACAACATGCTGAACTTCGCACGCCCGCTGCTCGAGCGGCTGCCGTCGCTGCGTCGCGATCCGCATCTGTCGTCCAACGCGCGGCATCTGCTGAGTCGCATCGTCGATTCGAACCTGTTCGGCGGAGTCATGCGGACGCGCGTCGTCGGTGCGGAGCACACGATCGTCAGCAGCCAGACGGTCACGCGCTTGCACGAGAAGGGCATCTCGGTCGGCACGCACACGCTGTTTCCGATCGGCTCGACCACCGGCAAGGCGATCTCGCCGACTGGTAGCACCACCGCCGAGGTCGAGCGGCTCGTCGCGCTCGGCGTCGACTGGATCGAGAGCGATGATCCCGAGCGTCTGCAAAACTTACTCCGTTAGCGCGGCCGCGATCTTCTCGGCAGCGCGGGTTGCGAGCGCCATGATCGTCACCTGTGGATTGACGCCGAGCGAGCCCGGCACCGATGCGCCGTCGACGACGTAGAGCCCCGGCGTGTCGTGCACCTCGTTGTCCTGGTTCACCACGGAGGTCGTTGGATCGCGCCCCATGCGCGCGGTGCCGAGTGGGTGATACGCGGTGAGATCGAGATCCCGCGGCCGGATCGTCGCGCGCCGGAATGCCGCAAGGTCATCGGGCGAGCGCAGCACGTCGAACCCGTGAATCGGCGTGTGCACGACCTTCGCGCCTGCGGCAAAGTAGACCTGCGCGACCACATCGATGCCGCGCTTGATGCGAGCGACATCGCCATCGCCGAGCCAGTACTTGATGACGGGTTGTCCGCGCAGCGAGCCGACCGAGCCCCGCGACGTGTCCTCGACGACAAACCCGAAGCCCGACACGTGATCGAACGACTCCGCGAGCCGGACCAGCTCGGGCCCGATCATCTGCGTCATCGTCATCGTCATCTCGAGCGGGATCATCGAGCCTTCGAACAGGAGGCCCTCATCGACGAAGTCCTCGATCGAGTAGCCCTGCGGGATGCCGTTCCAGCACTGGATCACCTCGTCGAATTCACCGAGGCAGCCCGCGGCCGGATGGATCGACAGGTTCTGCCCGAGCCAACCCGAGCGCGTGCCGATTCGCTGCGCGCCGAGCAGCAATGGCGTCAGGATCGCGCCGCACGACACCACCACGGCACGCGCGCGCACCGTGAGCGCGTGTCCCGCCGTGCTGCGCGCCACCACGCCCGCGGCGCGCCCGCGCTCGATGATGATGCGCGTGACCTTCGCACCCGGAAACAGCGATGCGCCCGCACGCAGCGCGAGCGGGATGTAGCTGACGTTCGTCGAGCGCTTCGCGTCCGACGGGCAGCCGAAGCAACACACGCCCTTGCCGTCGCACCCGGGGGCATTGCGCTTGAGTGGACCGTGCTTCGACAGACCGAGTGCCGCGCAACCGCGCGCGAGCACGCGGCCGTTGCCGCCGAGCAGCGAAGCCTTCGCCTGCGCGACGCCGAGCACGCCCTCGACCCGCTCGAAGTACGGCCCCATCGCGTCGGGCGATAGCTCGTCGAGGCCGTGGTGATCGCGCCAGTGGGCGAGCACGCGATCGGGTGCTCGGAAGCACGTGCCGGAGTTCACCGTCGTGGTGCCGCCGACCGTCTTGCCGAGCGGGATCGGAATCGCGACGTTGCCGATCGAGAACGTCGCGCCCGCGTTCCGATACAGCTTCTGCATCATCGGAAACGATCGCCCGGTGAAATCGGTGCGATCGAAGTACTGGCCTTCCTCGACGAACACCACCGCGAGTCCGGCCTCGGCGAGCTCGCGGCCGACCACGGCTCCGCCCGCGCCGGTCCCGATCACCACGACGTCGCAGTCGACCGCGAGGTCGCCGGCGAGCGCGTGCACGCGGTCGCGCATGTACGTGGGTTTCAGCTCCGCCTTCGGCTTCTGCGTCTCGTAGACGCAACCGAGTTGCTGGTAGAGCGATGGATTGTCGAAGTGCGCGATCTTGAGAGGCGTCGCGAGCGCCCGCAGCATCAGGCGCTGGACGAAGTCACCCGTTCGCCAGCCATCGAGCATCTCGAAGCGCCGCTCCGGTGCGAGCCTGGTGAAGGGTCGTGCAGCCGTCAGCCACGCGGCCGCATCGACCGCGCGCAGCACGCCGCCGAGCCCGCGCTGCACCAGACCCGGTAGCTGTGCGAGCGCGTGCTCGACCTTGTCGACGGTTCCCGTACCCGCCGCGGGCAGGAAGCGGCCGCTCGGCAGCACCGTCTCGGCGACCGCGACGAGCGTCTCACGCTGGCGAGGGGACAGCTCGTGCATCTCGGATCGACAGGACATCCACGACACGTGCCGACGAACCGGCCGCGATGGTCCGCAGTTTGAATCTGGCGCTGCCGTGCTCTATCGGTTGGTGGCCAGCAAAGCGAACTACTGGATCGGGTTTGCCGTCGATCTCGTGCTCGGATCCGGCTTGATCGTCTACGGCATCGCAAACGGGCGCATCTCGCTCGCGATGCTCGTCGCCGTCCTCGCCGGCTGGCTGTTCTTCACGTTCATCGAATATGCGATTCATCGCTGGGGTTATCACGGGCCGGAATCGCCGCTGACGCACGTCCACCGCTTTCATCACGCGAATGGCGACGTTCTCGTCGGTGCGCCGTTCTTCTACCCGCTGGCGATCATCGCGGTCGTGATCGCCGCCGCGCAGCTGTTCGTTCCATTCGTGATCGTTGCGATCTTTGCGGGCACCGTGCTGATCGTCTACGAGTGCCAGACGTTCCTTCACGCGATCGCGCACGCGTGGCCGGGTGCGCGACGCCTGCGGTCCAACCGCACGCTCAAGCGCATGTGCCGCCATCACATGATCCACCACGCGGACGGCGGCAACGTAAACTTCGGCATGTCGACGGCGCTCTGGGATCGCATCTTCGGCACGCATGCGACGCGTGTGGTGTCGTCACGTGTGTCGTCACACGGCCGTCTCGTGGCGGTACAATGCGGTGGTCGAACCATCGGTCATGAGCCAGCACCTTCGGTTCGATCGCGTCGAATGGTCCCGCCTGCGGGAGAGCACGCCCCTCACGCTCCGTGAGTCCGACCTCGCAGCGCTGCGTGCGATCGGTGACCATCTGTCGCTCGACGAGGTCGAGCAGTGCTACCTGCCGCTCGTTCGCTTGCTCGATCTCCACATCACCGCTCGTACGGGTCTTCACACCGTCACGGCGAAGTTTTTGAATCACACCACGCCCGGCGTCCCGTACGTGATCGGCATCGCAGGCTCGGTCGCCGTCGGCAAGAGCACCACCGCACGCGTGCTCACCGCGCTGCTTCGCCGGACCGGTCGCGCCGTCGAGCTCGTCACCACGGATGGGTTCCTGCTTCCCAACCGCGAGCTCACCGCGCGCGGCATCATGCACAAGAAGGGCTTCCCCGAGAGCTACGACCTCAAGGCGTTGCTCGCGTTCCTCGACGCGATCACGTCCGGTCGCAGCGCGACCGCGCCGATCTACTCGCATCTCGCGTACGACGTGACCGGCGACTCGGTCGCGATCGACCGCCCCGACGTGCTGATCGTCGAGGGTGTCAACGTGCTCGATGCCGGCACCACGCGCCACACGGTGGTCTCGGACTTCTTCGACTTCTCGATCTACGTCGACGCGCCCGAGGCTCTCGTCCGCACGTGGTTCCTCGAGCGCTTCCACCGCCTGCGCACGACCGCATTTCGCGATCCGGCGAGCTACTTCCATCGCTACGCGGCGATGACGGACGCCGAGGCGCACGCGTTCGCGGAGCACGTGTGGGAGACGATCAACGCGGTCAATCTACGCGACAACATCGCGCCGACGCGCGATCGCGCCATGCTCGTGCTCCAGAAGGGCCCGGATCACCGCATCGAGAGCGTCGCGCTCCGGCTGTGAGGTGCGGTGGCCGCAGCGCTCGGGCCGCGTCATAACCTGCGTGTGTATCGAGCTCTCGGCGTGACGTGCCTGCTCGCGACCCAGGCGGTTGCCGAACCGATCGGGACCGATGCGCCGCTCGCGAGAGTGATGGGCGCGAGCGATGCGCGATGGTTCGTGCTCTGCCAGGCGCGCGAGGACACCGATGGCAACGGCCGGCTCGAGACGAGCTGGCACCTGCACGGTACGTACGGTGACGAGCTGAAGCACTACCTGGTGCTCGGCTCGGGCGCGGGCACCGAGATCGATTATCCGGCCGCGCAGTCGGAGCGCGGCGAATGGCTCGCGGTGGTGCGCGGTGGCAAGCTCGAGCTGATCGAGGCCGCGACCTACCGGCAGTGGACGCTGTCCGCCGACACGCGCGACGACTGGTACCGCTCGTACGACGGCAGCGCGCGATTCGTCAGCATCGCCGCGAACGGCACGCGCATGACCTACCTCCGCCGCCGCGACATCGTGATCCGCGATCTCGCGACCGGCGCCGAGCGCGTCGTGCGCGTGAACCAGGGCAAGCTGTGGCGGGTCGAGGTGGATCCGGCGGGCCGCTGGGCTCGCGTATCCGTGCTGCGGAAGGACACCGATCATGACGGCGTGATCGACTGGCCCGGCGGCGTCGCCGACGGCAGCCTGCGCGCCTGCGACGCCGATCTGGTTCATCACCACAACCCGAGCGGCGACGAGCCCACCGAGCTGTACCTCGACCTCGCGACCGGCAAGCTCGTCGAGGATACGAGCGTGATCGAGATCGTCGGCGAGGATCTGCTCCGGCGGCGGCGCGACGGCGCGCTCGTGCTCGGGCGCGACGTGATCGTCGAGCCGGCGTGCAAGGCCGAGGTCGCCGGCACGCTCGCGAGTCCGCAGCGCGTGGCCGTGCGCTGCAACGAGCAGTCGCCGATCCGTGTGGTCGGCCGCGATCTCGACCGGCAACTCGCACGCAGCTACTACTCGGAGCGCTGGTTCCAGCCGCACGTCGGCCGCTTCCTCTACAACGACACGCACGTCCTCGACCTCGCCACCGCAGACGAGCTCGAGCTTCCCGGCCGCAAGCGCGAGACCGTCGATGAGCTCGTGCTCGTCGACACGACCACCGGCTGGGCGATCTACGACGCGCTTCACCGCACCACGCGCCGGCTCCCGTACACCGGCAAGGTCGAGTACGCGTACACGAAGTGGCTCACCTCGATCGGAGGGCACACGATCGACGTGCGCACCGGGCAGGAGCTCGCTCCAGACGCCGACATCGTGTTCGTCGACGACCACGGCCGCGTGCTCGTGCGCCACCGTGCGACTCCGCGCCGTGTCGAGATCGATCACGGCCCGCTTCACTGGTGGCCGTGATGCGTCTCCTCGGTCTCGCGATCGTCGCGAGCTGTTCGTCCGGACCTCGGACACTGCCGCCGCCACCGAGCAACACGATGGCGCCGCGGCCGGTCTCGCGCATTCCGCGCGTGCTGCCGCCGACGCTCGCCACCGCGGGTGCGAAGACGTGCACGGCCGGCGAGCCGATCGTGCTCGGTCCGCACGGCGAGGGCGATGCGGTGCTCGGATTCGACCCGACCGGCGGGCTCGTCGCGTGGAAGCGCGACAAGGGCGTGCTCGCGGTGCAGGCACTCGGCCTCGACGGCAAGCCGATCGGTCCTGGTGCCACGGTGGACGTTGCCGAGGGCATCGAGCCGAAGCGGGTGTTCGCGCTCGGCGATAGCTTCGTGGTGCTGCTGCAGCGCTGGGACTGGCAAACGCCCGACCTTGCATGGTGGGGCGTTGTCGTCGGTCGTGACGGCCGCACGGCACGGCCGCCGGTCGATCTCGGCCTCCGCCACTTCGCGATCCACGTCGCGCAGGTCACCGGCGATCACGCGATCGCGCTCGTCGTCGGCGCCGCCGCGTACACGAAGAATGCGACCGATCCGGCGCGCTGGCAGACGCTCGCAACGGCGGCCTCGGGCGTATTGACGTCGACGTCGGCATCGCTCGGACAGCGCGACCTCGGCGGCGAATGGATCGAGGCCGACCTCGACGGTGCGCGAGGCTGGATCGTCGTGCGTGACGGGCGTCGCGATGCCGACGGCTTCTTCGACGGCGCGCGCAAGCCCGCCGCCGGAGCCATCGCGCTCCAACCGGATAACGCGCTCGATGTCCACGTGACGAACGCCGCGAGACCGCCGCCCTCGCCGCGCGGGCCGAACGTGACGATCATCGAGCCGATGGGACGGCCGATGCTCGAACGCGAGCGGCTCGGCCAGCCGGTCGGCGAGCCACTCGCGCTCGAGCGCGACGGCAATCCGATCGCCCACGGCATGCACATCTCCACCGACCTCGCGTGGAGCGGCACCCACTTCATCTACCCGTTCTGGGACGACGACGGCGGACCCACGCACGACAAGTACGTCGTTCGGCTGCTCGCGATCGATTGTCGCTAGAAGACCTGCCAGTCGATCGGCTCGTCCACCGCCGGTAGGCGCGGCAGCTCGGGGAAGTTGTTCGAGCCGAGCACGAGCCCGATGTGATCGAGCGGCGCGCGCAGCGGCGAATCGTCCGGTCCCGCGCGGTGCGCGAGCAACTCGAGCCGGATCGTGCCGGCCACCGCGACCAGCACGCTCGGTCCGATCGCACCGGCGATGCGCGCTTCGATGCGCCCGGGCTCGCGTGGAAACCGCAGCTGCACGCCGGGGACCAGGCGCACCTCGGTCAGCGTCGCGACGACGTCGGGGAGCGTGCCCGACGGCACGAAGCGGAATGTCGCGTCGCGCGTGGCCATCGAGGCACTGCGCACGTGCCGGAGGTGGATGATCGGCTGGGTCTCGACACCCGGTTCGACGCGCGCATCCCACATCAAGCGCGCGCTGAAGCCCGGCAGCAGTGGCCGTGTCGCGAGCACGTCGGGCTGCAGGCCGGTGTCCTGCCACCGGCTCGACGCGGGTAACTGCACGGCGATCCGGTGCATGCTCGACCCGGTGTGCAGCGTCTTGTGCATGATTCGACGAGGATACGTTTAGCGGGTATGAAACGGGATCGGGGAATGAATCATGGGTGATGCGAGAACCGAAGCCAAGCTCGTCGACGCGAACCATGTTCTCGTCGCGCTGTCCGACGCGGAGCGCGTGGATTTCGACTTCTTCGGGTCGGTGGTCACGGCGGGCGAGCTCGCCGGCGTGTCGAAAAAGACGGTCTATCTGATCGGCGACATCTCGCGGGCTCGCGCGCTCGATCTGACGGGCGCGGCGCGCATCGTCGTGATCGAGGAGCTGTCGCGCGGATACGAGGACCAGAGCTTCCCGCGCGTGGATCTGGGCAAGGTCCCGGTTCGCGTCGGTGGCGGCGTGCTCTACCGGCGCTTCTTCGACGACGACTACTTCCATCGCATCTGCGCCGAGCACACGTTCCAGGCGCTGACCGAGTCCGTCAAACCGTCGAAGGCGCATCGCACGGGCATCTATCTGACGCCGGTCACGCAAGCCGGGGATGCGCTGCACTTCCACCTACTGCGGTGCTCGACGAACCTGTCGGGGCCGACGGAAAACTTCTGCGCGACCGACCACCGCATCGTCGATGCGCTGAACCGCGAGGCCGCGTCGATCTTTCGAGACCACGCGCCGCTCAATCACGTGCTCGCGCAGATCTACACGAACACGCCGGCGACCGACGGCCAGAAGGAGACCAAGGCCAAGATCTCCGCGCACGCCGACAAGACGAAAGACATGCCGGTCGACGGCGTCATGGCGTTCTGCACGTTCTACGACGGGCTCGGCAAGCTCGCACCGCTGTCCACCGACCGCTTCGACCACGGCTACAAGGGCAAGAGCGGGCTGACGAAGCTGCGCTTTCGCCTGAAGGAGTCCGCGCTCGCCAGCGGGCTGCTCCCGGAGTTTTCCGTCACCCTGTATCCCGGCTCGGTGTTCTTCATGCCGCTGTCGACGAATCGGCTGTACACGCACGAGATCCAGTCATCGATCCTCAATGCCGAGCTGCTTCCCACGCGGCTGGGCTACGTCGTGCGCTGTTCGAAGACCGAGGCCGTCCACAAGGATGGCACCACGTTCCTGAACATCGCCGGGCAGCTCGTCCCGATGGAGCCGCCGACGCCCGAGGGCACGCTCGCGCTCCGCGAGCTGTATGCCGCCGAGAACAAGACGGACGCCGCCATCGACTACGGCGATCGGTTTCGCTTCAGCATGAACGAAGGCGACTACAAAGCCCCCGACCAAAAACGTGACTGACGAGTTTCGATCGTGGGCGTTGCCCGCCTCCGACACCGTGTTCGAGGAGCTGCTCGCCTCCGCGCGGTTCGAGGACCTCGGCAAGGGCCGGCGCGGCACGGTGCTGGTCGAGCTCGCGGATGGTGCCGTGCCGCTCGTCCGCACGACCACGCAATACCACTCTCCAGCGCAGCCGTTTCTCGACCTCCACGACCGACTCGCGCAGGAGATTCGACGCCGCGGCTCGCTCGCGCACGCATTCAACAACGCCCTCATCGAGCATTACACCGGCGCCTACTCGACGATGAAGCCTCACTCCGACCAGGCGCTCGACCTCGCGGACGAGTCAACGATCGCCGTGTACTCGTGCTACCGGGATCCGCGGCATCCCTCGCGTCGATTGATCGTGAGGCCCAAGGATGGCAGTGCCTCCTTCGAGATCGCGATGCCGCACGGCGGCGTCATCGCGTTCTCGCTCGACACCAATCGGCGTTTCACGCACGCGATCGCGCTCTGCCAGCCCGCCGCCGACAACGACTGGCTCGGCCTGACGTTCCGGACGTCGAAGACATTCGTCCGCATCGTCGACGGCCAGCCATGCTTCGCGAACGGCGCGCGCCTGACGCTCGCCGACGACGACCAGCGTCGCGAATTCTTCGCCATGCGACGCCGAGAGAACGACGAGACAGACTTCGCGTATCCCTCGATCGACTACACGATCAGCGAGAGCGATCTCAAACTGCCCGATTAGGGCGCCGGCTTGTCGAAGAGCTCGGTCCACGTCTTCGTGAAGGGACCAACCTTGAAGATCTCCTTCGGCACCACGACCTCCTTGATGTCTTCCGGCTTCGCGTTGCCGACCGAGTAGACCTTGTCGCCGACCTTGCGATCCTTGAACACCGGGGTGACCGGCTTGACGGCGGACTTCTTCTGCTCGACGAGCTTTCCGCCGAACTCGTAGCCGTACACCTTGTCGCCCTGGACCGCGAGCACGGTCATGGTCTTCGCATCCTCGCCGTCCTTGTACGCCACGATGGTGAACGGCGCGACGCCCTTACCGTACGGCTCGATCAAGTCGGTCTTCTTCTCCTCGACCTTGTCCTTCATCGCGGTGGGAACTTCGTACGTGACGAGCCCGCCGTCGACGGCCTTGACGTGCGTGAGCTCGGGCGTCGTGGTGTTACCCATGTACGCCCACACGATGTCGCCCACCTTCGGCTTGACCTCGTCGACGGTGCGCGCCGGGATCACGAGCAAGCCCGGCAGACCGGTGTAGGGACGCTCGTCGGGGTTCGGCTTGTGCTTCCACGAGTCAGCGCCACTCGACATCAACGCCGTGGGCCGAGTGGTCACGGTGTTGCCGTCGATCGCGGTCACCTCGTCGACGTCGACGCGAAAGGAATCCGGGCTGTCGAACGCGGTGCCGCGAAGCACCCACGCCATCTGCCCGACCTTCGCGGTCGTCGCCTTCGCCGGCACCTTCGTGAGCGCCTCGAGCGGCTTGTGCGGTTCCTTCGCGGCGCCCTTGTCGGGCGGCGGTGGCGTAGCGGCAGAGCCCTTGTCGGGCGGCGGCGGCGGCGTCTTCACTTCGCTGCTGCCCTTCATGTCGCCACCAGCCGTCATCAGCTTGGTCATGCACTCGGTGTACTTGGTCATGATCTCGCCCGACTTCTTGACCATCTCCGGATCGGGCTTGGCATCCTTGTCGGCCGACTTCGCCGCTTCGGTGCCCCAGGCGGCCATATCGGCCTGCACCTTGTCGGCGCACGCCTTGTCCTTGCAGTCGCACATCGACTTGGAGAAACCCTCCATCTTGGCGATTGCATCGCTGCCGCCGGCTTTCTTCTTGCAACCGAACGTCGCGAGCGAAAGCACTGCCATCATCGAGAACATCAACTTCTTCATTGAACGAACCTCCCAATTGCGAGCAGAGGAATACCCCGTTCGGTGCCGCCACATCGCGTGAGCGGCAGGCAATCCGCCGTTCGCTCTGTTACCTTGCCGTCCGATGAAGAAGCGAACGAAGACCAAGAGCACGCCGAACGACCCCGCCAACCTCGTTCTCGAGCGCCAGCGCAAGCGCAGCGCCCGCGTCCTTCGCAAGCGACGCCGCCGGAAGTCCGGACAGTAATGTCCACGCCCCTCGAGCTGACCGCGCCGGCGCGGCGCGGTGCGGTCCATGTGGCGCCGGAGCGGAGGATGGCGTGGTCGGAGTGGGGACCGGCGGATGGCGTACCGGTGGTGTTCTCGCCGGGTGCGGGGACGAGCGGCTCGCTCGGCTTCGCGACCGGCGCGCTCGAGCGTCTGGGCGCACGATTGATCGCCGTCGATCGGCCCGGCCTCGGTCGTTCGGATCCGTCACCGGACCGAACGCTGAACGATGGCGCGGCGGATATCCGCGCGCTCGCGGCCGCGCTCTCGCTCGACCGGCCCGCGATCGTCGGGTTCTCTCAGGGCGCGCCGCTCGCGCTCGCGTGCGCCGCGGCAGGGGCGGTCTCGGCGGTGGCGATCGTCTCGGGGACCGACGAGCTGGCCGCACCGGCGTTGCGCGGCATGCTTCCGCCTCCGCTCGTGCAGCAGATCGAGCTCGCAGCGGCAGATCCGCCGGCGGCCGAGGCGATGTTTCGCGGCATGACGGCCGCGATGCTCCTCGAGATGGTCGACGGCAGCCCCGAGGTGGACCTGGCGGTCTACCGCCATGCGGCCTTCGTCCCGATCTTCGCCGCCGCGGTCGACGAGGCCTTCGTCCGGGGACCGGACGGCTTCGCGCGCGACACGCTGCTCGCGATGCAGCGCTGGCCGTTCGATCCGGCGGCGATCCGGGTGTCGGTGCACCTGTGGTACGGCGAGCTCGACGCCAGTCCGTTCCACTCGCCGGATCACGGCGCCTCCCTCGCGCGCCGCATCCCGAGCGCCAAGCGCACGGTCATCGACGGCGCCGCCGGCGCGATCCTGTGGACGCACGGCGAAGCGATCCTCGCCGCGCTGCTCGAGGCGCGCGGGTAACCGTCACCGCTCGGTTCGGTCCGAGCGCGGAACCAGCAGGCCGTCCGACAGCGTCCACGGATCGCGGTTTTCGATGATGCCGCGGATCGCGTCGGGTGGACGGTGTTCGAGCTGCGCGCCGGAGATCCAGATCGAGCCGTCGCCGATCGCGGTCACCACTCGCGTGCCGTCGGGACTGAATCTGGCGTCGAGGACAGCATCGCCGCGACCAGCGAACGACGCGAGCAGCTTGCCGGTCCGCTCGTCCCACAGTCTGGCGCTGTGATCGTCGCTCGCGGTCAACACGCGGCCGCCATCCGGGCTGAACGCGACGTTCACCACACGAGATTTGTGTCCTTCGTACGTGGCGAGGAGCTTGCCGGTTTGCGCGTCCCACAGCCTCACGACGTTGTCGTCGCTCGCCGTCAGGACCCGCGCATCGTCGGCGCTGAACACCGCGCGGTTCACGGCTGCCAGATGGCCATCGAGCGAGCACACGAGCTTGCCCGTCCGCGCGTTCCACACCTTCATCGTCCGATCGATGTCGGCGGTGGCGATTCGGTCGCCGCCGGCGCTGAACGCAGCCGCGTAGATCGGTGTCGTGTTGCCGTCGAGCTCCACGACATTATCGGGGGCGTCGGCGTTCCGGATCCTCACCGGTCCGAACAGACTCGCGGTGACGACGCGCGTGGCGTCCTTGGTCACGTTGATCGGGAACTCGTCGGAGCTCCCGAAGCTCGCGACGAGCACGCCCGTCTTTACATTCCAGATCCAGGCGTGCGACTGGGCGCCGGTCGTGATGACGCGCGTGCCATCCGAGCTGAACATCGCACTACGAACTTCGCCGTCGTGTTCGAGCGAACCGAGCAGCTTGCCGGTCTTCGCGTCCCACAGCTTGGCGGTGTGGTCGGCGCTCGCTGTCACGATGCGCGTGCCGGCCGCGTCGCTTTCCAGCACATTGGGATCCTAAGCTTAGAATTCCACGTGGACAAGTTGTCGCG
>JADMIO010980221.1_pt1 | contig 56185 bp, 44 predicted proteins | sample 8958161 | NCBI WGS metagenome assembly JADMIO01 (sample SAMN16585339, study PRJNA669376) | soil metagenome | isolation source: Crop rotation soil | place: USA: Cullars Rotation, Alabama | collected 2011
CGCGACTTCAAGTCACGTGAATTCCAAGCTTCGGATCCCACTGTGCTGGAAAGGGTCGGCACCATCGCGCTCAACGCATTCCAGAAGGGCAACCACGTCGTCATCGAGGTCGAGGACGACGGAAAAGGAATGGACCCGAAGCTGATCCTCGCGGCGGCGCTCCGTCGGGGCAGCGTAACCGAGGCCGAGGCCCGCGAGATGACCTCGAAGGAGGTGCTCGCGCTCGTCTTCCAGCCGGGCTTCACGACGAAGGAAGAGGCGACGAGCCTGTCCGGGCGCGGCGTCGGCATGGACATCGTGCAGACGAACATCGCGAAGCTCGGCGGCGTCGTCGACATCAGCAGCGACGTCGGCATCGGCACGAAGATGACGATCACGCTGCCGATCACGCTCGCGATCATCAGCGTCCTCATCGTCGAGGTCGCGGGACGCACGTACTGCATTCCGCTCGCGAGCGTCGAAGAGGCCATCGTGTTCGAAGAGCCGATGGTTCGCACGTTCGAAGGTCGCGAGGTCATGACCCAGCGCGGGCAGACGCTGCCGCTCGCGCGCCTCGCGAAGTTGTTCCAGCTCGACGGAGTCCGGGCAGGCGTCTGGTTCAACGAGGACGCGAAGACGCCCGTGCCTCCTCCGATCCGTACGACGCGGCCGAAGAGCTACGTCGTCATCTGCACGGTGGCCGATCGTCGCGTCGGCTTCGTCGTCGATCGACTCGTCGGCCAGCAGGACATCGTCATCAAGGCGCTGGGCAGGTCGCTGAAGAAGGTGCGTGGGTTCGCCGGCGCGACGGAGCTGGGCGACCAGCGCGTCGGGCTCGTCATCGACGCGGCCGCGCTGATCGCCGAGGTCCTCGCGAATGCTCCGAGCGAGCTCCGTGCCGCCTCGGAGCTTCGCGCTCGTCCGGTCGAAGGAGGCGCCGCTTGAAGTCGCTCGCTCGAAGGATCGAGGGGCGCTCGGCGATGCAGCGAGCCGACGAGGCCGGTAAGCGCGCCGAGTATCTCGCGTTCACGTTGGGCACGGAGGCGTACGCGATCGAGATCGGCAACATCGTCGAGATCCTCAAGCCGCTGCCGATCACGGAGGTCCCGCGGTCCGATCCGGGCGTGGTCGGCGTCATGAGCGTCCGCGGCCGCCTCGTGACGGTGATGGATCTGAAGCGGCGCTTCAGGCTGGCGCGCACGTTCACGATGGATCGGAAGAGCCGCATTCTCCTCGTCGACGCGGGCGACGAGGAGATCGGGCTCCTCGTCGACGAGGTGCTGCAGGTGTACCGCCTGTCCGAAGCGGAGATCGAGCCGCCGACGGTGCTCGGCTCGGAGCAACCGCCGCACGTGGTCGGCATCGGTCGTCCGCAAGGTGGAGCGGTGCTCATGCTCCTCGATCTCGCCCCGCTGTTCGTCGATTGATTCGCCGAGGAGAAGGAGACATGGCCCGGTACCGTCACGATCCTTCGAAAGACCTCGTCGGCTTCCTCGTCGGCGACGTCATGTATGCGGTGCGCATCGACGTCGTGCGCGAGATCGTGAATCCGCTGCCTGTCGTCGAGCTCCCACGCGCGCCGCCGACCGTGAAGGGCGTCGCGGACTACCGCGGCGAGGTCGTTCCGATCGTCGATTTGCGCGAGCGTTTCGGCTTGCCGATGGCGACGATCTCGCGGAGGACCAAGTGGATCGTGCTCGACGTCGGACCGCGTCGCGCGCCGCCGGGCGCCGCGCCGGGCTCCGTCCCCGGTGCGCGTTATGCGGCGCTCGTCGTCGACTCCGTCACCGAGGTCTTCGGGCTCGCCGGCGGCGAGCTCCGTCCCTTTGCGCCGCTCGGCGCGGGGGACGCCGAGCGCGGGATCGAGGGCGTCACCACGCTCGGCGAGCGCCTCGTGTTCGTCCTCGACGCGCGTTCGTTCGGACCCGTGATCCAAGAAGTGCTCGGCGGCTCGGCGTCCGCGGCCTCGTCCGGTGCGCAGATCGAGGGCGCTCAGCCGCGAGGCAGGACGTGAGCAGTGTCTCCGCCGTTCGCGGGCGCCTCGCGGAGGCCGAGCCCGAGGTCCGCAGGCGGGCGACGCAAGAGATCCCGGCGCTGCCCGCGCCCGAGTCCTGCGAGCTCTTGCTCTCCGCGCTCGGTGACGAGGACTGGCGCGTCCGCAAGGAAGCGGCGGCGGTCGCGACGAAGGTGGAGCCGCGCACGGCGGTCGTCTTCGCGGTCGCCCGAGCGCTCGCCGAACGCGAGAACGTGGGGCTGCGCAATGCGGCCGTCGAGGCGTTGATCCTCATCGGTCCGGACGCGGTGCCCGGCGCGATCGACGCGCTCGGGCGCCTCGATCCCGACGGCCGCAAGCTCGCCGTCGAGGTGCTCGCGGGCGCGCCGACGCTCGCCGGCATGAGGACGCTGGCGCGCGCGTCGACCGACGCCGACGTCAACGTCGTCGTCGCGATCGTCGAGGCGCTCGGCAAGGCGGATCTCGCCGGCGAAGAGGCACGCGAGCTCGCGACGACGACGCTCGCCGCGCTCCTCGCGAGCGAGCACACGCTGGTGCGCATCGCGGCGCTGGACGCGCTGCGCGCGCTCGAAGCGCTCGTGCCCTGGGCACAGCTCGAGCCGTTGTTCGACGATCCGCTCTTGCGACGGAACGCGATCGCCGCCGCCGCGGGCAACCTCGCGCCCCGCGCGTTTCTCTCGCTCTCCGAGGCCATCGCCGATCCGAACCCGAACCTCGCTCGCGAGGCGATCGCGTCGCTCGGGCGATCGCTCGAAGAGGCATGGGCCGACGACGACCTCGTCGAGGTCGCGGTGAAGACGCTTCGCGCGTCCGATGCCGCGCACGCGCGCTTGCGCGCCGTCGCGAAGGACGTGAACGATCCCGTGGCCCGCGGCTCCGCGATCCTCGCGCTCGGCCTCGTGCGCGACCCCGACGACATCTCTCTGATCGTCGACGCGCTGGCCGACGACGTCGTCGCCGATCGCGCCGAGGAGGCGCTGCGCCTCTTCGGTCACGACGCGATCGAGCCTCTCCTCGTCGCCGGGCGGAGCGCGGCACCCTCGCTGCGCGGGGCCACGATATCGATGCTGCCCGAGCTCGGCCCGTCGGAGTCCGAGCCCCTCGCCGCCGTGCGCGAGGCGCTGGACGACGCGTCCGCGGAGGTCGTCGCGCCGGCGCTGAAGAGCCTTGCGATCGTCGGCGCCGCCCTGGACCTCGCGCCCGTCGCGCGTCACGTGCGGAGCGCGGACCCCAAGGTCGCGTCGTCGGCGCAGAACGCATTGCTCGCGATCGCATCCCGTCATCCGCGCCCGGCGCGCGAAATGCTCCGCGGCGTCGACCCTCGGAGCGATCGCGCGCTGTGGGCGACCATCGTGCTCGACGCGCTCGGCCGAGCCGGCGCGGCCGAGCCGGCGGACTCCGAGTTCCTCGCGCGTGCGCTCACCCATCGCGAAGCCTCGGTGCGTCGCGCGGCGATCGACGCGCTCGCGTCGCTCGGCGGCGAAGAAGCGGCGCGCGCCGTGACGGCGTCGCTCGCGGACGAAGAGTCGGTCGTCGCGCTCGCGGCGATCCGTGCGCTCGGCCGTCTCGGTCGCGCCGAGCAGCTCGCGTCGCTCGCGGTGACGACGAAGGACGCGCTTCGGCTGGCGACCGTGCTGCGCGCGCTGCGTGACGCGGACCCGCAGCGAGCATACGCCGCCGCGCGGCCGCTCCTCCGATCGAGCGCGCCTTCGATCGCGGCGGCGGCGGTCGAGGTCGTCGGGGGCGTCGCGCTCGAGGGGTACGTCGAAGACCTGCTCGCCGCGACGGATCATCCGGACCACGAAGTCGTGAAGCTCGCCCTCGGAGAGATCTCGAAGCTGGGCGACGAGCGCGGCCTCGCGGCGCTCGCGTCCGCGATCGATCACGCCGCCGAGGCCGTGCGAAGGTACGCGGCCGAGCTCCTGGGGCAAACGGGCGAGGGCGGCGAGAGCATCCTTCGCGCCCGCCTGGATCGCGAGCGCAGCGCCGACGTTCGGCATGCGATCATGCAGGCCCTCAGCATGGGCGCGCGATGACGGCGCGGCGTCCGCTTCCCTTTGCGCGCGCGAGAGAACGCGGTGTGGGCCACTCGGCGGAGCCTCAGCTGCGCGCCGACGAGTATCGCCTGCTACGCGATCTCGTGAGCGAGCGACTCGGCATCTGGTTCGGTCCGGAGTCGCGCTCGTCGCTCGAGCGACGGCTGCGCGATCGACTCGCCGTGCGAGGGCTCACGTCGTTCGCCGACTACTATCAGCTCCTCAAGTACAGCCCGTTGGGCACGGAGGAGTGGGAAGAAGCGGGGGACGTCCTGACCACGCACGAGACGTACTTCTTCCGCGAGGACTACCAGCTCCGCGCCTTCTCGAACGAGCTCCTGCCCATGCTCGCCGTGAAGCCGCGTCGTCGCCTCCAGATATGGAGCGCCGGCTGCTCGACGGGCGAAGAGGCGTATACGATCGCGATGTTGATCCTCGCGTCGGGTCTCTTCGAGCCGTCCGCGGATTGGGAAATTCGTGTGGTCGGCTCCGACCTCTCGAAGAAGTGCATCGCGGCGGCCCGCCGCGGCGTCTACGGCTCGACGTCGCTCCGCTCGACCACGGAGGAAGCAAGGGAGAAGTGGTTCGTCCCCGTGACCGGCTCGAGCACGGACGTGGCGGGGGCCGCCGGTCCTGGCGGACCCAACTACGAGGTCGTCCCTGCCGCACGCGGTCTTTGCCATTTCGCCCAGATGAACCTCCTCGACGAGGAGCGGACGCATCTCGTCGGACGATGCGACGTCATCTTCTGCCGGAACGTCGTCCTCTATTTCGACGCCGCCGCCCGCCGGAGGGTCATCGAAATGTTCTACGACCGCCTCGTCTCCGGGGGCGTGCTCTTGCTCGGCCACGCGGAGTCTTTGTTGAATGTCTCGACGGCCTTCGAGCTGTTACATTTGAAAGAGGATCTCGTGTACCGAAAGCCCCTGGACGCGAGCGCGAAATGAGAACGCCAACGTGACGACGAAAGGTCCCATCCGACTCCTCGTCGTCGACGACTCCGCGTACAACCGCCGGAACATCTCCGAGGTGTTCGCGAACTACTCGGCGGAGGTCGAGGTCGTCGGCAAGGCGGCGGACGGCGAAGAGGCGCTCCGCCTCGCAGCGCTTCTCAAGCCGGACGTGATCACGCTCGACCTCGAGATGCCGCGGATGGACGGGTTCACGTTCCTGCGCATCCTCATGTCACGCCAGCCCACGCCGGTGATCGTCGTCTCCAGCTATTCGCAGAAGGAGAACGTCTTCAAGGCGCTCGAGCTCGGTGCGCTGGACTTCGTGGCCAAGCCGACGGCGCAGATCGCGCCCGACGCCACGGATCTGCGAGATCAAATCCTGGAGAAGGTCCTGCTCGTTCGGCAGCTCCGCTCGATCCCGCCGTCGCCGATGTCCCGTAGGCCGAGCCTCGCGCCGTCGGAGCGCGGCGGCGCCTTGGAGTCGGCGGCGCGCGGCGCGCCTCCGTACGTCGCGCCGAAGCACGTCGTCGCGATCGCGAGCTCGACCGGCGGTCCGAGCGCCCTCCTCGAGATCTTCTCGAAGATCCCGGCCTCGACCACGTCGGGCTTCGTCGTCGCGCAGCACATGCCCGACAAGTTCACTCGGACGTTCGCCGAACGGCTCGACCGCAAGGGGTCCGTTCGCACGAGCGAAGGGCAAGAGGGCGACCGCCTCGGCCGATGCACGGGCTTCGTCTGCCCGGGGCGTCACTGCATGGAGGTCCTGCAGCACGGCTCCGAGCTGCGCATCGTCATCGTTCCGCCTCGCCCCGACGATCGCTACGTCCCGAGCGCCGATCGCCTCCTCAAGAGCGTCGCCGCCTCCGCTGGAGCGCGTGCGATCGCCGTCATCCTCACGGGAATGGGCGACGACGGCGTCGAGGGGGCACGCGCGATCCGCGACGCGGGCGGCATCGTCATCGCCGAATCGCAGGAGACGGCCGTCGTCTACGGGATGCCGGGCGCGGCGGTCCGAGCCGGCATCACGCAGAAGGTCCTGCCGCTTCCCGAGATCGCGGACTACCTCGCCTCGATCGGCTGACGAGCCCGCGAAGATCGGGCGGCGTCAGCGGGCAAGCCTGCAGGCGTCGCAGTTGGACATGCGCCAGCGCTCGTTGCCTTCGGGGTCGAAGCGGACGGCGAACACGGCGCCTTCGTCGATCGCGCCTTCGGGGACCCGCGTGAGCCCTGCGCCGAGGATGTCCTCTCCGTCGAATCGTAGGCTTCTCGCGACGAAGCCGACCTCGCGACGCCACGTCTCGGCGCCTTGAGCGATACGAAGGATGGTCGTTCCTTCCGCGATCGCGACGATGCCCCCGCGGCCGACGGCGAGCGCCGGGGTCGCGGTCGACAGATGGGGGGTGACCTTGGCGGTCACCTGTCCGCCGGGGTCGAGCACGATCACGTCGCCGTCCGCGATCGCGGCGACGTAGCCGTCGGGGGAGAACGCGAACGCCCCCAAGAAGCCCGACATGGCCGCGTTGAACGTGTGCTCGCCGGTGATTGCATAGGCGTCCACGATGAAACGCGTAGGCGTGATGAAGTCGGTGACCGGCTTCGTGCTCACCGGGTCGAACCGGACCTGAAAGAAGCGAAGCGTGCCCGTCTCGTCGACGCCGGAGCCTTCCGGGGCTCGGATCTCGTCGGGCATCCCGCCGCGAGCGATCCAGCGTCGTCCCGCGGGATCGTGCTCCATCAGGAGACGCTTGCCCGTCTTCGTCTGGAAGATGTGAAACCGAACCTGCGAAGGAGGCGCCGCCGCGGCCAGTGCGAGCTCGCCGAGCCCGCCTGTCTCGATGGGCAACGCCGGACCGTCCACGAGCGAGACGGGACCACCGACTCGATCCGCGACGGCGTCCGTCGGCGTTCCCCACAACATCACGTCGACGCCGACCGGTTCGGGCATCGTCAGGTCCGCCGTCCGCGCGACCTTTCCGTCGGCTTCCACGTGGAAGAGACGAGCGACCTTTCCACTCTCGGTCGAGATCCCGTCGTGGCGGTCGAAGCGCGTCGCGTTGCCCAGGATCCAAGCGCCGCCCTGACCGTCCGACGTCACGGACGCTTGCGCGCCGAGGACGGTGGCCTCCGTTTCGGTCGAGCTGCATCCTTCCAAGAGGGCCGGGGGCACGAACACGAAGGCGAGAGCGAGGGCGAAGGGGGCGAAGGATCGAGGAGTCATCGGATGAGTCTCGGCGGTGCGTCAGCAAGGCACGTTCCAGCCCGGCTTTTTGCGCGAAAGCGCGGCCGTCGAGCGGCACCGAGTCTGGCGTTTCGATCATGGGATTGTGAACCGCCGGTGATAGTCTCGAGACCAATGACTTCTCGCGTGGACGCCGAGCTCGCAGAGCTCCTCGAGCTCGGGGATCGCATCGTCGGCATGGCAAAGCGCGGAGGTGGGATCACCGTCGCCGAGTGCCTCCTGCGGTCCGGCGCGGAGCTCTCCGCGCGCGTGCGCTTGGGAAAGCCGGAGCTCGTCGAGGAGGCGGGCCATCGATCGGCCGGCCTCCGCGTGATGAAGGGCAAGCAGGTGGCGACGACGTCGACGAGCGACCTCACCGAAGGCGGCATCCAGCGCTTCGTGAGCGATGCGATCGAGCTCGTCGAGCTCGCGCAAGAGGATCCCTTCGCGGGGCCTGCCGACGAGGCGTCGATGGATCCGTCCGCCGCGCCCGATCTCGATCTCTTCGATCCGAAGGGCGGAGGCGTGGATGCGGCGCAGGCGATCGCCACCGCGAAGATCGGCGAACAGGCCGCGCGAGATTTCGACCCGCGCATCTCGAACAGCGAAGGCGCGACGTTCAGCCGGACCGCCGGCGGCTCCGCGATCGTGCTCTCGAGCGGCTTCCGCGCCGCGTACAAGGGCTCGTATCAATCGCTCAGCGTCGTGCCCGTCGCCGAAGACGACGGCGGCAAGAAACGGCGCGGCTATCACTGGACCGCGAAGCGTTTCCTCGACGAGCTCGACGACGCGAAGGCCGTCGGGCAGGAGGCCGCGCGCCGCACGCTACGCAAGCTCGGCGCGAAGCCGGTCGCGACGTGCGAGGTGCCCGTCGTCTTCGATCCGGACGCCGCGCGCTCGCTTCTGGGCATGCTCGCCGGCTGCATCATGGGCAGCTCGATCTGGCGAAAGTCGAGCTACCTCGTCGGCCGCGAGGGCACCGAGGTCGCGAGCTCGCTCGTCACCGTCGTCGACGACCCGCTCATCCGGCGCGCGCCGGGATCGCGGCCTTACGACGGCGAAGGCCTCGCGAGCCGCAAGAACGTCGTCGTGGAGAAGGGGGTCCTTCGCACGTATCTCTGCGACAGCTACTCGGCGCGCAAGCTCGGAAGGAAGAGCACGGGGAACGCGGCGCGCGGCGGCTCGGCCGGCGTCTCGTGCAGCACGACGAACTTCATCCTCGAGCCGGGCGCGGACACCAACGAGGCGATCGTCAAAGGCACGAAGCGGGGCCTCTACGTGACCGAGATGATGGGCTTCGGGTTCAATGCCGTCACTGGCGATTTCTCCCGTGGCGCGGCGGGGTTCTGGCTCGAGGACGGCGAGCTCGCCTTTCCGGTGAGCGAGGTCACGATCTCGCTCAACGTCGACGAGCTCTACAAGCGCATCGACGCGCTGGGGTCCGACCTCGATCTCCGCACGGCGACCGCCGCCCCGACGATCCGCGTCGGTCGGATGACGGTCGCGGGCTCGGGCTGAGCGCTCGTTCGTCTCGGCGTTCTGGGGCCGAGACGTCAGCCTCCGACGACGCAGTCGTCCACCGTGAGGGGGCCCGTGCCGAGGGTGTATTGCGTCGAGCTGCCTGCGAAGAGGAGCTGCACGTTGGCCTCGACCACGCAGCGGTACTTGGTGCCGGTCGTGGGCACGCGCTCGACCGTGATCTGGCCCTTGGCCAACGTCGCGCTCGTGGCTTGCGGCTTGAGTACGGAGGAAGACGTCCTGGCGCAGTTGAATGCGCCGCTACGGCCGGTGGCCTCGACCAGTGACCAGTTCTCCGAAGTGACGACGGACGCGAACCGATCGTCGGGGACGGAGGGGCCGGGGCTCGTGAGGTGCAGCAGCGTGCATCGATCGGAGGCCAGATTGGCCTCGAAGATCCTCAGGTGGATGAGACCCCCGCTGCGCTCGGTGTAGGCCGAGTAGGGTGCCTGCTCGAGCGCGCTGTCGTCGTAGTAGCCCTCGTCGCCTGAGTTCGCCGATTTCTTCCCGCCGGTTCCTCTCGACGGCGAGCCGCTCGATTCACCGGAAGACGACGACGGCATGGACTCGTCCGTCGGCGTGGGGTCCAAGCCCTCGCGGCCACCGATCTTCCCGCCGCACCCGGAAGACGCGACACAGACGACGATCCCCATCGCAACGAAAGAGCACGCGTTCATGACCACCCCACGCGTTCGATGGTAGCGCACCTCTTCCACGCCGGCTAACGTCGCCGCGTGACCTCGGACGAGATCAAATCGCTGCGAAAGGACCTCGCATGCACGGCGAAGGAGCTCGCACAGGCGCTCGGCATCGAGCAGGCGACCGTGCTGGCTTGGGAGAAGGGGGAGCTCTTTCCCACGAAGCCGTTCATCGACAAGATGGAGCAGCTTCGAGCACGCGGCCCAGCGGCGATCCCGAAGAAAGCGCGCGGCGACGCTCCGATGAAGGTCCTCGCCGATCCTGCGCTCTGGGAGCTTCTCCGCAAGCTCGTCGCGCACAAGAAGCTTCGCGATGAGGTGACGAAGCTCGCGGCCGCGTACGCGGATCCGAAGGAAGAGTAGCCGACGAGCCTAGAGGCCGACGAGCCTACTCATCCTCGTCGTCATCGTCGTCGTCGTCATCGTCGTCGTCCTCGTCGTCATCGTCGTCGTCGTCGTCCTCGTCGTCGTCGTCGTCCTCGTCGTCGTCGTCGTCCTCGTCGTCGTCGTCGTCGTCGTCGTCCTCGTCCTCGTCCTCCTCGGACGTGGACGTAGGACTCTCTTCGTCGAGGTCGCCCTTCGGAACAGCCATGCTTCGCTGCCCGTCGGTTTGCTCTTCCTGCTCCTGCTCCTGCTCCCGCTCCTGCTCCTGCTCCTCCGTTGCATGCGAGGGGGCGTCTACGGGAAGAGAGGCGTCCTCGGGCGGAGGCGGCGGAGCGTCGTTCGGCGGCTCCCCCATCGTGTCTTCGTAGGTCTCGCGTGACTCGTCGGTGAGCTCGGTGAACTCGCGCAGCGTCGGGAGGTCCTTGAGCGACTTCAGGCCGAAGAACTCGAGGAACTGCGTCGTCGTTCCGTAGATGAGCGGGCGCCCAGGCTCGTCGCGCTTGCCGAGGATGCGTACGAGATCGCGCTCGAGAAGCAGCTTGAGCACGGGACCGCTGTCGACGCCGCGCACGTCGTCGACTTCGGGGCGTGTGATCGGCTGCCGGTAGGCGATGATCGCGAGCGTCTCCACCTGTGCGCGCGTGAGCCGCACCGGTCGCTGCTTCGTGAGATCGCGGATGAACGGCGCGTACTGCGCGCTCGTGCGGAAGACCCAGCCTCCCGCGACCTCTTCGAGGTGAACGCCGTGGCCGCTGAAGTCTTGCTTCAGCTCGGCGAGGAGCTCCTTCACCTGCTTGAGCGGCGCCGAGGCGAGCTTCGCGAGCTCGTTCGGTTTGATCGGCGAGTCGCTCGCGAAGACCAGGGCCTCGAGGAGCCCGCGAAGGTGCCTCCGCTGGATGAGCAGGCTGTCGAGCTCGTCGAGCGTGTCTCCTTCGACCGCGACGGTCGGCGCGTCGAGATCGTCGCGGCCGGGGAACGGGAGCATGTCCCCGAGCACGTTGACGGTCGCTTCGACGTCGACGTGCTCGGGCTGCGGTGCGTCGAGGTCCGTGGTCACGACCTCGTTCTCACGCTCGCTGGCGCTCGCCGCCTCGAAGGCCTGGGCGAGCACCTCGGGCGACAGCTCCGTGCGCGTCGTGACGCTCTCGCGATCCACGGCTTGCATGTCGTCCGCGACCGACTCGATCGGCACCGAACGCGTCGGCTTCTTGCGCTTCGTCACTGCGGATCCTCTTGCCGATCGCCTTCGCCGGCTCCGTCCGGATCGAGCGGCGGGTCATCCGCTGGTGCATCCTCGATCGGCGCTTCCTCGATCGGCGCTTCCTCGGCCGGCGCATCCTCGATCGGCGCTGCCTCCGCCGGGGCGGAGGCGCCGGCGGTGTTGTCGTCGTCGGCGCCGACCTGCGCGCTGAACTCGATGTAGATCCCCGAGTCGAAGTTCGCCTGGAAGAGGCGGGTCATGCGAAGCCGCGTCATCTCGAGGAGCGCGAGGAAGGTGATGACGAGGTCGAAGCGCGTCTGGATGTGCGCGAAGAGATCTTCGAAGGCGACGCGACGGCGCACCCGAAGGACGTCGACGAGCTCGTTGATGCGATCGGTGAGCGTGATGCGCTCGTGAACGATGTCGTGCGAGAGCTTCACCTTGCTCTTCGCGAGGACGTTCTGGAAGGCCTCGACGAGCGAGAAGAGCTGCACCTGCGCGAGCGGCGGCAGGCCGGTGTGGACGGCGTCTTCGATGGGGCTCCCGCGGAGGAAGACGTCGCGGCCTGCGACGCCGCGCGCCGCCAAGTCCTCGCCTGCCTTCTTGTACTTCTGGTACTCGAGCAAGCGGCGGATGAGGGCCTCGCGCGGGTCCTCCTCCTCGCCGGCGATGTCGTCCTCCTGACCCGGGGGCGGCGCGGGGAGGAGCATCTTCGACTTGATGTGCGCGAGCGTCGCGGCCATCACGAGGTATTCGCTCGCGAGGTCGAGATCCATGAGCTGCATCACGGCGAGGTACTCGAGATACTTCTCGGTGACGAAGCCGATGGGGATGTCGAGGATGTCGAGCTCGTGCTTCTGGCAGAGGTGCAGAAGCAAATCCAGCGGACCCTCGAAGGAGGGCAACGTCACGGAGTAGCCGCCGGCGGACGGCTCGTTCATCTCGACTTCAGACACTATTTGGGGTTCCCGACCGGTGACGACGGACCGTCCCTTCCGTTTAGAGGAGAGTCGCCCCGGCTTCAATAGGCAGCGGCCGCGCCTTCGCCCGCGGATTAAAGCCGAATCGTGCCAGTCCCCAGCTCTTCCACAGCTCCTCCGACGTGGACGTTCGACGCTTCGTCCACGCGCAGATGAAGGAGCGAGGGCCGACCGACGGACTCTCCTTGACGAACGCGGAAGGCGAACGGAGGCGAGCGCCGGCTCGCGAGGAACCAACCGCCGAGGTTGGCGCATGCCGAGCCCGTCGCCGGATCCTCCACGAGGGAATCGCCCGACATGAAGAAGAAGCGCGAGAGGATCTCGTCGTCCGCCGACCGCGACCACACGTACACGAGGCTCTCGTCGCCTTTCTCTCCGTGCTCCGCGAGCAGGCGCGCGTCCGGCCGCGCCAGCCGTACGTCCTCGGGCCTGGCGAGCGGAAGGACGAGCTGCTCCGATCCCGTGTCGACCCAGAGCGGCTCCTCGGCGATCGCGCTCGAGGGAAGGGAGAGCATGGCCGCGAGGGCTTCACGTGACGCCGCCGGCCGCCGCGTGCGCGGCGGATGCGCCGTTCGCAGCGTCCAACGTTCGCTCGTCCCGCCGGCCGGCTCCACGACGACCTCGACGTCGCCGGCCCTCATCTCGAGGAGGACACGGTCGTCGCTCGGCCCTAGCAGCGCTCGGGCGACGTAGGCCGTTCCGAGCGTCGGATGTCCGGCGAACGGCATCTCGAACGTCGGCGTGAAGATGCGCACGCGCGCCGTCGCGGTCGGCGATGCCGGCGAGGCCGGCAGGATGAACGTGGTCTCCGAGAGGTTGAACTGACGCGCGAGCGCCTGCATCTGAAGGTCGTCGAGCGCGCGTCCGTCTTCGAACACGCAGAGCGGATTGCCGGAGAGTCGATCCCCGAGGACGGTGAAGACGTTGAGGATGCGGAAACGCAGCTCCATGGGCTCGCTCGACGAGACTACGACGCGGTCGCGCGGCAGCGTTGAAGAGCTTTTCGTTCGTGCGGCGCCGGCGAGCATGACCGGGCGGATACACCTCCCTGTAGCGTAAAGCAGCGTTTGCGCGGCAGTCTTGCCCGGCCGCCCATTGCTCGTCCGACTCGCGGGAACGGGTTAGGATGTGGAACGTGATCGAAGTGTCGTCCGTGCCGTCGAAGGTGTGCGCGGCATGTGGCGGGCGCTTCCCGAACGACGCGCTGTACTGCCCGGTCGACGGGACGCCTCTTCAGAGCGCGGCCGCCGCCGAGCGCGAGACGGCGGACCCGTACCTCGGACAGGAGATCTCGGGTCACATCGAGATCCGCCAGCTCGTCGGCGTCGGCGCCATGGGCCGCGTCTATCGCGCGTTCCAGCGCGGCATCGATCGCGACGTGGCCGTGAAGATCTTGCATCGCGAGCTCTCGGCGAACGCGCAGCTCGTCTCGCGTTTCACGCGCGAAGCGAAGGTCGCATCGCGCCTCCAGCATCCGAACGTCGTTCAGGTCCTGCTCGCCGGACAGCTGCCCGATCGCGCGCTCTACATGGTGATGGAGTACCTCGACGGCCTTTCGCTCCAGAGCGCGCTCGCCGGGGCCTCGGGCGCGTTCTCGTTGTCGCGCGCGCTCCACATCGCCTTGCAGCTGTGCGAGGCCGCGGGTGAAGCGCACGCGCAGGGCATCGTCCATCGCGACCTCAAGCCCGAGAACGTGATGCTCGTGAAGCGCGGGGCCGATCCCGACTACGTCAAGGTGCTCGACTTCGGCATCGCACGGATCAACTGGGGCGAGCAGTCCGTCTCGACCGCGGCGGGGCTCATCTTCGGCACCGCGCGGTACATCTCGCCCGAAGGCGCGCAGGGCAACACGGTAGGCCCTGCGAGCGACGTCTATGCGATCAGCACGCTCCTCTTCCAGATGCTCTCGGGGCGAACGCCGTTCGACGGCGACCAGGCCGTCGCCTTGCTCGTGCAGCAGATCCACGATCCCGCTCCCGACCTGCGATCGCTCGAGCGCGCCGCCTACGTGCCGGCTCCGATCGCCGACGTCATCATGGCGAACCTCGCCAAGGACCCCGAAAAGCGCGAGCAAGACGCGCGCTCGCTCGGCCAGGCCCTCTTCGACGCGGCGAAGCTCGCGGGTCTCTCCCCCGAGGAGTTCTCACGTCCGCTCATGAAGCGCCAGCCGTCGGCGATGAAGTTGCCGCCGATGGAGCGGACGAAGCAGCACGAGCTCACCGCCGACGTCGTCGAGCGGATGACGCCGCCTGCGCCGGCCCACGCGTCCTCCCCGTCTTTCTCGTCCGCGTCGGAGGGCAGCGACGCCAAGTCGAACGGCAAGGCCGGCTCCGCCGACGTCGGGCTTCGCCAGCCCAGCGCCGCGACCGTGAAGTGGGAGCCGCCGACCGAGTTCCACGCGCGGCTCACGGAGGAGGGCTCGCGCCCTCGCGCGCCCCCGCGTGTCGACACGACGCTCGACGACCACACCCTCGACGCGCAGTCGCAGCAGCGACTCGGAGCCATGCCCACCTTTCCCAGCGCGCCGGGCTTGCCGAAGGCGGACGTCCCGCGCACCGTCCCGGGCGAGCTCGACGGCCCGAGCCTGTTCCGCCCCGCCGAGGACGTCCCGCGCACGCACTACACGCCGCCGATCCCCGACGCGGCGCCGATCCATCAACGTCCTGCCTCGAGCCCCGACTCTTCGAGTCAGATGCCCGCGCTCGAAGAGCCGAAGCGATCGCGCGGCTTTCTCTTCGTCGCCATGTGCTTCCTCCTCGGCGTCTTGATCGCCGGAGGCTGGGCCTGGAAGACCGGTAAGATCGGCTCGGGGGACGAAGAGGAGCGTTTCGTCGGCCGCGCGACCGACGCGATGTTCAAGAACCATTTTCACGACCCGCCGGGCGACAACGTCAAGGACATCACCGACGAGGGGCTGCGTCGCTGGCCGAACCATCGTCGTCTTCTCGACATCCGAATGCGTGCGGCGAACGAGCTCACCTCGCAGGCGATCACGCAGCGGTCCGCGGGAGATCTCCTCGAGGCGCTTCGGCTCGCGAAGATCGCGCACGATCTCGATCCCAACGACGCCTCCGCGAAGCGCCTCGTCGAGCAGTACGAAGGCGAGCTCGCGACGTTCAGCCCGTCCGCAGCGCCGACGCTGTCCAAGCCGCCGGACCGCCCGCCGCCGGCGACGAACACGAAGCCCGGTCACGCCCCTGCGCCTCCTGCTCCCGCTCCTGCGCCCGCGCCCGCGCCCGCGCCACCCGCCGGCCGCATCGACTACAAGGCGCTCCTCGACGTGTCGAACGCGGCGCCGAAGCTCGGGCAGACGATCGAGCTGACCGCGCGGATCGCGCCGGCAAAAGGCGAGTTCGAAGGACCGGGCTTCACGATCGCAGGCCCGGGTGTGCCCGGCGGCGTGCGGATGCCGGCCCAACCCGCCGGCCCCGGCGTCTTCAAGGCGAGCTATGCCTTCCTCGAGGTCGGACGCTTCGAGATCACCTTCACGACGCAGGCCGAGAACAAACCGATCTCGGTGAAGCGATCGGTCAACGCCGGCGACGCGGCGCCCGCACCTCCGGCGCCGGCGCCGGCGCCGACAGGGAGCGTGAAGTGGATGTGACACGTGCATGGTGCATGCGGTTGTCGGTCGTCGCGTGGAGCTGCGCGGCCCCTTCGATCGCGAACGCCGCCGCCGATACGGAGGCGAACGAGGCGTCGCAGGGCGTCGTCGTGCCTCCGCCCGCGGCCGCTCCTCACGAGGGCGCCGCGAACGACGCGCTTGCTCGCATCATCGATCGACCGCACACGGTCGCCGAGCTCGAGGCGGGGATCATCGCGCTCCCCAATGCGCCCATCTCGCAGGGCCAACGCGGCGGCGACACGCCGATCGTCGGCCGGATCGGCCGCGGCGACGCGACCATCCAGACGGGGCTCCACGTCCTCTATCGGTGGAATCGCCAGTACGCCCTCGGCGCGGGAGCCATCTTCGCGCCGTCGCCGACGTCGGACACGGAGTACGGCGGCTTGAGCTCGCTGCCGCGCACGCATTCGCGCTCGTATCTCTTCCTCGGAATGGAAGGGCGCTACATCCCCGTCCACTACAAATACTTCGAGGCGTGGGTAGGGCTCTCCTCCGGCGCCGTCATCGTCGCCGATCGCTTCAGCACGGAGGCCGGCGACGAGGTCCCGGAGATCCTCGGACGACGTGACGTCACGATCCGGACCGAGGGCTTCGCGATCGGCGCTCAGGCGGGCGGCACGTACTACTTGACCGAGAACTGGCTCGCGGGCGCCAACATCCGCGGCTACCACTGGATCCTCCCCGAAGAACGGCGCTGTTCTTCGATCGGCGACTGCGCGACGCTGAGCGGATCGGTTCAGGCGTTCGAGATGGGCCTGACGATCGGCTATCGCCTGCCGCTCTGAGCTCGTCTCCGATCCTCACGTCCCGGCGCGGACCGCGAGCGCGATGACGTCCGCGATCCGTTCGAGGACGATCGCGACGATCGCGAGGATGCCGAGCGCACGGAGCGGCGCGAGGAGCGCGTGCACCTGGGCGGGCGAGGCGGCGCGTGCGACGAGCGCGAAGGCGATCTCGAGGACGACGGCGGCGGCGAGGAGCGGTCCGCCGATCGAGACGGCGAGGCCGATCCCGGCGACGAGCGCATGCGACGCGGCGACGAAGGGGTGCTCGCCGATCGTGCCCAGGGGAGTCGCGAGCGACGCGGCGACGCGCGCCGGTCCGCCGGTCGAGAGGAACACGCAGCTCGCGAGCAAGGAGAGGAGGACGGCGAGCGGCGAAGTCTTGCTTCCTTCGACGACGGCGAGCCCGGCGCCTTCCTGCGTGCCGCGCAGCGAGTCGACGAGGCCGCCGGCCATGGTGGCGGCCCACAGCGGGATCGCCGCGGCGAGCGCGACCGGGAGTCCGACCAGGATCTGTTCGAGCGCGAGGACGGACCACGGCACCCCCGGCCGGTCGATCGCGATCGGCGCGAGCGCCGGATAGATCCCTGCGGCGAGCGCGAACCCGAGGATGCCTCGAGCCGGCACGGGGAGCGCCTTCAAGCCGAACGCCGGGACGATCGCGAGCGTCGGGGCGAAGCGCGCCCACGCGAGGCCGAGCCCTTGGAGCTCGGAGAGCGACCACTCGGCGGGGAGCACGTGGTCAGATTGACATGGCTCGTGTGCCATGGGAACGAGCCCTGCATGGCGCTCGATCTCTCCGTCGTCGACAAGCCCAGCGAGCCGTACTCCTTCACGTATGCGTGGAAGGACACGGTCCTCTACGCGCTCGGCGTCGGCGCGAAGAAGGACGAGCTCGACTGGCTCTACGAGGCTCGCGGACCGAGGGTCCTTCCGAGCTTCGTCGTCGTTCCGATGTTCCAGCCCATGCTCGACAGCATCGTGAAGACGGGCGGCGATCTCTCGATGATCGTGCACGGCTCGCAGCGCGTACGCATCCACGGCGACGTTCCGCCGGCGGCGACGCTCACGACCGTCGCACGCATCGCCGGCATCTACGACATGCGGAAGTTCGCCATCGTGCTCGTCGATGCGGAGATCAAGCACGGCGGCGAGCTCCTCGCCGAGACGCGCTCGCAGATCATCATTCGCGATGCCGGCGGCTTCGGCGGCACGACGCCGCCGAAAGAGCCGAAGGTCGCGGAGGTCCCGAAGGATCGAGCCCCCGACTTCCGCATCGAGGAGCCGACCACCGCGGAGCAGGCGCTGCTCTATCGCCTCTCGGGCGACGTGAATCCCCTCCATGCCGACCCCGAGTTCGCCGCGCGCGTCGGGTTCGAGCGCGGACCGATCCTCCACGGGCTCTGCACGTTCGGACACATGGTCCGTCATGCCGCGCGAGGCGCGTGCGGCGGCGACGCCTCGAAGCTCACGGGCTTCGAGACGAAATTCAGCAAGCCGGTGTGGCCCGGCGAGACGCTCGTCACCGAAGGATGGACGCTCGAGTCCGGCAAGGTCGCGCTCCGGGTGAAGGTCAAAGAGCGCGACGAGGTCGTCTGCACCGCCTCATGGGCGACGACGCGCGGGTAGCGTCGCGCGCCTCAATGGCTCATCGCCCGGACGCACGCGCCGAGCAGCGTGAGCCCGATCGCGACCGCGGCGATCGCGAGGCGGATCCAGAAGAACGTGCTCCACCCGCCGCCCCACGCGCCCCACGAGCCACGGTTCACGTAGCTCTGGTTCGGATGGAACGGCTGCGCGCCGCCGAACCCCTGCACCGGATAGCCGTACGGATTCGGCGGCCCACCGTAGCCCTGCGGCGGTCCACCGTAACCTTGCGGCGGCGGCCCACCGTAGCCCTGCGGCGGCGCACCGTAGCCCTGCGGTGGACCATAGCCTTGGGGAGCGCCGTAGCCCTGCGGTGCGGCTCGAGGCGCGAGGCCTTGTCCGCAGAAGCGGCACTGCATCGCCTGCGGGTCCGTGTTGAGGCCACCGCACGTCGGGCACGTAGGAGCGCCAGCGTTCATCGACACGAGGATATCGCCATCACCGGGGCTCGGGTAGCGTCCGGCCACGAAAACGCCTACGTTTCCGGCCCTCGCACTGAATCCTCAACCCTCGCGTGCTGGAGATACCGTCATGGCCAAGCTGTCGAAGTCGATCGTCGTCGTAGGCGCCAAGCGCACTGCATTCGGGACCATGCAGGGGGCGTTGAAGAGCATCAGCGCGACCGACCTCGCCGTGCATGCCGCGAAGGCCGCGATCGCGCAATCGGGCGCGGCGGTGGACGCGATCGGGCACGTCATCGTGGGCAACGTCATGCAGACGAGCCCCGACGCGATCTACGTCGCGCGACACGTCGGCTTGAAGGCCGGGCTTCCGATCACGACGCCCGCGCTCACGGTGAACCGGCTGTGCGGCTCGGGCTTCCAGGCCGTGATCAACGGCGCGGAGCAGCTGCTTCTCGGCGAAGCGGACGCCGTGCTCGTCGGCGGCACCGAGAACATGACGCAGGCGCCTCACATCCTCCGCGGCGGCCGCGAAGGCTGGCCGTTCGGCAAGGCTCCGCAGGTCGAAGACTCGCTCTGGAGCGCGCTCACCGACAGCTACACGAACACGCCGATGGCCGTGACCGCGGAGAACCTCGCGACGAAGTACGGCCTCACCCGCAAGGACTGCGACGAGTACGCGCTGGCGAGCCAGCAGCGCTGGGCCGCCGCGAACGAGAAGGGCGTCTTCAAGGACGAGATCGCGCCGCTCGAGATCCAGCAGAAGAAAGCGACCGTACAGTTCGCGGTCGACGAGCATCCGCGCCCCCAGACGACGCTCGAGGTCCTCGCGAAGCTCGCGCCGGTCTTCAAGAAGGACGGCGTCGTCACCGCAGGCAACGCGTCCGGCATCTGCGACGGCGCCGCGTGCCTCGTCCTCGCGACCGAGGAGTTCGCGAAGGCGAAGGGCCTGAAGCCTCTCGCGCGCCTCGTTCAGTGGGGAGTGGCCGGCGTCGATCCGAGCATCATGGGCATCGGCCCCGCGCCCGCGATCCGGAATGCGCTCGCGCGCGCCGAGCTGAAGCAGACCGACGTCGACGTGTTCGAGGTCAACGAGGCGTTCGCGCCTCAGTACCTCGCCGTCGAGAAGGAGCTGGGTCTTCCTCGCGACAAGACGAACGTGAACGGCGGGGCGATCGCGCTCGGACATCCGCTCGGCGCCAGCGGAGCCCGCATCACCGCGCACCTCGTCTACGAGCTCGCGCGACGTGGCGGCCGCTACGCCGTCGGCAGCGCGTGCATCGGCGGCGGGCAGGGGCTCGCGGTCGTCCTGGAACGCATCTGAGCGACGACGACGGGAAAGAGGTGCTTCGCGAAGACGAAGCGCCTCGACCGTTCGCCCGCGCCGCGAGGAAGAACGCCCTAGCTCAGCTGCTCGACGAGGATCGCGCCGTTGGCCCGGGCGGCCTCGAGATCGGACCAGCCGGTCCCGGACACGACACACCAACCGATCGCGTTCTTCATCCGCTGCACGGAATCGAGCGCGGCGCGCAGGTTCGGGAAGGTCCACGAGAGCGGACCGGGCTCGACGTTGTGCCACTCATGAACGAACAGCGTGACCACGCGCGAGGCCCCCTGGTCTTCTCGGTTCGTCAGGAACACGTCCGAGTCCTCTACCTCTCCATACGACGGGGGCGCCGGTGGGACGCTCGCGATCGGGACGGAGTCGGTGGTCGCGGGCTGCGTCTGCGACAGCTGCTCGACGACGGGCGCGACGGGGGAAGAGGGACGGGACGGCGGGGCCAAGGAGACCATGGCGACAGCTTCGGCGGTCGCCGAGAAGCCTTCGCGTCGAATTACCGACGTTTTCGTGTCGCTTGCTCGCCGGAAGAGACGCATTCCTCTTTCCCTTTTTGCGCTGCCTTTTCCGCGGTGACAAGGGACAATTGCAGCAATCGTACGGCGCGCCGCGTCGTATCTGGAGCCGCTAACATCGCCTCGGTGACGCTCCGATGAAGAACGCCGACGTCTCAGGCGGCGCCCGCCGCGGTCTCGCGGACGGCTGCCCATGAGCGAGCCGGGCGGACGCGACACGCGTTTGGACCCGCTCGACGCGGTGCCGGATGCGACGCAGCCGGGGTCGGCCCTCACGCCGCCCGTGGCGGACGTGATCGCCGCCCACCCTCGTGCCGCCGCTCCACCGCCGGTCGCCGAGGAGGTCATTTTTCCGAGTCCGGACCCCATCGGCGGCCCCAGCGGCAGCGATTCACTGCGACCTTCGGACCCTGCCGAGGGGTTTCGCGCTCGCGCGCCACGGCTCCGCAGGGGTTGGCCGTTCCTTCCGCTCGGGCCCCTCCTCGCCGTCGTCGTCGGGCTCGCGGTCGCGTTCGGCATCGGGCTCGTCGGGCTCGATCATCTCTCGAGGGCGGGGGACGAGCATGCCGGAGCCCGAGCCGAGCTCCTCGCGGCGACCGTCGCGGCCCGGCTTGGTGCGCTTCCTGCGTCACGGCGGCTCGACGCGACCCAACTGGCGGCGCGACGGAGTGCCGCGGAGCTCGTGGTCGTCGACTCGAAGGGCGAGATCCTCCACGACGTCACCCTCGGGTCCCCCGATCCGGTCGCGCTCCGCAAGATGCTCGCGACGGGGCACGGGGTCGCGGAGATGCGCATGGGGCGTGCGCGTTATGCGGTGCGCCCGATCGGCCGGCCGAACGATCGCGACGCGTCGCGTCTCGTCGTCCTCGTCGCCGAGCCGCGCGCGGCCGAGGGCGCGAACGCGCTCGTGATCGCGCTGACGGCCCTCGCCGTCCTCCTGCTCGGCGTCGCAGCGGCCGTCGCGTACGCCGTCTCGCGCGACATCACCCGCGACGTCGACTTCGTCACCGACCGCGTCCGCACGATGGCGCAGGTGCGGACCGAACCGACGGGCGAGCTCATTCCTGCCCGGACGATGGACGAGGTCGGTCTCCTCACGACGGCGTTCAACAAGCTCGTCGGCCGCTTCGGCATCGCGGAGAAGGCCTACCGTCAGGACCTCGCGCGCGCGAGCGCGGCCGATCGCGAACGGGCGGCCTTCCTCGCGGCGATCAGCCACGAGCTTCGGAGCCCGCTCAACGCCATCCTCGGCTTCGCCGACATCCTGATGGAGGAGGTCGACGGGCCTCTCTCTCCCTCGGCGCGTGAAGAGGTCGAGCAGATCCGCGGGTCGGGAGCGCATCTCCTCACGCTCATCAACGACATCCTCGAGTTCTCCGCGCTCGAGAGCGGTCAGCTCCGACTGAGCCGCAGCCAAGTCGACGTCCTCGCGCTCGCGAACGAGGTCGTGAAGGAGGCGCGCGGGCTCGTCGGTGACCGAAAGCTCACCGTTCGCGTCGAGGGTGACCCGCTCGTCGCGAAGGTCGACGCGCGCCGGGTGCGCCAGATCCTCGGCAATCTCGTCAACAACGCCATCAAGTTCACCCAGGAAGGCGAGGTGGTCCTTCACGTCCAGCGCGAAGGCCCGCAGGTCGCCTTCAACGTGCGCGACACGGGCCCGGGCATCTCCGCGCAAGATCGCGCGCTCATCTTCGAGGAGTACAAGCAGGCGCCCAACGAGCGCTTTCGACGGCGCGGCACCGGTCTCGGCCTCGCGATCACGCGCCGTCTCGTGATGCTTCACAAGGGGTCGATCCGTCTCGACAGCGAGCTCGGACGCGGCTCCATCTTCAAGGTCCTCCTTCCGATCGGCAACGTCGACGCCGCGCCGGAGATCGGGAGGATGCCGGGATGACGATCACGGGGCAGCTCTTCCGCCGGCTGATCGCGATCCAGGTCGGCACGCACGTGGCCAGCTTCCTCTTGAGCGCGGTCTTCGCGCCGCGCGTCCTCCTGCTCGAGCCGCAGGCCGCGGGCGCGTCGCTCTCCGTCATCGCGACGATGGGACTCCTCTCGGCGGCGTTCGCGTCCGGGCTCACCGTCGTCCTTCTCCGGCGCGTGCGTTCGCTGCTCGCTGTGCTCTCGGCTGCGCCGCCGCTCAGCGAGCGAAACCTGGCGAGCTCCCAGAGCTCGCGCGCGCTTCCCGTCTCGAACGTCGAGCGCGAGGGGGAGAACCAAGCGGCGCAGGTGCTCGCCCTCCATGCGGCGCCTTCGCGCCTCGCGATCGCCAACGTCGGCTTCGCGCTTCTCGTCTCGGTCGCGACGCTCGTTCCGTCGCTGAGACCGCAAGCGATCGACACGTACACACAGCTCGCGCTCGGGCTCCTCGTCCTCACGATGGTGAGCACCGCGATGCTCCCCGCCTACGTCTTGATGCGCGCGCGCGTCGCTCGCACGCTGGAGCTCGTCTCGCCGCGCCTGGCGGAAGAAGGTCTGCGCAGCCTCGGTCGAAAGGTGCTCGGTCGCTTGCGCACGCGCTACGTGGCGGCGGTCGGCGCGCCGATCGCGCTCGTCGCGCTCGGCGCGTCGCTCCTCGCCGACGCGCATTCCCGTTCGTACGACAAGGAGGCGCGCGCGAAGGACGCGATCGACGTCGCTCACGCGGCGTTCGAGCCGCTCGGCACGGGCCTCGAGGCCACGGCCGGTCGCGCGGAGGCGATCGAGGCCGCGGCGGCGCTCGGCTTCCACGTCCAGATCCTGCCGGAGCACGAAGGCGATGCCACCGTCCGGATCGGCGACGAAGGCGAGACGCAGGTCACCGTGCCGCTCAAGCCCGGCGCCGCCCTCGTCCGCTTCGGAGCGCCGCGCCTCTCCGCGGCGTTCGCGGCCTACGCGCTCCTTGCGCTCGCGGCGATCGCGCTCACCGCGATCCTCGGGACGCGCGCGGGCGCGTTCTTCGACGCGGACGTGGCGCTCGCGACGCGCGAGATCCGGCGCGCGGGCGTGGCCGAGGTCATGCGCGGCACGATCATCCTCCACGAGGCGCGGTTCTCCACCGTTCACGAGCTGCTCGAAGCGATCGACGCGCTGGGCGGCATCTTTCGTCAGTTCGCCTCCGCGCAGCAGCTCGCGATCGGAGCGCGCGAAGCGACCGAGCGCATGCGCGGCCTCCTGCTCGCGTCGATGAGCCACGACCTCAAGGCGCCGCTCAACGCGGTGCTCGGGTTCACGGAGCTCGTCCGCCGCAATCCGTTGACGAAGGAGCAGTACGAGAGCCTTGCGATCATCGAGCAGCGCGGGCGCGAGCTCCTCGTGCTCATCGACACGATCCTCGACAGCGCGCGCGTCGAGGCGGGCGAGCTCGAGGTCTCTCCCGAGGCGACGCAGATGAACGACGTCGTCATGTCTTCCGTGCTCGAGGCGCGCGATCTCGTCGTCGGCACCGAGGTGCAGATCATGGGGGAGATCCAGCCCGGGATCCCGACCGTGATGATCGACGGCACGCGCATCGTCCAGGCGCTGACCGCCGTCGTCATGACCGCCGCACGCTTCAGCGACAAGGGCATCGTGCACGTGCGCGCGACGCTGCCCGATCAGGCCGAGCGCCTCCGGATCGAGGTCGAGACGAGCGGCGAGGGGCTCCCGATGGCCGAGCGCGAGAAGATCTTCGACGCGTTCACGAGCGCCCAGAGCGCGCGCCGGCAGGGCGGGCTCGGCCTGGGTCTCCAGCTCGCGCGCTCGATCGTGGAGATCCACGGCGGCACGATCGAGGTCGACAACACGGGCGGGGGCGGCATGGTCTTCCGCATCTGGCTCCCGGCCGTCAACGACCGGGCCTCGATCCGCGCGCGCGCGAGCCGGCCCTCGCTCCCTGACTGACGAATTTCGCAATGATCCGAAGATGATCCGCGAAGAGATCGAATCGCGCGCGGACGCGTAAGAAAGACGCGCCCGATCGCGATCGCGAACAGGCGTTTGGAATGATCACGCCGGCTCGGCCGTCAAAGACGGCGGAACGGCGAATGCGGAGGCGACGATGACGGGCAAGGCGAAGATCGAGCAGCTGACGAACTCCTGGTACGGCTTCGCCGTCTTCTCGGCGATCGGCTCGATCATCATGAATGGGATCGGCTTCCTCTCGATCGGCGGCGCGTTCGTCGGATTGGTCGTCAGCTGGATCGTCACGTTCCTGCTCGGCCGCGCCCTCTTGAATCGGTCGTCGCTCGTTCGGAGCCTCCTCATCCTCACGTCGGGCCTCTTCACCGTCCTCGGCGCGCTCGCCGTGGGCCGTTCGACGTGGACCTTCGTTCAGACGTGGGAGCCCGGTGTCCTCGCCGGCGCCGCCTACAGCGCCGTGTCCGTGTGGATGCAGGCGCGGTCGTTCCGCACGCTGACCGACGCGTCGGTCAAGTCGTACGTGGGCTGATCTCCGCGCGCTCGGGCGCGGCCGCGATCGCGCAGAGGACGCCGCGCGCCTTGTTGCGCGTCTCGTCCGCCTCGCTCTGGGGATCGCTGGCCTCGACGACGCCGGCGCCGGCGGTGACCTCGAACGTGTCGCCTTTGCAGACGAGCGTGCGGATCGCGATCGCGAGATCGAGGTCGCCGCTCGCCCCGACATAACCGATCGCGCCGCCGTAGACGCCGCGCGGCCGAGCCTCGAGCTCCCGGATGATCTGCATCGCGCGGACCTTCGGCGCTCCGCTCAAGGTCCCTGCCGGGAACGCCGCACGCGCCACCTCGAGCGGCGAGGTCTCCGGGGGGATCTGCCCGCGCACCTCGCTGACGATGTGCATCACGTGCGAGTAACGCTCGATCTCCATCCGGCGCAGGAGCTGAACGGAGCCGATCCGCGCGACGCGACCGACGTCGTTGCGTCCGAGGTCGATGAGCATGACGTGCTCGGCTCGCTCCTTCGGATCCGCGAGGAGCTCGGCTTCGAGCGCGGCGTCCTCGGCCGGGGTCTTTCCGCGCGGCCGGGTGCCCGCGAGCGGGCGCACCGTCATCGCGCCGTCCTCGAGGCGCACCATCGTCTCCGGGCTCGCGCCCGCGATGGCGAGTCGCTCACCGCCCGGCTCCGCCGCGGGCAGATCGAGGAAGTACATGTACGGCGACGGATTGACGAGCCGCATCGCGCGATAGACGTCGAACGGATCGCGCCGCCCGCGAGGAACGGAGAACGTGCGCGCGAGGACGATCTGGAAGGCGTCGCCCGCGGCGATGTACTCCTTCGCTTGCAGGACGCGCTCCTTGTACGCGTCGTCGTCGAGGTCGGTCGTGACGCCGGCGGGGATCCGTGTCCGCTCCGGGACGAGGATGTCCCCGAGCGGCGGCGAGCGCTGGAGATCCGCGAATGCGCGCTGGACGTCGGCGTCGTCCTGCGCGGCGATCGTCACGGTCTGCGCGAGCGCGTCGAACACGACGACCGTCGCGCCTCCGAGGAAGCGCGCGAGCGGAACGAAATGCTTCTGCCATGTCGCGTCGCTGCCCGGCGGCACCTTGTCGATCACGTGGACGATGTCCCAGGCGAGGTAGCCCACGTGCGACGAGACGAAGCGGGCCGCGACGGACGCATCGCCGAGGGCGGCGGCGTTCTTGAAGAGAGGGTTTGCCCACGTGAGCGGATCGCCGCGCTGCATCTCGGACGGGGAAGGGGCCGCCGGCGAGGCGGGCAGATGCTCTCCGCGCGGGTCCCCGCTCCTTGGATGTAGTTTCCACCCTTTTCGATCGAGGATCGCCTCGTACCGCGGCCGATAGCCGAGGATGGAGTAGCGACCCCATCGCTCGCCGCCGACGACGCTCTCGAGGAGGAACGATGCGCCTTCAGGATCCGCGTCGCGGAGCGCCGCATACGCCCGCACCGGCGTCAGCGCGTCCGCGACGAGCGTGCGGGTCGCGATCTTCACGCGAGGTAGTTGAGCATGACGAGGACGAGCGTGCGACCGCTCAGGTGAGTCTCCCGACCGCTCGACGCGCCGCGGATCGACGGAGGGCCGCGGGCCGGCTACTCCGTAGCTCGAAGAGACATTCATGATACCGCCGCCCCTTCCGTCGTTCAGCTCCTCCGTCGTCTACGTCGAAGCGCAGAACCTTCCTTCCCACGTCGGGATCATCATGGACGGCAACGGGCGCTGGGCGCAGCTTCGCGGCCGCGAGCGCGTGGACGGTCACCGCGAGGGATCGAAGGCCGTGCGCCGCATCGTCCGCGCCGCGCGCCGGCTTGGCGTTCGCGCGCTGACGCTCTATGCCTTCAGCGAGCAGAACTGGGCGCGCCCGGACCTCGAGGTCGAAGCGCTGATGCAGCTGCTCCACGACTTCCTCCTCACCGAGCGCGACGACATCCTCGAGAACGGGATCCGCCTCAACGCGATCGGAAACCTCGGCCGCTTGCCGCCGGACGTCCGGGCCGTGCTCGATCCGCTCCGCAAGGAGAGCGAGGACCACGACGACATGACCCTGACCCTCGCGCTCAGCTACGGCGGTCGCGAGGAGATCGCGGCCGCCGCGCGCGAGCTCGCACGCGACGTGGCGACGGGAAAGCTCAGCCCCGACGACGTCACCGAGGCATCGCTGCATGCGTCGATGCCGAGCCTTCGCGTCGGCGATCCGGATCTGGTCATCCGGACCGGCGGCGAGCGGCGGATCTCGAACTTCCTGCTCTACGGGCTCGCGTATGCCGAGCTCCATTTCGCGGACGTCCTTTGGCCGGATTTCACCGAAGCCGATTTCTACGAAGCGATCGCGAGCTTCCAAGCGCGCGAGCGGCGCTTTGGTCTCGTCGGAAAGGCGGCGGAGCCGGACGCTCGCGTGTCGGGCCCGCCGCCGGCAGTGGAGAGCGTGACGATCTTGCGTCGCGTTGGCTGACCCTCACGCTGCGATAATGAGTCGCGCGACCGTCCGTGCTATGGCCGTAGTCGATGGACGAGGCAGAGTCCCCGCCAGGCTCGCGCAGCCCTCGCTCCTCCGGCGAGAGCAAGGAGCAAGCGAAGAAGGCAAACAGCAACCTGGCTGTTCGAGTCGCCACGGCAGCGGTCGGCGCGCCGCTCATCCTCCTGCTCCTCTACAAGGGGCCGCCGTGGGGCTTCTACCTGCTCATCGCTCCCGCGAGCCTCATCGCCGCGTCCGAGCTCTTCAAGATGACCCACCCCGGCGATCGCGGGTCGCAGCTCATGGGCGTGGCCATGTCGGCGGCGGCGTCACTCGCCACGTATTTCTCGAACGGCGATCCGCGGTTGCTCGTCACGATGATCGTCGTCGTGCCGCTTGCCGGCCCGCTGCTGACGCTCGTCCGCCTGGGCGACATGAAGACCGCCGGGTTGCGCGCGTGCGCCCTCGGGTTTGGTCCGCTCTTCGTCGGCGTACCGCTGACCCTCCTCGCCGTGCTGCGTCGCGATCTCGCGGATCAGGGACCAGGCTTCGTCGTCGTCACGATCATGTTCGCGTGGTTCGGCGACACGGGCGGCTACTTCGCAGGTCGGTTCCTCGGACGTCACAAGCTCTACGAGGCGGTTTCGCCCAAGAAGACGGTGGAGGGCGCGATCGGAAGCCTCCTCGGCAGTGTCTTCGGCGCGGTCCTTGCGCACTTCTGGTTCTTGCCGCAGCTGCCGCTCGGGCACGGGATTCCGCTCGCGCTCGTCGCTGGAGTGCTCGGGCAGAGCGGCGATCTCGGCGAGTCGCTGCTCAAGCGCTCGTTCGGCGTGAAGGACTCGGGCGGGATCGTCCCGGGTCACGGTGGAATCCTGGATCGGGTCGATGCGCTCATGCTCACGAGCGCGGTCACCTACCTCTACTCGATCTGGTTCTTGCATCACTCTGCCGCGCCATAGTTCTACTGCCGGAACTTGCTCGAAGGATCGCAGCAGGTCAGCGGTCGAACCATGGCAATGGAAACGAACCGGCGAGACCGGCGCCATCTGTTTCAAAGCAGGAGAGAGACGCGAGGCCTCCCGTCTCCTCATCTACTTCACTACAAATTGCGGCGGTCCCGCCGCGTTTGTCCCGCTGCCGCTGCTCGATCGATGGATCATGGCGATCCGTGACCGACCTCCGGCAGTAGAGTTGGTCCGACCGGCACAGCGTCGACGACGCGACGCGGCGAGAAATATTTGCGCGCCTTCCCGCGCTGCACGAGCGATCGAGCCTGTCGATCGGGGTGGTTGGGTGCACCCGAGTTGGGCTAAGAGAAAACGCGATGACACCGTCCGATTCAACGAGTGAGACGCCGAAGACTGCAACCGGAAGCAACGTCCCGCCTGCTCCAGGATCGTCGCGCACGGTCATCGTGAAGGAGTACGACTTCTTCAAGGTCGTGCAGGACTACCTCGAGCGTGCCGCGCGCACGCTCGACATCGCCGACTTCGTGCGGACGATTCTCAGTCAGCCGAAGAACGAGCTCATCATCAACTTCCCCGTGCGGATGGACAGCGGAGAGGTTCGCCTCTTCAAGGGCTACCGCGTCCAGCACAACAACCTGCTCGGGCCGTTCAAGGGCGGCATGCGCTTCCACCCGTCCGTCACGCTCGACGACGTGAAGGCGCTCGCGGCGATGATGACCTGGAAGTGTGCGCTCATGCGCGTCCCGTTCGGCGGTGGCAAGGGCGGCATCAAGTTCGATCCGCACTCGGTCTCGAAGGCGGAGCTCCAGCGCATCACGCGCCGCTTCACGCACTCGCTCGGCGAGAACATCGGCCCCGAGTACGACATCCCCGCGCCCGACGTCGGCACGAACAGCCAGACGATGGCGTGGATGATGGACACGTATTCGAACATGGTCGGCGCCAGCAACAAGCAGAGCGTGAAGGGCGTCGTCACCGGCAAGCCGGTCGCCTCCGGCGGCACGCTCGGCCGCGCGAAGGCCACCGGCCAAGGCGCGGTCTACTGCGTCATCGAGTGGGCGAAGGAGAGGGGCTTCAACCTCGAAGGCTCGACGATGACGGTGCAGGGCTTCGGCAACGTCGGCTCGCACCTCGCCGTGATCCTGTCGCGCCTCGGCGTCTCGACGATCGCCGTCGGCGATCACTCGGGCTACATGGTGAACCCGGAAGGCTTCAACGCGCACAAGCTGCAGGACTGGGTCGAGGCGAACGGCTCGATCGCGGGCTATCCCGGCGGCAAGCCGATCACGCGCGAAGAGTTCTTCAAGACGAAGGCGGACATCTTCGCTCCCTGCGCCCTCGAGAATCAGATCGGGGAGAGCGAGGCCAAGGCGCTCGACTGCAAGGTCATCGTCGAAGGCGCGAACGGTCCGACGAATCCGATGGGGGAGCGGATCCTCGTCAGCCGCGGAATCGACGTCCTGCCCGACGTCCTCGCGAACTCCGGCGGCGTGACCGTCAGCTACTACGAGTGGGTGCAGAACAAGCGCTCCGAGAGCTGGACCGAGGAAGAGGTCGACGCGAAGCTCGAGAAGGCCATGTCCCGCGCCTACCGCGAGGTCTCGGACTTCGCTCGCCAGCACAAGGTCGACCGGCGTATCGCCGCGTACGGCTTGGCTCTTCAGCGGATCGAGGCGGTCTACAAAGAGCGCGAGATCTTCCCGTAACCGAGGCCGCCGCCGGTCCCGTTTCGCAGAGTTCTGCGCAGTTCACGGGCACGTCGAGTAAAGTCGTGGGGCCGTCGAATGGCCGACCCCGACGTCATCGGAATCGTATCGCTCCTGCTCGCCGCGGGAGGGGCCGCGTATCTTCTCCGCGCTCGCATTTGGGGTCGGAAGAAGGTCCCGGACGCCCAGCCAGCGCCGGCGCCGCCGCCGCCGACCTCGAAGTCGACGTCGACGTCGACCTCGACGTCGAAGGGCTCGAAGACCTCGAAGGGCTCGAAGGGCTCGAAGGGCGGCAACGAGAAGAAGAAGGAGCAACGGGAGGCGGCGGAGAGCCAGCGCAACGCGGCGACGGTTCCTCCCAAGGCCGAAGCCGAGTCGCTTCCGTCGAGAAAGCGCCCGGCCGTCGGCGCGACCGTTCGTCCGCCCAGCGATCGCGCGGAGCGTGCCGAGCTCGCCTCGAAGCAACGGCAAGAGGCGGAGGCGAAGGCCAAGGAAGAGGCGGACAAGAAGCGTCCCGAGGCGGGGAATGCGCCCTCGAAGGAGAAGCCGACGCAGCGCTCCGCGGTGCCTCCCAGCAAGCTCAAGAACACCCTCGTCTACGAAGGAACGAAGGAGCCGCTTCCCCCGCACCTGGCGGCCGCCGCCGCTTCGCCGATGACGGGCAAGACGCTCTTGATGGGGAGCGAGACCGGGAGCGAAACCAAGCCCGAGACGAAGCCGCTCGCGAGGACGCTCGTGTCCCCGACGAAGGAAGACGGGCCGAAGAGCGAGAAGGAGCCCGTCTCGGCGTCGAAGAACGTGACGACGGTCGAGAAGACGCCGACGCCGTCGCCGGTGATCAAGATCGGCAAGGGTAAGCTCGTGTCGTGGATGGGCGGGGCTGCAGCGGAGAGGGCCTCGGAGGGCGCCTCGGAGCCGCCCCCGAACTCCCTCGCCGCCGTTCCGCGCCTCGACGAGGAAGAAGACGAGGACGTCGAGCCGACGAAGGTCGGTCGCGTCGGCCGGAAAGAGATCCAGCCTCCCGTCGAGAAGCACGTGTTCGACGAAGGCGCCGATCAAGAGGTGGGCCCGGACGAGCCGGACGCTTCCAAGGTCTACATCCTCCATGCGAAGGCGCAGACCGACGTAGGCAAGCGCCGCAAGCAGAACGAAGACAGCTTCCTCGTGATCGAGGACCTCGGCCTCTTCGTCGTCGCCGACGGAATGGGTGGGCACCGCGGCGGTCAGCTGGCCAGCAAGCTCGCGGTCGACACGATGCTCAAGACCTTCGAGTCGAACGTCTTCGAAGCGGAGCCTCATAAATCTCTCCCCGTGGAGGCATCCGAGCTCGCGCGCGCGATTCAGATGTCGAACGCGGCCATCCTCGAGGAGGCCTCGTCGAAGCGAGAGCTCAAGGGGATGGGCACGACGCTGTGCGCGGCGCGCTTCAGCGCCGACAGGCGCCGGCTCTACATCGGTCACGTCGGCGACAGCCGCTGTTATCGCGTCCGCGACGGCGGAATGAAGCAAATGACGTCGGACCACACGATGGCCGACTACGGCGTCGCCGGTCCCGAAGGAGCCCACTTGAGCCGCGCGCTCGGCGTGTGGCCGACGGTGCCGGTCGACATCATCATGGCCTCGCCGAAGCTCGGCGACGTGTATCTGATCTGCTCCGACGGCCTGACGAAGATGCTCTCGGACGGAACGATCGCGACGCAGCTGCTCCACGAGGAGGACCCGCAGGCGGCCGTCGAGCGGCTCCTCTTCTTTGCGAACGCGCATGGCGGCAAGGACAACATCACCGTCATTCTCCTCCGCGTCGTCGAGCCGGGATGGACTCCGCCGCAGCGTGACCGGACGGATTCGGCCGGTTGAGCTAAGATCCCGGCCAATCGATGGCGTACGTTCGAACGCGGCTCGGCCGCTTGTTCTACGAAGAGCACGGCGCTTCACGACGGCCGGACGATCCCGCCATCCTCCTCCTCCACGGTCTTCTCTTCGACGGAGGAATGTGGCGCGGGCAGCTCGAGCCGCTCGCGGCGCTCGGTCGCGTGATCGTCATCGACGGACCAGGGCACGGCAAGAGCGAGCCCGCGCCGCGCTTCATGCTCGAAGAGCATGCGGACGCGCTCTTCGACGCTTGCGGTGACCTCGGCATTCGTCGCGCCGTCTTCGTCGGCCTCTCGTGGGGAGGAATGGTCGCGATGCGCGTCGCGTTCCAGCATCCGGAGAAGGTGGCCGGGCTCGCGTTGCTCGACACGAGCGCCGAGACGGAGCCGCTCGCGGATCGCGTGAGGTTCCGCGCGTTCATCGCCATGCATCGTCGCGTCGGCTTTCCGCTCGCGCTCTTTCACAAAGAGGTCGCTCCGCAGATGTTCTCGGATCGCACGCTCGCTTCGCGGCCGGAGCTCGTCGAGGCGACGTATCGACGAACGATGGGCTTCGATCGCGGCGGCCTCTCGCGTGCGGCGATCGCCGTGATCGTGCATCGCAAGAACGTGCTTGCCGAGCTCTCGCGCGTGCGTGCGCCCGCGCTCGTCATGTGCGGGACGGAGGATCGAGCGACTCCGCCCGAGAAGAGCCGGCACATCGCGAGCGCGATCCCGAACGCGAAGCTCGTCCTCCTCGAGGGCCTCGGCCACATGAGCCCGCTCGAGGATTCGAAGGCCGTGAACGCGCATCTCGTCCCGTTCGCCCAAGCGTGCATCGACTCCGGCGCGCGATGAATCAAAGTGGGTATCCGTCGCCTATGTAGGATATTTCCTTTCAAGAAATCTGAGGCAATCCTCATGATCTCGTCGATCTTCGAGCCGAGCAGGGTCGACGCTCCTTGAAACGATACGGCAACGATGCGCGATGGTGACGCTGCGGAGAGTGGCGCCGACTTGTTATTCGAAGTACGTACGTGCCCGCGATGTCTTCCAACGACGCAGAGGGGTCTGAGCGCGACGGTCGTACGGAACTGACGGCGGATACGCGGGGCGAAAACACGACCGCTCCTCGTCTCGCTGCATTCTGGGACGGCGGTTCGCTATCACGTGCGTTGCCTCCAACGGGCACGCTCACGATTGGGCGCTCATCGGGATGCGACGTGCGCATCGATCACACGTCGGTCTCTCGGAAGCACGCCGTGCTCCACGTCGGCTCGGTCAACAAGATCGAGGACGCGGGGAGCGCGAACGGAACGCGCGTGGGTGGTAGGCCCGTCGGTTCCGGCATGCCCATCGCCGTGTCACCGGGCGAGATCATCGAGCTCGGCCAGGTCGTCCTCGTCATTCAAGGAGGCGAGCCCGGAACGTCGGAGCGCGTCGCGGTCTCGAAGCCGCCGGCCGCGCGGCCGAGCAAGGTGCCGCCCGCGGCTCACTCGTCGACGATTGCGCCGCCCGGTGCGCGCGCGAACGAGACGCCGATGCAGCGGCTCGAGCGGCTGGTGAAGCTCGTCGCGGCCGGCAACATCCACGTCCTCATCACGGGCGAGACCGGCGTCGGCAAGGAGGTCGTTGCAGAGCGCATCCACCGTGCTTCGCGCCGCGCGACGGCTCCGTTCTGTCGCGTCGAGGCTGCGGCGCTCGCGGAGAACCTCCTCGATCGCGAGCTCTTCGGCGACAACGACAAGCCGGGTCTCTTCGAGACCACGAACGGCGGCACGGTGCTCGTCGACGAGGTCTCCGAGCTGCCGCTCGGTACGCAGGCCAAGCTGCTGCGCGTGCTCGAGCGCGGCGAGGTGATCCGCGTCGACACCGCCGATCCGCGCAAGGTCGACGTGCGCTTCATCGCGGCGACGAACCGCGATCTGCGCGCGATGGTCGGCGACAACACCTTCCGCGAGGACCTCTACTTCCGCCTCAACGGCATCACGATCGAGGTGCCGCCGCTCCGCGAGCGTCGCGAGCAGATCGCGCAGATCGCGAACGAGCTCCTCTTGAAGGCGTGCAACGAGGCGAAGCGTCCGCCGATGCCGCTGACGAAGGAGTCGCTCGCGCGGCTCGAGAGCTACGATTGGCCCGGCAACGTCCGCGAGCTGAAGAACGCGATCGATCGCGCGGTCCTTCTTTCGCAAGGCGACGCGCTCGATCCGATGGCGCTGCCCGCGGGTGATGCGGGGGACGACGCCGCGGGCGCACGTCTTCGCAACGACCTCGCAGCCTTCGAGCGCCAGCGCATCGTCGAGGCGCTGGAGAAATGCGCGGGCAACCAGACGAAGGCGGCTCAGCTGCTCGGCATCTCGCGCCGCACGCTCGTCTCACGCCTGGGCGAATACAACCTGCCCCGGCCGCGCGGCGGCGGTCAGAAGTAACTCTGACGGTTACACAACGAAGTAACCAATATGGTTACTTGGGTGAGTTGGACGAATACCGAGTAGCCGACGAGGCTGCTCAAAACGTCCCGCGCGCCCCGAGGCCGTAAGCGGGGACCGAGCCGTCTCGCGTCGCGGACGATCCGATCGTTCCACCGTACGGCGTGATGCGGAACGCGCGAGGAAGAAGCGCCGCAGGTGCGCGATCGCGCGTGAACCACCATGCGGCGAGGCCGCCGGCGAGGGTCCCGGTGAACGTCGCCGCGACGAAGCCGCGCGTCTTCTCGGGCGTGACGTCCTCGAAGACGAGAGGGCTGCCGATCGCCGCGCCTGCCGCGGCGCCGAGCCCTGCGCCGAGATCGATCAACACCACACGCGACGCGGACACGTGCGTGAGCGTCGCGAGCGTGCCGCCGGCGACGAGGCCGGCGGCGGTGCCGAGGCCGGCGCCCGTGTACGGCGTCTTCTCCAGATCGCCTCGATAGAAGTAGTCCGTCAGCGCGCCGAGGCCGAGGCCGAGACCCGCGCCCGAGTGGACCAGTGCGACGTCGCCTTCGTCCGCCTTGTGGCGCGTGAGCGAGAACGTCGCGAGCCCGAGCCCGATGAGCCCGCCACCGACGCCCCATCCATAGCGATCGGTGAGCGGCTGCACGCGCTGCCCGTTCGCGATGAGGATCCCGGAGGCTGCGCCCCACCACGCGCCGCCCGCGAGCGTCCACGCGTCGCCGGTGCCGACGTTCCACTCCTCGGCGACGAGCAGCGCGCTTCCGAGACCGAGGCCCGTGCCGAGTGTGAGCAGCGGGTAGAGGAGCCGCGGATCCTCCGAGCCGCTCGCGCGCTGCACGCTGAACGCCATGAACGCGCCGAAGAGCGCGGCGTTCACGGCGAGGACCGCGCGCCCTTGCGACCGCAGCGGCGCCATGATGCCGGCGCTTGCCGACTCTTGCGGGCGAGGCCCCGTGTCCGTCGCGGTCGAAGGTTCGGACGACAGGAGATCGCGCAGGAGGACGAGGCCGCGCACCGACACGTCCGCGCCGGACACACGCTCGACCCGCATGCGCAGCTGCTTGTTCTTCGGCGCCACGACGACGATGCGAAGGAAGAACGAGTCGCCGGAGGCTTGCTCGAGCCGCGCGCTCACGACCCACGTGCCTGCGTCCGTCGGGCTCGATGCGTGCGTGCTCGAATGCTGCGCGCGCTCGAGCATGTCGATGTCTCGCGCGTGACCGATCGAGGGCCCGCCGTCGCCGACGTCGAGCGTGAAGCCGAGGTCCTGCACGGCATCGCGGAGCGTCGCGTCGAGCTCGGTCGCGCGCGCGTAGATGGAACCTTCGCTGGGCGCGGGCTTGTGTCCCGCCGTGCCGCCGGTGTCTTCGACCGAGGGCGTGAGCGTCGGCCAGACCACGATCGGCCGGTCGGCTGCGTGCGAGGGCGCGACGGCGGGCGAGGTCTCCGCGGTCGCGCTGGGCTCGTCCTCCGCCGCGCCGGCGGTCGACGCGTCGAGCCACGCCGTCGCGACGAGCGCGCATGCCATGATCCGTGGGCAGACGCGCGGGCGCATCGGCTCAGAACATGACGACGCCGCTGAGCCAGAGGTCCACGATCAAGGTGTCGTCGACCGAGAAGCGGCGTCCAGGAAGGTCGATGACCTGCCTGTGGTTGGGGTTCGGAATGCCGGTGACGCTGCCGCCGCCGGCCGACGCCGCGCCCGTGCGGCACGGGCCGGAGGCGCCGGCCTCGCCCTTGAAGTCGGGGTTGCACGCGTCCGCGGCCGTGATGAGGTGGCTCTGTACGAATTCGAGGCCGAGGCCCCCCGCGAACTTCACGTACTCGTTGGCCTGCCACGTCACGCCGGCCGAGGTAGCGAACGAGCTGAAGGCCTGCTGATCGGTGATGCCCGTGAAGTTGACCTTCGCGGCGTTCGGATCGGCGACGCTCGTGAAGCCGTCGGGGCCCGACTTGTACGCGCTCGGGTTGGGGTTGCGCAGCGACTTCGCCTGCGAGGAGCCGAGCGCATCGAACAGCTCGGAGTAGTCGCGACCGGGCGAGTGGTAGCTCCCGCGGAATTTGAAATCGAGCCCGACGCGCTGGAACGCCTCGCGGTTCTCCCACGGGAAGATCTCCATGCCGATGATGAAGGTGCCGACGAGTGGCGGCCGGTTGAGGAGCGTTCCTCGGAGATCGGTCGTCGCGCCGAAGTCGCTGTTCGATTGCGGCGTCTCGACCTGCACGCGAAAGCCGGTGTACGGCTCGACGTAGCCGTAGCGTCGCGAGAAGATCGTGCTCCCGATGAAGCCGTACATGCCGCGCGAGATGCCGGGGGTGCGTCCCGGTCCCGTCGGGTTCGCCGGGTCGGGGCATTGCGAGGCTCCGGGCGGCGGATTCTGATTGCACGCATGGAGGCGGTCGCCGACCCCGAAGCGACCTTCGGCGCCGATGACCCAGGTGGGCTTCGTCTCGTCGCGCGTCTGGTTGAAGATGGCGTAGTTGAGCGCGAGGCTGAACCAATCGACGCCGCTGCGGGTCGGGCTCTTGAAAGGGACGGTGAAGAGCTGCTCGCCCGCGGAGTCTTGGAGACGTTGCGGGTTCTGCGAAGAGCCTTCGAGGTCGGCGAGCTCGCGTGCGTCCGCGAGGATGATCGGCACGCGCACGGAGAGCGCGAGATCGCGGAAGAGGCCGATGTCGCCGCCGACCTCGAGGACGGTGACCGATTGGCGAAACCTGGCGACGTTCTCGTTCGCCGAGGCGAAGCCGCCGGTCGTCAGGCCGGGCTGCGCGAGGCTCGTCTCGCGGCGGATGTTGGCGGCCTTCCACGACTGACGAAGCGTGAGCAGCAGGTTCGCGTCGAACGGGTCGTCCTTGTCGAACGCGTCGATGACCGTCGTGTTCTCGCCGGTCTCGCGAAGGAGCCGCGTCTCCTTCGCGGGCTCGGGCTCGTCGGCGGACGCCGTCCCCGCCGTGAGCGCGAGGACGAGTGCGAGCGCCATCGCGACGCCAGAAGCCGGGCCCTGCCTTGTGCACCCGCGCATGAGCTTTCGCGACGCTACCACCCTTCGGCCCGGAGCGTCATCCTCCGTTCCGCGGGGCTTTTTCCCGCGTAGCGGGCCTCGCCTCAGCGGCGGCCGAAGGGCGAATGATCGGTGTCCGCGATGCCGGGGAAGATCTCGATCGTCGCCTCTGCCGTGATCTCCTCGGCGTGGAGCTCCTGCTTCGCATGACGGAGCTCGCTCGAGGTCGCGTCGAGCCGATCGGCGAGGACGCCGAGGAACTGCCAGAGCATCTTCACCGCGATCTCGTGCTCGGAGCGGAGGATCTCGAAGAAGTCGAGGCGGCGAATGGCGATGAGCTCGGCATTGCCGTCCGCGTTCACGGTTGCCGAGCGCGGAACGGCGCGGATGAGGGCCATCTCCCCGAAGTGCTCGCCGGCGCCGAGGCGCGTGAGGGTCTCGCCGCCGCGGGAGACCTTCACCTTGCCCGAGAGCACCATGAAGAGCTCGTCGCCCTTGTCGCCCTCGCGGATGACGAGCTGGTCGTCCTCGTAGTTGCGGACCTCGACGGACTGCATCACGCGGAGGAGCTCGCGGTCGCTCAAGCGCGCGAAGAGCGGCATGCGCGCGAGCGTCTCCCGCTTCAGGGCGAGGCGCTTGGCGCGCTCGTCGTTTTCGACGTCGCCGCCGAGGCGAACGATGATGACGGTGATGTTGTCCTTGCCGCCGCGCTCCTTTGCGAGATCGACGAGGCCTTTGCTGGCCGAGTCGCCGTCCTGCTTGAACCACGGGACGAGCTCGTCGGCCGACTCGAGGTAGCCGGTGAGACCGTCGCTCGTCAGGAGGAAGTCGTCGCCGGGAAGGACCTCGAGCATCAGCGTGTCGACGTCGACACGCTCGTAGACGCCAACGGCTCGCGTGATCGCGTTCTTGTGGCCGATCTTCTCGATCTGCTCCATCGAGAGCTTGCCGCGCTTGATGAGCTCGTTGAAGACGGTGTGGTCCTCGGTGATCTGCTGGACCGCGCCGCCGCGCGACAGGTAGATGCGGCTGTCGCCGACGTGCGCGATGAATCCGCGCGTCCCGAGGATGAGGAGCGCCGACAAGGTCGTGCCCATGCCGCGCTTGCCCGCGTCGGCCTGCGCTTCTTCGTGGATGCGCGAGCACGCACGCTGCACCGCGTGCTCCATCAGAGCGAGCACGTCCTTGTTGGTGACGCGCGAAGCTCCGCGAGATCCCGCGAGGAAGTCGTTCAGGAGATCGCGTTCGCGTTTGATCTCTTCGTGGATGGTACGGACCGCGATCGCGCTCGCGACCTCGCCCGCCGCGTGACCGCCCATGCCGTCCGCGACCATGAAGAGGGACAGCTTCTTGTCGACGAGGAAATTGTCTTCGTTGTGCTCGCGGACGCATCCGACGTCGGTCGCGGCGAAGAAGCGGATGGCATCCGAAGACATAATGACCCGCGAATCATGGCACGACGCGGTCCATCCCGTCGAGCGATGCAGTCTCCTCGCGGACGCGCGAAAGGCTCCGTTCCCGCGCGTCAGTCTGCGCGCGGTCGGCGACGGCGTCGGCCGAGCACGACGAGGCCGCCGAGCACGACGACGAGGTAGCTCGATCCGGCGCGCCGGCCTCGGGTCACGGCGCAGCCGCCGTCGTCTTGCGGAGGGGGTTCCGCCGGCTCGGGTGGCTCGGCCGCCGGGGCCTCCGCCACGGGCGCGGCCGCGGGCTGCTGCGCGGCCACCGCGACGCAGACGTCAGGCGCGTCGCCGTCCTTGACCTCGCACGTCCCTTCGCACGTCTCGACGATGACCTTGCCGCTCTCGCAATGGAAGGACTTGGTCTTGTCGTTGGAGCAGGTCGCTTGCGCAGGGGCGTCGTTGCACTTCGCTTCGCCGTTGAAGCGCGCCATGAACGTCGGCCATTCCCACACGCCGGGATCGGTGTGGTGACTGGCTCCGCCGTAGCTCGTGTTCGCCTGACACTCCTTCGGCGATCCCGAGCAGGGCGCGGCGTTCTGCGCGATCTTCGCTCCGTTCGGGATCTGGTCGTGCCCGATGATGTGCGAGCGATTCCGAGGGACCGAGTACTTGGTCGCGAGATAGTCGACGAGCTTCGCCGACGCCGCGTACTCGGCCTCGGCGAACGGCTTCTTCGCGTAGCCGACGTGCTCGATGCCGACGCTCCGCTGGTTGACGTTGAAGTTGCCGGCGTGCCACGCGGTCGTCTCTTCCGTGACGAACTGCGCGACGCGGCCGTTGACGTCGACGATGTACTGCACGCTCTTGTCGGGATCGTTCTGGAGCGTCGCGACGCTCGCGTTCCAGCCGCCCTCGGTGTCGTGGATGACGATCAGCTCGACCTTGAATCCGCCGCGGCCCGGCGTGCACTTGTCGTTGCAGCTCGTGGGGATCCACTCGGCGCCCGCGTACTGCGCCTGCGCGAGCGCGCGAATCTTGTGCGAGACGTCGAGCGTGAGCGACGGGGGAAGATCGCGCGGGGGCAACACGACGATCTCGCCGTCGCGCGATTCGAAGCGGCCGCCGCGGGCGAGCGTGGCGAAGACCTGATGGGAATAGTGCTCGCGATGCGCTTCGTCGGCGAAGCCGCTCATCTCTTCGATCGCGTCACGCCACGACGCGAGGTCGTCCGTACGCGCTTGGGTCTTCTGGCCGAGCTCCGCGAGGACGAGGGCGCCTGCCGAAAGGGCGAGGTCGCCGTGCATTCGCAGGTCGAGCTCCGTGACGCCGGCGAGCTCCGCGCCGCGCCGAAGCGAGTCGAGCTTGCCGCGCCGAAGCTGCAAGGGACCCGCGGCGGGGACCTCGTTGTCGACGTCGATGTCGGGTCGCTCGGCGGGCAGCGTCAGGCCGTCTTCGACCTTCGCGATGGCGACGAGGAGATCGCGCGGGACGTTCGCCTTCGCGGCGCTCGTCGAGAGGGCGCTCGAGAGCGAGCCGATCGGCTCCGGGGTTACCCCGCCGTCCGAGCCTCCCGTGCTGCAAGCGACGGCCAGCGGCGCAAGTAGCGCAGCGAACAGCCTGCCGGCACGAGGACGAACCGCCATTCGAAGGTGATGAGCAGCTGCCGTTCCAGAGTCGCGATCCGGCGCGATGATTGCGAAATGAGGATCATACTCCTCGTGATTCCGCGGAGATGTCGGGATCGCTCGACGCGAGGAGATCTCGCGCCGGAGCATAGCTTTCTCGTGCGGCGAGACGATGTCGGGTGAGGTGGTGCATGGCGGGTCCATCAGATGCGCCGCGCCCGGAAGTCCCCGCAGTCGAAAGAGGCGGCATGAGTTGAGGATGTGCCGTGGACGGGGGTTCGCTATCTTGGCGGATTAATGTCCCAGCTCGCCCCTCTCGTTCAGAAGCTCAAGCAATCGGGTGCCGAGCGCGTCTACTTCTTGCCGAACGAGGACGGCTACTCGATCGAAGGCGCGTTGAAGCGGCCGATCCCGGGCGGTCCCGTCCACGGCGCGACGATCCTCCAGGCCGTCAGCGAGATCCTGTCGAACGACGACATCCAGGAGCTGTCGACGACGCGGCCTCGCATCGTGCGGCACGAGCACGAAGGCGAGGAGTTCGTCTTCGAGGTCATCCGGCAGGCGAACGGGGTCGCGCTCGGCATTCGCGCCCCTGCCGCGCCCGCGACGCGTGGCGGGGCCGCGCGCTCTCCCGGGCGCTCGAATCGAGGAAGCGTCGACGAGCCCGCGCCCGCTCGGACTCCTCGAGGAAGCGTCGACGAGCCGCGCCGGCCGGACGCGCTCGAGCTCGACATGGGACGCGGGGCGGCGGCGCCGGCGCAGAGGCCGCTGACGCGGGCCGAAGCGCAGCGGCTCGACGAGGAGTATCCCGTACGGCCCACGATTCGCGAGCACGAGAACGGCCCCGAGCCGCCGCGAGGAGCGCGCCAGCAAGAACCGGCACCGGCGCCTCAGCGGCCCGCCCCTTCGTACGACGCCGCTCCGGAGCCCCCGCGCGGAGCGCGCCCGTACGAAGCACCTGCACCCGCACAGGCACCCGCTCCGGCCGCCGACGGCTGGAACGCGGCCACCGCCGCGCAGATGATGCGAGAGATGCGGGAGATCGCGCGCGACGCGGCGCGCGACGCGGCCCACGAGGTCGTGCGCGAAGCGTTGCGTGACCTCCCGCGTGCGGCTGCCGCGCCTGCGGCCGCAGGCGAGGTCGTCCCGCGCCGGAAGGCGGCGGCCGCGCCTCTGCGCACGACGCCGGCGAAGATCGACGGGTTCCTGCGCGAGATGATCCAGAGGAAGGCCTCCGACCTTCATCTCACGTCGAACGCGCATCCCGTTCTTCGCGTCGACGGCGAGATCCACTTCGGAGAAGACCGTCCGGTGGCCACCTCGCAGGAAATCCTCGAGATGCTGTACGAGATCATGACCCCGCGCGCCCGCGAGGAGTTCGACAACACCAACGACGCGGACTTCGCCTACGAGATCCCCGGGCTCGCGCGCTTCCGCGTGAACGCCTTCCAGGATCGTCAAGGCACCGGCGCGGTCTTGCGCCAGATCCCGATCGAGGTGCTCACCGCCGAGAAGCTCGGGCTGCCGAAGGCCTGCCTCGATCTCTGCTGGCTCTCGAAGGGCCTCGTGCTGGTCACCGGCCCGACCGGCTCCGGCAAGTCGACGACCCTCGCGGCGATGATCGACTTCATCAACAAGAACCGGTCCGACCACATCATCACGATCGAAGATCCGGTCGAGTTCGTTCACAAGAACCAGAAGTGCCTCGTGAACCAGCGCGAGGTCGGCATGCACACGAACGGCTTCAAGCACGCCCTCCGCGCCGCGCTCCGCGAGGACCCGGACATCGTCCTCGTCGGCGAGATGCGCGACCTCGAGACGATCGCGATCGCGATCGAGACCGCCGAGACCGGGCACCTCGTCTTCGGCACGCTCCACACGACGACGGCGATCAGCACCGTCGACCGGATCATCGATCAGTTCCCGTCGGACCGGCAGGAGCAGATCCGCGTGATGCTGAGCGAGTCGCTCAAGGGCGTGGTCGCTCAGATCCTCTGCCCGAAGGTCGGCGGCGGTCGCGTGGCGGCGCACGAGATCCTGCTCGGCAACCATGCCGTCGCTGCGCTGATCCGGGAGGGAAAGACCTTCCAGATGGCGAGCGTCATGCAGACCTCGAAGGGGCAAGGCATGATCACGATGAACGACTCGCTCATGAACCTCGTCCAGAAGAAGCTCGTCGACCCGAAGCAGGCCTACATCAAGGCCGTCGACAAGAACGGCTTCGCCGCGATGCTGAAGGGGGCCGGGATCGCGCTCCAGATCTGACGATCCCGGGCATCTGCGCCCGGCGCTGCGCCGATTGCGCAAGGCCCGGCGCATTGTGAGTCACGATCTTCGTCATCGGGCCGCTTCTTTTCGTGGCACGTCCCGTGGATGACAGAGGCCATGGCGCAGACCTGGCAGCAGCTCAACGGCGTGATTCCGTCCTCTTCGCGTGGGGTTCCGTCCTCTTCGCGTGGGGTCCCGGGCGCCTACGGCGTCCGGAACATGCCGACCGTGCGGTCCCTTTCGCGCGCGCCGTCGCGGCTCAGCCACCACCAGGTGGCGTGCGATCTGCCGCCGTTCCTCGCCCGGCTGAACCGCGTCGCCACGATCGTTCCGCTCCCGATCTTCTTCGCCGTCGGTGCGCTGCTCGGCGTCCTCTTCGCGCTGCTCGTCGTCACGAGCGCGCGCAAGTCGGCGCACCGGCCGTCCACGGACGTCACGATCTCCTACGTGCAGCAGGGACCGGTCACGAGCTCTCCGACGCTCTGACGTCGTCGCGGCTCAGTCGTCTTCGTCGCCGCGTTGCTCGGAGCTGTCGCCGCGCAAGCCCAAGGCACGCGCCTTCTTGTAGAGGTGGCTTCGCTCGAGGTCGAGCGCACGCGCGGTCGCCGCCATCTGGCCGTTGTGGTGAGCGAGCGCGTCCTGGATGATCTGTCGCTCCGACTCCTCGACGAGCACGCGGAACGGAACGCCGGGGCGATAGAGCCCCTGCGCCTTCGGTGACACACCGCCCGGCAGGCACGTTCGCACGTCGGCCGAGCGGATCACGTCGTCGGGGGTCAAGATGACGAGCCGCTCGGTGAGGTTCCTCAGCTCGCGTACGTTGCCCGGAAAGCTGTACGCGACGAGGACCTGAATCGCGTCGTCCTCGATGCGCATGCCCGGCCGATCGTTCGCCTTCGCGGCGAGCTCGAGGAAGTGCCGCGCGAGGAGCGGGACGTCCTCGCGGCGCGCGCGGAGCGGCGGAATGTGGAGCGGAACGACGTTGAGCCGATCGTAGAGGTCCGCGCGGAACGCATCCGCCTCGCACGCCTTCACGAGATCGCGGTTCGTGGCGGCGACGACGCGTGTGTCGACCTTGATCGTCTCGTTCCCGCCGACGCGCTCGATCTCCCGCTCCTGCAGGACGCGCAGCAGCTTCGCCTGCATCGGCAACGGCATGTCGCCGACCTCGTCGAGGAAGAGCGTGCCTCCGCTCGCGCGCTCGAACTTGCCGCGCCGCTGCTTCGTCGCGCCGGTGAACGCTCCCGCTTCGTGTCCGAAGAGCTCGCTCTCGATCAGCTCGCTCGGCAAGGCCGCGCAGTTCAGCTTCTCGAGCGGACCCTTCGCGCGAGGCGACAGCTGATGAATGGCGCGCGCGACGAGCTCCTTGCCGGTCCCGCGCTCGCCCGTGACGAGGACCGACGCGGAGCTCTTCGCCGCGCGGGCGATCTGTTCGACGAGCTTCTTGATCGGTCCGCTCTCGCCGACGAGCTCGCCGGTCACGCCGGTCGCGACGCGGAGCTCGCGGGCCTCGGTCTCGGCGCGCTGCAGGCGAAGCGCGGTCTCCACGGCGATGAGGAGCGCGTCGGTGTTGATGGGCTTCTCGAGGAAGTTGAGCGCCCCGAGACGCGTCGCTTTGACGGCGGTGTCGATGGTCGCGTGCCCGCTCATCATGATCACGGGCACCTCGTTCTTCGCGGCGCGGATCCGAGAGAGCAGCGACAATCCGTCCCCGTCGGGGAGCTGCACGTCGAAGAGGCAGAGATCGTAGCTTCGCTTCTTGAGCTTCTCGTCAGCGACCTTCACGCCGCCTGCCACGTCGACGGAGTAGCCCTCGAGCGCGAGCGCCTTCTGCAGCGTCGTGAGGATCGACGGCTCGTCGTCGACCACGAGGAGGTGAGCATGCGGCATGGCCCGTCAGGCTACGGTCAAACCGGGTCGAAGGACACCCGGGCCGAGGTCAACCCGGTGGAGGACGCAGGCATTCCCCGCAGCCCGGTTTTTGGTCTCTGCAGCGCCGGCAGGTAGCCGCTTGCCCGTAGCCCAGGTTATGGTGGATGGGCTCCGCGGAGCGGACCCCAGATGCGGCTTGCCCTCTCGATCCTCGTTGCCCTCTCGGTCGCGGCCGCCGCATGCGGCGGCAGCCGCGGACGCTACGGGCAGCCCGTGCATCACGCAGAGCGCGCCACGCGCGCGGACGTCGCGGTGAGCGACGATCAGTTCCCGAGCGCGATGCGCGATCTGCTGGCGAGCGAGCCTGCCAGTCGAGAGCGCCAGCTGCGGCTCGCGGGGATCGTAGCGCGGCAGATGACGCGCGCCTCGAACCGTTTCCGGGCGAAGAACCGCGAGCACGCGGTCACGTCGTTCGCCGGAGCGATGTTCCTCGTACGCGCCGGCGAGCTCACCGACGAGATGCTCGGCCCGAACGGCTACGAGGTCCTTCGAGCGGCATCGGAGGAGTTCGCGAAGAAGGGCGACGAGGGACGCGCGCGCGCGTCCTACGAGATGCTCCTCCGCGTCGCGCCTGCGAACGAGAAGGCCGACATCAAGGCGCACCTCGATGCGATCGCGGCGTGGACCCGCGATACCGGCGGCGGCGGTCTCATGCAGACCGCCGGCGCGCTCGAGGCCGCCGCGGTCACGCGCGTCTTGCTCGAGCCGAGCGTCGACGCGCGTGACGATGCGGTCGCCAAGACGCTCGACTTCATCGAGAAGGCCATTCAGGTCAAGACGGCGCGACGAACGCGGGGAATGCAGATCTCGCGCGAAGAAGGGCTCGAGGCCGTTCGTGCGCTCGAGACGGGCACCACGGTGCTCGTGGCGCTCTATCTGCGGAGCGGCGATGCGCACGGCGCGCTCGCCGCGCTCGACAAAGCGAACCTTCGCGATCCGCAGATGACGCGGCCCGAGCTCATGGGCGCTCTCAAGTCCGTCGTCGAGCGTCCCGACGCCGACCGATGGCTCGAGCTCGCGCGCCATCTCCGGCCGGCGGTGCAGGGCGGACCGAAGGGCAGGGCGGACGAAGAGGACTTCGGTCGCGACTCCGATCTCCTTCGCGTCGCCTCGTTCGTCGCGGCCTGCGAAGCCTTTCGGCTCGACTCGACCGCGCCGGACGCCGCGGGCCTCGTCGCCGCGATGCTCGTCGAGCTCGGCATGGGCGAGGCGGCTCCCGCGATCCTCACGGACGCGGTGAGGGCGCAGAAGGATCCGCGCATCGTCGGCCTCGGCCTCGCGCTCACGATGCAGGCGATGGGTCGCGCGTTCGACGCCGAGGAGTCCGACACGGCACGCCGCGCTTTCCGCGCGGCAGAGCCGCTGCTCCTCGCGGCCGACACGATGAGGGGTCGGGTCCAGCCGGGACCGGGCCGGATCTACGCGCTCCTGGGCGAGATCGAGATCCGTGATGGTCGCCTCGAGGAGGCGAAGAAGGCCCTCGAAGAGTCGACGGAGCGCGAGCGATCGGGCGGCGTGCTCATGAACCTCGCACGTCTCGATTGGCATGCGGGGAGGATGAAGGAGGCGGTCGAGCGGCTCCGCATGGCGCTCGGCGCCGACGACGTCGTGAAGGATCCGGCGTTGCGCGGCGAGGTCCTCCTCGTCACGAGCGACATCGCGCGCGAGCAGGGCGATATCGGCAATGCCCGCAAGCCGCTCGCCGACGCCCTCAAGGACCTCGCGAAGGCGCGCTCGACGTCGGAGGCCGACGATCGCGCGCGCGTGGAGCGGCTCATCTCTCGCGTGCTCGATCGCTTCGGAGCGGCGAAGAGCGCGGAGAAGGCGCTCGATCGTGCGCTCGAGGCCGCGCCGCGCGACAAGAGGCAGGCGGCCGCGACGATCAGCCAGATCGTCGGCCGCGCGTTCGTGCGCGGCGACCTCACCGCCGCGCGTGACGGCCTCGGCCGCGGCCTCGCCGCCGAGCTCGGTCGCGACGACATCGTCTACCCGGCGCTCTGGGTTCGCCTGCTCGAGCGGCAGCAGCGCGCGAACAACGACCCCACCGCGGAGCGGATCCTCCAAGGCGCGGTCGACGACGCGCGATGGCTCGGAAGGGTCGCCTCGTTCGGAGCGGGAAAGATCAAGGCGACGGACCTCGTCGCCGATGCCCAGACGCCGACGCAGAAGGCGGAGGCGACCTTCTACGCCGCGATGGACCGCAAGATCTCCGGTGATTCCAAGGGCGCCGACGAAGGACTTCGTCAAGTCGTCAGCTCCCCGGGGCTCGACCTCGTCGAGTTCAGCCTGGCGCGCGAGATCCTCGGCGGCACGCGCGCGCAAATCGGCGGCCCCGTGCCCGAGGTCGGGCTTCCCTGACGACGGTATCGCGTGGGACCGCGTTCGAGCCTCCGTATCCTTACGCCGCGCGGCGCCGTCGAGGCCACGCGTCCGGCCAAGGGCGTTCGTCGAGCGATCGACTGGGGCAGCCTCGCGCCGCTCCGCATTCGAGCGCGCGTCGTGGCCGAGGGCGTCTACGCGGGCGCGCATCGCAGCGCGCGCAAGGGGGCCGGCGTCGAGTTCGGCGGTCATCGCGCGTACACACCGGGAGACGACCTCCGTCACCTCGACGTCCGCTCGCTCTTGCGGCACGACCACCTCCTCGTCCGCCAGTTCGAGACCGAGACCGATCGCGCGCTCAGGCTCGTCGTCGATGCGTCCGCCTCGATGGGCTATCGCGGCTCCCGCGCGCCGGGAGCGAAGCTCGCGTGGGCCGCGCTCGTCGCCGCCGCGCTCTCGCGCGTGGCCATCAAGAGCGGCGATCCGATCGGGCTCTCGTTCATCGGAGGCTCGAAGGACGCGAGGCCCGTCCCCGTCCGCGGCGGACGCGAGGTCTTCGAGCGCGTCGTCGACGCCCTCGAGAGCCAATCGGCCGAAGGCGAAGCGCTCGCCGACGTGTCGCTCCTCGACAACGCCATCGGCTCGATCGCGCGCAATGCGCGGCGCGGCTCGGTCGTCGTCCTCCTCAGCGATCTGCTCGACCTTCCACCGCAGGCGGCGCAGCGCATCGGCGCCATCTCGACCCGCGGGTGCGTCGTCGTCGTCGTGCAGACCCTCGATCCCGACGAGGCCGACTTCCCTTTCAGGGAGACCGTGCGTCTCAAGTCGCTCGAGGGCGGCGTCATCGTCGAGACGGACGAAGCGGCGCGCGATCGCTATCTCGCCGCGCTCGCGGCCGAGCAGGACGCGTGGCGGCAGACGCTCCTCGGCCGCGGCGCGAAGTTCCTGCCCCTCACGACCGATCTCGATCCGGTCACGGCCGTTCGCGCGATCGTCGAGGCCGCACTTTGACGTTCCTCACGGCGCTCGCCCTCGGCATGGCGATCCTGGTCGCCGCTCCCTACCTCGCTCATCGATTGCGACGGCAGCGCGCCGACGAGGTGCCGTTCGCGCCCGCGCGCCTCGTGCCGCCGACCCCGCCGACGGCACGACGTCGCTCTCGCCTCGAAGATCGCTCGCTCTTCGCGCTCCGCGCCGCGGCGATCGTCGCGCTCGCGCTCCTCGGCGCTTCGCCGCTCGTCCGCTGCTCGCGTCTCGCGTTGTCGCGAGGCGGCGCGTCCGTCGCCGTCGCGATCGTGCTCGACGACTCGATGAGCATGCGAGCGAAGGACGGCGGCGACAAGAGCCGCTTCGAGCGCGCCAAGAAGGGAGCCGAAGAGGTCCTCGCCTCGTTGCGCGACGGCGATGCCGCGTCGATCGTGCTCGCGGGCGCGCCTGCGCGCGTCGGCCTCGCCGCGACGACGGACATCGGCGCAGCGCGCGCGGCGCTCGAAGGCGTCGTCGAGAGCGATCGCGCGACGGATCTCGACGGGGCGCTGGCGATCGGCCGCACGCTCGTCGGAGAGCTGCCGCAGATCGATCGGCGCGTCATCCTGCTGTCCGATCTGGCGGACGGGAAGGCCGACGCTCCTCCGCTGGGCGAAGGCACCGACAGCCGCGTGCCCGTGTGGGTCGCGATGCCGGAGCTCGGGAAGGCGAGCGCGGCCGACTGCGGGATCCTCTCGGCCGATCGCGCCGGCGGTCGCGCGCGCGTTCGCTTCGCCTGCTCCGCCGTCGCCGCCGCCAGCGGTCGAGAGGTCCAGATCAAAGACGGCGACAAGGTCGTCGCCTCCACGCCGCTTCCGCAGACCATGCTGGGCGAGGCCACGGCCCCGGTGACGGGAGACGAGACGCGCGAGCTCATGGCCGTCCTCACGGGCGCGGATGCCGTCGCGTCCGACGATCGCGCGCTCATCGTCGTCGAGTCGGGGCCGGCCGCGTTCGCCGTCGTCGGCGATCGCAGCGATGACGCGGTCACGACCGGCGGCGCCCCCGTGATCGAGCAAGCGCTTGCCGCCCTTCACGTCGACATGGCCGTGCGGCCGATCCCGCAGGTCCCCGATCGCCGCGAGGACACGGTCGCGTTCGCGGCGATCATCGTCGACGATCCTCCCGGCTTCACCCCCGAGCAACGTCACACGCTCGCGGCCTTCGTCGATCGCGGCGGTGTGCTCGTCCTCGCGCTCGGTCGCCGGGCCGCTGCGGCTCCGCTCGGCTCGACCTTCGAGCCGTTCCTCGGGCATGCCCTCAGCTTCGGTCCGACGCCTTACCCGTCCTTTGGCGCCGATCTCGCGAGCGGCACGCCGCTGCTCGGGGAAGGCGCGGCGAGCCTCGCCGACCTGGGCGCCAAGGGCCGCGTGAGCCTGGTGGTCGAGGACGCGAGCAGCTTCGAGCCCGTGATCAAATGGGCCGACGGAATGCCGCTCGTCGGGCGACGGACGCGTGGCCGCGGCGAAGTCTGGATCACGACGCTCCCCTTTTCGGTGGAGGCGAGCGACCTTCCGCTCCGACCGGCCTTCTTGTCCCTTCTCGACGCCATCGTCGCCGATGCGAAGGAGCGATCCGCGCCGATGCGCGGCGACGTGGGCGCTCCATGGGCCTTCGCCGGGGCGCATCAAGTGGAGGCCGAAGGGCCCGCCGGGCGGGTGTCGGCCGTGCGCGACGAGGGCGCGCTGCGCCTCGTGCCGACCCTGCTCGGTCCCTATCGGCTCTCGGTCGACGGCAGCAAGGAGCTGCGGGTCGCCGCGCCCGTCGCACGCGAGATCGATCTGCGCGCCCGCAAGGTCGCGGCGAGCGCGACGTCCTCCTCGCTCGGCGGCGGCGTCTCGGTCGTCGACGTCTCGTGGACCATCGCGCTCGCGTTGCTCGGCCTCGTCGCGGCAGAGATCGTCGTGCGTGCGCTGACGCGCCCGCGCGGCGAGGTCGCATAGGCCTTTGCCGCGCGCATCAGTTGGCGTAAAACCGCGCGCATGACCACGCTCGTCCGCGCGATCACGCGGGGCCTTCTTCTCGGCGGTGCCTTGGCCCTCGGCGGGTGCTCCGGCGCCGGCCCCTACGGTTACTCGCCGCAATACGTCCCCACGTCCAACGAGGAGACGGCCCTGCAGAGCTCACGCGAGTACGACCCGGTCATGTTCCGCCGCGAGCCGGAGGCCTGGCGAAAGTCGAAGGTCACCCTCTTCGGCGTCGTCACCGCGCGCGCTCCCGGTACCGGAGGCAGCGCGCACTTGACGCTCAGCGTGCGCCGTCTCGAGCCGCGGAACCTCTGCATCAACGGCAACGACGACGACACCTGTCGCGTCACGGTCAGCGATCGCGACTTCGGCGTGGTGCACGTGCTCGCCCCACTTCGTCGCGAGGACGACGTCGGCGAGCACTCGATCGCGCCGGGCTCGCTCGTGCGCGTCGTCGGTCAGTTCGGCGAGGACGTGGACGGTGGCGACGGAGCGCCGATGATGCGCGCGGCCTTCTATCGCCACTGGCCTCGTCACTTCTACGTGACGCGGGCGAACGCCGACACGATGCGGCAGTAGCCATGCTCTCGCTCTCGGCGGACGGAGCCTGGCTCGAGCTGCCCGCGCTCGCGACGGCGCATTCGCATGCCTTTCAGCGCGGTATGCGCGGAGCGGCGCAGCGCAACGCGCCGGGCGCCCGAGGTCCACGCGACGACTTCTGGTCGTGGCGAGGAGCGATGTATCGGAGCGCGCTCGCGCTCGACCCGGCATCGATCGAGTCGGTGAGCCGTGTCGCGTTTCGTGAGCTTCGCCTCGCGGGCGTGCGGACGGTGGGCGAGTTCCACTACATTCAGCATCAGCCCGACGGTACGCCGTACGACGATCGCACCGTGATGAGCGATGCCGTGGTGCGTGCCGCGAAGGCGGAAGGGCTTCGCATCGCGCTGCTTCGCGTCGCCTATCACCGCGCCGGACCCGGCCGCGAAGCCGAGCCCGGACAGCGGCGCTTCTGCGATCCGAGCGTCGACGCCGTCCTCCGCGACGTCGACGCGTTGCGTGCAAACTACAAGAATGACCCCGACGTCGTCGTCGGGCTCGCGCCGCACTCGGTGCGTGCCGTTCCGGCGGAGTGGATCCGCGAGCTCGGCGCTTACGCCGATCGCGAAGGCCTTCCGTTCCACATGCACGTCGCCGAGCAGCCGCGCGAGATCGAGGAGTGCGTCGCGGAGACCGGGAAGCGGCCCGTCGAGCTGCTCGCGGAGCTCGGCGTGCTCGGCCCGCGCTTCGCCGCCGTTCATGCGACGCACCTCCTTCCGCACGAGGCGGCCCTCCTCGGACGGGCGAAGGCGTTCGCGTGCATCTGTGCGACCACCGAAGCCGATCTGGGCGACGGCCTTCCCGATCTCGTCGCCCTGCGCGCCGCGGGCGCGCGCCTCTGCACGGGCGTCGACAGCCATGTGGTCACGGACCCGATCGCCGAGCTGCGTGCCCTCGAGACGCTCGCGCGGCTGCGCAGCGGCGCGCGTGTCACGTTCGAGCCCGCGTCGGGCACCCCTGCCGAGCAGCTTTGGCGCGAGGGCTCGATCGAAGGCGCCGCGGCCTGCGGGTTCGCCGATGCGGGCGGCACGATCCGTATCGCGCGCGATCAAGCGGCGCTCGCGCTCGTCGAAGACGAGCTCCTCCTCGACGCCGTCGTCTTCAGCGGCTCCTCCGCCCTCGTCCGCCCCCCCTGACGGGAAGAAGACGCGAAGAAGACGCGAAGACGCGAAGAAGCGCGATGTCTTCGCGTCGCCGACACGTAGACGAAGGCTGACAGCGGGTTGACAGCTTTCTGGTCGAGGAAGCGCGCCGCGCCGCACGTCCGTGCCGCTGGCGCTTGCGGTGCTTCGCGCAAGGGGGCTACGGTGGTCGATCGTTCATCCTGTCATGACCGCCGCCAGTCCTTTCAAGCTGTCCTCGACGTTCAAGCCCAAAGGCGATCAGCCTACGGCGATCGAACAGCTCAACAGGGGGTTGGCTCAGGGAGAGAAGCATCAGGTGCTTCTCGGCATCACGGGGTCGGGCAAGACGTTCACGATCGCGAACGTCATCGCGAGCTACGGCCGGCCGACGCTCATCCTTGCGCCGAACAAGACGCTCGCCGCTCAGCTCTACGGCGAGATGAAGGATCTCTTCCCGGAGAACGCGGTCGAGTACTTCGTCAGCTACTACGACTACTACCAGCCCGAGGCGTACGTCCCCGCGAGCGACACGTACATCGACAAAGACGCGATCATCAACGACCAGATCGATCGCATGCGCCACGCGGCGACGCGGTCGCTGCTCTCGCGCCGCGACGTCATCATCGTCGCCAGCGTCAGCTGCATCTACGGCATCGGATCCGCGGAGAGCTACAGCGGCCTCCTGATCGATCTCAAGGTCGGCGAGGACTACCGGCGCGACAACCTGCTCCGGATGCTCGTCGACATCCAGTACGAGCGAAACGACGTCGACTTCCACCGAGGCACGTTCCGCGTCCGCGGCGACGTCGTCGAGGTCTTCCCCGCGTACGAGTCCGAGACCGCCGTGCGCATCGAGTTCTTCGGCGACACCGTCGAGGCGATCCGCGAGGTCGACCCGATCCGCGGGAAGGTGAAGGGCGCGCACGAGCGCTATGCGATCTTCCCGGGCTCGCACTACGTGACGCCGCAGGAGCAGATGCGTCGCGCGATCAGCGAGATCCGCGAGGGCCTTCGCGAGCGTCTCGACTTCTTCGACAAAGAAGGCCGCTTCCTCGAGAAGCAGCGGCTCGAGCAACGGACCCTCTACGACATCGAGATGATGGAGCAGATGGGGTTCTGCAACGGCATCGAGAACTACTCGCGCCATCTGTCGAACCGGAAAGCGGGCGAACCGCCGCCGACGCTGATCGACTACTTCCCGAAGGACTTTCTCATGGTCCTCGACGAGTCGCATCAGACCGTCCCGCAGGTCGGCGCCATGTATCGCGGCGATCGCGCGCGCAAGGAGACGCTCGTCGAGTACGGCTTTCGCCTTCCGAGCGCGCTCGACAACCGCCCGCTCAAGTTCGACGAGTTCGAAGGCCACATGCATCGCTGCATCTACGTGTCGGCGACGCCGGGCGACTACGAGCTCGAGAAGGCGCAGGGCTCCTTCGTCCAGCAGATCATCCGCCCGACCGGCCTCATGGATCCCGAGGTCGAGGTGCGGCCCGTCTCCGGGCAGGTCGACGACCTCCTCGTCGAGATCCGCGACCGCGCGTCGAAGAACGAGCGCGTCCTCTGCACCACGCTGACCAAGCGAATGAGCGAAGACCTCACGGACTACTACCGTGAGCTCGGCGTGCGGATCCGGTACCTACACTCGGACGTCGACACGCTGGAGCGCGTCGACATCCTGCGCGACCTCCGCCTCGGCGAGTTCGACGTCCTCGTCGGGATCAACCTCCTGCGCGAGGGCCTCGACCTTCCGGAGGTGTCTCTCGTCGCCATCTTCGACGCCGACAAGGAAGGCTTCCTTCGCAGCCCGCGCTCGCTCATCCAGACGTGCGGCCGCGCGGCGCGCAACGTGAACGGTCGCGTCATCATGTACGCGGACTCGATCACCGACGCGATGAAGGGGGCGATCGACGAGACCAATCGTCGCCGCGAGATCCAAGCCAAGTACAACACGGAGCACGGGATCGTGCCCGCGACGATCATCCGCGCGATCATGAACATCAATCCCGCGGCGGGCACGACCGATTACGTCGACGTGCCGAAGGTCCCGAAGAGCGGCAAGACCGTGAAGGGCGCCGCGACCGAGGTCGATCTCAGCGAGCAGATCCGCGCGCTCCGAACCGAGATGTTCACCGCCGCCGAGAACCTCGACTTCGAGCGCGCGGCGAAGGTCCGCGACGAGCTCAAGAAGATGGAGGCGCTCGCCGGCGCGGGTGCCGGTGGGAAAGGCGACACGAGCGCGTTCTACGATCCGTATGCGGACGCTCCGAAGAAGGCGAAGTCGCGGGGCGCTTCCGGCGGAGCGACGCGGGCGAAGGCCGGCGGCGGGCGTCGATCCTGGAAGCGCTGAACGGCGCGGAGCGCGTCTCAGCGATCGTGTCGAGGCCCAGAGCGCCGGGCGGGCATACCGAGCTCGATGTAGCGCGCGACGTTCTCCCGCTCCCTCGCGCGGAGCTCCGCGACGATCTCGAGAGCGACCGACATGGCGAGCGAGACGGGACGAACGACGCACGCCTCGTGGGGTGCCGGCCTCGCTACGGGATGACTTCGCTCACGTGACCGCATGCAACGATTCCTATGTCCTTTGCGCCACGACGCGAGCGCGACCGTGACAGGAATCTCATCGACGTTTGGCGCGCGGGTTCGACCTCACGTCGAGCTCATGCGCGGCATTGGATGACAGGAGCGGGGTCGAGCGTAGATCCTGTCGCCCGATGTACCCCGCTTCACCGATGCTTCGCGCTCTCTTCCTCCTCCTCGCGGCCGCGCTCGCGGCATGTGGGCACGCGTCTCCGAAGGTCGCCGTCGCGACCGCTCCCGCGTCCACGCCGGTCTCCGTGCCGCCGGATCTCTCGCCGAATCAGCTCCGCGATCGTCGCGCCGAGCCCGGGGTGCGCGCGCCGGCGAAGCCGCTCGTCCTCGACCATGCGAGGTCCGTCAGGTGCGGCAAGCTGGCAAAGGGCGGCGAAGGCGACGAGGCCGATCTCCTCGGCGGGAGGCTGCGCGTCCGCGCGCCCGCGGGGGCGAAGGTCCCTCCGCCGCTCCCCGATGCGCTCGCGAGCGAAGAGGAGTCCCGCATCGTGGTCGACGGAGCGCGAGGAGAGAAGCTCGCGCTCGCGATCGTCGCTCGCGAGACGTTCCAGCTCGATCCGGATCTCTACGAGCCGGAGGCCGATGCGCCCGCGAAGCCCGGCTCGCTCGATCAGGAGGCGCCGAAGTTCTTGAAGGCGACCTTCCCGAGCGCAAACGAGGGGGAGCCGCTCGAGGTGACGCCCGTGGAGATCGGCCCGACGAAGATGCGCGCGTACGTGGCGCGGCCTCCGCATCCGAACGCCCCGCCGGGCCACGACACGGCGCTCGCGCTCGCGCTCCTGGTCGCGCAGGACGACGGCACGCTCGAGTCCGTCGCGTTCTACGTGCGCGGCGAAGCCGTTCGAAACGCGACGGGCTCCGATCTCGTCGGATGCACGCGGCTCGCCGAGCGGATCGCGTCGTCGCTCGTGCCCGGGCCGCGCAAGCTCGAACGCTCGCCGGGCCTGCGCCATGTCGCCGACATCTCGAGCGAAGAGGAGCTCGCGGTCACCGTGCCCAACGACTACGTCGCCGTGTCGTCGAGCTCCGGCGCGCGTCTCTACAAGCTCCGTCCGATCTCGCTCTATGCGGGGAGCATCAGCGTGTCGCTCGCCGACGGCGGACGCAAAGTACAGCACTTGCCCGAAGGCGCGGACGCGACGGCAGCCGGCAAGCTCCTCGGGCGTCCGATCGAATGGCGCGGAAAGACGTCGCCGAAGGGCGGCTTCTTCTTCGCCGAAGGCCCTCTCGACGGGCTGGACTCCAAGGAGAAAGGAAAGACCGCCGAGGTCCTCGTGAAGGCCACACGTCAGGCGAAGACACTCGACGAAATGCGCGGCGTCGCGGAGACCCTGGCCGTCGTCAAGCGCCCGCGCTGAGCCCGCAGCGCGTGAGGACGCGTCGGGGAAGAGGGTTCAGACCTTCTTCCCGGCCTTGACGTCGTAGCCCACCTTGATCGGCGAGCCGAGGCTTCCGTCCGGGTTCTGCTGCTTGTACTCGATCTCGATCCTGCCGAACGTGAAGGAGACCATCTCCATGACGTCGGTGCCTTCCGAGACCTTGACGGAGCTGACGAGCACGTCCGAGAGCTTGATCTTGTAGTAGACCTGCTTGTCCTTCGGCCCCGTCCTGCGATTGCTCAGCGTGATGGTCTTGATCATCTCGCCGGTGGCCGCGTTCAAGAAGAGCTTCGGGCTCGCCTTGTCGACTTTCTTGGTGATCGTGAGCGAGTCCCAGGCCTTGCCGCCGGCGAGGGTTCGGCTCGCCCCGCTCGCGTCGCCGTTCGAGGCGGTCGAGACGCCGAAGCTGAAGGTGTTGACGACGATCGCGTTGGAGAACTGCTGGTCGTTCGACTCGCCCTGAACGCCGTCGACCTCGAGAAAGACGTCGTTGTTGGCGCCGGCGAGGGGCGCGACCGTCATCGCGGCGATGACCGATGCGGAGGCGAGCGCGGAACGAACGAAGCGGGAGCGAGCGAGGGACATGGATCCACCTTTCCTTTGGGAGTCTGTTGGACCGCATACTCGCACGCGATCTTCAGCCCTCGAGCTACCGCGTGCTTGCGCGGCCTGTGGAAAACTTGTGGAGTGTTGTCTCTTCGAGCGAGATCGGGACTCGGGTGATGCCGAAGGTGTCGAGAAGCCGAGATAAATTATTGACACTCGAGAGGGATCTAAATACTTTGCGGCTCATACGTGGGAAGAAGTCTTTCCAGCACATTGGGATCCTAAGCTTAGAATTCCACGTGGACAAGTTGTCGCG
>JADMIO011020004.1_pt1 | contig 56182 bp, 38 predicted proteins | sample 8958161 | NCBI WGS metagenome assembly JADMIO01 (sample SAMN16585339, study PRJNA669376) | soil metagenome | isolation source: Crop rotation soil | place: USA: Cullars Rotation, Alabama | collected 2011
GCGACTTCAAGTCACGTGAATTCCAAGCTTCGGATCCCACTGTGCTGGAAAGGACTACCCTACTGCTTCAAACCTTCACCCCACGGTATCGCGCCTTTCCATCCAAAACTCAACGCGCTCTTCTGTCCCGTTGCTCCACGATTTACTCCGCTCATCTCTCCACGGATTAGCTCGCCGCTGTACACCATTAGTTGCACACTTTGGCCTCGGCGATGCCACGAATATCGATACGATGCGAATCGAGTGGCCTTCCGGCGTCGTCCAAACCCTGACCAACTTAGCTCCAAAACAGATTTTAACCATCCTGGAACATCAGCAAAATGGAGTGTCGCATCCCAAGCTCACAGAGGTTTCGCGCACGGTGGTCGGATCAGTCAATCTCTCCGCCGTCGGGGATACGGGCGCCATGTACCTTTTCGAGGCCTCGACAAATCTCGTGAATTGGGGATGGCTTGGGGTTCGTTCGAATGTCACTGGAACTTTCCAACTCAGCGATTTGCTTGCGACGAATTATATCAGCCGCCGTTTCTATCGCGTGTCCGCTCCATAAGGAGGAACTCGCCGCCAAGTACCCATTCGCGACGATCCGCCTGTCGATTTGCAATGGGGACGCCCGCGCGACCGGGATGGAACTATTCGACGGCCGTAGCATGCGTGTGCAGTTTTCGGTGAGCGGAAGTCAGTCTTGAAAAAACTAGTGCAATACTTTTGAGGTGCTACTCTTGGCTTGTGTTCCGTAGCGGAAGCGAGACTAGAGGCGCGCCTGCGCCGGGCTTATGGTTCGCCACCACACATTGGACTGTCGTCTTGGGAGCGGCAGATGGTTCCTCACCGAACGCCCGCGTGGCTTTGGAAGAGCTTTGTCAAACTTACTGGTATCCTCTCTATGCTTACGCTCGGCGGCGTGGCAGCAGCGCCCACGATGCCGAGGACCAGGTCCAGGGTTTTTTTCTGCGGCTGTTTGAAAAGAAGGTTTTGCGAGGGCTGGAACGCAATGGAGGCCGTTTCCGTTCATTTCTCCTGACTTGCTTCAATCACTTTCTGAGCGATGAGCGGGACCGATCGGCCAGGCTCAAACGCGGCGGAGGCCAGCAAAGTGTCTCGCTGGACGCCGAACTCGCGGAAGAGCGCTACCAGGTTGAGCCGGTGGATCGCTGTGACCCTGAAAAAATTTTCGAACGGCGCTGGGCCTTGACTGTGCTCGAAAAAGTGCTCGCGCGGTTGAAAGGCGAACTCGATTCCGCCGGCAAGGCAGAGCTATTTGTACATCTTCAGGCCTTGGTTGTGGGCGAACCCGGAGCCGCGCGCCAGGCGGAAGTGGCCGAGCGCCTGGGGCTGACTGAAGGCGCTGTAGCTGTGGCTGTCCATAGACTGCGGCAGACCTACCGTCGCCTGCTCCGGGAAGAGATCGCCCATACAGTAATCACATGGTGCTTCGAGTCCCGAGTCCCGCCTTTCAGGCGGCAAGGCTCACGAAGCCGCAGAGAGCAAGCTGTTCCGAGCGCGGAGTGGATTGGTTATAGAGAGTGGGGTAACCAGCGGCGGTCGTGCCTTATCTTAATCAAACAGCAATCTTCTATTCGAACTTTTAGGAAATTGAAATGGTTTCCAGCGGCCCGGGATCGCTTCCCGAATCCTTAACTCATTTGGATTCCAAACTTGATTACAAATTGTTTGGTGCCGTACCTTCAATAACCAAATGACAACCAGTATCCAAGATTCCTTTTCCAACGCTGAGTCTTACTCTTATCGCTAATCCGCATTGGCCTGCGTGACCTTTTCCTTCCAGAAACGCTCCGCGTTGTGGTGGTATTTCAGGACCTCTTCTCGTTCCGGCCCACTATCAAGCTTCACTCGATCCATTCGCTCGCGCACCCAATCGAGAAAAAACTGGGCCGATGCTTTGCTGATCCGCGGCGCGGCGCTTTCCACATAAAATGGACCGGTGGAGGCGAATCGAAATGTATTCGGCACATCGGCCATGGCTCGAACAAGAAACCATCCGCTTTCGGCAAAGCTGATTTCGCCCAACGATCCTTTCGGCTTCAGTTCCGCGACCGGAATGCTCCTTTCCACCTTCCCGTTTCGGACGATCTCGACGGCTGAAATTGCATCACGCGAATCCAGCGCTGCCTCCAAATTGATTTTTATGGTTTCACCTTTCGGCACTTTGAATACCTGGCCGGGAAACTCTCCGTTGGCTTTGCAGCGGAGCAAAGGTCCATTTGATACAAAGAGATGCCCGGCGCGAAGGCTGTCCCACCATTTCGACCAGGTAAGCGGCCCATACAGATGAACGTAAACGCGATTGTAACCCACCGGATTGGGCAGGACCCCCGAAGCGCTCCCCGCCGAAGGCGGAATTCGCAAGCCGCAATTCAGCGCATGGTAATAGATTTCCTGCGTCCAAAACCCATTGCCCTGCGGATCAGGTAAGCGCTCCTTATCCCGCACGCGACCCCAGGCTTCATCGCGGTAGACGCCGGTGCGATACATATGATTATTCGCTATGCCGATGGAATCCATCATGCCACTGGCCAGCCAAACCGGGACGTCATACCAAAACGGTTTCTCAATATCGACCCACACGCCCGGATGTCGCCGGGCTTCGCTGAGAAACTTCATGGGAGAGGGATATTCATATTTTGCGCCAGTGATTTTGAGCGGTTCGCTCAGATTGAAATACAAAAGCGCGCCGCCAGCCCGCTCATCTTCCCCGCCCATAACCTGATAGAAGCGATCGCCATCAAACTGCACGAGCAGGTTTTCGGGCGCGGTTTGTTTGGCCCAAAGATTTTGCTCATTCCACCAGGTAATGACCGGGGCAACATGCAAATCCTCCGCGCGCATGAGCAATTCGACGTCCGCAATCGGTCGATGGACGTGTGTTTCGCCGGACCACCAACCTTCCCTGGTCATATCTACGATCCTCGCGAGCCGGTTGGTAACCGATTGCGGTTCCGTCAAAGAAACCTTCCCTGCCGCGGCGCTGTATTCCGGGCCGCGCTCAATTTCATAAGAGTAATCTCCTCGCGGCAGCCGCAAATTTGCCTCTCCATTGCAAACAAAATGATCGTTCCAAAAAGGCAGGTTCGGCGGGCGAACCGGCTTATTCGCCGAATCCTTGAGATGTATTCGGCAAGCCAAAGACGAGGTTCCTTCCGATACGGTCATTCGGAGGGGAATCTCATCCTGGGCAAGAGTTCCGGTTCCCAGGCAGCAAGCGATCATAACTATTTGGGAAAGTGTCATGAGCACCGATAGTACGAACCTTCCGAAAGAGATCAACCAAAGCCTGCGCTTACAGCAGATCGGGGCCGCTTGTCCTTCGCCTTCCCTTTCAGCTAACTCAATTTCGCTTCTCTTTTCACGCTCCTTTGCCAAGCTTCCTTGATGCGAGTTGATTTCCTTGCTCCATTCCTTTTTTGCTTTGCTTCAATGGCTGCTGAATTCGATACCGTAATCCGCAATGCTACCATTTACGACGGCAGTGGCGGAGCCCCCTTTCGCGCCGACATCGGGATAAAAAGCGATCGCATCTCCCAAATTGCGCCGAACCTTCCTGCCGCGGGCGCAACGATAATGGATGTCCACGGTCTCGTCGCCGCGCCGGGCTTCATTAACATGCTCAGTTGGGCCAATGAATCATTGCTCGCCGATGGGCGGTCGCAATCGGACCTTCGCCAGGGCGTCACTCTTGAAGTTCTCGGCGAGGGGGAATCAATGGGGCCATTAAATTCCGAGATGCGCAAGAATATGAAGGAAAACCAGGGTGACATTAAATTCGACGTCGCCTGGAATACTCTCGGTGAGTATCTCGATCACATCGTATCGCGTGGCATTTCGCCCAACATCGCTTCATTCGTCGGCGCGACGACAGTTCGAATTCACGAGGTCGGCTATGCGGATCGTCCACCCACGCCGGAGGAACTCGCCCGTATGCAAAAGCTCGTTCGCGATGCCATGGAGGAAGGCGCAATGGGCATTTCGTCTTCGCTGATTTACGCGCCCGCCTTTTACGCCAAAACAGATGAATTGATCGCTCTGGCCAAAGCGGCCGCGCCTTACGGAGGAATTTACATTTCGCATATGCGAAGCGAGGGCAACCGCCTCTTCGAAGCGTTCGACGAACTGTTACGAATCTCGCGCGAAGCCAAAATTCCCGCCGAAATCTATCATCTCAAGGCCGCGGGCCGCGAAAATTGGAGCAAGCTCGATGAATTGCTTAAGCGCATCGAAAAGGCGCGCAGTGAAGGTCTGAAAATCACCGCCGATATGTACAGCTATATCGCCGGGGCCACCGGTCTCGATGCCGCCATGCCGCCCTGGGTGCAGGAAGGAGGATATAACAAATGGGCCGAGCGCTTGCGCGATCCCGCGATTCGCGAACGTGTCGCCCGCGAAATGCGCACGCCCACCGATCAATGGGAAAACTTCTTCCTCGCCCCCGGGTCGCCCGACAAAATCCTGCTCGTCGGTTTCAAGAACGACGCCCTCAAGCCTCTCACCGGCAAAACCCTCGCCGAAGCCGCCCGCATCCGCGGCAAAAGTCCCGAGGAAACCGCCATGGACCTTGTGATTGAAGATGGAAGCCGCGTGAGCACGGTCTATTTCTTGATGTCCGAGGAGAATGTTCGCAAAGAAATAAAGCTTCCCTGGGTGAGCTTTGGTTCTGATGAAGGCTCTTACGCGCCTGAAGGTGTTTTCCTCAAATCGATGTGCCATCCTCGCGCCTACGGCAACGTCGCCCGTTTCCTTGGCAAATATGTCCGCGATGAAAAGCTTGTCCCCTTGCAGGAAGCGGTCCGTCGCTTATCAGCATTCCCGGCGCAAAACCTGAATATCAAAGATCGCGGCCTGCTCAAAACCAATTACTTCGCCGATATCGTCATTTTTGATCCTGACAAAATTCAGGACCACGCGACGTTTGATAACCCCCATCAATATTCCACCGGCGTCCTCCACGTTTGGGTCAACGGGAAACAAGTCCTCAAAGACGGTGAGCACACCGGCGCGAAACCCGGGAGGGTCGTACGCGGGCCGGGTTGGCGCGCCAAAACTGCGCATTAAATTATTTACCCTGCTTCAGGCTGCGCATGACTTCCCGCATCTCCAGGGCCACCCTCCCAGCCTCCGTTCCACGGTTATGCGTAGTCCCGAAACACCGTTCCCGCGCTTGCTCCTCATTTTCAAAAAGCAATACCCCGTGAATGATCGGCACGAATGTATTGATTTGGATTTGCGCCAGCGCATTGCTCACCGCATCGGCGATCTGTTGCGCATGCGTCGTCTTTCCTCGCAAAATTACGCCGAAGCAGATAATCACATCGAAGCGGCGTCTCTTCGCCAAACTCGCCGCGACCACAGGCACCTCAAATGATCCCGGCACGCGAACGATTTTGATCTCCGCTGCCTTTGCTCCCCGCAATTCCTTTTCCGCCGAGGCCACAAGAGCGTCGGTGTATTCCGGATTGTACTTGGCCGCAACAATCGCAAACCTGCCTCCACCCTTGCCGGAACGCGCTGCAATTTTCTTGAGCATGCTTCAAATCAAATGTCCGAGTTTTTCTTTTTTCGTTTTCAGGTAGCGCGCGTTGTGGGGGTTTGGCTTGATCCTGATGGGAACCTGCTCGACAACTTCCAGTCCATAGCCATCCAAACCCACAATCTTCCGTGGATTATTCGTCAGCAAACGGATGCGCTTCAACCCAAGATCAACCAGGATTTGGGCCCCGAGGCCATACTCCCGCAGGTCCATTCCATACCCAAGCTTCAGATTCGCCTGAACAGTATCGAGTCCCCGTTCCTGCAGCTTGTATGCTTTGATTTTCGGGGCTAATCCAATCCCCCGTCCTTCCTGCCGCATATAAACGATCACCCCCTGGCCTTCCTCTGAGACCTGCCGCATCGCCTGATGCAATTGCGGCCCGCAATCGCATCGCCGCGAACCAAATACATCGCCCGTCAAACATTCGCTATGCACCCGGACCAGGACCTTGTCTTTGCTCGCAATGTCGCCTTTGACCAGCGCAATATGATGCTGTCCATCCAGCTTCGAACGGTAGAGATGCAAATCGAAATCCCCAAAATCGGTCGGCATTTTCACCACCTCCACCTGTTCCACCAATTTCTCCCGGGCCCGCCGATATTTAATGAGGTCCTCGATGCTGGCCAGCTTGAGCTTGTGTTTTTTTGCGAATTTTACAAGCTGCGGTAGCCGGGCCATTGACCCGTCGTCATTCATGATTTCGCAAATCACCGCGATCGGTCGGCAATCCGCGAGTGTCACCAAATCCACCGCCGCCTCGGTATGTCCGGCCCGTTGCAGAACGCCGCCTGGCCGCGCTCGCAGCGGAAAAACATGTCCTGGTTGGACCAAATCTTCCGGCAGGGTTGTCGGCTCGGCCATCACCTTGATCGTTTCCGCTCGATCCCCTGCGCTGATCCCGGTCGTAATCCCATTTGCCGCATCGACGCTTACTTGGAAATCCGTTTTGAACGTCTCCCGATTATTCAATACCATCCGTTCCACGCCTAGCTGCTTGAGCCGATCCGAAGTCGTCGGTACACAAATCAAACCACGCCCGTATTTGGCCATGAAATTGACCGCCTGGGGCGTGACATGCTCCGCCGCCAGAATCAAGTCTCCTTCGTTCTCGCGCCGCGCGTCATCGACGATCACCACCATCCGGCCCTTCTTCAAATCCGCGACCACCGATTCAATCGAATCCACCACTTTCTTCAGCATACAAGCGCGCAGAACGTATCCTTTCGCCCCTGAAAGTCCAAGGGTTACAAAAAATGCAATCCGCTCAATGGCACAGTAACTCCACAGTCTGGCTCGCTCCTTATTCCTTGATAACCCGGTCCAATAGACTAAGTATAGTGCGCATGAATCTCACAGTCCCAGTCTGATAACCTGCCCACGCCACTCTTTTGTCGCGCTTTTCCCTTAACCGTTGAGTCAATAATGTCGCGCTCGCCCACAGGCACTCTCGAACGCTCCTCGAAAGGAACGAAAGCCGCTGCCACCGAAGCGAACATACCAAACAAACCCTCTTTCCCTCGGGATTGGGCCGCTTTCAAGCAATGGCTCGCCCAGCCCGTCAATGGCGCATCGCTTGCTCTTTTCCGAATCGCCCTCGGGATCGTAATGTCCCTCGAAGCCTGGTCTCTTTGCCGATCCAATCCCGCCGCCATCAGCAGCGGGCTTTCTCCCATGGCGACCTACTACACCGGGCCAAACATCAAGTTTAACTTCCCCTACGCAGCATTTGAATGGCTTCCGGTCCTGCCCGGTCCGTGGATGTATGCCCTGGTCGGAATTCTTGCCGTCGCCGGTATTACAATGGCGCTTGGCCTTTGTTACCGCCTTTCAGCGGCCATGGTCTTCCTGGCCTGGGGCTACTTTTTCGCTATCGAATCCACTCGCACCTACTGGCAAAGTCATTTCTATCTGGAACTCTTGCTTTGCTTCCTCATGATTTGGATGCCGGCGGCCCGCCGTTACAGCCTCGATGCCTGGCTGGCCCGCGCGAAAACTCCTCCCAAAACCGTGCCTTACTGGACACTTGTTTTATTGCGAGGGCAACTGGTCATCGCCTATTTCTATGCCGGGGTCGCCAAAATCAATCTCGACTGGATTTTGGATGCGGTTCCCATTCGCTGGTACCTGGCCCGCCAAAGCGTGACCGGCCCTTACGAACATTTGATGACCCCCGCTCATTACCAAACATTCCAAAATTTCGTGCATAGCGCCGGGTTCGCCTATTTCATCAGTTACACCGGCCTCCTTTTTGATTGCGCGGTGGGTTTCCTCCTGCTTGCCCGGCGCACTCGCATTTTCGCGCTCATCCTGATGGTGCTTTTCCACACCACCAATCATTTTCTCATTTTTCGAGACATTGGCTGGTTCCCGCTGGTTGGGATTGCCACCGCCTTGATCTTTCTTGACCCCGACTGGCCGGAGCGCTTTTCGAAATGGATTCGCAAACCCCATCTTGCAAAGCCCGACCGGAAATGGTTCCGCATGGGCGTAGTTCTGTTTCCCGTCGTTGGCGCGTCCCTTGGGTGGAAATTGAAACCAAGCCGCGCCGTGCCAGCCCCGAATGAACTCTCGCGCTTCGGTCCCCTTGTCGCCCCTTTGGTTCTCACCTGGCTGATCTCGCAGAGCCTTTTGCCGCTCCGGCACTATGCCATTCCTGGGGATGGCCGTTTCACCTATGAAGGTCTTAGCTTCAGTTGGCGTTTGAAAGCGGACGCCCATCATGCCCGTTTCGCGGAGATTTTTGTTCGCGACAATGCCATCATCTCCGCGGGCGATAACAACGTGAGCCGAATCAATTGGAACAACTGGCACGGAGAAAAAGTCCTCTATCGCAGAATCACCCCCGGCCGCATGAACTGGCCGCAACTCCCCGAAATTTTTGTCGCTCTCGATCCCCTTATGGGTGAGCGCATCCTCTATAATCCCTTCGCCGCTTCTGTTCCGATCCGTTCCGAGGCCGAAGCTCGGGATCGTGTTAATCGCATTTGGCTCGAGAATTACGGCAGACCTGCTCAATCAGTGTTTCCAACCGCCCCCCTACCCGAGGTTTTGGAACGTATTGCCGATGGACTCCGCCGCGGCGGAGCCATCCGCGAAGCGGGCGACATTGCTGCGCTCATGCCAGGCGCAAGACAGCTTCTGCAGCCTCAAATCCCCGCGGATTCCGCGGCCCGCATTCGCAATGCCATCCTCGCTCGCCTGACCGCCCTTCGGGCCCGCGATCCTGGGGGCGCCATGCTCCCCTTTCTTCGACGCATCGATCCATTTGTCCTTCAAGGCGAACATTCCGTGTCTGTTCTCTTGATCGAAGATTCTCAATTGCTCGACTCCACGCCCGCCCAATCGCCCCGTGTAAAGCGTTCGCTTTGGAAAAACGGCCCCTCCACCCAATCCACCCGCGATGCATCCGGACTTCATGATGGCGGTCCGCCTCTGGTAGTCTATACAGATGAAATCGGCCCGGAAGCCCTCGATCTGTTTCCATCGAGTTATCTTCTCGATTCGCAAGATAACCCCGAGCCACCCCCCCATATCTGCTGGAACACACCCAAGGACTGCGCCTCCTCCAAATTCACTCATATCAGCAATCAGGCATTTTATCTCCGGCGTTATGCCCGCCGCGTTGCCGGATTGTGGGAAAAGGACTACGGGCGCAGGCCAATTGTTACGGCCAAAACAGCCGTCTCCTTAAACGGCCGCCCCCATCAGCCGCTGGTGGATCCGGAAGTCGATCTGGCCAGCGTCCCGGTCAAATGGTTTGGGCATAACGCCTGGGTGATGGATCTTCAAACTCCCCGTGTTCCCCGTGAAGTGCTCTCGAATGGCGGCCAGTTCGTCGGAGACTGAATTGGTAGCGCGAGGCTCCCGCCGAGCGAATCGGGCATATACCCGTCAGTTTTCGGTTTTCCGCTTCAATCCTGATCCAGGGACAACTTTCTCGTGAAATTCCTCCCGGCTTTGGCTACTCTATCGCTCATACGCCAGTTCTCCCATATGGTTGCAATACGCCTGTTTCGCAGAAATCTCATTGTTATTCTGGCATCCATCTTTCCAACCGGCCAAGGCGCGGAATCCATCACCTTCAATAAGCAAATAGCTCCCATTATTTATCAGCACTGCTCCGGCTGCCACCGCCCCGGCCAGCCGGGACCTTTCAGCCTCCTGGATTACAAGGACGTGGCCAGGAACACCAAACAAATTCTGCTCCTCGTTAAAAACCGCAAAATGCCCCCCTGGCCCCCCGCGCCGGGCGTAGTCGAATTCGAGCGTGAACGCCGCCTTTCGGATCAGGAAATCGCTCTCATCCAGGAATGGATCGGCGCCGGCGCTCCTGAAGGCATCCCGGCCGATCTGCCCGCACAACCCGTATTTTCCGACGAATGGCGGTTGGGAAAGCCCGATCTCATCGTCCAAATGCCCGAAGCTTATGTTTTGGGTGCCGAAGGCGAGGATACCTATCGTAATTTCGTTGTTCCTATCCCCCTTACCAATACACAATACGTGGCTGCTTACGAGTTTCGCCCCGGGAACAGCCGCGCCATCCACCATGCCTTCCTCACCGTTGATCGGTCTGGCGCGGCCCGCAAAAAGGATGCGGAGGATGCTGAACTCGGCTTTTCCGGTTTGCACCTCTCCCTCAAGCTCGAGCCGACCTATGGCTTTTTCATAAGCTGGCAACCCGGCAAAGTTCCCTCACGCTACCGCGATGGCATGGCCTGGCCTCTCTCCTCTGGCTCAGACCTGGTCCTTCAACTCCATTTGCGCCACACCGGCAAGCCCGAAACCATCCAGCCTTCCATCGGCTTTTATTTTACCCCCACTCCTTCCCCCAAACTTCCCTCCAAGATCTGCATCCGTTCCCTGGAGATGGATATTCCCGCGGGGGAGAAGCATTACGAAACCTCCGAATCCTTTCAACTGTCCGGCGATGCCGACCTCATCGGCATCCTTCCCCACGCCCATTACCTCGCCAAAAAAATGGAAGCGTTCGCCCTTCTTCCCAACGGCCAGAAGCAATGGCTTCTTTTGATCAACGACTGGGATTTCAATTGGCAGGGCGATTACGCCTACAAACAGCCCATTTTCCTCCCAAAAGGCTCGACCATCCAAATGCGCTACACCTACGACAATTCAGCCGAAAACCCGCACAATCCCACCATTCCGCCGAGGCGCGTCACTTATGGGCTGCAATCAACCGATGAAATGGCCGAACTCTGGCTCCAAATGCTCCCGAAAACCCCCGCCGATGCCGAGGCGCTTAATCATGCCTATAGTCTCCGCATCGCCCGCCAGGCCATCATCAGCAATGAGCGAATTCTCCAGAAGAATCCCCGCGACCCTGTGGCCTGGCTCGAACTGGGCAAGGACAGGGTCCACCTTGGCCAGGTCACCAACGCTATTCCCTGCTTCCAAAAATCCATCGAGATTCAACCAACTCCCGAGGCCCATTACCATTTGGGACTGGCCTTCGAACTGGTCCACGCCGATCTCCCGGCCCGCAAGCAATACGAAGCAGCCCTCGGACTGAACCCCGGCTATTTTCGGGCCCGCAACAACCTCGGTTTGCTTTTCCTAAAACACGCGGACTTCGCCACCGCCGAAAAACACTTTCTCGAAATCCTCAAGGAACACCCCGACGATTCCCTTGCCCAAAAAAACCTCGAACTAACGCGGAGGCTGGCCAAACGTCCCCTGTGAAAATATTTTTTTTGATATGACTGCGGTTGTCATACCACTTCCGTTACGCTTTGCCCAAATTATGCGAACAACGCCTAAAAACTGTGGCCGGACGGCCTTCTGGGCAACCTCCCGAATATCAACAGGGCAGCGCAGGACTGGTCCGAGACGGAAACCTTCCGACACTGTCCTCGAGAAAATCGAGGCACCCCGGAGGGAGGTCGCGCCTGAAGGTGCATCTCGACGAGGTTTTCCAGCCACAACTGATCGTCTGGACCGGCAGATTTTTTGCTCCGGAAACAGCGCGCCGCGTCGTTCACACACCACCTGAACAACTTTGAACAACTTTGAACAACTTTGAACAACTTTGAACAACTTTGAACAACTTTTTTTCGCGAAAAATCACTTGAGTCAGCAATCCCCCGATAGGGTATTCAGGGCAGTTCCAAAAAAAAACGCCACTTTTTTCTTGCAACTGTCTGAAAAATTTCATTTAATCCGCCCGTAACCCAAGCATATAGGAGCGCGCTGCTACAGGTGGCGGCCAACTCTTTCTGCCTACAAATACATGTCTGACCTATGCGAAATAGCATGATAAAAGCGTCACTGCTGACTTTACTGTTGGCGGCTGGTAGTGGCGTAACCTCGAGAGCCCAACACGTCTTCCTGGACGGACCCGCCAAGGCGGAAACCTACAACGATCCTGCCGGATCTACTGGTCTGGTGGCGGTAAGTGATCTGACAGGAAATCCAAGTTATCCCGATTCGCCCGATAAAACGGTGAACGTCAAGTACCTTGAATATCCAAATGGCCCGGACGATGGCAGCCCGCCTCCCGGAAATGTGGCGGACAACTATGGCCTGCGGATCACGGGATTCATCAAGGTTGATAAAACCGGGAATTATGTCTTTTATAGCAGTTCCGATGACAATAGTGAGTTCTACCTGAGCACCGATGACACTGCGGCCAACCTGGCTCCAATTACAAGTGAACCGAATTGGAATCCGGTTCGCACGTTTGCCTCGACCAGTCGGCGCGATGCAAACGCTCCCGAAAACAGGAGCGCTCCCATTGCCCTTGAGGTGGGAAAGAAATATTTCTTTCAGGGCCTCATGAAAGAAGGCGGTGGTGGCGACAACTTTTCCGTGGCGGCCAGGGCGGAAGGCGACCAGCCTGCTTCGGATGGCTCCTATCCGATCTTCATTGCCGATGTCAGCGCGAATATTACCATCACCAGCCAGCCCAAGAGTGTTTCCGGAGTTGAAGGCCAGACCGCATCTTTCACCGTCGGCACCAGCGGTCCCGCATTCTACCAGTGGTTGAAAGGTGGGACGGAAATTCCGGGAGCAACCAGCGCGAGCTACACCACTGACGCCTTGGCCTTAACCGACGAAGGCAACAAGTATTCCGTGAAAGTAACCGGCGCTGATGGCAAATCCGTTACCAGCACCGAGGCTACCCTGCATGTCGTAGGCACACGCCTTTATACCCAGGGTGCATTGCGCTTCGATTTTTGGGATGCGCAGACCGCTATCGACGGATCCCTCCTCGGCAACCCTATTGGCAGCTATAGCGCTGGTGGCGGCACTGATCCGGACCAAACCGGTCCTATTGACGCCTTCGACAGCCGGGCCTTCTTTCCGGACGATAGCCATGATAATTATGATGGCGCCATCACCGGCTACTTCCTTCCGGACCAGGATGGCACTTATTACTTCCATCTCAAGAGCGATGATCCCGGTCAGCTCTTCCTCGCGGTAGATCCTGCTGACGCCACCAAGGTGCTGCCTGATGTCTGGCCCGATCCGGTCAACGACACTCCGGTGGCCAACGAGACCGGCTGCTGCAATGACTTCCAGCCTGGAGGCAACGTCAGAACCGGCGGTCCATTCACCCTCCAGAAGGGCAAGAAATACGCCATGATTGGCCTCTATCATGAAGGTGGTGGCAACGATTATCTCCAGGTCGCCTTCACCCGTGACGGGAGTACGGCCAGTCTCAATGAGAATGATACTCGCAATCCTTCGACCATCCCAGCCAAATATCTTGCCGCTCCCGGCGCAGGGATTGTTGGACCAGATCTGGCTATTACCGCTCAGCCCCAGGACTTATCCGTGGTGGAAACTCGCACTGGCACTTTCACTGTCGGAACCACTGCGGCCCCTGGCATCACCTATCAGTGGCAATCGGCACCCAAAGGCAGCAGCACGTTCACGGATATCGCGGGCGCAACCTCTGCCTCCTATACGGTTACCTCAGCCCCGGCTCTTGATGGCACTCAGTACCGCGTCAAGCTGCACGCAGAAGGTCAGGATGTCACCAGCGAGATCGCAAAACTTATTGTGCTGCCTGACACCGTTGCTCCAACAATTACCCAGGCGTTTACCGCTCCAAATCTCGATGCGGTCGTGGTCAGCTTTAGTGAGCCCGTCAAAGGCACGGATACAGCGACCTATACCCTTACAGGTGGAGCGACCGTCACCACGGTGGATGTGGCCTCACCTACAGTCGTCGTGTTGCACACGGCCGCGCCCTTGACCCCGAGTACCTCCTACACCCTCACGGCGACAGGTATTAAGGATCTTTCCTTCAACGGAGGAAACGACCTGAACCCGAACACCTTCACCTTCACCTCAGGGAAGCTCTATACCTTCCCCGCGGGAGCAAAGGTTCCCGGCTACGCAACGTTTAAGCGCTACAACGACGTGGCCGACGATGGTCAGGCATTAACCGATGCCATCAATGACCCTACCGTCATACCGGACGTTACTGATCTGGTCTCTCTCTTTGAGATTCCAGTCAATGCCTCTGCCAATTACGCGTCTATTAAGACCGGCTGGTTCGTCCCTCCAAAAACAGGGAACTATGTCTTCTTTAGCGCCAGCGATGATCCCAGCCATCTTTACCTGAGCACGGATTCCGATCCGGTCAACAAAAAGCTGATCGCGCAGGAGAACGCCTGGGCCAACACTCGCGAATGGACGGTTTCCGCGGGAGGCAGCGATCTCAATGGCAAACGTTCCGACAGATTCACTGGAACCCAGTGGCCTACTGGCAATACCATCTCCCTGGTAGGAGGTGAGGCCTACTACATAGAGCAGCGTCATCATGAAGGCGGTGGCGGCGATAATGCCGCGGCCACATATAAACTCGCCAGCGATCCCGATCCGGCCAATGGAAGCGCTCCAACAATCACCGGTAATGTCATATTTACCTATGCGGAGTTGAGCATCGCCACCCAGCCTGAATCTGTAACGGTGGAGGAGAATCGGAACGCAACCTTCTCAGTTGCCCCAAGCTTCACCGCCGGGATCACCTACCAATGGCAGGTAGCCGCTCCGGGTGGATCATTTGCCGACATCCCTGGCGCAACCAGCCAGACCTATACTCTCAAAGCTGTTAAAGCTGACGATGGCAAGCGTTATCGAGTTGTTGTCAGCGCCCTCGGCCAGGCCCTAACTAGCGCTGAGGCGGTCCTGACGGTCAGCGGCGACGTCACTGCGCCGACGATCGTTTCAGCGGGAACCCTTTTGGATCAAAATGGAGTTCTGGTTCGCTACAGTGAGGCAGTGAATGCGGCTGCGGGCACGGCCGGCAATTACAGTCTCGGCGCTGGCACCACCATCACTGGAGTTGATATCCTAAATCCGAACTTGGTCTTCGTCCACACCGCTGCCCCATTGACTGCGGCGGGTTCCTATACCTTGACGATTAACAACGTCAAAGACATTGCTGCTACGGGAGGGAATGATCTCACCCCGAACACCATTACGTTTAATGCTTCAGCCGCACCTCCGGCCGGAACTTTTGTTCCTGGCCAGGTAATCTATGAGCGATGGAATGGCGGTGCTGGGGGAGACCTCGATGCAGCGCGCGCGACCATCGATAGCACGGCGCCGGACTTTTCGGGGCGGCTCACCACCTTCATTTCCCCAGTCAATGTGGAAGAGCCCGCTGGAACCGACTTGCACTACACTGGCCGTTTGCGCGGCTATTTCGTCCCGCCAGTCACGGGTGATTATGTCTTCTATCATTCCAGTGATGACCATGGCCGTCTCTACTTGAGCACCGATAGCGATCCCGCTAACATCAAGATAATCGCGGCGGAACCGGTCTGGAATGGCAGCGCCTCTTGGAATACTACCGATCGGCGCAATGCCAAAGCCCCCGAGAACCGCTCCAATACCTACGACGCGACCGAATGGCCGGACGGACACACCATCAGCCTTGAAGGTGGTCAGAAATATTATATCGAAGATATCTGGGACGAAACGGGTGGCGGAGATGACGGCGGCGCGACCTTCCAACTGGTCAGCGACGGCCCTCCAGCCGACGGAGTCTCGCGTATCACAGGTCCTGCAATCGGAAACTACCTTGATATCGCCGCGCTCCCGCCATTTATCACCGGCATCACCCCCGGCCCCATCGTCTATGCCAAGGGTGACAAGATCACCCTGCAGGCGACAGCGATTGGCTCAGGGACGCTTACCTACCAGTGGTACCGCAATAAAATTGCGATTACCGGCGCAACCAGCGCCAGCTATGTTATCAACAGCGCTGATTATGGCGATGTGGGTGACTACTACGTCAAGGTAACCAATGCAAACGGCTCAGCCGACACTCGCGGTGTCTCAGGGAATGCCGTCCAGCAGGATGATATCCTGCGCTTGATCATGAAGGGGGCGTTTATCGTCGAAGCTGAGGACTTCAACTATGAAGGCGGAAAACATGTCGCCGCCTCCGATGTTATGCCCTACGCTGGCGATGCCTATAAAGGGCTGATTCCAGTCAATAACGTGGACTTCTTCAACGGGCCCGATGAGTCCACCGCGAACGCTGGTGCATACACCTATGACCGCTTCAAAACTACTGATCCCGCCACCGTCGAGATCAAAGGTCCCGGTGATAACGTAAATTCAGCCATCGGTCGGTTGCGCGGCGACTTTAGCGTCACTGCCAACTATGCCGTGGGCTGGACCGGAGGAACTGACTGGCAGAACTACACCCGCGTCCTCCCTGCGGGCAAATACGCGATCATCGCGGCCATGGCTCATGATGGCTATGCTGCGGTCACCGATACAGGCAACCGCATCAATGCCTCGCTTCAGAAAGTCGCCAACCCGACCGTTGCCGACGGTTCCACCGCCACAGTCGAAGGGGGGCAGCAAGGCTTGACCAAGCTTGGTGACTTCATTGCTGCGGACACCGGTGCATGGAGTTCCAATGACTTCATCCCATTGGCCGACGCATCTGGTAATCCAGTCCTGGTCGACCTCGGTGGTGAAACGACACTCCGCTGGGAAGTCAAAAACGGCGATGCCGACTTCCTCTTGCTCTACAACACCGCCTCGGCCCCGCCCAGTAATATCAGCATTACCAAGGCGGCAAACGGCAACATCACCATTACCTTCGAGGGAGGGGCACTGCAATCGGCGACGTCGATTCTCGGTCCTTTCACTCCGGTGGCTGGAGCCACAAGCCCATACTCTACGGCTCCCAGCGATGCCGCTAGATTCTTTATAGCGCGTTAGTTTAGCGTAAATTAAGAACACACGAAAAGACCGGGGACTTGTTCCTCGGTCTTTTTTTTTCTTCAGGGTTTCCGGCGAAAGAGCATTGCTTGGACGTCAGACAAGAATGAAACGGCCACGCGCCGTGCCGTGTGTGCGAACGCCTCCTCTATGCAAGCGTTCAGTGTTCCACCGATAAAAAATTCAGGACGCATTGCATTGCAATCGTTGGCGAAATCCGATTTATTGGTAGTAGCCTGGTATAAGGTTAAACCAAGCATACGCGAGCGCGCCGCTTACAGGGGGTGGCGACTGCTTTCTGCCTGAAAAATACATGTCTGACTTATGCGAATTACCCTCATCAAAACGTCATTGCTCTTTTTGTTGCTGGCATCTGGTAGTGGTCTAACTTTGAATGCCCAACAGGTTGGCACTCGCCTTTACAAACAAGGTGTTCTTCTTTGGAATGAATGGGATGATCAAACCGCGATTGATCCTTCCCTCCTTGGCAATCCCCCAGGCAGCGGCACCGCTGGCGGTGGGACCGAACCTACCCGTTCCATGGCCATCGATGCTTTTGACAGCCGCGTTGCCTTCCCGGATGACAGCCATGAAAATTATGACAGTGCTATCAGCGGCTTCTTCGTTCCGGACCAGGACGGGACCTATTATTTCCATATCAGGAGCGACGATCCCAGCCAGCTTTTCCTTGGCACCGATGCTGGCGGCACTCCCGTGCCTGACAAGTTGCCGGATCCGGTTGTTGATACACCAGTCGCGGAGGAAACAACCTGCTGCCATGCCTTCACCGGCCCAGGAACTGCCACAACTGCTGGACCTTACACCCTTCAGGCCGGCAAGAAATACGGCATCATCGCCCTCCATCATGAAGGGAGCGGGGGCGATTATGTCCAGGTGGCTTTCACCCGCAATGGAAGTGTGGCTGGCCTCTCCAATACCAATGACCGGAATCCTTCGACCATTCCTGCCCAGTATCTTTACGCTCCAGGGGCAGGTATTGAGGGGCCCGATTTGGCTATCACCAGCCAGCCTCAAGACCTCAACCTGGTCGAAACTCGCCAGGGAACTTTTACCGTCGTTGCCACCGCTGCTCCTGGCGCCTCATTCCAATGGCAAACCGCTCCGGCGGGCAGTTCCACATTTACAGACATTGCCGGAGCTACCGGGACCACCCTAAACGTCACGGGTGCTCTCGCTAACAATGGCCAGCAGTACCGCGTCAAACTCCATGCCGAAGGGCAGGATATTACCAGTAATGTGGCCAAACTTAATGTTTCCTCTGACACCGCTGCGCCCACTATCGCCAGCGCCACCGTCGCGCCGAACCTGGATGCCATCGTCCTGACCTTCAGCGAGCCAGTGCAAGGGGCCAGTGCCGCCACCTACGCTCTTAATGGAGGAGCTACCGTCGGCAATGTTGAAGCTGTGGGGCCCACAGCCGTTGTTATCCATACCTCCAAGCTAACTTCAGGCAATTCTTATACCGTCACCGCCACAGGTATCAAGGACCTCGCCAGTGCCGGAGGTAATCCTCTTACCCCGAACAACGCCAGCGTCACTCCGGGCTCGCCCTTCGTCAGCACGGGGACCAAGGTCGTGGGCAGAAGCTACTTCGCTCGCTATGACGGTCTGGCCAGCGAGCAGGAAATGCTCGATGCCATTGCCGCGGGAACGCCGCTGCCAGATGTGACCGACCTTCTCGAGTTGTTCGAGATTCCGATCAACGCCGCCGACAATTACTCCTCCATCAAGACCGGTTGGTTCGTTCCGCCCGTCACAGGCAATTATGTGTTCTTTGATGCCAGCGATGATCCCAGCCATCTTTACCTGAGCACGGATGATGATCCCGCGCATAAAAAGCTTATCGCCCAGGAAAACGCCTACTCCGGTTCGCGGGAATGGACAATTTCCGCCGGCCACAGCTCTCTCGATGGCAAGCGCTCGGACCGTTTCGCCGGCACGCAATGGCCTGCTGGCAACACCATTACCCTGGTCGGAGGCGAACCCTATTACATCGAGCAGACCCATCACGAGGGCGGCGGCGGCGACAATGCCGCGGCCACGTTCAAGCTTGCTTCCGATCCCGATCCCGCCAACGGTTCCGCCCCGCTGATTACTGGAAACGCCATCTTCACCTACGCCGACATAACTGCTTCGGCGCCGATCGTAACCATAACAACTCCAGGCCCCATCGTATTCAATAAGGGAGATAAGATCACTCTTTCCGTTAGCGCTACTGGCAAGCAGCCCATCACCTATCAGTGGTTCAAAAACAAGCTCCCCATCGCCGGGGCGACCAGCTCGAGCTATGTTATCAATAGTGCCGATTACGGCGACATTGGCGACTATGCTGTTAAGGCTTCCAACGATGTTGGATCAGGTTGGACAGCGCCCAGCACCGATCCCGATAAACCCGGCGCCGCGGACGACAATTTTCGCCTCATCATGTCCAACGCCTTCCTTATTGAATTGGAAGATTACAACTTTGGCAGCGGCAAGCACGAGGCTGTCTCCGATACCATGCCTTATACCGGCAACGCTTATGCTGGACTCACCCATGCCCCTGTTCTGGATGTTGACTTTTTCAATGGACCAGATGAAGGCTCCGGTGGGGCATTCGCCTACAATCGCCACACCGCTGATGATGCGGGCACTGTCGAGATGAAAAGCGACGCGACTGTTAATTCTGCCTTGGGCCGTCTCCGTGGAAACTTCAGTGTCAGCGTCAATTACGCCATTGGCTGGACGAGCACGGACGATCCAGCTAACGCGCCTGGCGATTGGCAGAACTACACCCGTGTCTTTCCTCAAGGCAAATATGCTGTCGTGGGCGCCTTCGCTCATGATGGTATTTTGGATGTTGACCCGGCCAGCAATCTGCCCGAGCTCGATTTTATTCTCTATAAGGTAGCCAATCCAACCGCTGCCGACGGTTCTTCTGTCGGAGTTCAGGGTGGCAATCAGGGGTTGACCAAACTCGGCACATTCACCGGCAATGCCACGGGTGCATGGGGATCGATGGACCTGATCCCGCTCAAGGATGATGCGGGCAATGCCGCCCTCATCGACCTTAATGGAGCCACAACCCTTCGTCTCGCCATTAACAATCATGACGGCGACGAAGATTGCCTGTTGTTCTACAACACAACCACGGGCGCTGCGACCGGTGGCCATCTCACTATTACAAAGACAACCGGGGGCAACGTCAGCATTACCTTTGATAAGGGAACTCTCAAATCGGCCACTAAGATTACGGGCCCCTGGGATCCGGTGGCGGGCGCCACAAACCCATACAGCACCGCTCCAACCGATGCCGTGCGATTCTTTAAAGCTGATTAGTTTCGAGTACTTGAGAACACACGAAAAGACCGGGGACTTGTTCCTCGGTCTTTTTTTTCCCCGGACACGACTCCGAACATATCAGGTTGAAGTCCCCTGCAGGCCATGAGGTCCGAAATCACTGACCGCACAATCCAAAAGGGCAGAAAACGGTATTGTGCCATCCGCGAGTTCTGTTAATAATCGTTCGGACAGCCGATTATGCGCAAACATCCTCATTCCGCCTTTACCTTGATCGAGCTGTTGGTCGTGATCGCGATCATTGCCATACTTGCTGGACTCTTGTTGCCCGCTCTTGCCGCGGCGAAATCCAAAGCGCGAGTGGTGATCTGCAAAAACAACCAGAAACAACTGCATCTCACCTGGCAGCTTTATCATGATGACTTCGACAGCCGCCTCGTTCAGAACGGCGTGGAGAGCGGAACCACGCCCGCGACAATGATGTGGGTTTATGGCGGACATCATGGGGACCCGGATCGATTCACAAATGCGGCTGCATTGATTGATCCAAAACGAACCCTTTTTGCGCCATACATGAAATCGAACCCGACCTACAAGTGCCCGGAGGACAAGAGCGTTTTCGGAAATGGCAGGTTCAAGCTGCCGAAAATCCGCAGCTTCTCAATGAATTCTTATGTTGGGGTGGTGGCGGGTACACAGGATTTCACCCCTTCTCCGACTTATTTAAGCTTCAAACGAAGCGCCGATCTTGTCCGGCCCTCGGATATTTTTCTCTTTATGGATGTTAACCCCGACACAATTTGCATGCCCCATTTCCGTGTCCTGATGAATTCGGAGAGCTGGTTCCATGCGCCTTCCGCCCTCCATAAGGGGGCAGGTGTCGTCTCTTTCACCGATGGCCATATCGAAAGCCATAAATGGGTGACGCCGAAAATAAAGATTCCAACGGGCGGTTTCCCACACAATATCGCCGCGCCAAAAAGCGCGGACCTTGCCTGGGTAAAAGCACATACTACCTATCCGAGGGAACCACGAGTCGGCCTTACCGGTTTTTGAATCCCAGCGATGTGGTGATAGGCAAGTGCTTTCTTTAAAGCTACTTCCAGTGAAGTGTCACTGGATATTTCTGGATCTCGGGGTCACGGCTCACCAAGGAGCATCCTTCCGTTTTGGCCTGGGCAATAAGCAATCGGTCGAAAGGATCGCGATGAATCATCGGAAGTTTTCCCCATCGCTGGCAGTGTAAATCTTTCTTCGATCGAAGCGCCAATCCGCCCTGCTTTTCGAAATCGTTGATCGCATGCTCTTTTTGAATTGCGCAATCGGCCCTCTCCATTTAAATAAAAGTGAAATTATGGTTACCAAAACGTTTCTGCCTGCTCTGGCTTTGCTCGGCGCAACAGCCTTCGCCGCCGATCAAAAAGTCGACTTTAGCAAAATTCCCGCGGCTTCCAGCCGGACCGATGTGACTTACGCCAAGGATATCAAGCCGATTTTCGAAAAGTCCTGCTTCAAATGCCATGGAGAAGAAAAACAAAAAGGCAAACTCCGCCTCGACAGCCTGGAAGCCGTCAAAAAAGGCGGTGAAGATGGCGAAGTCGTCACCCCTGGCGACAGCAAAAAAAGCATGCTCGTCCAGGCTGTTTCCGGCGCGCTCGAAGATGGCATGATGCCGCCCGAGGACAAAGGCAAGCCATTGACCAAAGACCAGATCGGTCTGATTCGCGCCTGGATCGACAACGGCCCAAAGTAAGTTTCTGCGCTTGGAAAGCCCGCTGATTTGGGCTTGGCAATTTCGCGTTTCGCGAATTCGCCGAAAAATCAAAGTTCATCTTGCGCTCTCCAAACGGGGCGCTATATTGAACGCACTTCGGTCCGCGGGGTGGAGCAGCCCGGTAGCTCGTCAGGCTCATAACCTGAAGGCCGCAGGTTCAAATCCTGCCCCCGCAACCAACTTCTTCCCGACAGCAGGCACGATCTGCTGAATCTTATACTCACCCAAAAGTGTCGAGTTGACGCATCGCGATTCTGCTGCGGTAATTTGGCCGTGCAGATTTTGCTCCAGTTTCTCGCCGCTCTATTACTTGCATCCATGTCTGCGCCCGCCGCCGTGACTGAAATCATCGTGACCAACGATTTCCATCTGCCTCCGGGGAGCAACGAACTGCGGTTGATCGTGAGGGCAAGCCACATCACCATCGATGGCCAGGGCGCGACTCTCAACGGCACCGGTCGCACCAATGACCTGAAGTCACTCGAAAATGCCGGGACCGGTGTTCTGATCGAAGGAGCCAACGACGTTATCCTGAAAAATCTGCGAGTGAGCGGTTTCGCCAGTGGATTGGTCGTCCGCGACGCGCAGGCAATTTCGGTGACCGGTTGTGATTTCTCGGACAATTATCATAATCCAACTCACGGCTGGGGTGAGTTGCCTCCTCGTGGCGGAATTCTCTTTGAACGCGTCGGCCTGAGCGTGCTCCAAAAGAATCGCGCCAGTCGTGTTTGGGATGCCTTGCGAATGATTGATTCAGATGACAATATGGTCGAGCAAAACGATTTTTCCCACTGCTCGAATACCGCCATCAGTTTGTGGCACTCGTCGCGAAATCGATTTCTCGAAAACAACCTCTCCTATGGCATCCGCATCGATCGCGCCGCCGGTGAGGTGCATGCGCGCGATTCCACTGGTGTTCTCATTGAAACTGGCTCGAACGACAACTACTGGTTTCGCAACGACGTCACCTACGGCGGCGACGGAATTTTCATTCGGCCCCTGAATCGCTGGGTCTCTCGCGGAAACGTCTTCGTCGAGAACGACACCTCCTACGCGAACAACAACTGCGTCGAATCCTGGAGCCCCGGCAACACATTCATTCGCAACAAAGCCAATTACGGCAGCTACGGCTTTTGGCTCGGCGGTAGCGATCAGACTGTGCTCATCGGGAACGAAGCAGCCTACAACGGGCTGACCAATGGCAATCATAACGCGCCCGAACCCGGCTTCAGCCACGGCGGCATTGTGATTGTCGGCGGACCTTCCAGCCACACGATCATCGACGGCAACAATACGCACCACAATAACGGAGCCGGAATCGCCTTCCGCGGAGATGTCGGTTCCAAAGGCAGCAACTGGCGCACCGAACATTGGATTATTCAGCGGAACAAAATTTCCAACAATCGTTTCGGTATTTGGGGACGTTGGGGCGATGCCATTACACTCGCCGCGAACACGTTCGAGAACAACGCTACCACCAACATCGTCACGAACGTCACCAATTGGCTCGAATTGCCGAATAGCCGCCCCAACCCGACCACACCGGTCGTCGAACTGCTCGGCCCCGAATCCGCCATCGTTGGCCAAACCGTTCGCTTCGACGCTTCCCGCAGTCGAAACATTGCGGGCGACTCCTTGAACTTTCACTGGTGGGTCGATGGCAAAACAGGCACGAACGCAACCCTCGAACACATCTTCAACACTCCAGGCTTTTATCGGGTGTCGCTCACCGTTGAGAACGGTGCCCTCGCAAACCTGGCCTGGCGCGACCTGCTCGTGGTCGCTCCTGTTGCCCAGGAACTCGGAACCGAAGGCGACGCAACCCAATGGGGATTCGAGCTTGAAAGCAATGATGGCACTGGTCGCGTGATATTCGAGGATGACTCAAACGCGATTGTCGGAACCCGTTCTCTGCGCTTTACTCCAAATCCATATCCAGGCGCATACGCCACCGCCATCTATCCCGCCCAGCGCAACGCTTCCTGGAATTTCGCCGGCAAAAAAGCCCTGCAATTTTGGATTAAAGTCGAAAACCCCAATCTCCCCGGCTTTCAAAACGCCGGTCCCGTCGTCCGCCTGCTCGGACCAACCGGACAAATTGAGTTCAAGCCCGCCAAAGACGGCAACCTCCTCAACGACCCGCCCTTCAGTGAAGCCCGCTGGCTCTGGATGCCAATCCACATACCTCTCACCGGAGATGAACATTGGGACCGAAAAACCTTCGGGGACAACATCTCGCTCGACCAGATTTCCGCCGTCAGTATCTCCCTCGACTCCTGGGGCGGCGACCCCCTAAACGTCTGGCTGGACGGCCTCTCGGTAGAATAGCTGCAGGCTCACGCTCTTTTGTAAATTTTGTCACGGCGTCCAACGGCAAGCACGAAAATGACATTCTCTTCCACATCGAATTCGTAAATGATTCGGTAATCGCCGACGCGAAACCGGCATTCGGGAGAAGCGGTTAAACGATAATGTGGATAGTCCCCCAATCGCAGCCCCATCCCATCTAGTTTCTTTTCAATCTGCCTTTGAATCGTTTGGGGAAGTTCCGTGAAATCCTTGTCGAAATCCGGTGCATAAACACGTGTTGCCGCTCCTTTTCCCGTCCATGAACTCATGGCTTCAACACACGACCGTGGCCTTCGGCAATATCGCGTTTGGCCCGCTCAATCTTTGCTTTAAATTCATCGGTGAACTCCAGCTCATCCTCCAGAATATCATCCAGCCAATCCCTCAACGCCTGCTGTTCCGCCACAGGCAATCTTTTCACTTGTTCCTCAATTTGTTCAAGCATTGACATGAGATAATAAAACCCCACTATCCCTCCAACCGCAACCTCCCTGTTACCACTTCCGACGCCCCCCAACCTTCACAACTTTTTCACCTTGAAGCTTCGGAACTGCACGGGGTCATTATGTCCCGCGAAGCCGATATAACCTTTCCGCCGATCCAATCCTTTTGGCGGATGCTCGATCTGTGAACGATCCAGCTTGTCGATATCCACATCCAGAATCTTCGTCCCGTTTAGCGTTACCTTGATCGTCTGGCCCTGCAGTTCGATCTCCTCAAAGTTCCATTCTCCCACCGGCCTGAGATACCCATGCTTCGCTCCAACGCAATAGTACAGCGACCCATGATATTGGTAAGGCAGAAGCGGCTCTTGCGGATGCGCCGCATTGTATCCGTCGCTGTCCAGAACCTGGATCTCCAGGCCATCCATGTGCGAGCGGCCCCCGAGCGGCGCGCGCAGAGCGATCCCATTATTGCCAGCCGGTGGCAACTTGAACTCAAAGCGCAAAATAAAGTTCTCATACTCATCCTTCGTCAGGAGATCGCCCCCCTTATCCGCCTTGCAGACAATCGAACTATTCTTCACTTCGTAGCTGTCCACCGCTCCCTGCCAATTACTCAGGTCCTTTCCGTTGATCAACTCCACAAACCCATCCCCGTTCCGCCCGGCCAATTCGCGGTTTGCTTCATCCGGCCCAATTTCGCGAATGAAAACATTGCGCCAGCGAATCTCGCTTCCATGCGTCTGAAGCTGGATCGGGCCGGTGGCGTAGACCGGATCGCGCATGAAACCATTCGGCACCTTTTCGCCTTTGCCTTGCGCGTTCTTCGCGGGCTTGCCATACGCAAGGTATCCAGCTTTCTGATTCGCGAAAAAATCTTCGAGCACCGCGTTGTCTACAACTGTCTCGCCGTTGAAGACCACAGTGACCCGTTCGCCGATCATTTTGATTTTGAAATTATTCCATTCTCCCAGGGGCCTATCCATTTTCCTGGAGGGATCTTTCCCCGGCGCACCCTTGCTGTTGTTCCACAATCCGCCTGATCCTTTATCCTGCCCCCATCCGTGCGGGTCGCCCTTCGTCGCGTCCCAAATCTGCACCTGCGGAATTCCACGCAGATAAACTCCGCTATCACCGTCCGGCAAGGCTTTATACTCGATCCAGAGTTCAAAATCGCCGTAGTCCTTATCCGTCGTCAGATACAATCCGTTCCCATCGTTGACCAACTCGCCGTTTTCCACCCGCCAATGCGCCTTGATGTTATCATTGCTCTCCTTGCCCGGAAGGCCGCCCTCGATGGAGCGTTTTTTATACTCCCGCCGCTCCTCCGCCGGCATCGCTCGCAAAATCGCCGGATCCTTTGTGCCCCACCCATACCAACCCGCCAGGTCGAGCCCATTAAAAATCGCCTTAAAACCGGGTGGAACATTCGGAGATTGCGAAAGTGCCGTCCAACCTCCGATTGCCAATGTGATGATCGAAATAAAACTTCTCATAATGATTCGAACCCAGAGCAGACGGCCAGAACAGCTCCCCTGTTCAAGGTTGGGCGATCTTGAGTTCCTTCCGATTTAACACCCTGGACCGCATGGCGTCGATTCCAAATCGCTAAGATCGGCGCGGAGAAGGCGGCATTCAAGAACGCGTGATTTCTCAATGAGAAATTCGCGCGCTGCGATAGCGATACCGCACATAGGATTAAACTGGTAAAGCGTTCGTTGGAATTGACTGTGGATTTCAGAATTGGAAACTTTGGGAATTCAATGACGGAAAGCCAATGGATAGAGTTTCTCGCTAAACATAGGCGCACCCCCAGGACCACAGATTGGCCAGAGTGCAAGCCCGGGACCGAGTGGGAGCTCCAACAACTTGAGGAAGGCCTTGGAATTGTTTTGCCTCCGTCCTATCGATCATTCCTGAAGGTTACAAATGGATGGCAAGGAGTGTCGCGTTCAGTTCCAATCCTTCGACCTGTCAAAGCGCTGCGCTGGTTCGGAAAGGAACATCGAGGGTGGGCAGATGCCTATCAGTCTCACCCGCGAGTAGAGACATTTGATAAAGAGTATTTCAATTATCAAACGGTGGACGTCGCAGATTTTGAACCGAATCACTTAAAGAATGGTCTCTGCATCAGTGAAGTCGGCGACGACGCAGTGGCACTGCTAAATCCGATGGTGATTTGGCCCGATGGAGAATGGGAAACGTGGCTGTTTGCCAACTGGCTGCCGGGAGCGATGCGGTTTCGGTCGTTTGCGGAGTGGATGCGATTTGCCCAGGCGGAATTCCTGGCCGAGCGCTTCGAACATCGGATCACCAGCGATGAATTGCCAACGGTATATCGCGATCCTCCGGGCAAAACGATTCGACGAATTCGGCCAGCGCCCAAAAGTTATACTCTCCCGCAATTGCTTAAAGGATTGGCATCGAGCGACGAATGGGTTCGCAAAAAAGCAGTCAAAAGAATGGGAACCATTCGCACGAAAGAAGCGATGAACCTTTTAATCAACGCGATGAAGTCTGATCCAAGCGGGTACGTCCAGTGGGAGGCGGCGGAAAGTCTAGGCAAGCTAGGATTTGTCGAAGCGGTGGGTGCGTTAATCGAAGCCAGTCAGGATTTGGAACCAAACAACAGTACAGCGATAGCCGCTCTAGCCAGAATTAGAGATGAACGGGGGCTTCAACACCTTTTAAAAGTGGTGCGGGAAGGTGGGCTACATGCAGGGGTTGCCGCGCATCAACTTTTGGAACGCGGTGATCGGCGAGTGATCGACGCGACAAAACATCTGCTGTCCACAGTCACCGGAAACGACCTCGGAGACGTTTATGCAGAGACGATCGCTCAGTTCGGAACGCAAGAAGTTCTGGACGTTTTAGGACCTTTGACCGGGCATTCGGAGGCGCAGGTTCGGATGCGCGGAGTCCGAGGAATTGCAATGCTGTCGGCATTTGCAAAGGAAAAAGCGATCAAGGAGAAAGCCGTCTTCGCTTTACGAGAGATGGTCGCAACGGAAAAGAACCCGGAAGTCTGGCGACAGCTTGAATTCGAATTGAGTTGGGTGACCCGCGGAAATCGTTAATTATCGCACCTTCACCGTTTGATGAGTTGAGGTCTCTCTGCAAGGAGTGGACTCGGAACGTCGATTGGGTGAAGCGCTGCCCGGCTAAGGACCGTGACATGATCAAGGTTCGGCAGGTCTTTGAGATGTCGCATTTTCCCGCGGAAGTCCGATGGCGGCGTAACGCATGAGCGCATCTGCCTAGAGTTCGCAGGGCGGGACGAATCTCCGCAGACCAAAAAAATGCTTTCCTGATCCTGGTGTTTGAGCGCCAACTTCATGACTTGTTCGGCTAACGAAGGCTCCACTCGGGCGTGATAGCCAAATCGCCCAACTCGCAAACGGCGACTTGCGCGGGCGATCTCCGTCATCAGCTTGCGCATGTTGTTTTTCGCACCGCGCTCGCACCTGTTACAAGAAAGAACATGCTCACCGAAGCCTCACGGAGGCCTTGGTTGGCGGCAATAAAGAACCAAATTTAGGAGTTATCCCTGGGTAAATGGCCAATGTCATCGAGATCTTTGGGCCTTCCGGATGCTTTTTTGTTTTGGATTAGTTTTGGAAGACTGAGGAGAGCGCATTCAATGGTTCGGGATTGGTCTTGAATGAGAACGATTTCGCGAGTGGCCCAAGCTTCATTAAAGGCGACGCCGTCGATGGATGTGAGGAGGTCGATTCGATTAGGAGGTCTGCCGAATTGCGTGACGGTAGCCTGTTCCTGGAGGTCGCTCGGGGAGGAGATGCCTGGGATATTTTCATCCCAGAATTCAAGCAACGCCCGGAAAAGAGCTTCCGCGTTGGAGGGATCATTGGAATAAAAAAAATCAACATCGCCAGTGAACCTCGCGTAGCCGTGGAAAATAACAGCCTGCCCGCCCACAATGACGTACCGAACGGAGTGTTTGGCCAGCAGCCGGATAAACTCCAGGGTGTCCGCCGAAAAATTCGCAGCTTCTATTCGTCTTTTTTCCGGCGATGCCATTCTCGAATGTCGGGATTTGGGCCAGGGAAGACCCGCTCTCTGATTTGCCTGGCCGCGCGCATCCGTTCATTCGGGGACATCGCGTGATGTTGCGAGATGTCCCAGGCCTCGGCTTCAGCAAAGCCTTGTGACTTATGGACGATGCGTTCCACAGTTTCAGAATAGGCGATTTAAGGTTGGGATGAAAGGATAATGGGTTGCTCTTTGACCGGACTGATTCGGAGGCGCCTCACTCTCGCGATGGCTGAGCTTTCCTGATTCCTGGTGTTTGAGCACCAATTGCACGACTTGTTCCACAGCCTAATGCCGCCACCGAAGGCTCCACTCGGCTCGAAGGGGACGGAGCCTTGAAGTTAAAAGCTTACGATGTGATCCTATCGTTTGAACGGAAATCTCCCGGGCTACTGAATGGTCCGGATCTGGTTTCTAATTCTACGAAGGTGACCTTGCCCGGAGTCATCGCGCTGCTACAATTTCACGCGGCTCATCCGAATAGCTTCTATCTTTAGCACGACCCGGCGGATTCACTGTTTTCCACGCCGGCGCCTTCCATCCCCCGCGCAGGAATTCCGACACCGTCGGCCCGAAACGCGTTCGCCGGTCATGGAACAGCCATTGCCAGATCTCGTATATCCAAACACGCCGACCGATATTGGAATACCACCGCATCCCATCTCGAAATCGTCGATCCGGATGGGCCAGCAATCTCCAGACCGCTTTGAGCCGCGCCTGGCAGATCACTTCGATGAATTTGACCCACAACAGAACGCGCCAATTCGGAACAAATGCGCCCGCCAGCACCTGGTGCTTGTAATCCCAGCGGCTCAGGTCCGGTTGAATCACGCGACGCTTCCCCTCCTGTCGGGCGAATGGCGTCCAACTGTGCGGTGTCGCATACAACGCCTGTATTTGATCGGGATCATACGACAGCAATTGCCGCAATGTCCGCCAATAATCGCTATCCTTTTCCTGCACAAAACCTGCCACCCAGGCCGCCATCGAAATGATCCCATGCTGCCGCATCAACCGTATGGCTTCCCGGTCCACCGCCTGCGTGCTTCCTTTATGAATCGCCTGCAACGTTGCATCCTCCGTGCTCTCCAGCCCCAACAAAAAACGTTCCACACCCGCTCGCTTGTAAAGATGCAGAATATCCGCGTCCCGTACGATATCTCCTGCTCGTGTCGTCCCGATAATGATCACCTTCACCTTTTCCGAGATCAGTGCCTCCAGGAAGGCTCGCCAAGCTTCCCGATGCGCCGTTGGATTCTCATCCGCCAGGTTAAATACCTCCACCCCAAGCTCGCGATGCAACCACGCGATCTCCGCCGCGAACTTCACCGGGTCGCGATGCCGCCATTGCCGCCAGAACCCATGCTGGCCGCAATAGTGACAATGATGGGGACACCCGCGCGAAAATTGCACCACCACTGCCCGCCTCTTTCCATAATAGGTGTAGCGTTTGTGATCGATCAGCTCCCAACCCACACGGCAGGCATCCAGATCGCGAATCACCGGCGCGAGTGGGTTGACCACTACCTTTCCGTCTTCGCCTCGAAAAACGATTCCGGGCACTTCTTGCAGCCTCCGTTCCGGGTTTTCCAACGCATAAATCAATTTCACGATCGTTTCCTCACCTTCACTTCGCACCACAAAGTCTACTCCCGGCTCCTGTTCCATGATTTGAGCATAATGGTAAGTGGGAAACACTCCGCCGTAAATGATCCAGACCCCAGGCAAAACCTCTCGAACTGCCCGTATGATCCGAACAGCGGAAGGATGCCCGGAGGTCGACCCGGAATGCCCCAGCAATATCGCCGAAGGCCGTAAATCAAGGATTTGCTTTACGATTTCTTCGAGTCTCAATGGCCCAAACTCAGCATCGAGCAGTTTCACCTCATGCCCGGCGTCCCGCAATGGCCCGCCCAAAGCCAAAAGCCCAAGAGGCGGCAAATGTTCCCGCGGAATGCGGCTTCCGATGGACGGATGTGGAGGATTGATTAAAAAAACTTTCATACTTTGTATTGCAAAGTATAGACGACGCAAGAGCGGGATTCGTTCATTTGCTTTCTAAAAAAGTATCTGGTTGCTGATTTGTGCGGACGGGCGTCGGAGCATCACGTCGTATTACCGCACGTTCACTCGTTAGTGGACGTCGCCGTTTTGAATGCTTAAAGTCTGGAACGGGAGCCGACCGAAGCTCGATTGTTTTAATCGATTATGAGAATTGAAATCCTGGCCAATTTGTTTGTCGCCATACTCCTGATCGCGGGTTGTTCCGGCGGCGACGATCAGACTCAGGGAGGTGGCTCTCCCAGTGGGGACCAGGGAACATCAACAAAAGGGGAGGCATTTGTGAAACCATCAGACGAGGAATTGCGGCAAAAGCTAACGCCGTTGCAGTATGAGGTCACCCAGCGAAGCGGCACTGAACGCGCTTTCACCGGGGAGTATGACAAACATTCAGACCCTGGCATTTACGTGGACATAGTCAGTGGAAAACCGCTCTTCAGCAGCCTGGACAAATACGACTCGGGATGCGGATGGCCTGCCTTCACCAAGGCGATCGATGCCGGGGAAGTTGTTGAGAAGGAAGATCGGTCGCACGGGATGCTGCGCGTGGAAGTTCGCAGCGCCACTGCCGACAGCCATTTGGGCCATGTGTTTCCGGATGGCCCTGCGGATCGCGGAGGCCAGCGCTATTGCATCAACTCCGCCTCGCTCCGTTTTGTGCCTTTGGCCGAAATGGAAAAGCAAGGGTTTGGCGCTTATCTGCCGCGCTTCGAACAGGCCGGGCTTCTTCCCCGGAAAGAAGGCGCTAGTCAATCGACAAAGACTGAAACCGCCATTATCGCGGGAGGCTGCTTTTGGGGCATGGAGGATTTGCTCCGTAAAATTGACGGTGTGATTAAGACGGAAGTGGGTTATTGCGGCGGAATTAACAAGGACGCCACTTACCAAAATCACCCCGGCCATGCCGAGGCGGTTCGAGTTGTGTTCGACCCCGAGAAGATTTCGTTCAAGAGCCTGCTCACCGACTGGTTCTTCCGCATGCATGACCCAACGACGTTGGACCGTCAAGGTAATGACCGCGGCAGCAGCTATCGGAGCACGATTTTTTACGCAAACGAGGACCAACGGCAAACGGCCCTGGCTGCCATTAAAGAAGCGCAAGCTTCAGGCCGCTGGAAAGGCCCAATAGTTACAACCGTTGAACCCATTAAGAATTGGTCAACCGCCGAGGATTACCACCAGGATTATCTGCTCAAAAATCCCGGCGGATACACCTGCCACTGGCTCCGCCCATAAACAGGCTTTCGCCAGCCTCCGTCACCCATCGCCGCGAGAATTGCTTCAATGAAGCGAGAGAAGAATGACCATTTCGATGGACGAAGATTCATCAATCCCGCTGGCCCTGCGGGACAGCCTTTTTCTGCGGTGGTGCGGATGCTGACGGAGCGGCGGGCCCGCTGGCCAGACCGTATTGATGAACCCCCGAAAAAGCCCGCCGAGATGAATGGCGCCGCAGCAGTCCTCACGTTCATCGGTCACTCGACGTTCCTGATTCAAACGGGCGCAGGAAATATTCTGACTGATCCAATGTATTCCGAACGGGCGAGCCCGCTAAGGCGGCTCGGTCCGCGTCGTGTTCGCCAACCCGCCGTGAGGTTCGAGGATCTGCCGCCGATCGCGACCGTGCTCTTGAGCCATAATCATTACGATCACTGCGATCTGCCTACTCTCGGGCTGCTCGCCAAACGCTTCGATCCTTTGGTGGTGACCCCTTTGGGGAATGGACGTCTCGTCCAGTCCACTGGCATTCGTCGAGTCGAAGAATTGGATTGGTGGCAGGACGCGAAGACCTCATCGTTCCCGATCACGCTAACGCCCGCGCAGCATTTCTCCGCACGCGGTCCGTTGGATCGAAATAGAGCGTTGTGGGGCGGATTTGTGCTCGCGGCAGGCGGGCGGCGCATCTTCTTCGCGGGCGACACGGCCTATGGAAGCTTCTTCCACGATATTCGGCGCAGACTCGGTCCGATTGATCTGGCTCTTCTGCCCATCGGGGCTTACGAACCGCGCTGGTTCATGCACACAGTTCACATGAATCCGGCTGAGGCGGTACAGGCGCACCTCGATCTTGCGGCGTCCGAGAGCATCGGCATGCATTTCGGCACGTTCCAATTGACCACCGAGGGCATCGACGAACCGTCTCGCGCCCTGCAGGATGCCTGTCGCGCAAGAAACATCCCAGGATCCTTCAGCAGGCTTGGCTTCGGAGAATCCAAGAGTATTTAACCCCGAATTAATAGCGAATTAAAAGTATCTCCGCAAACACTGGAAGGTAGGTCAGCGATATTTTTTCAGATGCCCAAAGCCGACCAGCTTTCCCATTTGCTCGTCCCAGAGACGAAACGTGAATGATTTCAGACTGGAGAACAGAGTTACCGGTTTAACTTCCTGGAAAAGAGCGTGCGCTTTGTGGCAGCGCTCCAGGTTGTAGTTTGGAATGCGCGAGCTCAGATGGTGGATGTGGTGGTAGCCGATATTGCCCGAGAACCACTGCAAGACCCGCGGCAGCTTGTAAAAAGAACTGCCTCGCAAGGCGGCGGTGGTATAATCCCATTCTTCCGCGCGCTCCCAATAAACGCCCTCGAATTGATGCTGCACGTAAAAGAGCCATATTCCGGCCGAGCCCGCCACCGCGATAACGACCAGTTGGACCAAAAGATAAGCCTTCAACCCAAAAATGGCCGTGCCGAGCGACGCTGTTCCGAGGAGGGCAAGATTCGTCCAATGGACCGAGTCGCGCTCACGCTTGCTGGCTTTTTTAGAGGAAAAACGCTGATGGATAAGAAACAAAAAAAGGGGAGCGAGCACGAACAGAACCACCGGGTTACGGGCGAGGCGATAGGCACAACGCTTCCAGCGGGATGATTCCAGGAATTCCTGGACGGTCATGGTCCAGACATCGCCGGTGCCGCGTTTATCCAAATGACCGGCACTGGCATGATGAATGGCATGTTCCCAACGCCAATGGAAAGATGGGGTAAAAGTGAGGACCCCGGTGATGAACCCCACGATTTGATTGGCGCGTTGAGAGGGGAAAAATGAGCCATGGCCGCAGTCATGGAAGATAATGAAGATACGGACGAGAAAAGCGCCCGCGAGAACCGCCAGCGGGATCGTGATCCACCAGGAAATGGTCAAACTCCAGTAAATCAGGCCCCAAAGAAGAAAATACGGGCCCAGGGTGTTCACCATTTGCCAGACCGCGCGCCCGACGGAAGGCTGTTGGTAAAGAAGGACAATTTCCTTCCACGACCCGATCTCGGGTTGATCTTTATCCTGCTCTAAATTCGGTACATTTTCCATAAAGCTAACGAAGCCATCAAGTGACACTCCCCTCGAGGATCATCTGAATTTCCAAGTAAGATACAATAATAAGTCGCGGGGAACAACCACTCTCGCATGGGGTGAATATCCCAGATGCCATTTGCGGAAAAATGTGCATTCAAAAAAAACATGGAACCCTGGGCCAACTTTTCCTCCGGCCTCTCAAGTCAATTTAACTCTCTGGGCGCTTTGTTTTGCGCAGGCTGCAAATTAAACTGATGAGGACTAAATCGCCGGGTCGTCCAAGTGCCCGGCGATTCGTTGGATCAGGTTTGGAGTTTTGAATTCCGTCGCCACGGCCTAACTCGATCTGCAGAACGGGCGCGTCGGCGAAACCCTCCGTGAGAACTATTTCGCCTTCGCGAACTTATGGAGGTGTCCGAATTGGCTCCACTCGCTGACGATCAGGTTTCCATCTTTATCGATGGCGGCGCCATGGGGGGAATTGCAAATCCCATCTCTCCATTGGTCCTGAGGAAGGCCGAAATTTGCGCGTTGCTTTTCGTTGGGATTATCTCCCACCTGGGCTGCGATATCGCCGTTTTTATCCAGAACGGTGACGCGCCCCTGGAGTTCGGGAAAGACAGCGTAATCGCCTCGAATTTGAACAGCGGCAGGCATGCGCAGGTTCCTCTGAATCACTTTGACGAAATTGCCATCGAGGTCCCAATATTCGACCCGGTTATTGTTCCGGTTGCACACCAGCAGCAATGGCTTGCCCTGGCGAGTGTCCAGCCCGATGCCATGGCAGGTTTTAAATTTCCCGTCTTCCTCACCCGGACCGCCGAAGGCCTTTATGAATTTGCGGTTCTTATCGTACTTGAGCACGTAATTGGAACCATAACCATCCGCCACGAAGATCGAGCCATCCGGTCCGACAGTTACGGCGCAGGGATTGAATCCTTTTTCGTCTTTATAAATCCCAGCTTCTTTTGGGTATTCGATGGTCCATTCGGTGTTGCCATCCATGGTCAGCTTCACAACCTGGTGATCGGAAGGGCGCGCGCCGTAGATATATTCTTTGCCCTGCTCTTCGCGAATTTCCAGGCCGTGAATCCGCGTCGGCCCGAAGGCGCGAACGAATTTGCCCTTGGGCGAGAAAACGACAATCCCGCGTGGGGTATCCGTGGTGACGTAAATGTTTCCGGCTTTGTCGATTACCGCGCCCCCATGGCAGGGGCCAAGCTGTTGCCCATCGGGCTTTTCATCAAAAAAATTCGGTTCAATTTTGTATTTGACCTCTGCCGCGCGGCCAAGGGCGCAGGTGAAAGCGAGAAAAAGAATGTAGGTAAAGCGGTTCATAGTTTCGACAAGTTTGCGGATAATCTTTGGATATGTCGAGAAATTCAGACGAATTCGACCGAGTTGAGATTCAAAACTCCAACGGTTGAACCCCGGCGAAGAGAGGTGGGTGCCCAGGGCGAATTCAAGAAGACAGGATTTCTCAGCGAGAAATTTATGTGAGATCAGATCAGTTGGAAGGTTCCAGGTTGGAAAGTTCGAAAGTTCGAGAAAATGAAAGGAGTCTGCACTGGATCGATTGGGATATTCAGAGACAAGGCGGCAGAGGAATTCGGAAACGGGAAAGTCTACTTTTTGGTGAGAAGTTGAAGTGGGATTTGGTGAAAAAGCTGGAATGGCGGGGGTTTTTGGTGAAATGAGGTGAAAAATTCCAGGAACAGTTCCAAGGTTCAAGGTTTGAAAGTTCGAAGGTTTGGGCGACTGGGGGGAGTCTACATTTCTGGATTTGTCAGTTGGGGGTCGGCGGCCAGTTGTTCGTGGATTTTTTTGAATGCGGCTTTTGGCGGCTAATGCGGCTTTACGGGCATTTGGTGATGGATTTTGGTGGATCGACAATCGGGACGGCAGGGAAATCATTCTTTTAGAGGCATGGTGCTCAAAGCCGGGAATGACCAAGGCCCTAATGTCCAAGGAATGACTCAAGGTCCAGGAACAATGCGGGAGTCTACATTTTGGCTGGAAGGTGCGGGCGGATATTCGAAGCGGCTTTTGGCGGCTAATGCGGCTTTACGGGGCCTTTTAACGGATTCTGGCGTGGGGTTTTGAACAGGAGAAAACGGAGGGAACGGAGAATCCGGAAAGTCTACATTTTCGGATTTGTTGGTTGCCGGTTGTCCCTGGTCAGGTGTTCGTGGATTTTTTTTCAATGCGGCATTTGGCGGCTAATGGTTGGAGGGAGGAGTAGGTTTGGTCGGGCTTTCTGACGAGGGTTAGGTCGTGTAACCCGTTCGCTGGATAAGTGAGCCTTCTGACGTCGGCTGCTACGCCGGTGATGGATGGAGACACTTCTTGCGTGGGTGGTGAATTGTACGACGGTGGTTCGCGATCGGAAGTGGTTTTGGGGGGCGAATTGGAATCGCCACTCAAGACTACTTTGGCGGAACCATCGCCGGAATGCCGACGATAGTTTCTCATATGCAGTTAGAGTAGCGGAATGAGCATGGAATTCAAAGAAAATTTTTGGGGAAACCCGAAAAACGACAAACTGACGAACCGCGAATTGTGCGAGCGAAATCGAGGGGTTGCGGCCATGCGTCCCTGCGCGGGAGCGAAAGACTCGCTGAAGGGGAGAAATGGGAGGTGGAATTTTGCCGCTTGCTGGAAACTCCTAACGGCGGGCCTGCCTCGGAGGTGAGTGTCAATAGTGAGGACCGACACCTGCTCCGACGTGGCCGACAACTTGAGGTAAACGGGCCAGTCCAATGTTCTAGTCTGATCCCTCATTGATGACTCATGTTCTTGTTTGACCCCTTGATACTCGAAATCGAGGGGTCGCGGCCATGCCGTCCCTGCGCGGAGCGGAAGACTCGCTGAAAGGGAGAAATGGGGAGGTGGAATTTTGCCGCTTGCTGCAAACTCCTAACGGCGGGCCTGCCTCGGAGGTGAGTGTCAATAGTGAGGACCGACACCTGCTCCGACGTGGCCGACAACTTGAGGTAAACGGGCCAGTCCAATGTTCTAGTCTGATCCCTCATTGATGACTCATGTTCTTGTTTGACCCCTTGATACTCGAAATCGAGGGGTCGCGGCCATGCCGTCCCTGCGCGGAGCGGAAGACTCGCTGAAAGGGAGAAATGGGGAGGTGGAATTTTGCCGCTTGCTGCAAACTCCTAACGGCGGGCCTGCCTCGGAGGTGAGTGTCAATAGTGAGGACCGACACCTGCTCCCGCTGGTCAGTTTCGGTTTGCAGGATGAATCGGTGCGCGCGATTCGTCCCGCTCTGCGGATGCTGCTCGGAGCCGTGTGCTTTGTATTGCTCATCGCTTGCGTCAACGTCGCCAACCTTCTGCTCGCTCGCGCGGAAGCACGCCAGCGTGAAATCGCCATCCGGGGAGCAATCGGCGCGACCCTTCGCCGCCTGGTCTTGCAATTCATGACTGAAGGCATCCTCCTTTCTTTTATCGGAGCGGTGTTAGGTTTGTTCCTGGCTCAAGGTGGTTTGGAATTGGTGGCCAACATGAATGAAGCAAGCATCCCGCGCGCCTCGGAAATCAATCTCGACCTGCGCGTTTTCCTCTTTGCTTTTGGAATTTGTGTTTTGACAGGCCTGGTATTTGGTCTCACTCCCATTGCTCACGCGATGCGCCAGAATCTCCACAATTCGCTCAAATCGACAGCGGGTTCGACAACCAGCGGCGGGTTCAGTCATTCATTCCGGCACGGGCTTGTTGTTGCAGAACTGGCCTTGGCCCTGGTGCTGCTCGTCGGCACGGGTCTCATGCTTCGCGCGTTCTGGAAACTCCAACAAGTAAACACCGGCTTTTCACCCGAAAAAGTTGTTACCGCCTTCATCTCCTTGCCAGAAGCCACTTATCCGAATGAAGAAGCGTCCGCGAGCTTTTGGACCCGGATGGAGGACAAGCTCAATGCCTCGCCGGGCGTCGAAAAAGCGGCGATCGTAACAGGCCTTCCCCCCGTTCACCAGGCAGTTTATAACGACACCGAAATCGAAGGTTTTGTCTATAAGGAAGGGGGGCCTGTCCAAAATATTGATTTCTACCAGGTCGTCTCAAAAAACTATTTCCATACCCTGGGCATTCGTTTGGTCGAAGGACGCTTTTTTGATGGCCGCGATGGCCCCAATAGTCCGGAAACGGTGGTCATCAACCAGGCATTTGCCCGCACATTCTGGCCAAATTCCAGCGCCATTGGGCGGCGCATAAAACCTAACACCAGTGGCGAGTGGTGCACCATCATCGGAATTGCTGCCGACGTTAAAAACGCCGGGCCTGAAAGACCAACTGGAACCGAACTTTATCTCCCCTTCAACCAGCCACATGGGATTGCGCAAAGAAGCCGCGATCGCTACCTGGCCGTCCGCTCCTCTGCGAACCCATCCACCATCGTGGGCGAAATGCGCAAGATTGTTCACGATCTGGATTCAGCGATTCCGTTCTCAAATGTTCGGACGATGAATGAAGTCGTCTCCGCCGCACAATCCCGTCCTCGCTTTCTCTCTATGCTGCTGACGGCTTTTTCCTTCGTGGCGCTGGTCCTGGCGGCGGTTGGCATCTACGGGGTCATTTCGTATTCGGTTGCTCAACGCACCAAAGAGTTTGGCGTCCGCATTGCCCTCGGCGCGCAATCATCGAATGTGTTGGGCCTGGTCCTCAGTAAAGGAATGCTCCTTGCGTCTCTGGGCCTGATCGCCGGCGTGACAATCGCGCTCGTCGTCACGCGCTTCCTTTCGACTCTACTTTTCGAGATCACTCCAACCGATCCAGTTACATTTATAGCTGTTTCGCTATTGCTCACATTAGTTGCTTTGCTCGCAACATATATACCAGCAAGGCGCGCCACTAAGGTCGATCCAATCGTAGCGCTACGATATGAATGACCAAATTTGCGATTATCCATGCGTAACGTGAGCCCTCCACAAACACTAAGCCGGAAAACGTCGGTCGAATTCTTTGTGGGCTCCAATCCATATCCAAACCATTGATCACCACTGCGAAAAGCCACCGCCCGATAACCGACAGTTACACGGACCGACCAGAAACGCGGATCGCTGCGAAGCCTTTCCAAATGCAGACTTGGATGGGCCGGGTTGCGGGAGAATTTTTGATATGCCTCGCGGGCTGCCTGCCGAATTTCAGGCGGCAGGCTGCGGTAGAGGGACCAAAACTCGACTGTTCCACTGGAACTCACCAATTGCCGTCGAATTCGGCATCGGTCATTTCCCGAAAAGCTCGTGGATTTCTTTGCAACTCAGCCTCTATTTCGTCCCCGAGAGCGGATAAAGAGGGACGTGGGCGGGGATCAAGGATCATCCGATCCCATTCGGGATCCTCGCCCGCTTCAGGCATGATCTCAGGAAGGCGCGACATCAATTCCCGCCGATCTTCGAAGGAAAGCGCTCTGATAGCGGCAGTGATTTCTTCGACTGTGTTCACGCCGAAACAATACGGCCAACCTGCCCCTCAAACAAGGTGCGTTTCAATTCCCGCGTCAGCCTAAATCGAATCTCAAACCATGTTCGATCTCAAATTTGCTTTCCGCATGCTCCTGAAGAAGCCCGGCTTCACCGTCATAGCCATCCTTACAATCGGCTTGAGCATCGCCGCGAATACTACGGTCTATAGCTGGATTAAAGCGACCCTTATCAATGTGCTTCCGGGGGCAAAAGATCAGCAGCAACTCGTAGTTATTTGTCCCCGGCACGAAAGCGGCAAGCTGGTGGATACTTGTTCCTATTTAGACCTCCAGGATTTTCAGAAGCTAACCAATGTCTTTTCCGGAGTTATTGCTTCCCAGGTCGGCATCATTAACATTCGGACAGGCGATTCATATCATTGGCTTTGGGCGCAGCGTCGTAATTATAGGCCTGATGGAAATAACCGGCGGGCTGTGCAATGTCGAGGGCAGTGCGGAGACCAGCGGAGTTGTATGTATTGGTAATGGTGTCGTTAATGGTGCTGGCACTCCCCCAATTCTGTTACTGGGCGCAGTGCCGTCGTAAAGAGTGCCGTTTTTGAGTCAAACTGTAATCATAAATCTGGACGCGTTTATGATCTGAGTGCGGCCAAAGTGCCGTCAGCGCCGTGCCCCCTTTTTCTCAACCTTTCTGAAGCGAGCCCCGCCGTCCAGAAGCGCCGTCAAAAAAATCTCGACGAGCAGTTTTTCTTCGGGCAGCAACACGCCCATGTCGCGATCATTTCGTTTTGTTGCTGATGCTCAAAAATTGAAAGTAGAGCTTTTTCGCTCAAACAGCAGCGCTGTCCCCGCTGCGAACAAAATGAAACGCTAAACCGGCACAGCATCCTCCAGGGCAATGATCCGTCGAAAAACGACGGCACTCTCCGCAGCCGAGGCCAGCGTATCTTTTGCTCGGATCGCGGTCGCCGTGGAGGCTGCGGAAAAACTTTTTCGATTTTTCTGGCTGATGTTCTGCCACGCCATACCGTCACCGCCACGCTTCTGGCCAAGCTTTTGATTGAGCTTTTGGCCACCGCTTGCGTCAAAACGGCGGTTCAAAATCTGCGCCTGCCGTTTCCGCTGGAAACGATTTATCATCTCCTGCAACGGTTGCGCCGCCGCTTGCCGGAGATCCGCTCCCGGTTGTGCCGCCAGCAAAAAGCCCCAACCAGTTCTCGGTTCGATCCACTCGGCCACACCTTCGAGCATCTCCAAACGGTGTTTCCTGAAAGCCTCTGTCCGGTGAGCGATTTTCAACTCTGCTTTCAGCAGCCGTTTTTGGGCTGAAAACCTGCCGGAGGCCAGGCAGCTGCCAGGAAAATGGCCGCGCTTCCACGTCTTGCTTTGGCGCGAAATATTTCCGATTGGACAGCAACACCACAAGGCCATTCCTGCCGACGCCCAGGCCGGCCTACCTTCGCTCGCGTCAACGAAAACCCGGTTCACGCCGGGAAAAACAAAATCAAACTAAGAAAGTATCATTCATGCATAATCCCACTGTGTATTTGAAAATGCGGGTGCTGGGCGCCATCGACATGGCCGAAGGCAGTTCCATCCAGGCCCGCATCAAAGCCGTCAGCCAGATGACTTTCACCGACGAGGACGGCCACCCACGCCAGTTCACCTGGCGCACCATCCAGACCTGGTACTCCCGTTTCAAAAAACATGGCATCACGGAAATGGAGAACAAGCCCCGCTCAGACAAGGGCAAGGTCCGCAAGGTCGTGCTCGAAGATGTGCTGGAAGCCATCCGCAAAGCGCTGCCCAAACTTCATGGCCGGACCCCTTCGCGTTCCATGCTCTATCGCCTCTGCATCGAGGAAGGTTTGCTCACTCGCTCGCAAATTGCGGACACGACCTTTCGCCGCCTGGTCAAGCAGTATGAACTGCTCAAGCCGGACGCGGAGTGCTCCCATAAAATTCGCCTGGCCTTCGCCAAAGCTCACGCCAATGAAATGTGGCAGGCCGACACCCTCATCGGGCCTTACATTGAACATGACGGAACTCATACGCAAACCCGGCTGATCGCTTTCCTGGATGATGCTTCGCGCGTTTGCTGCCACGGCCAATTTTTCCTGGCTGAAAACGTGGACACGCTCATCGAAGCCATTCGCGCCGCTTTCTATAAACGCGGTGTCCCCCAAGCTCTCTACGTGGACAACGGCTCGGTTTATTCGTCCAAAGAAATCATCCAAATCTGCGCTCGGATCGGCTGCCTGCTCGTCCACACTCCCGTGCGGGACGGCGCGGCCAAAGGAAAAATCGAACGGTTTTTTCGCACGGTCCGCGACCAGTTCCTTGCGCGCGCGCTGGACTTGAGTTCACTCGAGGCTCTCAACCGCCAGTTCATCCACTGGGTCGAGGAACACTACAACGCCCAAAAACATTCCGTCCTGGAAATGACGCCGCTGGACCGCTTTGCCCTGGATCGTGGCCGCGTCCGTTACCTGCCACCCAACGAAGCCAATGATGAGATGTTTTTTGTCGAGGAAGACCGCGCCGTCCGCGCCGACAACACTTTTTCCTTCAAATCCATTCGCTTCGAAGCTCCCCGCCATTTGCCGGATCGCACCGTGCAAATCCGTTTCGAACGCAAACGCCCCACCCACCGCCTGATCGTCTTTTACAAAGGCGAGCGCATGGGCGAGGCCAAACCGCTTAATGCCATTGCCAACGACAGAAAACCAACTTCCAACGCCCAACCCGGAACACAGAACGCGGAATAAAACCGCCATCCAAAACCAAGCTCTTATGATTCGCTCTCACTTTGGCCTCCAACGAAATCCTTTCGACCCCGAGTCCATCACGCTGCTCTCTCATCAGCAGGAAATCTTCGACATCCTCCGCGTTCACGCCCAGCAGGGCGGCCTCTGTTTGCTTCTGGGCGAGCCGGGCACAGGCAAAAGCGTCCTCAAGCAATCGCTGGTCAATCAGGATCCCAAAGGCATGATCACTCCCGTAGTCAACAGGACCCTTCACACTTACCACAACACCCTGCGCATCCTTTGCCAGGCTTTCCAAATCGAGTTCGAAGGCCATGATCATCGCTGCGAACGGCTGCTCGTCCAGGAGGCCTTCAAAATCCATCGCGCCGGCAAAATGCTCGTCCCCATTATCGACGACGCCCACCTCATGCCCACGGATTGCCTGCGCAAACTCCGCCTGCTTTGCGAAGACTTTCCTCATTCGCACAACCTCGTTCTCATCGGACAACCGCCGCTCCTGCAATCGCTGGCCTTATCCATCAACGAGGAAATACGTTCCCGCGTGACCTACTCGGTCGTGCTCCCGCGCCTGGCCCCTGAAACCATTGAGGCATTCATCCTGGCTCAACTCGACCGCGCCGGTTTGGGCCACAACACCTTCACCGGCGAAGCTCTGGCGCTCATCGTCCGTTCCGGGGAAGGGCTTTTGCGCCGCACCCGCAACTTGTGCTTGAGTTCCCTGATCGAAGCCGTGCGCGACCAGACCCGCGCTGTCGATCTCAAACAAGTCAACCGCGTGCTCGTTCAACCCCATTGGAGGAAAGACTGTGACCAACCGCTCTCCTAGATGGACCCGCGATCAAATCCGCGCCGCTCGCATGGCCTTACTGGTCCCGCTGCTCCAAAAACGCGGACTCCAACTGATCGAAAAGGAGGCGGGCAACTTCCAGTTGTCCGCTTTCCCTGGCCTCATCGTCAAAGAATCCTATTGGCGCTGGCCCGAGCGCAACCTGGACGGCAACGCCATCGATTTCTTCGTCCACGTCCTCGGCCTGTCTTTCCACGACGCCATGCGCCAAATCATCGGCCCCTGACCAGTTCGCGTACGACAGCAGTCTGGCTGGGCAGCCCAAAAACATCAAAATCCCGTCTTACGACGCCACCGCGATCAGCCCGTTCCAAAGCAAAAACCAACCGGCTGGTACGATGACAGCGCGATCCTCGCCGCTCGAAATGCAAGAAAACGGAGTCTTACCACCGGTCCCGCCGTAGCCTCGCGGGAAGGCGGATCCCAGTGTGGCCAAATGGAGAGGCTTCCAGAGTCATCGGTTCACGCCAGCGCAACCGTACGATCAAAGCGCGCTTATTCGAGCAAAACTTACAATGCCACCGAGGTCAAATTGGCAAAACCCCTGCGACGCCACTTTCCCCGAAATTACGATGACAAAAAAATCCGTAACACATAATTCGTTTAGAAGGATTGTTTTAAAGTGTCTTTTTCTTTGTCAGTAGGAGGGGGGTGGGCGGACGTAATTTCTGCTACAAGACGATCATCGATAGAAATGCGGAGACCATTCGTAGTTACGTCGAGGGTCGGGACCGGGATAACTGGATCGACGATCGGCACGATTCCGCGAAGCTGCCAGCCGCTGCCGCGTATCTCCTCAAAGCAGTATATACCAAAGGCGGTTCGACCCCGATACGGATAGATGCTAACAACGAGGAAGTGAACCTTTCCTTCTTTGAATTCTTTTATTTGGAAGCGATCCGCTCCATCGGAGTATGCAGCGAAGGCAGTGCGGAAATAATTTGTGATATTCTCCATTGTCGATACCTGCAAAACCGTTGAAGGATTAACCCAACCTGACGGTGGTTCCGCACGGCGATCACACCCTCCGAGGCAGAGGGTGGTCGTGATCAGTAGGCCGCTGAATTGGGCACGCACATCTCGCCGCATGATACATCGTCCTCTTTGTTTGGATTTTTTGGGTTGCATTTTTTAGGTCCGGATCCCCACGGCATCTCGGACCATTTCCCGTCGCGGTCTTGCCTTTGCATGTGGAAGTCCTTTCCATCGGGTTGGACCCAGAGCTTGATCTTGTGGTACCCCTCCGGACACGTATCTTTTTTTGGAACTCCAACGTTGGGATCATTTCCGAAATCGCCGCGTACTCTGTTTCTGATTTCTTTGCACGTATACCCTCCCTTGTCCCAGTCAGGGTATTTTGGGAAGCCTCCGGTTTCCCCCGGCCGAATCACTCCTCCTGGCTTGTCGTAAGCATACGCGCAACAGTTCTCTCTGTTCTTTTGCCACCTGTCGGGATCCCATTTTGGGGGCGGAGGTTTGCCCTGCTGCGCAAAACCGAAGGGGTCGTACGCGTCGATGCTATCGTTTGAGTTGAAAGCATACAGATTTACCCCTCCATCTTCTTGGATAGGGTCCCTGTTTACCCACCTCTGCAAACTTGGGTCGTAAAACCGGTGCCCATAATAATACAAGGCAGAATTAACGTGGATTTCCTTCGAGGAGAAACGGTAGAGATTGGCCGAGGCCAACGATCCCGAAGATGAGATTGTCCCGCCAAAGGGATTGAATCTGTAAGTGGCAACAAGACTCTGGCTGGGAGTGGAATCGACGATGGCGGTGATGTTGCCGTTGCCGTCGGCGTGGTAATGATTATGGGTGGACCATGCGCCGGTGCCAGTGTTGTAACCGTTGACGCGGGCGAGGATCCCGCCGATGCCGCCGGCACCCTGCAACGTGCCGGATAGGTCTGTCCCACGAGCATAGGTAACGGTGGGAACATTGGAAGAGTTCCGCTCCTGGATGACGTTCATGCCGTCGTAAATGTAGCGGGTCTCTGAGGAGACTGTCCATGAGCCGCCCCAGTTGGATTCAACGCGCTTGCGCAGGCGCTGCCTGCCATCGTAGGTGAAATCCACTTTCCAATTGGAATTCGTCGCGTGGATATAAATCAATTGGTTTTCATCATCGTAAGCGTAGTCGAGGTTATTGTAATAGGTCCGGTTTCCATTGCCATCGTAAGTGCCGCCGCTGCTGGTGACCTGGTTCAGGTTATTGATCGTATACGTCGTAACGCTGGTGTTATTTGTTTTCTTGGTGATGTTCCATCCTGGATCCAGAGCATAGCCGAAGCGCTCGGCGGCGACTTCGGTGCCGGAGCTGTTGGTGCTGATCGAGGAGTAAAGCTCGCCCGCATCGTTGTAAAGATAACTGAAATAGCCGCCGTCGGTGAAGGTTTGTTTGGTCCGCTGATTGGCGGTGTTGTAAACGTAGGCGTGCTTGTTGAGGGTGGTGCTCGAACTATTCTTAAGGTCGGTCCCCGTTAAACGCGCAGAGGTGTCGAAAGAATTGGCGATGAAACTGGTATTGGGAAGCGTGAGTTGCTCGATCAGCCGGGTGGCAGCGGTGATGCCGCCGAGGCCGGAGTGAAAATAGTATTTGTACGATCCCGCGCTGGTGGTGACGTTGGTCAGACGCCGGGCAGCATCGTAATCATAGGTTTGCGACCAGGTTGAGGTGGGCTGGGTGATGGTCAAACTGCTACGGAGACCAGCGGAATTGTAGGCGTCTGTGACGGTGTCGCTGTTCCAAGGGCCATCCTCCGTGGCAAGCTGTCCATTCGAGGCGTATGTGAAGGAGGTTGTGCCTACGGCATCAATCATGGTGCTGAGCCTATTTAAAGCATCGTAAGTGTAGGTAATGTCGGTGCTGGCAGGATAATTAATGGCGGTGAGGCTGCCAGCATTATCGTAGGTGTAGCTGGTTGTGCCTTTGGCCTTGCTCCAGCGAGTAGCAAGGCGGCCATTGGCATCGAATGTATTCGTCAAGATGCTGGTTCCAGCGTTGTCCTTTTTGTAAAGGACCTGGCTGTAGAAGTCGTACTCCCAGGTGGTGTTGTGGCTGTTACCATCGGTGAGAGTAAGAAGATTGTTGCTAGGGTCATAGGCGAACGTGTTGGTCATGATGCCGACAATAATCTCCGCGGTTGTGCGCCCATTGGCATCGTAGGCCCATGTGGTGACTTTGGAAATCTGGTTTGTGTAGCTGGTGGGCCCGGAGATGTTGGCGGTATAACCGAAGGCCTCAATCCCGCTGTCAGGGTAGGTGCGGGTGCGAAGGCGATCTAGATCGTCGTAAGTCATGGAGACTACAAGACCATTTTGATCTGTGCTGGATGTGGCACGGTCCTCGATGTCATACGCATTCGCTTTGACCTGGCCAAAGACAGCATTTGCAACTGTGAGCAGGCGGTTGAGATTATCATAGGTATAAGTGTTCGTGCTCAGAAAATCGGTGGTTTTGGTAAGACGCCTTAAGGCATCATAGTAATTGGTGACGGCCACGCTGCCGGGGTAAAGCGTTTGGAGGATGTTGCCTTGGTAATCAAAAACATTCTGGGTGGTGAGTTGAATACCGGTGCCGTAAGCGCGCTTAATATATTCCGGGGAACCGCAAGCACAATAATCGTAATGGGTGATCCGCCCGAGAGGGTCCTGAATATCCGTGAGTTGTTGAAGGGAATTGTAGGCAAAGTAATTCGTATTTCCGAGACGATCCCGAGAGGCGCCGACCTGGAGGATTTTGGTGCCGGCGCCATTCGTGTAAGCACTGGCCGTGTAGGTGGAATCTGGAAAATCAACACGCGTTAGGCGGTTGAGCTTGTCCCAAGTGAACGTTCGTTTCAGGGTGAGAGCATTGGTGTGCGTAGCCAGTTGGTCACCGGTCCAACTGAAGCCATTGGTGCGGATGGGCGTTCCTGAGGCGGAGTCAATTATGTGTTTAATACGGCCATCCGTGCCGTAAGTGAGCGTAGACAGCAGTCCTGAAGGGGTTGTGACGGTTAGGAGGCGATGACCATTGCCTGACGTGTCGTAGGTGTAGGTTGTCAGCTCCCCAAGTGCATTTGTGGCTGTCACGGGGACGTGTGGATGACCCGCATTGTAGGCATAGCCGACAACTCGTTCGTTGTTGGGGCCGCGATGTTCTACCAGGTCGGTGAGATCGGTGGAATACGTGTAAACGTTCTGGCGCGTATAGTCCGAGCCGCCGCTGGTCCATTTTTCGGTGAGAGTTGTGACCTTACCAATGGAATTACGTTGCTGATAGAGGTACCAGGTGGTTGTGTCTGGCTGCACTCTCGCGATAACAGTTGGGAGTATTTGAGTTCCCGCGATCTCTGGGGAACTGTAGGATTTTCCCGAGTAATCGTACCAAGTAACCTGTCCCTCTGTGCTTCCGTCCGGGCTTGGGGCCTGTTCGTTGCCCAAAGTGTCCACATGCGAATAGCCAAGCTCAGTGATGACCCAAAGCCAATGACGAACTCGAGCTTTCTTAAGGTCAGACCATCCGAGAGAGGGCATATTCGTGCTTGAAAGGGTCGAGAATTGATAACGATTCCAATAAAAAGTATTCCGTTCCCTGCGGTAAGCCGTGTCCAAAGTCCCGTAAGGATAGGACATCGTGGCATAAGGAGTGCCGGTCGGAAGCTGATTCGAACTGAAGGACGCGGGCATATCTGTATTTGGATACACATCGACAAGAGCATAGGCTTCCTTCGTGCCATCTGGATGGACCACGGTGAGAGAACGATCCACGTGGGAGGAGAGGTCCTGGATGTAAAAAGAAGTGGTGCCGTAGGGTGTGGTGATTGAGGTGGGACGACCGGTTGTGCCATCGTAACTAATCGCGCTGGTGATGCCTTCGACATCCTGAATGGAATTCAATTTCCCGTTGGAGTCGTAGGCAAAATGGACTTCGCGGCTTCCAGGAGCAGTGATCTTGGTGACCTGACTGGGAAAATTAGTGTCCTCATAATAGAAAGTAATGCTATTTCCATCTGCATCTGTGATTGATGTGAGGACATTGCTCGAATAATTTATGGTGATTTTGTTGCCCTGCGGATCGTAGCGCTCAGTGAGACGGTGGCCATAGGACGAGGCTTTGTAGCTAAAAATATCCTTGCTGCCGTCGCGATAATAAACGGTGTAGCTTGTGATATTTCCATTTAGGTCTCGATAACGTTGCAGCTTGGTATTGTTGCGGTAGGAAATGTCACTGACATCTGAGCCGGTGGGAAAAGTGTAAAATATTTCGCCGCTGGCACTATCCTCAACTTTGTACTGACTCGCGAAGGAAAAGAATGAGACCACCCAGCCAGGACTGAATGGATAAAAATTTTCCGTATTCCCTTCATCCCGTAGTTTGTAGTTGAGTTCGAAGACGATGGGAGGGCCTTTGGCGGGTTGGTAATTGAGAGGAATATCATGAAGCCAAAGGTTTATGTAGGGCTCGGAAACCCGCCATTCCAGCATGCCAGTTTGACCGGTGCCACGATAACACCCGGTGCAGCCGCTTCCCGTCCCGGCAGCCGCGCCGCCTGAACCCGTACTCCCACCGCCACCTGACCCTGGCGAACAGGTTGGGCAATCGCCATCTCCGCTTCCCCCTGTCCCGGGGACTGGATCGGGACCAACCCAGCTTCCTCCTGAACCGTTTTTCACCGCATTTTGAGCGGTGACTCTTCCTCCACCCCCGGCGCCTCCGCCAGCACCCCCCGTGCCTCCAGCGGTTGCCTGGCCCGATCCTGGGCAGGGCGTCGTAGCCGTCCGTTGGCGGGCAAGTGCTCACCCGGCCATATACCGAGCCAGAAGCGATCACGTCGACAGCGGCGAAGGGGGCACGAACTTCCGCCGAAGGCACCAGGAAATAGTCACTTGCCTCCGCGTTGATTTCTTCGGCAGACAGCCAAACTGGCGGTCCACTGCTGGGGTCGACGCAATAGAACATGCCGTTTTGCTCATCGAGGATGCAGGTGTAATGGTCCGCTTTGAGATGAACGATCGAGGGCACGACAAAATCACCTGAATTAACACGATGAACAGAAGTAAGATCGAGGCCGACTTTTGCGGCCAACTCCTGAAGCTGGAGCATGGAAAACCCTTTGGGGGTGGCGACGGTTCGAAGAAGTTCACTTTGACTGTAATTTCCACGGCCAATGAATTTCTCGGCAATACGATCAATGGCGTAAACCCCGCATTTATAAGAATCATATTCCGCGCGTTTCATTCGCATGTGCTTCTCCATTGTGCGCAGCCACGCGGCGGAAAGCGGCCCTAGATCAAGCGGACGGTCTCCGACGGAGGCATACAGGACATCCAACTCGGGTGTGCGTCCAAGGAAAACCAAAAGGCGGGTCAGAAAAGTGATCGCAACGTCAGCGACGTGTTTGGCGTTAGGGGTCTGAGCGGCCTGATTGCTTTCCCAGGCGGTTGAAAGGTGATCGAGCGAGGCTGTATAAAGTTTCCGAGTGAAATAATACTTGCCCAGATTCGCATGGAGCGAAGGCACCCACGCAGAATCGGGATGAGAAACGATAAATTGTTCCAACTCGTCTAATTCGGCTTTTTGGACTTGATACCGCGTCGATAGGTTCAACTCCGAAACCTGGTCCATCGCCCTTTCAGCATCAGCGAAAATAGAGGCGAGTTCCGCAGTTTCCGAGTCACTGGTCGGGAGGCCTTCGGACATGTAGAGTGGATCCAAAAGCTGGTTGAGAATGGGGAGAGTGAGTTGTTTGTCTTGCACAACTTGGGCGCCAGCGGACTTTGGGGAGAGGGTTATGAGCTTTAGAAGGGCGCTTGCTACAGCAACTACGATCAGCAGGAGGAGCTTGGCTTTCATATGACAGGTTCACCTCATCGATTTTTTTTAAGAAATTAACTTATCAAGCCCTTTTCACATATTTTCGAGGTTAAATCCCATCTGTAAGAAAACGCAAGATGAAAAATGAAAAAAATTTATGGGGCAAGTAAACAGAACGATGGGATAGTGGCAATTGAGAGTTGGACCCGGTTCAGGATGCCGTTGCCTCGTTTGCGCGATGGTCAGTGCATTGCTGGGGTCAAAGCTTTTAGAAAATCACAACCTTGTGGCTCGCGTGCGGCAAATCTAAAAACTGTCCCATGCGTACGGCAATTTCAACAGCTTCCCCGCTACGCGAAAAGTTCTTTGATAGGTTTGCCGTTGTTGACGAGTTGGACGGGGCGGCCGGTGTTGGTGTGGAGGGTCTCGGCGTGATCGATGCCCATCTTGGTATAGAGGGAGGCGGCGAAGTCTTCGGGGGAATGGACGTTTTCGGAGGCGTAGTAGCCTTTGGCGTCGGTGGCGCCGATGATTTGGCCGCGGGGAATGCCGGCGCCGGCCATGAGGACGGACATGGCGTGGGGCCAGTGATCGCGTCCGGCGTCTTTGTTGACTTGAGGCGTGCGGCCAAATTCGCCCAGGCAAATCACCAGGGTGCTGTCCAGAATGCCGCGAGCATCCAAATCTTCAATTAAAGCCGCAAGGGCTTGATCGAGCGGCGCGAGACGTTCTTTTATTCCGGTAAAGATTTTTGTGTGATGATCCCAGCCGCCGTTGTAGCAGGTGACGAAGGAGACGCCGACTTCGACAAGGCGGCGGCAGAGAAGGAGGCGCTGGCCAAGGTCGTTGCGGCCATAACGTTCGCGAATGTTTTCGGGTTCTTTACTCAGATCGAAGGCGGCCTGGGCTTCGGACGAGGAAATGAGATCGAAACCCTGGCGGTAATAGGAATCAAAACTGACGGCGGGGTCTTCCGCTTGCTTTTCGTTGAAGCGAATCATGCGGTCCAGGGAAGCGCGCAAATCCTGGCGTGTTTTGGCGCGGCTTTCGCTGATTCCCTGGGGCAGGACGACATCACGCACTTTGAAGCTGGGACTGTTCGGGTAGCCGCCAATCACAAAGGGCGCATGTTCCGCGCCGAGGAAATTGGGACCGCCGGAGCGGGACATCTCGGGCATGGTCATGTAGGCGGGCAAGCCGCTTCGAATTCCGCGATGGTAGGAAACCACTGAGCCGAAGGAGGGGTGGAAAGTGACGAATGCGCCGCAAGCGACCGGGACGGGCGTGGGCGCGCCGGTCATCATATAATGATTTCCGCCGCCGTGGTTGGGGTCTTTGTGACAGATCGAGCGGACGACAGTGAGCTTGTTGGCGATGGCCGCGAGTTTGGGAACGGTTTCGCAAAATTCCACACCGGGGATTGCGGTCTTGATCGGGTTGAGATCGCCGCGGATTTCGCGAGGGGCATCGGGCTTGGGATCGAAGGTTTCGTAATGGCTCGGCCCTCCGTCCAGCCAAATGAGAATGCAACGAACCTCGTCGGGAGTTTTTCCCCGGGCGCGAGCGGTTTCGGCGCGAAGACGGAGCAAATCCACAAACCCAAAGCCGAGCGCGCCCAACCCGAGTTGAATGAAATCCCGCCGGGCGATCCCGGCGCAGTTCGTATGCACTTTGCTCATAAACAGGCTCTCAATGATTAAACACGAATTCGGCAGAATTTAGCAATGCCCATAATACATCTTCCGTCGCCGTCCGGCGAGGGGTGTCTTTGGCCTCGAAAACTTTCGTGGCGATGCCCAATTCCTCCGAGGTCGGGGTTCGCGCATAGGCCAGCAGGTAAAGCTCAGTCACAATTTCTTCGGGCGAGATTTTACTATCGGCAAGTTTGTGGGCGCGGCCTTCATCGCTGGCAATTTTTTCCTGGAGCTCGCGCGAATTCATCAAGTGCAATGCCTGAACCAGGCTGGTGCGGCGATCACGCTCGCAAGGGCAATCGGCGCTGGCGTTCGGGCGGCCAAAGGCATCCATGAAGTCCGAATGGAGACGCTGGTTCCAGGATTCGGTCGCGCGCGCGCCGGGCGGCAAACCTTCGAACGTGGTTGGAACGCCCGTGACATCGCATACGGCATCCTGCAACACTTCCGCCGACAAGCGACGCCTGAGAGCGTGCGAATAATTCTTGGTGTCCTCGATGTTATTTTCGCTGGGCATCGAGCTGATCTGGTAAATGCGCGATTGCATGATAGTGCGCATGAGGTGTTTCAGATCGTAATTATGCGCGACGAAATCTTTCGCCAGCCAATCGAGGAGCGGCTCGTTGCTGGGCAAATTTGAGGAACGAAAATCATCAACCGGATCGACAATGCCGCGCCCGAAAAACTCACCCCAGATGCGATTGACAATGGCGCGGGCGAAAAATGGATTGTCCGGTTGTTCCATCCAATCGACGAGCAATGCGCGCGTGTCTTTTTCGGGAGTTGTGTTGCTCGCTGGACCATCGGGCGGAGTGGGCTTCATTGTTTCGCCGCTCACGGGGTGTTTCACGCTTCCACCTGGGGCGAAATAGACCAATTCAGCGCCTGCGGAAATCGGCGGCCCTACGCCGCGACCTTTGAATTTTGTTTCCCCGAAAAATGCGGCAAGTTGATAGAAATCCTGCTGGCTCCACTTTTCGTTGGGATGATGATGGCACTTGGCGCATTCCATGCGGACTCCGAGAAAGATTTCGCTCACCCAGGCCGCGGCATCGATCGGTTCGCGCCGGTCGCGAATAATGGCCGCGGGGCCGTATTCGTCCGTGCGTTTCTGAACCGTGAGCAGTTCGCGAACAAGTTGGTTGTAGGGCTTGTTTTGGCGGAATGAATCACGCAGCCACTGATCGAAAAGATAGACCGTTTTGATTCCCACCCGAACGGTATTTGGCCGAAGCAAATCGGAAAACTTATCGGCCCAGTAATTGGCGTAACCAGGATCCTCAAGCAGTCGATCAATTAATTGCCGCCTGCGCTCCACAGGAGCCGACGCAGGGAGGCTCTGATCTTTTTCGCTGGCTGAAACCCTGGAATCAGTGTGCGTGGCGGGAGAAAATCCCTCACCCCGGCCCTCTCCCTTGAGAAGGGAGAGGGAGCCATTCGGTCGAGCGCTGAGTGTGCTGCCACTATTCAGAAACGCACGGGTTTCCTCCGGAGTAGGCAACCTGCCAATTGTGTCCAATGTCGCGCGCCGGATAAATTCGTTATCATTACAAAGATCGGAAGGGGCATAACCGAGCTTCTTCAATTGTGCGTAAACCAGCCGATCAATCTCGTTATTCGAGGGAAGGTTCGCGTAAAACTCAGGCGGAAGCGCCTTGCCGGAAGGAATGGTCACGCGCGAGTTCCCGACGAGACCCATGTAACGCACCACTAGAACAGTCTCGCCGGAAATTTTTCCAGTGGTCACTTTTCCGTTTTCATCGACTTCAGCCAATTCCTTTTCGGGGGACGAATAGTCCGCCAGTCGCGTAACATCGCGCCAGGAATTGTCGGAATAGATCGCCCGAACATTTAAGTTTGTCGTTCCCTCTCTGGAATAAATGGCTTCATTTGGGGTGACTTCTATATGTGCCAACGACGGCTCATTCGGTTGCTTGTAAGGCATGCCCTGGCGAATCCAACTCACCAGCATTTCGTATTGGGGCGAATTGGGCTCAATACGTTTTCCGCCGCCATGATTCACTGCCATGGTCGGTTTCAGCAAAATAAGACTGGCGTCCGGAGCCCCGGGAAAGACACGCCGGCCGTGGGCAGCTTTCACGATCTGCTCGTAGTCCGATTGAGGATCGTAGGCGAAGACGGAAAGTTTAAAGCCATTTTGCCCTGCAGGTTTAGCGTGGCATTTGCCGGCATTACAGCCCGCCTTGCTCATGACGGGCAGGACGTCACGGACGAAGCTGAGCTGAGGAACGTTTGTCGAGGATTCATCTGCTCTGCAGAGGGTGAAAGAGAGAAGCAAAAGAACCAATGACCAAATCCCAATGCTCAGGGAATGGGCAATAACCAAGGTCGAGTGCGATCGAAGAGATAAGCACTTGCGCCAAGGCAGAGATATTGTATGGCCTGGGTTCACGTAGTCGGACCAATTTTACCTGACGAATTATACATCGCCAATGTTCATTTATGGCACGCTCAAATGAAATGATGTCAAACATCCTTTCATGGCAGCAATGGGCCTGCCGGCGTTTGGGCTGGAAAACCCCAGCCAATGCAATGCATGCAATCTTGACAAAACATGAGGCGGGTTCAATCTGACGGTAATGAAAATCTTTGCTTTGCTTTCTGCCATTGCCCTGGCGCAGGTTGTCATGGGTGCTGGAAATTCGACCGTTTACAACATCCCGATCAATGACATTGATGGGAAACCGACTTCATTGAAGGCCTACGAAGGGAAAACGGTGCTGTTGGTGAATGTGGCCTCAAAGTGCGGTTACACTCCGCAATATGAAGGGCTGGAATCGCTCTATCGAAAATACAAGGACAAGGGGTTCGTGGTGGTGGGTGTGCCTTGCAATGATTTTGGAGCGCAAGAGCCGGGCAGCCCCGAGGAAATCAAGAAGTTCTGCTCCGACAAATATGATGTGACCTTTCCCTTGACGGAGAAAGTTCATGTCAAAGGCGCGGAGAAGCACCCGCTTTATGCGGCCTTGACGGGGAAAGATTCACCCGCGCCCGGAGACATTAGCTGGAATTTCAATAAGTTCCTGATTTCGCCCAAAGGCGAGATTGTGGCGCGCTTCGATTCGAAGGTGAAACCCGATTCTCCGGAATTGATCAGCGCCATCGAGAAGAACTTGCCGAAGAAATAGCTTCAGCTCAATCAAAGATAATTCGATACAGGACTTTGGGACTTTGAGAATCTCCGCAACGGGGATTCTTAGTTTGTCTTCCGCTCTGTTTTGACCAGTTTTCCACCCTTGGTAACGTGGAACATTTGGCCGCGCCATGTGATGGTATTTCCAAGAAACGACAGCGCCCAAATGACGAATTGGAGTATGTCTTTTGCAGGAGCCAGCCAGAAGGGATTGGTCTCTTCCGATTTTCCGGTAAGACGATGATAATTGTGCCCCGCTGTGGCCATGCGGAGAGCAATGGCCAGCGGGAAAAATGCGACTGCAAAGGAAAATGGGAAGGCCGCGACCCAAAGAAGCGGCCAAAGAGTCGCGTTGCTAAAAATACTGAAGAAATAGGGGATGGGTTGACATACACGGATGGTTCGCGCCCAGCGAAGCTGGTGATCCCAGACCTCACGCCAGGTCATCGGGTCGGAGCGGCATTCGACCGGAGTGGAGCAGATGCGGAGGTCGGCGCCCGTTTTGGCGATGCGGTTGCCGAGTTGGTAATCGTCGGCAAGGTAATCCAAAAGAGATTCGAAACCGCCGATCTTTTCGACGTTTGCTCGCGTCGTCGCCATGACTGCGCCCAGGGCGAAGTCCATTGACTTGAGGCTGATTCCCTGCAGGACCTGGCTCCAGAAATCCGCATTCACAGCAACGGCCTCCCATTTCATGGCAAGGTTTTGAGGATGCGCCAACTCGTAAAAGCAATTCACCAGGCCCACGCACGGATCGCTGAAATCAGCGGCAAACTTTTGCAAGAATTCAGGGGAAATGAACACATCCGCGTCGCTGACGACGATGTATTCGTGCTGAGCTTGTTTCATCAAATAGAAAAGCGTGGAGACCTTGGCATTGGGTCCAAGGATCGGGTCGCAAATCATAAGCTTCGCGGGAACGGAGGGGAATTCAGCGATTAGCTCCTGGACGATTCTACAAACAGGATCATCCGCGGAAGCGACTCCGAAGAGTAATTCGAGTGCGCCGGGATACTTCTGAGTAAACCAACTTTCCAGGCAGGACCGAGTTTGAGAATCGCAGCCCTTAAGCGGTTTCAAACATGTAAGCGGTAGCGCGTCCGCGGCTGAAAGCTTGGCTTGGCGAAGCGGAAAACGAACAGCCGCAAGCCACTGCCAAATGTTCAAGAGCGTGCTGAGAATTGCAAATGAGGCTAGACCCAGCACGCAAGATTAGTCCTGATCGTAGATCGCTTCACAATTAATCGACATGATGGAGAGCGCTCCGGCTGGAACGCATCCGGCAACGCGCTGGCCTTGGGGCGAATTAAATCGACTGCGCTCATGCCAAACTCTATGGACCGATTTTGCGAGAATCAAGCAGTGAAGCAATGGGCCGGATCATCTCAAGAAGGCGGTGATTCGCCAACCTCTTTCTTTCCAGCACATTGGGATCCTAAGCTTAGAATTCCACGTGGACAAGTTGTCGCG
>JADMIO011631531.1_pt1 | contig 56181 bp, 46 predicted proteins | sample 8958161 | NCBI WGS metagenome assembly JADMIO01 (sample SAMN16585339, study PRJNA669376) | soil metagenome | isolation source: Crop rotation soil | place: USA: Cullars Rotation, Alabama | collected 2011
CGCGACAACTTGTCCACGTGGAATTCTAAGCTTAGGATCCCAATGTGCTGGAAAGAAGGCCTTCGCCTGGCCGGGCATCCGCACCAGGGTCACGGTCGACGGCGTGATCGCGGTGATCGACGCGGCCGCGTTCGCCGGCGGCAGCTTCGCGCCCGAACCACAGCGCGCCGGGGACCACGACAACCCGCTCGAGGAGGTGTTCAGCGACCAGCTCAACGCCGCCGACCTCGTCCTGCTCAACAAGCTCGACCTGGTCGACGCCGGCACGCGCGCCCGGCTCGAGCGCGAGCTGGCCGCCCGGCTGCGCCCGGGCGCCAAGCTGCTGGCGACGCGCGACGCCAGGCTGCCGCTCGCCGTGGCTCTCGGCCTCGCCGCCGGCGCGGAGGACGACCTCGCCACGCGCCCCTCGCACGCCGACGCGCTCGGCGCGCACGACCATGACGATTTCGAGAGCTTCACCCTCGATCTCGAGCCGGTCGCCGATATCGATGCCTTGCGCGCGCGCATCGCCGCGGCGAGTGCCGCGCACGACGTGCTGCGCCTCAAGGGCTTCGTCGCGGTGCCGGGCCGGCCCCTGCGCCTTGCGGTGCAGGCGACGGGGGCGCGCGTCGAGACCTGGTTCGACCGCCCCTGGCGCGCCGACGAGGCGCGCGCCAGCCGGGTCGTGGTGATCGGCCGCAAGCCGCTCGACCACGCGGCGATCGCAGCGACGCTCGGTGCGGCTTTGCGCGCGGCGGCCGACTGATGCATCTGCTCGCGAGCGTCCAGGGCGCGATCGGCGCCGACGCGGACGCGGCGGTCGATCTCGGCCAGACGCCGGGCGCGATCGTCGTGCTGACCGCCGCCGATACCGAGATCGCCGCCCTCGCCGCCGCGCGCCGTACGCTCGCCGATCCCCCGACCCTGCGGCTCGCCGACCTCAAGCTGCTGTCGCACCCGCTGTCGGTCGATCTCCATGTCGACGCGGTCGCGAGCCGCGCGCAGCTCGTCGTGGCGCGGCTGCTGGGTGGCCGCGGCTATTGGAGCTACGGCGTCGACCAGCTCGTCGCGATCTGCCGCGCGCGCGCGATCAAGCTGGCGCTGCTGCCCGGCGACGACCAGCCCGACCCCGAGCTCGCGCGGCTGTCGACCGTGCCGCCGGAGGCCGCCCACCGGCTGTGGCAATACTTGGTGCATGGCGGTGCCGCCAACGCCGCCGAGTTCCTGCGCTACGCCGCGTCCCTGCTCGCGCCGGCCGCAGCACCGCCTGCGGCCTGGCGCGAACCCGTGCCGCTGCTGCGCGCGGGCGTGCTCGGCGATGCGGCACCGGATGGCGCGCGGCCGGTCGCCGGCATCGTCGTCTATCGTGCGCTGGTGCACGCCGCCGACACCGCGCCGGTCGAGGCCCTGATCGCGGCGCTCGATGCCGCGGGCATCGACGCGCTGCCGGTCTACGCGTCCAGCCTCAAGGATCCGGTGGCGGCGGCGACCGTGCGCCGCCAGCTCGCGCGCGCGCGGCCCGACGTGATCCTCAACGCCACCGGCTTCGCGCTCGGACCGTTCGCCGCGGAGGGCGACGATCCGCTCGATTGCGACTGCCCGGTGCTGCAGATCGTGTTCGCCGGCGCCGCCGAGGCCGCCTGGGAGGACAGCACGCGCGGCCTCGCGGCGCGGGATATCGCGATGAACGTGGCGCTGACCGAGGTCGACGGCCGGGTGCTGACCCGCGCCGTCGCCTTCAAGGACGCCGGCGGGCGCGACCCCGCGACCGAGGCGAACGTGGTGCGGCTGCAGCCGCGCGCCGACCGCGTCGCCTTCGTCGCGGCGCTCGCCGCCGCGTGGGTGCGGCTGCGCCGCGCCGACCCCGGGGCGCGGCGGGTGGCGCTGATGCTCGCCAACTACCCGAACCGCGACGGCCGCATCGGCAACGGCGTCGGCCTCGACACGCCGGCCTCGACCGCCGCGATCCTCGCCGCCCTGCGCGCGGCGGGCTACGCGCTCGCCGACGCACCGGCGGACGGCGCCGCGCTGATGCGCGTGCTGCTCGCCGGACCGACCAATGCGGCGGGACGGCGGCGCGGCGCCGTGCGCCTTGCGCTCGCCGACTACCAGGCGCATCTCGCCACCCTGCCCGCGCGCCTGCGCGACGCGCTGGCGGCGCGCTGGGGTGCGCCGGAGCGCGACCCGTTCGTCGACGGCGACGACTTCGTGCTGCCGCTGCATGTCTTCGGCAATGTCGTGGTCGGCGTGCAGCCGGCGCGCGGCTACAACATCGATCCGACCGCGACCTATCACGACCCGGCCTTGGTGCCGCCGCACGGCTATCTTGCGACCTATGCCTGGCTGCGCGCGCAGTTCGGCGCCCACGCCATCGTCCATGTCGGCAAGCACGGCAACCTCGAATGGCTGCCGGGCAAGGCGATCGCGCTGTCGGCGGAGTGCTGGCCGGAGGCCGCGCTGGGGCCCCTGCCGCACGTCTATCCCTTCATCGTCAACGATCCCGGCGAGGGCACGCAGGCCAAGCGGCGCACCGCCGCGGTGATCGTCGATCACCTCACCCCGCCGATGACGCGCGCCGGCGCGCACGGACCGCAGGCGGCGCTCGAGCGCCTGATCGACGAATACCACGAGGCCGCGACCCAGGACCCGCGCCGCGCACCACCCATCGCGCGCGAGATCCGCGACCTCGCCGCCGCCAGCGGGATCGCCGCCGATTGCGGCATCGTCGCCGACGATGCGGGCCCTGCCGCGCTCGCCAAGCTCGACGGCTTCCTCTGCGAGCTCAAGGATCTGCAGATCCGCGACGGCCTGCACGTCTTCGGCGCGGCGCCCGACGCCGAGCGCCTGGCGGGCCTCGCGCTGGCGATCGCGCGCAGCCCGCGCGGGTCCGCGGCGCAGGATGCGTCGCTGACGCGAGCCTTGGCGGATGACCTGGAACTGGGACTCGATCCGCTGACCGCGGAGCTGGGGGAGCCGTGGCGCGGTGCGGGAGATTCCCAGGCGCACGACATCCCCGCTGACGCGCGCACTATCGGCGACGTCGTCGACGCGCTCGAAGCGCTCGCGCTCGACCTCGTCGCGCAGCGGCGCGCCTGTGACTCCGCATGGCCCCGCACAAGTGCCGTGCTCGACTGGGTCGTGAACGACCTCGTGCCGCGCCTCGCCGCCTGCGGCGCGGCCGAGCGTGCCGGCCTGCTGGCGGCGCTCGCCGGGCGGCGCGTCGCCCCCGGGCCATCGGGCGCGCCGACGCGCGGGCGGCCGGACGTGCTGCCGACCGGGCGCAATTTCTACTCGGTGGACCTGCGCGCGGTGCCGACGCCGGCGGCGTGGCAGCTGGGCTGGGCGTCGGCGCAGCTGCTGGTCGAGCGCCACGCGCAGGATCACGGCGTCTATCCCAGCGCGATCGCGCTCTCCGCCTGGGGCACCAGCAACATGCGCACCGGCGGCGACGACATCGCGCAGGCGCTGGCGCTGATGGGCGTGCGCCCGACCTGGGACCAGGCGTCGCGCCGCGTCACCGGCTTCGAGATCATGCCGGCCGACCTGCTCGACCGGCCGCGCGTCGACGTGACCTTGCGCATCTCGGGCTTCTTCCGCGACGCCTTCCCCAACCTGATCGACCTGTTCGACTCGGCGGTGCGCGCGGTCGCCGCCCTCGACGAGCCGCCGGCGGTCAACCCGCTCGCCGCGAGGGTGCGGCGCGAGGGCGGCACGCGGCTCGCCAGCGCGCGCGTGTTCGGCAGCCCGCCCGGCGCCTACGGCGCCGGTCTGCAGGCGCTGATCGACGAGCGCGGCTGGGAGACCGCCGACGATCTCGCGCGCGCCTATGTCGCGTGGGGCGGGCACGCCTACGGCACGGGACTCGACGGCACCGCGGCGCACGCCGCCTTCGAGTCGCGGCTGGCGCGCGTCCAGGCGGTGGTGCAGAACCAGGACAACCGCGAGCACGACCTGCTCGACTCGGACGACTACTACCAGTTCGAGGGCGGGCTCGCGGCCGCGGTGCGCACCGCCTCCGGCGCCGCGCCGGCGATCTATCACAACGATCATTCGCAGCCCGAGCGCCCGCGCATCCGGACGCTCGACGCCGAGGTCGCCCGAGTCGTGCGCGGCCGCGCCGTCAACCCGACCTGGATCGCCGGCGTCATGCGACACGGCTACAAGGGCGCCTTCGAGATGGCGGCCACGGTCGACTACCTGTTCGCCTTCGCGGCGACCACCGGCGCCGTGCGCGACCATCATTTCGACGCGGTCTATGCCGCGTTCGTCGCCGACGAAACCGTGCGCGCGTTCCTCGCAGCGGCGAACCCGGCGGCACTCGCCGAGATGGAGCAGCGCTTCGCCGAGGCGATCGACCGCGGCCTGTGGCGGCCGCGCTCCAACCGCGCCCGCGCCACGCTTGCCGCAGACCGACCCGGAGGCACCGCATGACCGATCCATCGCCGCAGGACGACGCCGCGCACCACGAGAAAATGGCGCGAATCAAGGCGGCGCGCGACCGCATGATGGCGGGCAAGACGCAGGAGAAGGGCCTGCTGATCGTCCACACCGGCAAGGGCAAGGGCAAGTCGTCGGCGGCGTTCGGCATGGTGATGCGCTGCCTGGGGCACGACCTGCGCGTCGGCATCGTGCAGTTCATCAAGGGCGCGTGGTCGACCGGCGAGGCCCGCTTCCTCGCCCGCTTCCCCGACCTCGTCACCATCCGCACCATGGGCGAAGGCTTCACCTGGGAGACCCAGGACCGCGCCCGCGACGTCGCCGCCGCCGTCCGCGCCTGGGAGGCGGCGCAGGCGATGCTCGCCGACCCTAATTTCGCCATGGTCGTTCTCGATGAACTGAACGTCGTGCTGCGCTATGATTACCTGCCACTCGCGACCGTCCTGGAGGGGCTGACAGGGCGCCCCCCCGGCCAGCATGCCGTCGTCACCGGGCGCAATGCCCCGGCGGAGCTGATCGCGGCCGCCGATCTCGTGACGGAGATGACTCTGGTCAAGCATCCGTTCCGCGACGGCGTCAAAGCCCAGCGCGGCGTCGAGTACTAACCATTCCGGGAGAACTGAGGATGACCACCACACGCCGTTGCGCCATGCAAGGTCTGCTGGGGCTCTCGCTCGGGGGAATCGCAACGGCCGCAGGCGGCGGCCGCGCCGCCGCGCAGATGCCCGATCAGACCGAGCTGGTCGACCGCGCCAAGGCCACGCTGGAGCGCATGCTCGCCGACCGCGAGTACGCCACCTTCAAGCGCATGCTGCCCAACGCCAAGGCGGCGCTGATCGTCCCGTCGCTGTTCCGGGCCGGCTTCGTGGTCGGCGGCGAGGGCGGCTCGGGCGTGCTGCTGTCGCGCAATCCGGCCAACGAATGGAGCTACCCGGCGTTCATGTACGTCGCCGCCGGCTCGGTCGGCCTGCAGATCGGCGTGCAGGAGGCCGAGGTGGCGCTGCTGATCATGACCGACAACGGCCTGTTCCAGGTCACCACCAACGAGTTCCGCATGGGCGTCGACGCCAGCGTCGCCGCCGGCCCGACCGGTGCGGGCCGCCAGGCCTCGACCACGTTCAATTTCGGCGCCGACATCTACTCGTTCTCGCGCACCCGCGGGCTCTACGGCGGCGTGTCGTTCGACGGCTCGATCATCCGACCGCGACTCGAGTGGAACCGCGCGTTCTACGGCCGCTCGGCCTCGACCCGCCAGATCATCATCCAGCGCGAGGTCGCCAACCCCAGCGCCGACCAGCTGCGCGCCACCCTGCAGCGGGCGTAGTGGCGCCGACGGTGCTTCTCCTTCCCCCGCCGCGAGGCGGGGGAGCCGTGCGGATCGCCGCGATCCGCGTCGGGGGACGGGGGTGGTTCGGCGGGCACGCCGCGGCAGGACGATGACTCCCGCCGTGATGCTCCAGGGCACCGGCTCCGACGTCGGCAAGTCGCTGCTGGTCGCGGGGCTCGCGCGCGCGTTCACGCGGCGCGGCCTGCGCGTGCGCCCGTTCAAGCCGCAGAACATGTCGACCAACGCCGCGGTCACCGGCGATGGCGGCGAGATCGGCCGCGCGCAGGCGCTCCAGGCCCGGGCCTGCCGCACCGCGCCTACGGTGGACATGAACCCCGTGCTGCTCAAGCCGCAGGGCGACCGGCTGAGCCAGGTGATCGTGCAGGGCGCGGTCGCCGCCACGGTCGACGCGCGCGGCTATCTCGCGCTCAAGCGCCGCCTCATGCCGCGCGTGCTCGAGAGCTTCGCGCGCGTCGGCGCCGGCGCCGACCTCGTGCTGGTCGAGGGCGCCGGCAGCCCGGCCGAGATCAACCTGCGCGAGGGCGATATCGCCAACATGGGCTTCGCCGCCGCGGCGGATCTGCCGGTGGTCCTGGTCGGCGACATCGACCGCGGCGGCGTGATCGCGAGCCTGGTCGGCACCGTTGCGGTGCTGCAGCCGGAGGAGCGCGGCCGTCTCGCCGGCTTCATCGTCAACAAGCTGCGCGGCGATCCGGGCCTGTTCGCCGACGGCATGACCGCGATCGCGCGCGCCACGGGCCTGCCCGCGCTCGGCCTCGTGACGTGGTTCGCGCCCGCCGCGCGCCTGCCCGCCGAGGACTCGCTCGACCTCGCGCAGCGCCATCGCGGCGGCGACCCCGACGCGGCGCGAGAGCGGATCCTCGTCGCGGTGCCGCGTTTGCCGCATATCGCGAATTTCGACGACCTCGACCCGCTTGCGGCCGAGCCTGGCGTGACCCTGGTGCTGGTGCCGCCGGGCCGGCCGCTGCCGGCCGAGGCCGCGCTGATTCTGCTGCCGGGCTCGAAGGCGACGCGCGCCGATCTCGCCGCGTTGCGCGCCGAAGGCTGGGACATCGACATCCTGGCGCACGCCCGCCGCGGCGGCCGCGTGCTCGGGCTGTGCGGCGGCTACCAGATGCTCGGCCGCCGCGTGATCGACCCGTCCGGGCTCGAAGGCGCGGCCGGCGAATCGGCGGGACTCGGGCTGCTCGACGTCGAGACCGTGCTCGCGCCGGCGAAGACCCTGGCGCTGCGCGAGGGCCGCGACTGCGCGACCGGCCAGGCGGTCGCCGGCTACGAGATCCATCTCGGCCGCACCGCCGGCCCGGATTGCGCGCGGCCGATGCTCGAGCTTGTGGGCCCTGATGGGACCCGCCGGCCCGATGGCGCGATCGGCGCCAGCGGCAGGATCGCCGGCTGCTATCTCCACGGGCTGTTCGCGGCGGACGGCTTTCGCGCCGCCTTCCTCGCGGGCCTGGGTGCTGCACCGAGCGACCTTGCCTACGAAGCCTCGGTCGAGACCACGCTCGATGGGCTCGCCGACCATCTCGAAGCCGCGATCGATCTCGACCGGCTGCTCGCGCTCGCGCGCGCGCAATCCGGCGCTCAGGCGCCGGCGAAGCCCACCGCCAGTGCCGCGAGCAGCGCGGCATGAACCAGGCCGGCGACGACGTAGAGCAGCAGCGCCCGCCTGATGTCGAGCGCGGTCGCGCGCGCGCGCCCCTCGCCCATCCAGGCATCCTGCACGGTGACGCTGCCGTAGCGCCGCGGGCCGGCGAGCGACAGGCCGAGCGCGCCGGCCGCCGCGGCCTCGGGCCAGCCGGCATTGACCGAGCGGTGCTTGCGCGCATCGGCGCGCATCGTGCGCCAGGCGGAGGCCGCCGCGGCACCGGGCAGGACCAGCGCCGCCAGCGCGATCAGCCCGCCCGCGAGCCGCGCCGGCACGAAATTGACCAGCGTGTCGGCGCGCGCCGCGGCGGCGCCGAAATCGGCATAGCGTTCGTCGCGATGGCCGATCATCGAATCGAGCGTGTTGATCGCCTTGCAGGCGAGCAGCCCCGGCAGGCCGGCGAGCGCGTACCACAGCGCCGGTGCTACCACGCCGTCGCTGAAATTCTCGAACAGCGATTCGATCGCCGCGCGGCTCACGCCGTGCTCGTCGAGGCTCTGCGGGTCGCGGCCGACGATGTGGGCCACCGCCGCGCGCGCCGCCGGCAGACCGCCGGGCGGGCCCTGCTCGAGCGCGCGCGCCACCGCGCGCACGTGATCGTAGAGCGAGCGCTGCGCCAGCAGCACGGCGACCACCAGCGCCTCGATCGGCCAGGACCACGCCGTGCTGCGGATCGCGAGGCTGGCCGCGACGCCCAGCGCAGCACTCGCCGCCACCGCGCAGCCGACCAGCAGCAGGCCGCGCACGCGCCGCTGGGCGGCGCTGCGCTGCGGCCGGTTGAGCCGGCGCTCGAGCAGGGCCGCCAGCCGCCCGAACGCCGCGACCGGGTGCGGCACGCGCGCGAACAGCGCCGGCATGTCGCCGGCCAGCGCGTCGATGGCCAGGGCGAGCAGCAGGATCACGAAGGTTTCGGCCGGTGGCGCCAGCAACATCGCCGCGACCTTGGCCGCCGCGTCGCGGCCAGTCAATCGAACGGGCAGCGCCCGAGCGGAACAGGAGACCGGATATGAGCACTGCCGTCCTGATGTGCGGCCACGGCAGCCGCGACGACGATGCGATCGTCGAGTTCCAGGCCATGGTCGACCGCCTGCGCGCGCGGCTCGCCGGAACGCGGGTCGGCTCGGCCTTCCTCGAGTTCGCCCGGCCGACCATCCGCGAGGGCCTCGACGCGCTCGCCGCCGACGGCGTCACGCGCGTGCTGGCGGTGCCCGGCATGCTGTTCGCCGCCGGCCACGTCAAGAACGACCTGCCCTGGGAGCTCAACAGCTTCGCCGCCGCGAACCCCGCGGTCGCGGTCGATTACGGCCGCGACCTGGCGATCGATCCCAAGCTGCTCGAGGCGGCGCGCGACCGGCTGGAAGCCGCGGAGCGCGGCGCGGCCCGGCAGGTGGACCGCGCCGACACGCTGCTGCTGGTGGTCGGCCGCGGCACCAACGACCCCGACGCCAACTCCAACATCGCCAAGGTCGCGCGGCTCCTGTGGGAGGGCATGGGGTACGGCTGGGCCGAGACGGCGTTCAGCGGCGTCGCCCGCCCGCGCACCGACGAGGCGCTGACACGCGCGCTGCGCCTCGGCTTCAAGCGCATCGTCGTCTTCCCCTATTTCCTCTTCACCGGCGTGCTGGTGAAGCGCATCTACGCCGCCGCCGATGCCCTCGCCGCGGTCCATCCCGAGGTCGAGATCGTCAAGGCCTCCTATCTCAACGACCACCCGCGCGTGCTCGACGCCATCGCCGAGCGCGCCGGCGAATGCCTCACCGGCGACAACCTGATGAACTGCCGGCTGTGCAAGTATCGCGCCCGGGTGATCGGCTACGAGGATGCGGTCGGCGCCCCGCAGGCCGGTCACCACCTGCACGTGCGCGGGATCGGGACCGACGGCGCGCATCATCATCCCGATGGACATGGGCACGCGCATGGCCATGATCACCACCACGATCATGAGCACCACCATCACCATCCGCCCAAGCCCTAGGCAGCGTCGCTGCGGCGCTTGAGCAATGCCGCTGTTCGACGCCTACCTGATGGTCGACTGGAGCGCCGCGGCGGTGCCGACCGTGGGACGCGACAGCATCTGGTACGCGCTGCGCGCCGGACGCAGCGAGCGCTCTGCCAACCTCGCGACCCGCGCCGCCGCGCAAGCCGCCCTGCGCGCTCTGCTCCTGCGGCTGCGCGGGCAAGGGCGGCGGGTGCTCGTCGGCTTCGACTTTCCCTTCGGCTATCCCGCCGGGTTCGCGGCGGCGCTCGGCCTGAGCGGCTGGCGCGGGGTGTGGCGCTTCCTCGCCGACCACATCGCCGACGGCGAGGACAACGCCAACGATCGTTTCGCTGCCGCGGCGCGCATCAACCGCGAGCGCTTCGGTGGCCTGTTCCCCTTCTGGGGGCACCCGCAGGGCCGCGCGCTCGAGGGCCTCGCCCCGGTGAAGCATGCCGGCTTCGCAGGCAGCAGCGGCTTTGCCGAGCGCCGGCTGTGCGAGCTGCGGCCGGGCGCGCGCAGCGCCAAGACGGTGTGGCAGCTTGCCTATACCGGCAGCGTCGGCAGCCAGGTGCTGGTCGGCCTGCCGCGCGTGCTGGCCCTGCGCGATGACCGCGACCTGCGCGACGCGACGCGCATCTGGCCGTTCGAGACCCGGCTGCGCGGCGACGACCTGCCGCCGATCGTGATCGCGGAGGTGTGGCCCTCGCTGTGGCCGGAATCCTGGCGCGGCCTGGAGGCACGCGCCGCGTGCCGCGACGAGGCGCAGGTCCGCGGCCTCGCGCGCCTGCTGCAGCGCCTCGACCGCGACGGCGCCCTCGCCCGCCTGCTCGACCCGACGCTGTCGCGCGCCGATGAGGCGCGGGTCGGCGAAGAGGCGTGGATCCTCGGCGTCGCATGATCGACTACCTGCGCGACCCGGCGGAGATCTACCGGCGCTCCTTCGCGGCAATCCGCGCCGAGGCGGCGCTCGACCGGCTGCCGGCCGACCTGGCGCCGCTCGCGCTGCGCATGGTCCATGCCTGCGGCATGCCCGACATCGTCGACGACCTGCAGTACTCGCCCGGCGCCGGCGACGCCGGGCGCGCGGCGATCGCGCGCGCCACGATCTTCTGCGACTCGCACATGGTCGCGAGCGGCGTCCAGGCCAGCCGGCTCGACGATCCGGCACGCGTCGTCTGCGCGCTCGACGCGCCCGCGGCGCGGCGGCTCGCCGCGGCCGAGCGCACCACGCGCTCCGCCGCGGCGGTGCGGCTGTGGCGCAGCGATCTCGGCGGCAGCATCGTCGCGATCGGCAACGCGCCGACCGCGCTGTTCCGGCTGCTCGAGGAGCTCGACGCCGGCGCGCCGCGGCCCGCCCTGATCCTCGGCTTTCCCGTCGGCTTCGTGGGTGCTGCCGAATCCAAGGCCGCGCTCGCCGCCGATCCGCGCGGCTGCGCCTTCGTGACCTTGCGCGGGCGGCGCGGCGGCAGCGCCATCGCCGCGGCGGCGGTGAACGCGCTGATCGGCGAGCTGTCCCCCGGGGATGCGCCACCGGGAGACCGGCCGTGACGCCGTGGCTCACGATCATCGGCCTCGGCGACGACGGGCTCGACGGCCTCTCGGCGGCGGCGCGCACGCTGCTCGACCACGCCGAGCTGGTGGTCGGCGGCGCGCGCCATCTGGCGCTCGCCGGCGCCGCGCGCGCCGAACGCCTGACCTGGGCCACGCCGCTTTCCGTCACCGTCGCCGAGATCGCCCGCCGGCAGGGCCGGCCGGTGGTGGTGCTCGCGACCGGCGACCCGATGTGGTTCGGCATCGGCGTCACGCTCGCGCGGCGGTTTCCGCCGCCGGAGTCGCTCATCCTGCCGCAGGTCGGCGCCTTCTCGCTCGCGGCGGCGCGGCTCGGCTGGCCGCTCGCCGAGACCGAGATGCTCACGCTGCACGGCCGCGCGCTCGACACCCTGGCGCTGCATCTCGTGCCCGATGCGCGCCTCCTGATCCTGAGCGAGGACGGCGCCACCCCGGCCAAGGTCGCCGCCTTCCTCGCCGCGCGCGGCTGGGGCGAGTCGAGCCTGACCGTGCTCGAGCACATGGGCGGGCCGCGCGAGGCGCGTCACGGCGCCACCGCTGCGCTGTGGCGCGAACTTCAGGTCGCCGACCTCAACACCATCGCGGTGGCATGCCGCGCCGGGCCCGACGCTGTCATCCTGTCGCGCACCGGGCTGCCCGACGACGCCTTCGAGAGCGACGGCCAGCTCACCAAGCGCGAGGTCCGCGCCGCGACCCTGGCCGCGCTGATGCCGCTGCCCGGACGGCGGCTGTGGGACGTCGGTGCCGGCAGCGGCTCGGTCGCGATCGAGTGGCTGCGCGCCGCGCGCGACACCAGCGCCATCGCCATCGAACGCGACACGGCGCGCGTCCAGCGTATCGCGCGCAACGCGGCGTCACTCGGCGTGCCGCAGCTGCGCATCCTCATGGGGGCGGCCCCCGATGCGCTCGCCGGCCTGGAGGTGCCCGACGCGGTGTTCATCGGCGGCGGCCTCGGGGAAGAGGTCTTCAACCGCTGCTGGGCGGCGCTGGCGCGCGGCGGACGCATCGTCGCCAATGCGGTCACCCTCGAGGGCGAGGCGGCGCTGCTCGGCGCCGCGCGCAGCTTCGGCGGCCAGCTTGCGCGCCTGCAGGTCAGCCACGCCGAGCCGCTCGGGGACAAGCTCGCCTGGCGGCAGGCGATGCCGGTCACCCAATGGCAGGCCCGGAAATCGTGAGCGGCACGCTCTACGGGCTCGGCGTCGGTCCGGGCGATCCCGACCTGCTCACGGTCAAGGCCGCGCGCATCCTCGGCGCCTGCCCGGTGGTCGCCTATCCCGCGCCCGAGCAGGGCGACAGCCTGGCGCGGCGCATCGCCGGCCCGCACGTGCCTGTCGGCCGGATCGAGATCGCGATCCGCATGGAGCTGTCGGCCGCGCGCTTCCCCGCCGCCGCGGTCTACGACGCCGCCGCGGCCGAGATCGCGGCGCATCTCGCCGCCGGCCGCGACGTCGCGGTGTTGTGCCTCGGCGACCCGCTGCTCTACGGCTCGTTCATGTACCTCCTCGCGCGGCTCGCGGACCGCCACAAGGTCGAGATCGTGCCGGGCGTCGCCTCCCCGACCGCGGCCGCGGCGGCGCTGCTGCTGCCGCTCGCGGCGCGCGACGATGCGCTCGCGGTCATCCCGGCGCAGCTTTCCGATGCGCGCATCGCAACCTGCCTCGCTGCCAGCGACACCAGCGCGATCATCAAGCTCGGCCGGCATTTCGCGCGCGTGCGCACCTTGCTTGGCCGGCTCGGCCTCGCCGAGTGCGCGCACTATGTCGAGCACGCCACCATGGCGGATCAGCGCATCCTGCCGCTCGAAACGATCGACCCCGCCGCGGTGCCCTATTTCTCGCTGATCGTCGTGCGCCGGCCGGGCTCGGCGGCGAGCGCCGTGCGATGACCCGCGCGTCGCCGCCGCCGGTTCTCGTCGCGCTGACCGCCGGCGGCCTCGCGCTGGCGCGCCGCCTCGCCCCCCTGTTGGGCGCACCCGTGCATGGCCTGCGCACGCGTGCCCCCGCTGCCGACGCGACCTTCGACGACACGACCGCTTGGCTGCGCGCGCTCCACGCGCGCGGCCATGCCATCGTCGGCATCTGTGCCGCCGGAATCCTGGTGCGCGCGCTGGCCCCCGCGCTCGCGGGCAAGCACGAAGACCCGCCGGTGGTGGCGGTCGCGGAGGACGGCTCGGTCGCGGTGCCGCTGCTCGGCGGACACCATGGCGCCAACGCGCTGGCGCGCCGCATCGCCGCCGCGACCGGCGGCATCGCCGCGATCACCACCGCGGGCGACGTGGTGCTCGGCACCGCGCTCGACACGCCGCCGCCCGGCTGGCGCATCGCCGACCCCGCCGCGGTCAAGCCCGTCGCCGCAGCCCTGCTCGCCGGCGATCGGGTCGCGCTCGCGGTCGACGCGGAGCTGGCGGGGATCGCCGCGTGGCTCGAGCCCCTCGCCGCAGCAGGCGGCGCCGCTGCGGGCCCACCAGCGCACACGATCCGCGTCACGCACCGAACGGCAGCCGCCGGCGGGCTCACCTATCACCCGCCGGTGCTGGCGCTCGGCGTCGGCGGCGAGCGCGGCGTCGCGCGCGAAGAGCTCGCGGCGCTGATCGCCGCGACGCTCGCCGAGCACGGGCTCTCGCCGCAGGCCATCGCCTGCGTCGCCAGCATCGACCTCAAGGCGGACGAGGATGCGGTGCACGCGGCGGCGGCGCGGCTCGGCGTGCCGGCGCGCTTCTTCGACGCCGCCACGCTCGCCGCCGAGGCGCCGCGGCTCGCGACGCCCTCCGCGGTCGTGCTCCGCGCGACCGGCTGCCCCGGCGTCGCCGAGGGCGCGGCCCTCGCTGCCGCCGGTCCGCGCGCGACCCTGATCGTGACGAAGCGCAAATCCGCGCGTGCCACCGCAGCACTGGCGCTCAGCCCCGTGGCGATCGACCCGCTCCAGGCCGGCCGCCCGCGCGGCAGCCTGGCGATCGTCGGCATCGGGCCCGGCGACGCCGCCTGGCGCACGCCGGAGGTCACCCAGGCGCTCGCCGAGGCCGAGGAGGTCGTCGGCTATGGCCCCTATCTCGATCTCGTCGCCGACCTGATCGTCGGCAAGGTGCGTCACGACGGCACGCTCGGCGCGGAGGAGGCGCGCGCGGCGCTCGCCCTCGACCGCGCCGCCGCGGGCAAGCGCGTGGCGCTGGTGTCGTCGGGGGATTCCGGCATCTACGGCCTCGCGACCCTGGCGCTCGAGCTGCTCGACGGCAGCGATCGGCCGGATTGGCGGCGCGTGGCGCTGCGCGTCTGCCCCGGCGTCTCGGCGCTGCAGGCCGCGGCGGCGCGGGCCGGAGCGCCGCTCGGCCACGATTTCTGCGCGATCTCGCTCTCCGACCTGCTCACGCCCTGGGACGTCATCGAACGCCGCCTGGACGCGGCGGCCCGCGCCGATTTCGTGATCGCGCTCTACAACCCGGCCTCGCAGCGCCGCACCGCGCAGCTGCGCCGCGCGCTGGCGATCATCGCCGCGGCCCGCGCGGCGGCGACGCCGGTGGTGATCGCGCGCAATCTCGGCCGTGACGGCGAGCGCGTCGCGATCGTCACCCTGGCCGAAGCGGCCGATGCCGCGATCGACATGCTGACCATCCTCGTGGTCGGCAGCAGCGCCACCCGCCGCGTCGCCGGGCGCGCGGCGGTCTATACCCCGCGCGGCTACGGCGCCGGCCGGAGGGCAGGCCAGGGGGAGAAAGCGTGACGGTGCATTTCATCGGCGCCGGGCCGGGGGCGGCCGACCTCATCACCGTGCGCGGCCAGGCGCTGGTGCGCCGCGCCCGGGTCGTGCTCTACGCCGGCTCGCTGGTGCCGCGCGCGGTGATCGCGCAGGCGCCGCGGCGGGCGCGCGTCATCGACACCGCGCCGCTCACGCTCGACGAGATCGTCGCCGAGATCGCGGCCGCCCACGCCTCCGGCCACGACGTCGCGCGGCTGCATTCCGGCGACCCGTCGCTCTATGGCGCAATCGCCGAGCAGATGCGCCGCCTCGATGCGCTCGCCATCCCCTACGCCGTCGTGCCCGGCGTGCCCGCCTACGCGGCGGCGGCGGCGGCGCTGCGCTGCGAGCTCACCCTGCCCGATGTCAGCCAGAGCGTGATCCTGACCCGCACCGCCGTGCGCGCCTCGGCGATGCCGCCGCGCGAGACCCTCGCGGTCCTCGCCGCGAGCGGCGCCACCATGGCGATCCATCTCTCGATCGCCAACCTCGCCCGCGTGGTGCGCGACCTGGTCCCGCACTACGGCGGCGACTGCCCCGCGGTCGTCGCCTATCGCGTCAGCTGGCCCGACGAGCGCTTCATCGCCGGCACGCTCGCCGACATCCGCGCCAGGACGAAGGCGGCCGGCATCACCCGCACCGCGCTGATCCTGGTCGGCCCGGTCTTCGCGCGGCCCGTCTTCCCCGACAGCCGCCTCTACGCCGCCGACCACCACCACGTGCTGCGCCCGCGACGCGCGCGCCGCGAACCGGGTCGGCCCTAGTCTAAGCCACCCTGAGGACGGTAGAGCGCCGCGTTCGCTACCGCCGCCCGCCCGCGCGGGTGAGGGCGTCCATGATGCCGCGGCGGCTGGGGCTGTTCGAGCGCTCGGCGGCAGCCAGCGGCGTGCGGCCGGTGAAGTCGGCGAGATTGACGTCCGCACCGCCGCGGATCAGCGCTTCGACGACCCGCAGATGACCGTTGCGGGCCGCGGAGAACAGCGGCGTCTCGCCGACGCCGTTCTGGACGTTGACGTTGGCGTGCGCGCGCAGCAGCGCCTCGACGATGTCAGTGGCGCCGCGTGCGGCCGCGACATTCAGCGCCGTGTTGCGCGCGGGATCGGTCAGATTGACCTGCACGCGGTTCTGCAGCAGCAGCTCGACCACCTGCGCATGGCCGTTCATGGCTGCGAGCACGATCGCGGGACGCTGGTTCTCGTCGCGGAGGTTTGGCGACACGCCCGCGATCAGCGAGTTGCGCACGAACCAGTAGTTACCGTCACGCGCCGCCTGCGCGAAGATGTAGGGGCCGCGCGTCGTACCCTCGATCGAGAGCTGCGCTCGCCCGGTCGGCGGGGCAGCGAGCAGCGCGAAGCCCAATGCGAGCACTACGAGCACGCTCCGGCTGAGCGACCATCGCATCCGCATCTCCTCCTGTCTCGAGGACTTTAAGCGGCTTCAGCGCGAAACGGAACCGCTCGGAAGGTCACCGCTGCATCGCATGGTCGGTGGCGCGAGGCTCTAGATCCAGCGTCGCCGCGAGCCACGCAACCGCCGCCGCCGCATCGGCAACCGCGGTACCGGGCTCGGGCGGCGGGCGGCGGATCAGCACCACCGGAATCCCCACCGCGCGCGCGGCGTCGAGCTTGGCGCGGGTCGCCGGCCCGCCGCTCGCCTTGGTCACCAGCACGTCGATCGCGTGCCGCGCGATCGTCGCGCGCTCCTCGGCGGGCGAGAACGGTCCGCGGCCGAGCACGACCTCGCCCGGCGGGAGCGCCTCGCCCGTGGCGGGGCCGGGCTCGATGCGGCGCACCAGGAACCAGGCGGGCACCTGCGCGAAGGCCGCGAGATCCTTGGCGCCGACGGTAAGCCATACGCGCCGTCCCAGCCGCGGCAACAGCGCGGCGGCTGCGTGCGCGTCGGCGACCTCGGTCCAGCGGTCGCCCGGCTGCGCCTGCCATGGCGGCCTTGCCAGCAGCGCGCGCGGCACCTGCACCGCCTCCGCCGCGAGGCGCGCCGCGCGGTGGATCGTCGCGGCGAAGGGATGCGTCGCGTCGATCAGGGCCGCGATGCGCTCGGCCTCGAGATAGGCCGCGAGCCCCGCAGCGCCGCCGAAGCCGCCGCGGCGCACGCGGCCGGCGATCGCTGCCGGCGCGCTGGTCCGCCCGGCGAGCGAGGTCACGACGTCGAGCCGCTCGCCGTAGCGCTCGACCGCGAGCGCCGCCAGGGTCCGCGCCTCGCCTGTACCGCCGAGGATGAGTACGCGCTTCACGCGGGACTACGCCGCCGCATGACCGATCAGCGCCCCGGCACGGTCGAACACGGCGACGTCGACCGCGCTCGCACCCGCCAGCGCCGCCTGCGCCACGAAGCGCGCCCGCGCCGCGACCGCATCGGCGAGCGGCAGGCCGGCCTCGCGCGCGAGCGCCAGCGCCTGCCCGGCGCTGTCGCAGGCCGCGATCGCGGTTTCCAGCGCCGGCGGCGCCGCGAGATCGCGCGCCAGCGCGCCCAGCACCGCCGGGTCGACGCGGCTGCGGTCGGAGTGCAGGTCCATGGCTCCCTGCGCCAGCTTGGCGATCTTGCCGAAGCCGCCGGCGAGCGTCAGCCGCGCGACCGGGTGGTTGCGCAGGTATTTGAGCGTGCCGCCGACGAAGTCTCCCATGTCGATCAGCGCGATCTCCGGCAGGCCGAGCCAGCGCTGCACCGCGGCTTCCGAGGTCGAGCCGGTGGCGGCGGCGATGTGCGCAATGCCGCCCGCGCGCGCCACGTCGATGCCGCGATGGATCGAGTGGATCCACGCGGCGCAGGAGAACGGCACGACGATCCCGGTCGTGCCGAGCACCGAGAGCCCGCCGACGATGCCAAGCCGGGCGTTGAGCGTGCGCGCCGCCAGCGCCGCACCGCCGGGGATCGCGATGGTGACGACGACGTCGGGCACGGCACCGCCCGCCGCCTCGGCGAGATTGGCGCGGATCATCGCGCGCGGCGCCGGATTGATCGCCGGCTCGCCGACCGCCAGCGGCAGGCCCGGCCGCGTCACCGTGCCGACGCCCTCGCCCGCGCGAAACGCGACACCGCTGCCCGCAGGGCCGCGCTCCACCGTCGCGCGCACCAGCGCGCCATGCGTCACATCGGGATCGTCGCCCGCGTCCTTGACCACGCCGGCGCTCGCGCGCCCGTCCGCCAGGGCATGCTCGGCGAGCGCGAACTGCGGCTGCTGCCCGCGCGGCAGGGTGATCGTCACCGGATCGGGGAACACGCCGGTTGCCAGCGCGACGAAAGCTGCCTTCGCCGCCGCCGTAGCACAGGCGCCGGTCGTCCACCCCGCGCGCAGCGGCCGGTCGGGCATGGGCGCATCGTCGCTCATGGCGCAGACTTGCGCTACGCCCGCGGTCCGCGTCAATGCGGCATTCGCAGTCTCGACAACGCCGGCTGTCCGGAGGGGCGCCGGCCCGCTTGTCGCAGAAGGGTCAAGGCCATTCAGCTTGAAGCCTGGAACGGGTAAGCTCGGCGCATGACCAAGCTTCTCGTACAGGCCCTCGAAGCCGTGCAGCGCCTGCCGCCTGAGCTGCAGGACGATATTGCTCGCACGATCCTTCACCTGGCCGCGCGCGATGGCGAACCCGAGGAGATCGATGCGACGCATCTCGGGGCAGTCCTCGAAGCCCTGGCGCAGGCCAAGCGGCGCGCGTTCGCGAGCGACGCCGAGGTGGAGGCCGCGTTCCGTCGCTTCGATAGATGAGGCTGCGCTTCACCTCGCAAGCGGCCGAAGACCTCAACAAGATCGCCGACTATATCCGCGAGCGCCACCCGGTCGCCGCATTGCGCGTGCGAGCCGCAATCCTCGACTCCCTCCCAGAGGCTCGCCCTATTTCCGGAGCTCGGCCGACAGCAGAGCGTTGCGGGCGTGCGAAAGCTGATTACCAGAAGATACGCCTATCTGGTCTACTACAGCTTCGACCGGATGCAGACGAGATCATTGTTCTGACGATCCAACATCCGGCGCGCGAGCGAAAACTATGAGGACACATAGGCTCGCGCGGGCTTTGACCTTTCGCCCCGTGCTCCGTGCCTGTGCGCTCAGGTCGGAACGAACTCTTCCGCGCTCCCCGCCGCCGGGCTAGCCTCCCGCCGCGATGGACACATCCGACTTCGCGCTGCCCGAGTTCCTGCCAGGCTGGGTGTGGCTGGTCGGCGCCGGGCCGGGCGACCCGGGGCTGATCACCGTGCTCGCGCTGCACGCGCTGCGGCACGCCGACGTCGTGGTCTACGACGCGCTGGTCGATCCGCGCATCCTGGAGCTGGCGCGCGGCGCGGCGCGGCGGTTTCACGCCGGCAAGCGCGGCGGCAAGCCGTCGCCCCGGCAGCCCGATATCTCGCAGCGGCTGGTGCGCGAGGCCAGGTCCGGCGCGCGCGTGCTGCGGCTCAAGGGCGGCGACCCCTTCGTGTTCGGGCGCGGCGGCGAGGAGGCGCTGGCGCTGGTCGCCGCCGCCGTGCCGTTCCGCATCGTGCCCGGCGTCACCGCGGGGATCGGCGGGCTCGCCTATGCCGGCATCCCGGTCACGCACCGCGACACCAACCACGCCGTCACCTTCGTCACCGGCCACGGCGTCACCGGCGACATCCCCGACGGCATCGACTGGGCGGCACTCGCCCACGGCGCCCCGGTGCTGGTGCTCTACATGGCGCTCAAGCACATCGCGCGCATCGCCGAGCGCTTGATCGCGTCCGGCCGCGCCGCGGACGATCCCGTCGCTATCGTCAGCCAGGCGACCGGCGCGCAGCAGACGGTGATCGAGACCAGCCTGGGGGCGCTGCGTGCCGGAGCGCCCGCCGGCGTCGAGCCGCCCGCGGTGGTGGCGATCGGCCCGGTCGTGCGCCTGCGCCCCGGGCTCGACTGGCTGGGGGCACTCGCCGGCCGCGTGCTGGACGCGGATCCGCTCGGCCTCGGGCGCCGACGCGACAGCGTGTGACGCGACATCGTGCGCCTTGGCAGGCCCCTGCCCGCCACCTAGGTTCATTCCCCATGCATCGATCGATCCTCCTGGCGACGCTGCTGCTCGCCGCGTGCGAGAGCGGCGAGACCACGCAATGGGTCAAGCAGGGCGCCGACGCGCGCCAGCTGCAGGTCGACCGCGACTACTGCACGGCGCAGGCGCAACGGCAGACGTTTCTCGACCCCTCGCGCAGCAGCTTCGACCAGCCGACGTCGAACCGCATGGCGCGCTTCGGCGAGGCCGACACCTATCGCGCCTGCATGGAGCGGCTCGGCTGGCGGCGCGAGCGCGTGGCGGCGCGATGACGCCGCGCGTGCGCATCCTCGCGATCGTCGGCGCGGTGCTCGTCGGCGTCGCCGCCGGCCTCGTGGGCAGCCTGTGGCTGATGCCGCAGGGCACCCGCGCCGCCTTGACGCCGGCCGCGATCGGCGGTCCGTTCGCGCTCACCGACCAGGCGGGCCGCCCGCGCAGCGACCGGGATTTCCGCGGCCGCCTGATGCTGGTGACGTTCGGCTACACCCATTGCCCCGATGTCTGCCCGCTCACCGTCGCGGCCATCGGCGAGACGCTCGACCAGCTCGGGGCGCAGGCCGACCAGGTCGCCGGCATCTTCGTGACGGTCGATCCGCAGCGCGACACGCCCGAGGTGCTGCGCGAGTATGTCGGGTCGGTCTCCGATCGCATGATCGCGCTGACCGGGTCGCCCGAGCAGGTCGACGCGGCGGCGCGCGCCTATCGCGTCTACTACCGGCTCGCCGGCGACGCCGCGACCAATCCGAACTACAGCGTCGACCACACCGCGCTGTTCTACCTCATGGATCGCGAGGGCCGCTTCGTCCAGCACTTCACGCACCAGGCCGAGCCCGCCGCCATCGTCGCCGCCATCCGCCGCCTGCTGTGAGCACCGATCGCAGCGCAGCTGCCCGTCGGCGCGACCCGAGATGTCAGTGAGCCCGCCGGGCCTCATCATCGCCGCCCCGGCATCGGGCAGCGGCAAGACCACGATCACCGTGGGGCTGATCGCGGCGCTGCGCGCGCGCGGGCTCGACGTGGCGCCGGCCAAGGCGGGACCCGACTTCATCGACCCCGGTTTCCATGCGGCGGCGGCCGGGCGCGCCTCGATCAATCTCGATCCGTGGGCGATGCGGCCCGCGACGCTTGCCGCCGCGGTGCAGGCGATGACCGGCGACATCGCGCTGTGCGAGGCGGCGATGGGCCTGTTCGACGGCATCGATGCGCAGGGCACCGCCTCGGCCGGCGATCTAGCCGCCCTGCTCGGCTGGCCGGTCGTGCTCGTGATCGATGCCGCGGGCCAGGCCGCGTCGGTCGCCGCACTGGTCGAGGGCTTCAAGCGCCACCGCGCCGATGTCGCGGTGGCCGGCGTGATCCTCAACCGCGCCGGCAGCGCGCGGCATGCGGCACTGCTCGAAGCGGCGCTCGGGCGCGTCGCGGACGTCGCGGTGCTCGGCACCGTGTTGCGCGACGATGCGCTCGTCGTGCCCGAGCGCCATCTCGGGCTGGTGCCGGCGGGCGAGGGCACCGACCCTGGCGCGTTCGTGGCGGCGGCGCAGCGCCGCATCGCCGAAGCGGTCGATCTCGACCGGCTGGTCGCGCTGGCGCGGCCGGCGCGGCTGCCGGCGGCAGCTTCCGCCCCAGACGGCATCGCGCCGCCCGGTCAGCGGATTGCGATCGCCCGCGACGAGGCTTTCGTATTCGCCTACCCCGCTTTGCTCGCGTCCTGGCGGGCGCGCGGCGCGTCGCTGGCTTTCTTCGCGCCGCTCGCCGACGAGCCGCCGGCGGACGACGCGGACGCGGTGTTCCTGCCCGGCGGCTATCCCGAACTGCACCCGGGGCGGCTCGCGGCGGCGGCCGGCTTCCTGGCAGGGCTGCGCGCCGCCGCCGCGCGCGCCACGGTCTACGGCGAATGCGGCGGCTACATGGTGCTGGGACAGGGCCTGATCGATGCCCGCGGCACGCGCCATGCGATGGCCGGGCTCCTCCCGCTCGAGACCAGCTTCGCGGCACCCCGTCTGCATCTCGGCTATCGCAGCGCGCGCCTGCTCGCCGACACGGCGCTGGGCAAAACCGGAACGGTCTTTCGCGGGCACGAGTTTCATTACTCCCAGGCGCTTGCCGAAGGCCCCGCGCGACAGACCGCAGCGCTGTTCGCGATCGCAGACGCCGGGGGTCGCGCGCTGGGGTCGACCGGCCTGCGCCGCGGCTCCGTGATGGGTTCCTTCATGCACCTTGTTGACCGCTGGGCGTGATGACTCCACACTGCCGGCCAATCGATCGGCGATGAGTCGCCTCGTCTTCCAAGAAATCACCAAGCGGTCCGGGTTCTTCAACTCCATGCTCTACCATCTCTACGACTTCCAGCACGCCTGGATGGCGCCGCTCCGCCTCACCGCCGAGACCTTGCAGCACGTGTTCAGCCATCCGGCGCTGCCGATGTCCTATACCCGGCTCGGGCGCACGATCGCCGCCGGCTCCGAGCTGCTCGAGCGCGCGACGCGGCGCTATCCCAAGCCGCAGTTCGGGCTGCACCACACGACCATCGACGGTGCGAGCGTGCCGGTCGCGATCGAGCTCGCGCAGCAGGAGACCTTCTGCGACCTCCTGCACTTCCGCCGCGCGGTGACGCGCGACGATCCCAAGGTGCTGCTGGTGGCGCCGCTCTCCGGCCACCACGCGACCCTGCTGCGCGGCACGGTCGAGAGCCTGCTGCCCGACCACGACGTCTACATCACCGACTGGGTCAACGCCTCGCTGGTGCCGCTCGCCGACGGGCGTTTCGACCTCGACGACTACATCGACACCGTGATCGACTTCCTGCAGCAGCTCGGGCCGGACGTTCACGTCATCGCGGTCTGCCAGCCCTCGGTGCCGGTGCTCGCGGCGGTGGCGCTGATGGCGGCCGCCGGCGACCCGGCGGCGCCGCGCTCGATGACCCTGATGGGCGGGCCGGTCGACACCCGCGTCAACCCGACCAAGGTCAACCAGGTCGCGGCGCAGCGCCCGATCGAATGGTTCGAGCGCACCGTGCTGACGCCGGTGCCGGCGGGCTATCCCGGCTTCATGCGCCGGGTCTATCCCGGCTTCCTGCAGCTGACCGGCTTCATGTCGATGAACATCGACCGCCATGTCGGCTCGGCGATGCGCCACTTCCAGCACCTGGTGCGCGGCGACGGCGAGAGCGCGGGCGCGCACCGCGCGTTCTACGACGAGTACCTCGCGGTCATGGACCTGACCGCCGAGTTCTACCTGCAGACCATCAGGACCGCGTTCCAGGAACACGCGCTGCCGCGCGGGCGCATGGTCTCGCGCGACCGCGCGGTCGACCCGGCGGCGATCGAGCGCACCGCGCTGATGACGGTCGAGGGCGAGCTCGACGACATCTCCGGCGTCGGCCAGACCTACGCGGCGCACGCGCTCTGCAGCAACCTGCCGGCCGACCGGCACAGGCATCTGCTGCAGCAGGGCGTCGGGCATTTCGGCATCTTCAACGGCAAGCGCTGGCGCACCGCGATCCTGCCGCAGGTGCGCGCGTTCATCCGCGCGAACGCATAGGCACCTTGCTGCGCTGAACCAGCAGCACGCCCGCGAAGATCGCGACCATCGCCCCCCACACCGTGGGGCCGTGGCGCTCGTCGAACAGCGCCATGCCCCACAGCACGCCGGTGAGGGTGACGACATAGGCCGCCTGGCTCATGAAGACCGGGCCGGCGATGCGGACGAGCTCGAGGAACAGCACGCTGCCGAGGCAGCCGATCGCGATCTGGCCCAGCATGGCGAGCTCGTGCGGCGCGAAGGGCGGCCACAGCGGGTGGAAAAAGCCGCCGAGCAGCACGAGCGGCGCCAGCACCGCCGCATTGACCACGTGCACCGCCGCCGCCAGGGTCCATGAATCGAGATCGTCCGGCCGCATCCGCGCCGCGATGATGTTGCCGAGCGCGTAGAACAGCGGCGTCGCGGTCGCGAGCAGTGCCCAGGGCGCCTGGTCGGGCGACGGCAGCGACGCCGCCGGCAGCACGAGCAGCGCCGTGCCGATAAGCCCGAGCGCCATCCCGGCCAGCCGCGCCGGCGACAGTCCCTCGATGCCGATTGCGAACGCCATCGCGCAGGTGAACAGCGGCGACAGCGGCACGACCACCGCCGCGATCCCGACCGGCAAATGCGACACGCACAGAACGATGATGACGTTGGGGATCGAGAAGCCGGCGATCCCCATCAGCAGGTAGAACCAGAGGTGCCGCGGCGTCAGCCGCACGCGGATCCCGCGCGCCAGGACCAGCGCGGACAGCACCGTGCCCGCCCCGGCCGACTGCCAGAACGAATAGGCGAGCGGCGCCACGCCGCCATTGGTCGCGATCTTGGCGAAGGAGAAGCTCAACCCCCACAGGCTGCCGAGCAGCATGAGCAGGGCGAACGGGAGGAATCGCGTACGGCCGGCGTCCATGGGCGCGCACGCTAAAGGCAACCGTCGCTTGTCGCCAGCGCGCCGCGTGGTATTTGATGCGCTCGCACGGCATGGCTTGAAACGCGATCGGGGGAAACGATGAAGCTCGCGAGCTACAACATCCAGTACGGCAGGGGCAAGGACGGCCGCTTCGATCTCGCGCGCATCGCCGCCGCGGTCGCCGGCGCCGACGTGATCGCGCTGCAGGAAGTCGAGCGCGGCTGGAAGCGCACGGGCATGCAGGACCAGCCGGCCGAGCTCGCCCGGCTGCTCCCCGGCTATCACTGGGTCTACGGGCCCGGCGCCGACATGGCGGTCAAGGGTGCGCCGCCCGGCGCCGGCCGCCGCCAGTTCGGCAATATGCTGCTCGCCAAGACCCCGATCCTCACGTCGCGCTGCCACCTGCTGCCGAAATTCGGCAGCCTGGTGCAGTTCAGCCTGCAGCGCTGCGCGCTCGAGGGCGTGATCGAGACTCCGCCCGGCCTCAACCTGGGGCCGCTGCGGTTCTATTCGATCCACCTCACCCACGTGGACGACGTGAGCCGCGCGCCGCAGGTCGACGCCATCCTCGACATCCACGACCGCGCGCCCGGCGAGGGCGCCGCCTGGTGCGGCACCAACAAGGAGGAGTGGACCGAAGGCGAGAAGCCGCCGCCGATGCCGCGCCACGCCGTGCTGATGGGCGACTTCAACTTCCCGCCGCACTCGCCGCTCTATCCCAGGATCGTCGGGCCGCTCTCCGAGATCTACGGCCGCTGCAACCACCTCGAGGGCTTCGTCGACGCCTGGGTCGCGGCGGGCCACAAGGAAAGCGAGGGCGTGACCTGCATCGACGAGAGCATCGCCTACGCCGAGCGCATCGATTTCTGCTTCGTGAGCAGCGCGCTGGCCGGCAACGTCAAGCGCGCCTGGATCGACAACGACGCGGCCGGCTCGGATCACCAGCCGATCTGGACCGAGCTTGGATAGGGCCGGCCCTCAGTCGTCGGCGCGCAGCATCTCCACCCGGCCGGTCTCGACCACGTCGAGCCTGCCGTCGCGCACCGTGCAGCGCAGGCCCGCGCTCGGGAGGTAGATCACCTCCCCCACCGAGCCCGCCTGGCCGAAGCGCACGCGCGCGGTCGCGATCATGCGCCCCTGGCGCTGGCCGTCGCCGCGCGCCAGCACCGCCGAGAAGCTGTGAGTCTGCTCGGCGAGGCGCAGGTGGAAGGTGACGATGGCGCCGCCGCCCGCGCGCCGCTCGCGGCGCGCGACGATGCTCGGCCGGTGCGCATCCGGCCCGACGCCGCGCGTGAGGCGGCCATCGGCGATGCGGATGCCCCATTGGCTCGGCCGCTCCTCGGCGCCGAGGCAGTGCGTCGCGTAGCCGAAGGCGCTGCTCAGCCACAGCTCGAGATGGTCGTCGTGGATCCAGCTCGCCGCCCCGCTGTGCCACGGGCCGGCACCGACGGTGATGAGCACGTCGCGATCGCCGAGCTGCAGCACGCGCAGCCATTCGCGCGCGGCGGCGGCGGCATCGGGAGTGCCATTGATGACGAAGCCCGATTCGCCGCCGGCGTCGATCTGCAGCGCGCAGGACCCGAGCTCGGCACCGAGCGCGCCCGGTATCGCCTCGGCGTCGAGGCGCGGGATCGGCGTGTACTCGTACGGCAGCGGCTCGGGCGATTCGAGCTGGTCGTCGGGCAGCTGCCGGCCCTGCGGCGGGCAGGGCGGCGCCCACCAGGCCCCGCGGCCGGTGAGCCGCCGCCAGTCCCAGCTGCGCTGCTGGCGGTTGGGGCCGACGGTCCACCATCCGTCCGCGGTTTCGCTCACCACCGCCGGCGGCGACAACTGCACGGTGCGCACGACGCTCCAGCGCCAGTTCGAGCCGCCCGACCGCGCATAGACGAGCTGGTTGGGCGTGATGGCGATGTCGTCCTCGCCCATGCCCGCGGCGCCATAGCCGTCGTTGCACAAGTCGAGCAGCAGGCGCGGCGCCGCATCCTGCGCGATCAGCCAGAACTGCCGGCGGTTTTCGCGGCACGTCCGGCCCTCGGCATTGGTCTCGCCCAGGGTGAGTTCGACGACCGCGAGCGCGCGCCCGTCGGGCCCGCGCCCGGCGTCGCTGCGCTGCGCGACGCGGCACGGGTCCTGGTTGGCGCAGAGCCGCGCCGCGTCCGCATCCGGCGCCTCGGTCTTGACTTGCGCGGCAGCCGGCATCGCGAGCAGCACCAGCAGCGCGAAGATGCGAAGCAGGATCATCTCATTCCTCTCCGGCGCACGCGGATCTCCCGCGCGGGATCATCGCTCGCGCGACAGCATCTCCGGCCGGCCGGTCTCGATCAAGTCGAGCCGGCCGTCGCGCACGGCGCAGCGCACCGCAGCGGGATCGATCCCGATGACCTGCCCGACGCTCGCCGCGACACCGGGACGCAGGCGGCTGGTGGCGATCGCGCGCCCGGCGCGCCGACCGTCGCCGCGCGCGAGCACGACCGTCACGCTGGGCGTCTCGGGCGGCAGCCGCAGGACGAAGGTGACGACGCTGCCGGCGCCGAGCCGACGCTCGCGCCGGGCGACCACTTCGAGCCCGCGTGCCGGATCGCCGCCCGCGAGCGTGAGCCGCGCGTCGGCAATCGCAACCAGCCAGCGGGTCGGCTGGTCGCGCGGGTCGATGCACTGGGAGTCGTAGCGGACCCGCCCGCCGAACCAGATCTCGATGTGATCGCCGTCGGCGACGCCGCTTCCGGAGGTGGTCCAGGGGCCGTTGCCGATGGTGACCATCAGGCTGCGCCCGTCGTCGACCATGAGGGCGCGCAGCCATTCGTTGGCCGCCGCGTCGAGTGCGGCCCGGGGCGCGGCCTGGCCGACGACGACATAGCCGCCGAGCCCCGCGGCGTGAACCGTCATCGCACAGCTCCCGAGCTCGGCATCGACGGCATCGGGCGGGACCGCCGGCACGCGCATCTGCGGGATCGGCGCATATTGATAAGGCAGCGGGGTTGGTACCCGCGCGGCCTCGCGCGTCGCGCCGCCGCCTTCGCACGGCGGCGCCCACCACGACGCGGTGCCGGCGAAGTGCCGCCAGTCCCACGTGCTCTGCGTCACGTGGGGACCCAGGTTCCACCAGCCGCGATCGCTTTCGCGCTGCACCTGCAGCGGCGAGAGCTGGATCTCGCGCACGGTCGTCCAGCGCCACGCCGAGCCGCCGTTCTGAGTGTGCGTCACGCGGTTAGGACGCACGACGACCCTGTCGTCGCCGACGCCGGCGGCGCCGTAGCCGTCGTTGCACAGGTCGAGGATCAGGCGCGGCGGCGACTCCATCAGCCAGAACTGGCGGCGGTGCGGACGGCAGGCGAGCACGGGATCGGGGTCGCGGTTGGGGATCGCGAGCTCGACCACCACCTGGGCTCGACCGTTTGCATCGCTGCCGGCGGGCTGCCGCGCCACCACGCGGCACCCGGGTTGGCCGCTGCACAGCGCCGCGGTCGGATCGCGTTGTGCCGCCGCCGGCGCCGCATCGAGCAGCGCCAGCACACCCAGGACCAGGGTGGCGCCCGCGATTCGCATGAGCTGGCCTAGCCGGGCGAGAGCCGCGCGCCGCTTTCGCTGTCGAAGACGTGCAGGTCGTCCGGGGCGATGCCGACCGGCAGCCGGTCGCCGGCGGCGACGCGTGCGTTGCCCGGCAGGCGCAGGGTCATCAGCCCGCCGCTGCCGCCGATGCGGCCATGCACCAGCGTGTCCGCGCCGAGCGCCTCGACCAGGTCGACCAAGACATCGAGGGTGCCGGCGTCGTTCACATGCATGTGCTCCGGCCGCACGCCGACCTTGATCGGCCGCCCGCCGCCAAGCTCCGTGGCGAGCCCGACCTGCGTTCCGCCCGGCAGTTCGACCGCCCGGCCCGAGGCCGCGATCGTGCCGTCCATCATGTTCATCGGCGGCGAGCCGATGAACCCGGCGACGAAGGTCGAGGCCGGTGCGGCATAGACCTGCATCGGCGTGCCGATCTGCTCGACATTGCCGGCGTTCATCACGATCAGCCGGTCGGCGAGGGTCATCGCCTCGACCTGGTCGTGCGTCACGTAGATCGAGGTGCGGCGGAACTGCTGATGCAGGCGCTTGATCTCGACGCGCATCTGCACGCGCAGCTTGGCGTCGAGGTTGGACAGCGGCTCGTCGAACAGGAAGACCTCGGGATCGCGCACCAGCGCGCGGCCCATCGCGACGCGCTGGCGCTGGCCGCCGGAGAGCTGGCGCGGCCGGCGCTCGAGCAGGTGCTCGAGCTCGAGCGTGCGCGCGGCCTTGCGCACCCGCTCGTCGATCTCGGGCTTGGGCATGCCGCGCACCTTCAGCCCGTAGGCCATGTTGCCGTAGACCGTCATGTGCGGGTAGAGCGCGTAGTTCTGGAACACCATCGCGATGTTGCGGTCCTTGGGCTCGACATGGCCCACGTCGCGCTCGCCGATGAACACGGTGCCGGTGGTCTGGGTCTCGAGCCCCGCGATGATGCGCAGCAGGGTCGACTTGCCGCAGCCCGACGGCCCGAGGATGACGATGAACTCGCCGTCGCGGATCGTGGTGTTGACGCCGTAGATGACCTTGATGTCCCCGAAGGACTTGGTGATGTCGACGAGCCTGACCTCCGCCATGGCGGCCTCACCTTTCCCCAGCGCACCGGTTCCGGATCACTTTTCGGTCTCGACCAGGCCGCGCACGAACTGGCGCTGCATGAAGATCACCACCGCGATCGGCGGCAGCATCGCGAGCACGGTCGTCGCCATCACCAGGTTCCAGTCCGACTGCGCGTCGCCCGCGGTGATCAGCTTGGTGATGCCGATGACGATGGTCTGCATGCCCGGCGCGTTGGTCACCAGCAGCGGCCAGAGGTACTGGTTCCACCCGTAGATGAAGAGGATGACGAACAGCGCGGCGATGTTGGTCCGCGACAGCGGCAGCACCGTGTCCCAGAAGAAGCGCAAGGGCCCGGCACCGTCGATCTTGGAGGCCTCGACCAGCTCGTCAGGGATGGTCAGGAAGAACTGGCGGAACAGCAGGGTCGCGGTCGCGGAGGCGATCAGCGGGATCGTCAGCCCGGCATAGGTGTCGATCAGGTTGAGGTTCGAGACCACCGCATAGGTGGGCACGATGCGCACCTCGACCGGCAGCATCAGGGTGATGAAGATCATCCAGAAGAAGGCCATGCGGAACGGGAAGCTGAAGAACACGACCGCGTAGGCCGAGATGATCGAGATCGCGATCTTTCCCGCGGTGATGAGGATCGCCATCACCGCCGAGTTGAACATCATCACCGAGACCGGCGCGCCGCGGGCGCGCGAGCCCTCGCCCGAGAACCACGCCTGGAGATAGTTCTCGATGCCGTAGGGCCCCGGATAGAGCGGCACCTGCCCGCGCCCGATGGTGGAGGCGTCCCAGGTCGAACCGATCAGCGCCATGTAGATCGGGAAAGCGAAGATCGCGACCCCGACGACCAGGATGAAATGCGCCAGCCAGTTGCGCGGCAGCCCGCGCGCCGGCTGCGGCGAATCGGCGGCGGCGGCGGGCGCGTCGAGCGCACGGGCGATCGGTCCGTTGGCCATCAGTAATGCACCCTCCGCTCGATGAAGCGGAACTGGATCATGGTGAGGGCGATCACGAAGATCATCAGCACCACCGATTGCGCCGACGACGGCCCGAGCAGGTTGTTCTCGCGCCCGTCGACGAACACCCGGTAGATCAGGGTCGTCGTCGCCTGGCCCGGCCCGCCATGGGTGAGCGCGTGGATCACGCCGAAGGTGTCGAAGAAGGCGTAGACCAGGTTCACCACCAGCAGGAAGAAGCTGGTGGGCGACAGCAGCGGGAAGATGATCGTCCAGAAGCGGCGCGTCGGCGTGGCGCCGTCGATCGCCGCGGCCTCGAGCACCGAGCGCGGGATCGACTGCAGGCCCGCGAGGAAGAACAGGAAATTGTAGCTCACCTGCTTCCACGACGCCGCGAGGATCACCAGCAGCAGCGCCTGGCCGTCATTGAGCGCGTAGTCCCAGTTGATGCCGAGGCGCAGCAGCAGGCGGCCGAGGATGCCGACCGACGGGTGGAAGATGAACAGCCAGAGCACCGCGGCGACCGCCGGCGCCACCGCGTAGGGCCAGATGATCAGCGTCTTGTAGGCGGTGGCGCCGCGGATGTGCTTGTCCGCCATCACCGCGAGCAGCAGCGCCGGCACCATCGACAGCAGCGTGACCGAGACCGAGAAGACGATCGTCACGCGCACCGAGGCGAGGTAGTTCGGATCGGCGAAGAGGTCGCGAAAGTTCTCGAGCCCGACGAACTCGGTGCGCAGCCCGAACGCGTCCTGGAGCTGGGTCGAGTAGTAGATCGCCTGCGCCGCCGGCCAGAAGAAGAAGATGATCGTGACCGCGAGCTGCGGCGCCAGCAGCAGGTAGGGCAGCAGCTTGTCGTTGAAGATGACGCGCTTGCGCATGCGGATTCGCCGCGGCTCGCCGGCGGCGGACCGCGAACGGTCCGCCGCCGGCGAGTTCGCGTCTTGCGGCTACGACCGGTTGGCGCGCTCGAACGCGCGCAGCACCTCGTTGCCGCGGGTGACCGAGGCGTTGCACGCCTGCTCGGCGGTCTGCTGGCCTTGCAGCGCCTTCTCGAGCTCCTCCTGGATCACCACCCGGATCTGCGGCATGTTGCCGAGACGCAGGCCGCGCGAGTTCTCGGTCGCCGTCCCGCGCTGCAGCTGCAGGGTCGGGATGTCGGTGCCCGGGTTCTGCGCCCAGAAGCCCGATTCGCGCAGGCGCTGGGCGCCCGCGAGGGTGATCGGCACGTAGCCGGTGTCCTGCGACCACTTCGCGTCGATCTCGGGCTGGCTGATGTACTTGAAGAACTCGGCGACCGCGCGGTACTCGTCGCGCGTGCGGTTGGGCGACTGCATCACCCACAGGCTGGCGCCGCCGATGATCGAGTTGAGCGGGCTCTGGATCACGTCGGCGTGGTACGGCAGGTAGCCGACGCCGACATTCGCCGCCCCGCCCGGCGTCTCGCGCAGCGCGCGCGCGCGGAAGCCCGACGACGTGGTCATGATCGCCGCTTCGCCGGTGGCGAACACCGCCTCGCCGGTGCCGTCGCGGCCGCCGTAGCGGAACAGGCCCTCGCGCTGCATGTCCATCAGCATCTGGGTGTGGCGGATGTGCAGCGGGCTGTTGATGCGCAGCTCGGTATCCATGCCGTCGAGCCCGTTCGCCTTGGTCGCGAGCGGCACGTTGTGGATGGCGCTGAAGTTCTCGTGGTGCACCCAGGTCGGCCAGCCGGTGGCATAGGGGATCGGCGCCACGTTGGCCTGCTTGATCTTCTGCGTCGCTTCCCGCACCGCGGCCCAGGTCGCCGGCGCCTGGTCGGGATTGAGGCCGGAGCGGCGGAAGATGTCCTTGTTGTAGTAGAGGATCGTGGTCGAGCTGTTGAACGGCATCGACATCAGCTTGCCGTCGGCGGTGCTGTAGTAGCCGCGCACGCCGGGCAGGTAGGCCGCCGGGTCGATGGCGACGCCGGTATCGGTCGCCAGCTGGTGGACCGGCATGATCGCGCCGCGCGCGGCCATCATCGTCGCGGTGCCGACCTCGAACATCTGTACGATGTGCGGCGCGTTGCCGGCGCGGAACGCCGCGATCGCCGCCTGCATCGTCTCGGGATAGGCGCCGCGGAAGGTCGCGTTGACCTGGAAGTTGTTCTGCGAGCCGTTGAAGCCCGCGACCACCTGCTCGAGGATGCCGCCGAGCGGCTGGCCGAGGCCGTGCCAGAAGTTGACCTCGGTCTTGCGGGCTTGCGCGCGCGCCACGAAGGGCGCTGCGACGAGGCCGACGGCGGTGCCGGCGAGCAGGCTTCTGCGATTGATCATCGGACGTTGCCTCCTGAGTTGTCGGGGAGCCCAAGCTCCGGTTGGTATGCCAGGGACGCTATCACATTCGTGACGGTTTCGTGACAGCCAGATGACGCGCCGCGGGCGCGCCATTCGGCCTTAGGCTGCGCGGGCGCGCACGCGGCGCGCCATCCACTCCTCCAGGTTCGCCACCTCCTGCGCGGTCATGCGCAGGCCGAGCTTCGAGCGGCGCCACACGACGTCCGCCGCTTTCTCGGCCCATTCGTGATCCATCAGGTACTCGACTTCGCGTGCGCTCAGGTCGGCGCCGAAACGCTCGCCCAGATCGTTGGCGGCGCGGCTGCCCTCGAGCAGTTGTGCGGCACGCGTGCCGTAGGCGCGCACGAGCCGCGTCGCATGCGGCTGGACGAGCCACAGATGCCGCGCGCGCAGATCCGCGACCAGGGCCGGCACGCCGTCGACCGGGAAATCGCCGCCGGGCAGCTTCGCCTCCGCCGACCAGCCGGGCGGGCGGGACGCCGGCCGCGGCAGATGCGGGCCGAGCTTCTCGAGCGCCGCGACCGCGAGCCGCCGATAGGTCGTGATCTTGCCGCCGAAGACGCTGAACAGCGCCGGCGCGGTGCCGCCGGCCACCGGCGGTGCATCGAGCGCCAGCACGTAGTCGCGCGTGACCGCCTGGGGGTCGGTGGTGCCGTCGTCGTAAAGCGGGCGCACGCCCGAATAGGACCACACCACGTCGGCCGGCGTCGGTCCCTTGCTGAAGTACGCGCTGGCCGCGCTGCAAAGATAGGCGATCTCTTCCTCGCTCGCGGCAATGCCGGCGAGGTCGCCGTCGTAGTCGCGATCGGTGGTGCCGATCAGGGTGAAATCGCGCTCGTAGGGGATCGCGAATACGATGCGCTGGTCGGCCTGCTGGAAGATGTAGCAGCGATCGTGGTCGAACAGCTTCGGCACGACGATGTGCGAGCCCTGGACCAGCCGGATCTTCGCCGGGGCCGGGGTGTGCACCGCCTCGTTCAGCACCTGTGCCACCCAGGGACCCGCGGCGTTGACCAGCACCGCGGCGCGGATCTGCGCGCGCTTGCCGTGGTCCTCGACCGTCACCGTCCACCCGCCGTCCTCGCGCGCGGCGGCGGTGCAGCGCGCGCGCGTGCGCACGGTGGCGCCGCGCGCCGCCGCGTCCATGGCGTTGAGCACGACCAGCCGCGCGTCGTCGACCCAGCAGTCGGAATATTCGAAGCCCTTGGCGAAACCCTTCAGCGGCACGCCCGCCGGATCGCGGCGCAGGTCCACCATGCGCGTCCCCGGCAGCCGCCGGCGCTTGCCGAGATGGTCATAGAGGAAGAGCCCGAGCCGCAGCAGCCACGCCGGCCGCATCCCCGCATGATGCGGCAGGACGAAGCGCAGCGGGCGCACGATATGCGGCGCCATCGCCCACAGCACCTCGCGCTCCTGCAGGGCCTCGCGCACCAGGCGGAACTCATAGTGCTCGAGATAGCGCAGGCCGCCGTGAATCAGCTTGGTCGAGGCCGACGAGGTGCCTGCGGCGAGGTCGTCCTGCTCGCACAGATAGACCGTGTAACCGCACCCTGCGGCCTCGCGCGCGATGCCGCAGCCGTTGACGCCGCCGCCGATGATCGCGATGTCGTAACTCGAAACGGGACTCGCCAGCGCTCCCTCCGCCCGCCCGCGGTTGCGCGGGCCCTCTGGGAGGGCGCCGGGCGGTTCGTTCAACTTTCGCTTCGACCTTATCCGCAACAGAAACGCGTCACAAGGGGCGCAGTTCACACGGGCATGCGAAACTTCCACAAGCCGCGCCCGGGGGAACATTGCGTGGCCACGGCCCGATACGGTCCGATCGCCGATGACGGACGGGCTGCGGAAGAGCGGACAACCAATTGTTCTACCCCGATAATCCGGAAGGACCGCGGTCCGCCGGCCCGCGCGCTTTCGAACCTCGGCCTCGCGACCCTTCCTCACCGACTTTGTCGGGCGCCCTGGGCGATGCCGCTACCGACGCCTGAGGAAGTCCGCGACGCCAGTCCATGTCAAGGATGGGTAGCGGTGATTGTCGAGCGGCTCGAGCAGGCCGTCCCCGCCGAACATGTTCTCCGCGTATTGCATGCGCTGCCACGCCGGCATCACATTGCCGCGGCCGGGCGCGACGAACCTGGCGACGCGGATCAGCAGGCGGAGCATCCCGAGGCTTCCCGCACGGCGCAGGTCGATCGGACGGCCCAGCGCCTGGGTGGCGGCCGCAGCAAGTCCACGCGGCGTGATCTGCTCGCCGGCGATGCGGAGGATGCGCGGCGCCTCCGCATCGAGCGCCGCGCGTGCGGTGAACGCCGCGGTGTCGTCCATGGTGGTGAAATCCAGCTTCTGGTCGGGATCGCCGAAATAGCTCACGCGGCCGCGGCGGCGATCGAGGATATGGTCGCCGGCGCCTGGCCCCAGCAGGTCCATGAAGGCGCCGTTCAGGATCGAGGTCGCCCGGATCGATGCCGCGTCGAGCCGCTCGTCGAAGCGGCGGCGCAGGTCGAAATTGCGGTTCGAGCCGGGCCTGGTCTTGAAGAAATCGAGCGCGAAGTCTGACGGGATGAAGCGCTGGACCCCGGCGCGAACCGCCGCTTGCAGAAGAGTCGTCTGAGCATCGAGGATGACGGGCTCGAGACCTTGCAGCGCCGACACGACAGTCGTCACGCCCGCGAGGGCACTGTCGAGCGCTGCTCCATCCTTCAGATCGACCGTGACGACACGAGCGCCGGCTCCGGCCAGCGCGGCCTCGCGCTCCCCCGATCCGCCCGGCCGCGCCAGTCCGGCGACCGTCGCATCGGCCGCGAGGAGCGCGCGGACGATCCGACCGCCGAGATTGCCGGTCGCGCCCGCGACCAGGACCGTCACGACGGTCTGCTCGCCGCGCAGCCTGGCGGCGATCGCCTGGATCGCGCCGCGAGCGCCAACCCTGCCGCTGCCGTGTCGCGGGCGTGGATCAGGCGGGCGGCGTCGGTCTGCGTCACGGCTGAACCTCCAAGCCAATGGCTATCGAGGCCTGGAACGCGAGCATGCCCGGATCAGGTTCCGCCAATCCTCACCGTTCTGCGAAGTCCGGTACTACGGCCCGGCGAGCGCGCTGACGCCTTCCGCGGTGACCTCCGGCATCGCCTCGACGACCTGCACGCCGGCGCCGGCGCAGATCGCGCGCAGGCGCTCGGACGGCAGCCGGTCGGTCACGAAGACGTGGATCTGCGCCATGCGCGCGAGGCGCACCGGTGCGGTGCGCGCGAGCTTGAGGCGGTCGGCGACCAGGATCACGCGGCGCGCATTGGCGATGATCGCCTGGCTCACCCGCACCTCGCGGTAGTCGAAGTCGAGCAAGGTGCCGTCCTCGTCGATCGCCGAGGCGCCGATCACCGCGTTGTCGACCTTGAACTGGCCGATCAGCTCGATCGCGGCGTCGCCGGTCACCGCGCCGTCGCCGCGGCGCACCGGCCCGCCGGCGACGATCACGTCGATGCGCGGATGCGCGTGCAGCGACAGCGCGACGTTGAGGTTGTTGGTGATGACCATCAGGTCCTCGTGCCGGCCGAGCGCGCGCGCCACCTCCTCGGTCGTAGTGCCGATATTGATGAACAGCGAGCTGTTGCCCGGGATCAGCGCCGCCGCGGCGGCGCCGATCGCGCGCTTCTCCTCGGCGGCGATCAGCCGGCGCGCTTCGTAGGCGACGTTCTCGACGCCCGAGGCGATGATCGCACCGCCGTGCACGCGGGTGAGCAGTCGCTGCTCGCACAGGTCGTTGAGATCCTTGCGGATGGTCTGCGGCGTCACCAGGAAGCGGGTCGCCAGCTCGTCGACGCCGACCTTCCCCTGCGCGCGCGCGAGGGTCAGGATCTCCGCTTGGCGGGCGGACAAGCTCTGCATGGCGGCGATACGGCCTCGCGGGGTCAGCGGTCGCGACGCGGCGCCATGCTACGAGCGTGCGCGACGAAAGGCAAAATCGCTCGCGCGCGGACGCCGCGCGCCGGTCACTCGACCCGCTGCAGGTCGAGCTCGCCCAGGCCGAGCGCGTCGGTCGCCTGGCGCAGGCTGCGCACGACGATGACGAGATCGCCGCTCGCGTCGTTGTAGGCGCCGAACATGCGCGCGAGCCCGAACATCTCGTCCGTGGGGGCGACGATGATTCGCCGCTGCTCGGCCAGCGAGCCCTTGCGCCGCGCCAGCGCCGCGACGAAGGCGGAGGGCAGCGCCAGCTCCTCGACCGCGCTCAGGTCGAGGATGCCGGGGCACGCGCCTTCGCGCTTGACGAAGCGTTCGACCGCGGCATTCATCGCCTCGAGGCCGGGCTGCGACAGCAGCTTGCCGAAGCGGACGACCAGGACGCGGCGCCGCGGATCGAACAGGATCTCGAACGACATCGCGCCTACCATAGCAGGAAGCCCATGACCGATCTGCCGCATCACGGCTCGTCCGACCACGCTGCGGTCCTTGGGGCGCGCCACAACGAGCTGCGCGCGCGCTACGAGACTTTCCGCGCGAAGGGCCTCCGGCTCGACATCACCCGCGGCAAGCCGTCGTCCGAGCAGCTCGACCTGTCGGCCGCGATGCTCTCGCTCCCCGGCCGCGACGACTACCTGTCGGCCGATGGCTGGGATTGCCGCAACTACTTCGGCAGCGTGCAGGGCCTGCCCGAGGCGCGAGCCCTGCTGTCGGGGCTGGTGGGCGCACCGCCGGAGAGAATGATCGTCGCCGGCAACTCGTCGCTGGCGCTGATGCACGACGCGATCCTGTGGGCGCTGGTGCACGGCATGCCGGGCGGCCGGCCCTGGCGCGACGTCAGGTTCCTCTGCCCGGTGCCGGGCTACGACCGGCACTTCGCCATCCTCGAGGGCCTCGGGATTGCGATGGTGCCGGTGCCGCTGACCGGCGCCGGGCCCGACATGGACGCGGTCGAGCGGCTGGTCGCGGACCCGTCGGTCAAGGGCATGTGGTGCGTGCCCAAGTACAGCAACCCCACCGCCGAGACCTATTCCGCGGCGAGCGTCGAGCGCCTCGCAAAGATGAAGGCGGCGCCCGACTTCCGCATCTTCTGGGACAACGCCTATGCGGTGCACCACCTGACCGACGCGCGGCCGGAGCTCGCCAACCTGCTCGATGCCTGCGCGCGCCACGGCAATCCCGATCGCGCCTTCGTCTTCGCCTCGACCTCGAAGATCACCTTCGGCGGCGGCGGGCTCGGCATGCTGGCGACCTCCAAGGCCAATCTCGACTGGTATCTCGGGCACATGACCCGGCGCACGATCGGGCCGGACAAGCTCAACCAGCTGCGCCATGTCCGCTTCTTCCGCGACCCGGACGGCATCGCGCGCCATATGGAGGCGCAGCGCCGGCTGCTGGTCCCCAGGTTCGCCGCGGTCTACGAGCGCTTCGATGCCCTGCTCGGCGGCACCGGCACGGCGACCTGGAACCGGCCGGACGGCGGCTATTTCGTCAATCTCGACGTGATGGACGGCTGCGCCACGCGCGTCGTCGCGCTGGCCAAGGATCTCGGCATCGCCATGGTGCCGGCCGGCCGCACCTTCCCCTACGGCAAGGATCCGCGCGACCGCAACCTCCGCATCGCGCCCACCTGCCTGGCGGTCGAGGAAGTGCGCGCCGCCGCCGAAGGCGTGGCGCTGTGCGTGCTGCTCGCGGCGAGCGAGAGAATCGGCAAGGTGGACTAACCACAGAGGCACAGAGAGAACCAGCCCTTCACCCGACCACCCACCGCGTCCGCGGCAAGCGCCGATCAAGTGCTCGATCTCGCTGTGCCTCTGTGTCTCCGTGGTTAACTTCTGGCCGAGCGCGTGCGCTCGACGGCGTCGCACCAGCCGGCGTAGAGCGCGTCGTGGCGCTTGTGCTCCTTGGCCGGCGCGAACTTGCGGTCGAGCTTCCAGCGCTTGGTCACGTCGGCGGTCGAGGTGAAGACGCCCGCACCCAGCGCCGCGAGGAAGGCAGCGCCCAGTGCGGTGGTCTCGGTGACCACCGGCCGCTCGACCGGCACGCCGACCTGGTCGGCGACAAACTGCATCACCCAGTCGTTGACCGACATGCCGCCGTCGACGCGCAGCGCGGTCGGCGCCACCTTCGACTTCTCCCCGAGATCGGCGCGCAACGCGGACATCAGGTCGCGCGTCTGGTAGGCCGTCGCCTCGAGCGCGGCGCGCACCAGCTCGGCCTGGCCCGAGGCGCGCGTCAGCCCGAAGATCGCGCCGCGCGCGTCGGGGTCCCAGTGCGGCGCGCCCAGCCCGGTGAACGCCGGCACCAGGTAGACGCCGCCGGTGTCGGCGATGCCGGAAGCGAGCGTCGCGCTCGCGGCGGCGTTGGTGATGATCTTCAGCCCGTCGCGCAGCCATTGGATCGCGGCGCCCGAGATGAAGATGCTGCCTTCGATCGCATAGGCCGGCTCGCCCTTGAGGCGATAGGCCATGGTCGTCAGCATGCGGTTCTTCGAGCGCACCAGCTTGGCGCCGGTGTTGAGCACCATGAAGCAGCCGGTGCCGTAGGTCGCCTTGATCATGCCGGGCGCGAAGCACGCCTGGCCGACCATCGCCGCGTGCTGGTCCCCCGCCATGCCGGTGATCGGCAGCTTCTTGCCGAGGATGTCGGGGGTGGTCTCGCCGAACGCACCCGCGCAATCGCGCACCTCCGGCAGGATCTGCCGCGGGATGCCGAACGCCTTGAGCAGGGTGGCGTCCCAGTCCTGCTCCGCGAGGTTGAACAGCATGGTGCGCGAGGCGTTGGTCGCGTCGGTCAGGTGCGCCTTGCCGCCGGTCAGTCGCCACAGCAGGAAGCTGTCGACCGTGCCGAAGGCGAGCTTACCCTTCTCGGCGAGCTTGCGCGCGCCCGCGACATGCTCGAGCAGCCAGGCGATCTTCGAGCCGGAGAAATACGGGTCGAACAGCAGCCCGGTTCGCTTGCCGAGCTCCTTGTCGCCGACCTGCCGCGCCATCTTGCGGCACCATTCCGCGGTGCGCCGGTCCTGCCACACCACCGCGGCGTGGATCGGCTTGCCGCTCTCGCGGTCCCACAGGATCGTGGTCTCGCGCTGGTTGGTGATGCCGATGCCGACGATCTCGCCGGCGTCGATATTGGCGTTCGAGACCACCCGGCGCAGCACGTTGGTCGTGTCGCGCCAGATCTCCTCGGGGTCGTGCTCGACCCAGCCGGGCTTGGGGAAGTGCTGCTTGAGCTCCTCCTGCGCCGAGGCGCGCGGCGTGCCCTCGTCGTCGAACAGGATCGCGCGCGTGCTGGTCGTGCCCTGGTCGAGCGCGAGGAGGAACCGGCCGGTCATGTCTGAAGTCCCAAATCCGCCCTGGGCGATCTTTTTTCGTTGCGCGGCCGCATGATGGGTAGCGCGCCGCCGAGCGTCAAGCGCCGCCCGCCAGGGCCTCCGCGAGCCGCTCGTAGTCGGCCATTTCGTTGTAGATCTGCGCCGAAATCCGCGCCCAGAGCGCGCCCGCGAAGGGGAACACGGGCACCTCGATGCCGTGGCGGTCGAAGAACGCGTCGTGCAGTGCGTTGGCGCGTTCCGGAGTCGCCGGCTCAGCGGTGGGGATCCTGATCCCGGCCATGAAGCCGAGCAGATGCGGGGGTGCCCCGACCTGCGAGCCCCAGCGCTCCGCGATCAGCCGCGCGCCCGCCGCGCGGAGCTTGCGGTTGTGCGCGGCGATGCGCGCCGGCCCCAGCTCGTCCGCGAAGCGCAGCGCCGCCGGCAGCGCCAGCCAGTGGCACAGGTCGCGCGTGCCGGTCCAATCGAACTCGGCGGCGAGACCCTTGCCGTAGCCGTGCGAGATCACCGTCGGGTGCACGCGCGCGCGCTCGGCAGGCGCCGCATAGAGGAACCCGCAGCCGCGCTGCGCGTACATCCACTTGTGGCAATTGCCGATGTACCAGTCGGCGCCGAGCGCCCTCAGGTCGAGCGGCACCATGCCCGGGGCGTGCGCGCCGTCGACCAGCACGCGGATGCCGCGCGCCTGCGCCAGCGCGACCAGACGCGCGACCGGCATCACCAGCGCGGTCGAGGAAGCGATGTGATCGACGACCAGGACACGCGTGCGCGGCGTCAGGCAACGCGCGACCGCGTCGACGATCGCTTCGGCGTCGGCGACCGGATAGGGCACCGGCGCCTCGATCACCGCCGCGGCCTGCCGGCCGCACCAGTGGCGCAGCGCGTTGCGCACCGCGTTGTACACGTGATCGGTGGCCACCACTTCGTCGCCGGGGGCAAGGTCGAGCGAGGCGATGACCGCGTTGGCCGCCGCGGTCGCGTTGTCGACGAAGCCGATGCCGTCCGGGTCGGCGCCGATGCGCGCGGCGAGCGCCTCGCGCGCCGCGTCGAGCGCTTGGGGCGCCTCGCGGGTGTAGAAGCGCACCGGCTCGGCTTCCATGCGGCGGCGCAATTCGGCCACCGTGTCGAACACCGCGCGCGGCGTCGCCCCGAAGGAGCCGTTGTTGAGGTAGGCGACGCCCTCCTCCAGCATGAAGCGGCCGCGGATCGCGCGGCCGAACTCGGGGAAGGCCTCGTCGGCGCCGTCGTCCACGCCCGTCAGCTCCGCTCTTGTGTCAGCGCCGCTTCGACCGCGCGCAGCAGCTCCGGCGCCATCGGCTCAACCTGCGAGGGCCAGGCGCCGACCAGCGCGCCCTCGCGGTCGACCAGGACCTTGTGGAAGTTCCAGCGCGGCAGGGACTCTTCGCCGAGCTCGCTCGCGATCCAGCGGTAGAACGGATGCGCCTCCGCCCCGGTCACGCGCTCGCGCCGCGACAGCGGGAACGACACCGCGAACGTATCGCAGAAGGCGCGGATCTCGCGGCTGGTGCCGGGCTCCTGCTGGCCGAAATCGTTCGACGGCACGCCGAGCACGACCAGGCCGCGGTCGCGATAGCTCTGCCATAGGCGCTCGAGCCCCGCGTATTGCGGCGTGTAGCCGCAGAACGACGCGGTGTTGACGACCAGCAGCGAACGACCGCGGAACTGCGCCAAAGGCAGCGCCTGGTCGTCGATCGCGACGAAACTGAAGTCGAACGCGGTCATGCCCGTGGTCCTCCGCATGCGCACCGCTCGCGCTTCGGGCGCCCTGGTGAACAGCCCGGCCACGCTCACCGCGGTACCGGCGGCGGCGAGGAACAGGCGGCGGGTGAACGCGTGGCGCGCCATCCACAGCCTCCAGTCGCTCATGGCTCCGGTCCGCCATAGCGCTCCTCGGCCCAGGGGTCGCCGCGCATGTGATAGCCCCGCAGTTCCCAGAAGCAGGCGCGGTCCTCCGGGACGAACTCGAGCCGCGTGAGCCACTTGGCGCTCTTCCAGAAATAGAGCTTGGGCAGCACCAGCCGCACCGGCCCGCCGTGCTCCTTGGTGAGCGGCTTGCCCTCCCAGGAATGTGCCAGCAGCACGTCCTCGCCCGCGAAGTCGGCGAGCGGCACGTTGGTGGCGTAGCCGTCGGCGCTGTGCTGGATGACGAAGCGCGCGTCGGGCAGCGGCTGCAGGATGTCGAGCAGGGCGCGCGTGGGCATCCCGGTCCAGCGGTTGTCGAATCGCGACCAGGCGGTGACGCAATGAATGTCGGAGGTCATCGCGGTGCGCGCGTGCGGCGCGAAATCCGCCCACGCCCACGAGATCGGGTTCGCGACCAGCCCGTCGACGTCGAGCCGCCAGGACTTGACCGGCACATGAGGCTGCACGCCGAGATCGAGCACCGGCCAGTTCTTCACTTCGCGTTGGCCGGGCGGCAGCCGCGTGCCCTCGTCGCGCGCTGCGCGCGACCGATCGGCCGGCGCGCCGGTCAGCAGCCGTCCCTCGCCCGCCCACCGCTGCTTGGTCGCAATCAGCTTCTGCTTCACGCGCCCCAGCAACCCTTCGTCGCTCATCGCCTCTCCTTGCGCCAGCGAGCCGCACTATAGCGGCGCACAGGGGGGGTGCTGGCAAAAGTTCTTCGATGGAGCGCACTCGCACCGCATTCGTAGGGGCGGGCCCTCCCCTGAGCGTTAGTCGAAGGGCCGCCCGGCCGGCCGTAGGCCGGCGATCGCGCCGCCGGCACGAACCCGCGGGCTACGCCCGCGCGGCCCTTCGGCGGGCTCAGGGGGCCGAGGGCCGTCCCCTACGATTGCGGCGCGAGCACGCTCAGGACTTCACCGCCAGCGCAGCAGCCAGCGCTCCAGCCGGCTCAGGATCGCGCCGATCGCGAGGCCGAGGACCGAGAGGCACACCACGCCGGCAAGCAGCCGGTCCGTCAGCATCAGGTTGCCGGCCTCGAGGATGAAGGCGCCGATGCCGTACTCGGCCCCGATCATCTCGGCCGAGACCAGCAGGATGAGCGCGATCGACGCGGTGATGCGGAAGCCGGCGAGGATGCCGGGCAGCGCTCCCGGCAGCACGATCTTCCGCAGGATCGCCGGCCACGGCAGGTTGAAGCTCTGCGCCATGCGGATGAGGTTGCGCGGCACGGCGTCGATCGCGGAATAGACCGCGATCGCCGTCGGGAAGGTCACGCCGAGCGCGATGGTCGCGATCTTCGACGGCTCGCCGATGCCGAGCCACAGGATCAAGAGCGGCAGCAGCGCGATCTTGGGGATCGGGAACAACGCCGACACGACCGGCAGCCCGACCGCGCGCGCCAGCGACCAGATGCCCATCGCGAAGCCGATCGCGAAGCCCGCCGCGGTGCCGACCAGCCAGCCGCCGGCGATGCGCGCCAGCGACACGCCGACATGGCGCCACAGCAGGCCGCTCGCGATCAGCTCGCGGAATGCTTCCACGATCGCCGAAGGCGCCGGCAGGAAGAGCGGCGTGATCCAGCGCCGGCGCACCGCGAGCTCCCACAGCACGATCAGCAGCACGAAGAAGAACAGCGCCACGCCGCGGCGCGGCGCGGCGACGAACCCGCCACCGCGGAACGGCAAGGCGCGCGCGCCGGGTCGGCCGTCGTGCTCAGCTTGCATCGCCACCGACGACCTCGCGCCGCCGGACACGGCTCCCGTCCGCCTCGGGCTCCAGGATCTCGCGCTCGGCCTGCTGCGCCTCGGCCTTGATCAGGCCCCACAGCCGCTCGTGGAGCACGGCGAGCTCGGCCTGCGCCGCGGCGCGGCCGCGCTCCGCCTGCGGCATGGCGACCGGCACGATGTCGCGCACCCGGCCGGGGCGGCGCGACAGGATCGCGACCCGGTCGGCAAGCCGCAGCGCCTCGGCGAGGTTGTGCGTGACATAGACCGCGGTGGTGCGCTCGCGCAGCCACAGCGCGAGGAAATCCTCCATCAGCAGGTCGCGAGTCTGGGCATCGAGCGCGGAGAGCGGCTCGTCCATCAGCAGGATCGCGGGCTTGACCGCGAGCGCGCGCGCGATGCCGACGCGCTGGCGCATGCCGCCCGAGAGCTGCCGCGGAAACGCGGCGCGGAACTCGCCCAGGCCGGTGCGCGCCAGCACCGCGGCCACCCGCTCCTCGCGCTCGGCGCGCGACAGCGGATGGTGCTCGAGCGCCAGCGCGACGTTGCCCGCGACGGTGCGCCACGGCAGCAGCGCGAAGTCCTGGAAGACATAGGTCAGCGGGTTGAGCGAGCCCGGCGGCGGCTCGCCCGCCAGCAGCACGCGCCCGACGCTGGGCGCGAGGATGCCGCCCATGATGCCGAGCAAGGTCGACTTGCCGCAGCCCGACGGCCCGATCAGCGCCAGGATCTCGCCTTCGCGCACGGTGAGATCGATCCCCTCGAGCGCCGCCAGCGCGCCGTAGCGATGCGACACGCCCTCGACGATCAGGTCCATCGCGGCGCCAGGACTGGCCGCGCAGGCCCGGCCCCTGCGAATGCTTCCCTGCCCGCTCTACCCCGGGCGTTCACCGCGGCACGTTGAAATGGCCGTCGACGAAGCTGAGATCGATGATCGCGCGCGCGTCGACGTCGCGGCTCGCCTGGCCGCTCGCCTGCCAGAAGGCGACCTGGTCGTAGATGTCCTGCACGTTGAGCCGGCCGCCGGCGTCGACGAAGGGGAGGCCGTCGGCCACCAGCTCCGGCGGCTGCTGCAGCACGCGCGCGAGGATGGCGAGCGTATCGGCGTAGCCCTCGCCCTGCACGGCCTGGCCGGCCGCATTCCGCTGGTTGAAGGCGCGGTTGTAGTCGGCGCAGCCGCGCAGATAGGCGCGCACGAAGCGCTGCACCACATCGCGGCGTTGCTCGATCATCCGCGGGCTGGTGAACAGCGCGCCGAGCTGCCAGGGCGTCTCGTCGCCGACCCAGCCGAGCACGCGGCCGGCGCGCTCCGCCTCGAGCTGGCGCGCGAGCGTGGCGGGGGCGAGGATCGCGTCGACCTGCCCGCCCTTGAACGCCGCCGCCATGTTGGGCAGCTGCTGCAGCGGCACCATGGTCACCCGCGCGAGGTCGAAACTGTATTTCCGCGCCAGCAGGCCGAGCGAATAGTGGAAGGTCGAACCGACGGTGGTGATGCCGATGCGCCGCCCGGCCAGGTCGCGCAGGCTGCGCAGGCCTCCCTCATAGGCCTGGTTGGTCGCCATGTAGGCGACGAGCGGGAAGCCCGGCTCCTCGCGGCTCTGCGAGGCGACGATGCGCAGCGCGCCGCGGCCGGCAAGGTTGAAGAAGCCTGCGGTCAGCCCGGTGACGCCGAACTCGGCGTCGCCGGAGGTGACCGCGACCGGCACCTGCTGCGCCGCGGTGAAGAACTTGAGCGCGACCTCGAGCCCCTGCTCGCGGAAATAGCCGCGCGCATCGGCGATGAAGATCGGCCCGGAGGACGACAGCCGCAGCACGCCGACCGAGACACGCGTGGGGGTGGGCGTGGGGGCGGCGGCCGGCGCCTGCGCGACCTGCAGCGACTGCGCGTCCGCGGCGGCGCACAGCGCGATCAAGGCCGCGAACGCGGCGCCCAGCATGCGAATCATGTTTCCTCCCGGGAGCGGATTGAACGGGCGGCCGGCATCGCCCGAACGAGCATCGCGCGACTATCGGCGGCGGGCCGAACCGCTGTCAATCGGCCGATTCGCCGGCTTCGGGCGCCCGATCGCGGACGAGGGGGCATGCTGTCGATCTGTGCCGGCCGCCGCGGTTCGATCGCGCTCGCGAAGCGGGGCCGAATCAGGCAAGCTCCCGCTGCCCCGGTGGGGGGCCGCTTGCTTGGGGGACAGCCTGGAACAAAGGCCTTTCTTCGGTCGGGTCGAATCGCTGCGCGGCATCGGCGCGATGATCGTCGCCGCCTATCATCTCGGCGGGATGGCGGTGCACGGCGTGGTGCTGTTCCCGCCGGTCGCGTGGGAGGGCGCCGGGCTGGTCCAGGACCTGCTGCGCCGGCTGGGCGTGCTGCTGATGCCGGGCCACGCCGCGCTGATGATCTTCTTCGTGATCAGCGGGATGGTGCTGCGGGTCTCGCTGCAATACGGGCCGCAGGACTGGGGCCACGCCGCGCTGCGCTTCTATATCGCGCGCGTGTTCCGCATCTACCCGATCGTGATCGTCGGCGCCATCGCGACGGTGCTGCTGCTGGGCTGGGAGGTGCCGGCCGGGCCGGGGCAGGAACGCGGCCCCTTGAGCGTCGGCACCTTCCTCGCCAACCTCGTGCTGCTCGACGTGTCGCTCAACACCACCTGGTGGGCGCTGCAGGTCGAGGTGCTGATGGCGCCGGTGATCGTCCTGCTCTACTTCGTGGAGCGGCGCTTCGGCGTGGGCGTGCTGGTGGCGCTCGCGCTGGTGACCGCAGCACTCTCGTTCAGCACGCAGTGGGCGGCGTGGCCGCCGCTCTCGCGCAACGTCTTCACCTTCGTGCTCGGCATGATCGTGCCGACGCTCGGACGCGATGCCGTGACGGCGCTCTCGCCCCGCGCGGCGCGGCTCTGGGCCGGCGTCGCCACGGCGATGCTGATCCTGCCGCATGCGCTGTTCGGGATGTTCTCGCAATGGAGTGCGGTGATCGAGGCCTTCGGCGCGCTCGTGCTGGTCAGCCTGGTCGCCTACCGCCTCGACCTCGGCGCCCTGCGCTTCCTCGACTGGCGCCCGGTGCGCATGGTCGGCACGGCCTCGGGCAGCTACTACGTGCTGCATTCGCTCGCGGCTCCCTTCGTCGTGACGCTCGCGACACTGGCGCTGCCCCCAGGATGGCTTGCCGAGGCTCCCGGACTGGTCGCGTGGCTGGTGATGGCGGCGTGGCTGATGGCGATGGCGCCGGTCGCCCTCCTGGGCTTCCATCTCGTCGAGGCGCCCGGCATTGCGCTCGGCCGCCGCGTCAACCGCGCCGTGGCCGCATGGCTAGGCCGCGGGTCCGGCGCCGTGACCGCGCAAGCGGCCACCAACCGCGCCCCGGTGTGACCCCGAACTTCGGCCTCGGGGTCCTGGCGGAGCGCGCGCGATGACCCGGGTCGTCTCCCTGATCGCCAGTGCGACCGAGATCGTCGCGGCGCTCGGCGCGTGCGACCTGCTGGTCGGCCGCAGCCACGAATGCGACTTCCCGCCGCAGGTCGCCGCCCTGCCGGCGCTCAGCCGGCCGCGCCTTGCCATCGAGCGTCCGAGCGGCGCGATCGACCGCGAGATCCGCGCGCTGCTCGAGGCGGCGCTGTCGATCTATCAGATCGATGCCGAAGCGCTGCGCGCGCTCGCCCCGGACGTCGTGATCACGCAGACCTTGTGCCGGGTCTGCGCGGTGTCGCTCGACGACGTCGCGGCCGCGCTCGCCGGATGGACCGGGGCGGCGCCGCGCCTCGTGGCGCTGGCGCCGCTGCGCCTCGCCGACGTGATGGCCGACTTCGCGCGCGTTGGCGCCGCGATCGGCCGCGCGGCGGCAGCGGCTTCGCTTGCCGCCGCCATGGCGGCGCGGCTCGCTGCGATCGCCAACGCATGCGCGGGCCTGCGCCGCCCTCGCGTCGCCGCGCTCGAGTGGATCGACCCGCTGATGGCCGGGGGCAACTGGATGCCCGAGCTGATCGCGGCGGCCGGCGGCATCGCGGTGTTCGGCGAGGCCGGCGCGCATTCGCCGCCGATCGACCTCGCGGCGCTGCGCGCGGCCGATCCCGACATCATCCTGGTGGTGCCGTGCGGCTTCGCCATCGCGCGCACGCGCCGCGAGCTGGCGGTGCTGGCGCATACGCCGGAATGGCGCGCGCTGCGCGCGGTGCGCGACGGCGCGGTCTGCATCCTCGACGGCAATGCGCTGTTCAACCGGCCGGGGCCGCGGCTTGCGGAATCGTGCGAGGTGCTGGCGGAGATTTTCCATCCCGAGCGGTTCCGCGGCCCGCCGTTCGGCTTTCATCACGCCGGGCGCTTCTGGCAAAAGGCTGACAGCGCCGTCGCGAGCGCCTAGAAGATTGCCGCCATGAAGATGATCTTCAGCTTGCTCGCCGCGCTGGCGCTCTGGGCGGCGTGCCCGGCCTGGGCCCAGTCGATCGAGCAGCCGACTCCGCCGCCCGTGATCGGGCGGCCGTTGCCATCGCAGGTGCTGACTGCCGAGCCGGCGGCTCCCCCCGCGCCGCCGGCGGCGGCGACCGGGACGCCCGCCGCGGCGCCCGGGTCGCCGGCCGCGCCCGAGCTCGAGCGGCTGCTGCAGACGCTCGAGAACGACGCCGAGCGCCAGCGCCTGGTCGACAGCCTGCGCAGCCTGCTCCAGGCGCAGCGGCAGGCGGGAGGGCAGGCGGGGGGGCCGGCACCGGCCCAACCCGCAGCACCGAACGCCGAGGTGCCCGACCGCGTCGCCGGCCGGATGGTCGAGGCGGTGGCGCAGGAGATCGGCGGCATCGGCGCCGCGATCCTGCGCGCCGCGAGCTTCATCGCCGACGCGCCAAAGCTGTGGCAGGGGGTCAACGCGATCCTCGCCAACCCGCTCGCCCGCCAGCGCATCGTCGAGACGACGACGACCCTTCTCGTCATCCTCGCGGCCGCGTGGGCGGCGGAGTGGCTGGCCCGCCTGGGGCTACGGCGCGCGCGCCGCCGCCACGAGCTCAGCGCGCGCAAGGGCGGCTGGCGGCGCTGGCGCGATTCGCTGCTGCACATGCTGCTCGCGATAATGCCGGTCGCGACCTTCGGCCTCGTCGCCTTCGCCGTGCTGGCCCTGCTCTCGCCGAGCTTCGTGGTGGCGCTGATCGCGGTCGCGATGATCAACGCCGGCCTGATCGCGCGCGCGATCGGCGTGGTGTCGTGGATGGTGCTCGCCCCGCGCGTGCCGCAGCTGCGCCTGCTGCCGGTCGGCGACGAGACCGCGGCCTATTTCCACGTCTGGGTCCGCCGCCTCGCGGCGACCGCGATCTACGGCCAGTTCCTCGCCGAGGCGGTGTACATCGTCGGCCTGCCCTATGCCGGCTACACGTTCCTGCTCAAGCTGCTCGGCGTCGTGGTGGCCCTGATGCTGGCGGTGCTGATCCTGCAGAACCGCGCCACCGTCAGCGCGATCATCGCCGGCCGCGTTGCGGCGCAGCCAAGCGAGGGGCCCGAGGAGGTCGATGGCGAGCCTCCGCCGCCGCCGCCGCCGCATCCCGCGCGGCGCTGGCTCGCCGACTACTGGCACGTGCCGACCCTCGCCTTCGTGGCCCTGGTGCTGGGGACCTGGCTGCTGCGCCAGGACGACTTCGCCCGGGTGATCTGGGCCGCGATCCTGACCGTGATCCTCGTCGGGCTCGCCTGGCTGCTGGCACGCCTGGCGCGGCGGCTGGTGCGGCGTGCCTTCACCATCGGCGACGACCTCAAGCAGCGCTTCCCGACGCTCGAGGCGCGCGCCAGCCGCTACTCCCAGATCTTCGACGTGACCGCGGTGGTGGCGATCTGGGCGTTCGCGGCGGCGGCGATCCTCGAGGCCTGGGGCCTGCGCTCGCTGCAGTGGCTGGGCAGCCAGACCGGAAGGCGCATCAGTTCCAGCGCGATCTCGATCGCGCTCACCGTCGTGGTCGCCTTCGCGATCTGGGAAGGCGTGCGCATGGCGCTCGACCGCTATGTCGGCCGCAGCCTCGGGGTCTCGCTCCAGGAGCAGCGCCGCGCCGCGCGCGTGCGCACCATGATCCCGCTGATCAACCGCGTGATGCTGATGGTGCTCGGCGCCTTCGTGGCGCTGGTGGTGCTGTCGGAGATCGGCATCAACATCGCGCCGCTGCTCGCCCTTTCGGGCGCGGTCGGCATCGCGGTGGGCCTCGGCGCGCAGCAGCTGATGAAGGACCTGATCGCCGGGGTGTCGATGGTGCTCGAGGACACGGTCGCGATCGGCGACGCGGTGACGATCGGCGACAAGTCGGGCGTGGTCGAGCAGATGTCGTTGCGCGCCCTCAAGCTGCGCGCGCTCGACGGCACCCTGCACACCATCCCGTTCGGCGAGTTCAAGGTCATCAGCAACATGTCGAAGGATTTCTCCTTCGCCGTGATCGAGGTCCAGGCGAGCTACAAGGACGACGTCGACAAGGTGGTCGCGGTCATCAAGGCGGTCGCCGCCGAGGTGCGCAAGGACCCCGATGTCGGCCCGGTGATCCGCGGCGACTTCGAGATGTTCGGCCCCGAGAAGCTCGGCGAGCAGGCGATCCTCTACCGCGGCCGCTTCAAGACCCTGCCCGGCCGCGGCGCGATCGTCATGCGCGCCTTCAACCGCCTGATCCGCCGCGCGATCGAGACCGAGGGCATCGAGATCCCGTCGCAGCGCGCGACCATGCTGGTCATGCAGAACGGCGAAAACCCGCCGCGCCCGCCGCGCGGCGCCACCGCGCAGGAAGCGGCGCAGGATTAGGACCGGCTCTCGCAGAGTGGCGATGCGGACGAGAGGGCCGGATCGCAAGCGATCCGCCCGTCCTGCTGCCCCGTATCCTTCGACACGCCCCGCGCAACGCGGGGCTACTCAGGATGAGGTGTACTTGGCATTCACAGCTGCACCGACAACCAGAACCCCTCACCCTGAGTAGCCCGCCCGCAAGGGCGGGCGTGTCGAAGGGTGGGCGGCACGCGCGACCCCGCGAAAGAATGCAGCGCGCCCCGCGGCTCAGGACGAGGGAGGCTTGGATGAAGTGCAACAGAACCCCTCATCCTGTGCCGCGTGGCACCCGAGCTTCCGAGCTCGGATGCCACGCGAGTCGAAGGATACGCAGCGAGGTGCTGCTCCAGCCGCGCCGTGCTTCTCTTTCTTCCCGCTCGCCCCTCTCCGCCCTTGACGGCGCGCTGCGGCGCCCGCAGCCTCGGCCAAAGGGGACAGTATGACCATCGATCTCGGCCTGCTCGGCGCGCGGCGCTTCCTGCCGCTTTTCCTCGCGCAGTTTCTCGGCGCCTTCAACGACAACCTGCTGAAGAGCGCCTTCGTGGTGCTGGTCGCCTTCGGCGCCGCGACCTCGGGCCCGGCGCGCGAGCTCGCCGGCCAGCTCGCGGGTGCTGCGCTGATCGTGCCGTTCCTCGTCCTCTCGGCGATCGCCGGGCAGATCTCCGACCGCTACGACCGCGCCCAGGTCGCGCGCATCGTCAAGGCCTGCGAGATCGCGCTGATGGCGATGGGCGGTGCCGCGATGCTGCTCGGCAACGGCTGGCTGGTGTTCGCCGTGCTGTGCCTGATCGGGGTGCAGACCACGTTCTTCGGGCCGGTGAAATACGCGCTGCTGCCGCAGCATCTGCGCGAGGAGGAGCTGGTCGCCGGCAACGGCCTGATCGAATCCTCGACCTTCCTCGCGGTGCTGCTCGGAACCATCGTCGGCGGGCTGACCGTGACCCTGCCCGGCGGCACCGCGATCGTCGGCGCCATCGTGCTGGCGGTGGCGGCCGGCGGCTTCGCGGCGAGCCTGTTCATCCCGCCGGCCCCGGCGCCGGCGCCGGACTTGCGCATCGATCCCAACATCCTGCGCAGCACCGTCGCCATCATCCAGGAGGCGCGCAAGGGCATCGGCGTCTTCCGCGCCATCATGGGCATCAGCTGGTTCTGGGCGCTCGGCGCGGTGCTGCTCGGCCAGCTGCAGGATTTCGTGCCCGCGGTGCTCGGCGCCGACGAGCACGTCTACACGCTGGTCCTGGCACTGTTCGCGATCGGCATCGGCGTCGGCTCCGTGGTCTGCGCGCGCCTGCTCAAGGGCGAGATCTCGGCACGCCACGTGCCGCTCGGCGCCTTCGGCATGTTCGTGTTCGGGGTCGACCTCTATTTCGCCTGCCGCGGCCGCGCGCCGGAGAGTGCGGCACTGATCGGCTTCGGCGCGTTCGTCGCGCAGCCCGCCAACTGGCGCGTCATGTTCGACCTCTTCATGATCGCGGCGTGCGGCGGCGTGTTCACCGTGCCGCTCTACGCCATCCTCCAGGCGTGGTCGGACCCCAGGCAGCGCGCGCGCACCATCGCCGCCAACAACGTGCTCAACGCGGTGGTGATCACCCTCGTGCAGCTCGGCGCGATCGCGCTGCTCAGCCTCGGCGTCTCCTCCGTCACCCTGTTCCTGCTGGTCTCGCTGCTCAATTTCGTCGCCGCGGTCTACGTGTGCGCGCTGCTGCCCGACGAGATCCTGAAGTCGATCTTCTCCGTGCTGTTCCGCCGCCTGTTCGGCGTCGAGCTGCGCGGCGAGGGCAACATGCCGGCACCGGGGTCGCGCGCGGTGATCGTGGTCAACCACGTGTCCCTGCTCGACGGGCTGCTGCTCGCGTGCTTCCTGCCCGAGAAGCCGACCTTCGCGGTCGACACCTTCATCGCGCGGCGCTGGTGGGCGAAGCCGTTCCTCGCGCTGGTCGACGTCTTCACCCTCGATCCGACCAACCCGATGTCGACCAAGGCGCTGATCAAGGTGGTGCGCGAGGGCCGGCCGCTGGTGATCTTCCCCGAGGGCCGCATCACCGTGACCGGCGCGCTGATGAAGGTCTACGAGGGCCCCGGCATGATCGCCGACAAGGCGGACGCGGTGATCGTGCCGGTGCGCCTCGACGGCGCGCAGTTCTCCAAGCTCTCCTACCTGCGCGGCAAGCTCCGCCTGCGCTGGTTCCCGCGCATCAGCATCACCATCCTGCCGCCGCGCCGCCTCGGCGTGCCCGAGACCGTGATGGGCCGCGAGCGCCGCCGCGCGATCGGCCGCAAGCTCTACGACGTCATGGCCGACATGATGTTCGTGACCTCGCACACGCGGCAGAATCTGTTCCAGGCGCTGCTCGAGGCGCGCAAGCTCTACGGCGGCAAGCGGATCGTGATCGAGGACTACGAGACCCGCCGCGTCACCTACGACCGCTGCGTGATGGGCGCGATGGTGCTCGGCCGGAGATTCGCCGCGGTCAGCGCGCCGGGCGAGACCGTGGCGCTGCTGCTGCCCAACGCCGCGGCGACGATGATCGCCTTCTTCGGCCTGCACGGCTTCGGCCGCGTCCCGGCGATGCTCAACTTCGCCGCCGGGGGCGAGGCGATGTCGCTCGCCTGCAAGGCGGCCGCGGTCAAGCTGGTCATCACCTCGCGGCGCTTCGTCGAGCGCGGCAAGCTCGGGCCCGTGATCGAGCGCCTCCAGCAGCAGGCGCGGATCCTCTATCTCGAGGACGTGCGCGGCCAGCTCGGGCTCGGCGACAAGCTCTACGGCCTGCTCGCCAAGCGAGCGGCCGGCATGCTCCACCGCCGCCACGCGCCCGCGCCCGACGACGCGGCGGTGGTGCTGTTCACCTCGGGCACCGAGGGCGCCCCCAAGGGCGTGGTGCTGTCGCACGCCAACGTCATGGCGAACCGGCTGCAGCTCGCGGCGCGCATCGACTTCAACCCGTCCGACACGGTGTTCAACGCGCTGCCGGTGTTCCATTCCTTCGGCCTCACCGCCGGCGCGCTGCTGCCGATGCTTTCGGGCATCAAGACGTTCTTCTATCCCTCGCCGCTGCACTACCGCATCGTGCCGGAGCTCGCCTACGGCGAGAACGCCACCATCCTGTTCGGCACCGACACCTTCCTCACCGGCTACGCGCGCCAGGCCAACCCCTACGACTTCTACAGCGTGCGCTACGTCTTCGCCGGCGCCGAGCGGGTGCGGCCCGAGACGCGGAAGACCTGGATGGAGAAGTTCGGCCTGCGCATCCTCGAGGGCTACGGCGCCACCGAGACCGCGCCGGTGATCGCGGTCAACACGCCGATGCACTACAAGGCCGGCACGGTCGGCCGGCTGCTGCCCAATATCGAGCACCGCCTGGAACCGATGCCCGGCATCGCCAAGGGCGGCAAGCTGGTGGTGCGCGGCCCCAACGTGATGCTCGGCTACCTGCGCGCCGAGCGCCCCGGCGTGCTCGAGCCGCCGGCCGACGGCTGGTACGACACCGGCGACATCGTCGAGATCGACGACGAGGGCTACGTCACCATCGCCGGCCGCGCCAAGCGCTTCGCCAAGATCGGCGGCGAGATGGTCAGCCTCGCCGCGGTGGAGGCGTGGGCGGGAGAGGTCTGGCCCGGCAGCAACCACGCCTGCGTGTCGCTGCCCGACCCGCGCAAGGGCGAGCAGCTGGTGCTGGTGACCGAGCGCGCCGACGCGTCGCGTGAGGCGCTCCTCGAGTTCGCCGGCACGCGCGGCATCCCCGAGCTGATGATCCCGCGCAGCTTCGTGCCGGTGGAGAAGCTGCCGCTGCTGGGCACGGGGAAGACGGACTTCCGTGCGGTCGGCGAACTTGCGCGCGCCGCGGTGGCGCCGCCGGCGGCCACGGCGGCGGCATCGTAGGGGGAACCGGCTTCAGGTGGCGCCACGCGGCTCCGCCGCATGAGACTAACGACGCGCCGAGCGAGCTGTGGCGCCGATGTCCAAGTTCAGTCTCATTCCTCGAATGGCGCCTGCGCCATGGCTTCTCGCTGACCAAGACCGCTGAGGCGCTCGGCGTATCGCGCCGCATGGTCACACTACCCGAATGGCAAGAAGCCGGTCCCGCGTGTGCGCGATCTTGCCGCACTTGTAGGGGCCGGCCCTCGGCCGGCCCGGCCCGCCGAAGGCGGGCGGTAGCGCCGCCGGCACACCCGCGGGCTTCGCCCGCGCGGGCGGGCCGAGGGCCCGCCCCTACGAATGCGACACGGACGGTGTGCAATTTTCGGCCATCGTGATGCGCGCGTTACACCGGGTGCAATTGAAGCTCCGGGACCGAGCATCACGCGAGCCGCAGCAACGAGACTCCTTGGCGCGGCAGCAGACAGGGCAGGCGCACGGCGCCGTCTTGCGCCGCCATTGCTTTCTCCGGCTCGAAGCTCTGCAACTGCCCCGCACGCTGCAGCCGCGCATAGGCCTCGCTGGAGATCGCCTGCGGCTGGCCCATCTCCTGCCATAGCCGATGCGCGTTGCTGTGGTGCTCGTCCATCCGGAAGTGCCGGACGCTGACGGGCTTCGCGCCGTGCGGCAGGCCGGAAACCTCGACGGCGATCGCGGCATCCGGACCGCGGGCATCGTCGTCGTGATAGTGCCAGAGCAGAATGCTCACGCCGGCCTCGTCGGCGGTTGCCAGCGCGCCGACGTCCGGCGCGCCGCGGACGCCTTCGCCCAATATCGCATCGAGGGAGAGGGCGTGGCTGGAGGCGACCTCGAGCCAATGGCCGCGGAGCTTGCCCAGCATGCGGAAGGCATTGAGGACCGCCTTGTCGATGCCGTTCGTCGCCAGATCGCGGAAGCCTGCGAAACTGGGCTGGCCCTCGAACAGAAAGGCCCAGGTGACGCACCCCTCGATGTCCACTCCGGCGCGCCGGGAAATCTCATAGGTGCGGGCGATCGCCTCCACCACATACGCGCCGTAGAGCGGCCCGTTGCGGTAGGCGTTTTCCGGATGGGTCCGCATCGAGCAGGCAGCACACCCCTCGGGATCGGACTCGCCGAGGATCACGGGACGGCCGGCGAGCTCGGGAAACTCCTTCACGATATCGAGGTTCGCGCGGATGTCGTTGAGGTGGCGCTGCAACCCCATCCGCACCACACCGGAACCGAGCGAGGGCCGCCCCTTGGCATGGCAGGCGATGAAATCGAGCTGGGTGCCGCGACGGCCGGTCGCCCAGTTGGTGCCGGTCAGGCAATGCGCGAGAAACCGTCGGAGAAACGGACCGGCGGCGGGACGGCCATGGGCGCCGCAGGTATGCGGCCCGCCGACACGCACGCCCGGCAGGGCGCCGACGAGGGCCGCGACCGTGACGTCGTAGAGCCGGCAGAACTCTTCGACCGAGCCGGTCCAATAGTTGCCGTCGGGCTCGTTCCACACTTCCCAGGGCCATGACGCGACCACCGTCCTGCCATAGCGGCCGCAGAGATGCTCGGCCCAGGCGGCGACCAGGTCGCGCCATTTTCCGTAGTCCTTGGGCGGCGTCGCCCAGCCGGTCTTGATGCCGCGCGGGCCCATGTCGGGAAAGCTGTGGCGATAGGGCACCGGCTCCAGCGACAGGGCCTCGGGCATGAAGCCGACCTGGACGAAGGGCGTCACGCCGGCATCACGATAGGCATCGAAGATGCGGTCGATGATCGTCCAATCGTAGACCGGCCTCCCGGCCGCATCCTCCGTGTAGGCGTTGGTCGAGCCCCATTTCAGCGCCGGGGTACCGTCGCCGCTGGTCAGGAGATTGTGGGTGCGGGCATGGACCGGGCCCGCGCTCAAGCGCGCCAGCTCTGCCAGGAGCTTCCGGCCGTTCTCGGTGTAGGTGTAGTTCGGCTCGTCATAGCCGAACCAGTTCCAGATCGGACGACAGGGCTCGCGCCTCCGGTCCGCCGCCACGGCGATGCGAACGTCGAAGGGCTCGGACATCACCGGGCCGCGGTGCCTAGTAGGCCAAGGCCCATCCGTCGCGGCGCGGGTCCGACCCGGCAGCGCGCACGCCGTTGTCGAGGATGCGGATCGCCTCGACGCTGCACGGTCCGTCGAGCGCGCCGACGCCGATCACGTTGTGGCCCTTGGCGCGCAGCGCATTCATGGTCTCGGTCGGAAAGCGGTCTTCGAGCGACACCGAATCTTCGCCGGTATGCGGATAGTTGGCGGCCTGGCCAGGCTGCATGCAGGTCCAGCGCGGCATCTCGACCGCCTGCTGCGGGTCGTAGCCGTGCTCGATCATCGCCACCAGGACCTGGAGGTTGACCTGCACCTGGTGATCGGCGCCGGGCGTGCCGAAGACGCACCACGGGCGGCCGTCCTTGAGGACCGCCGGCGCGTTCATCGTGTGGCGCACGCGCTTTCCCGGCTTCAGCTGGTTGGCGTGGCCGTCCTCGAGGTGCCAGTAGGCCATGCGGTTCTTTCCAGCACAGTGGGATCCGAAGCTTGGAATTCACGTGACTTGAAGTCGCGGC
>JADMIO011644067.1_pt1 | contig 56176 bp, 58 predicted proteins | sample 8958161 | NCBI WGS metagenome assembly JADMIO01 (sample SAMN16585339, study PRJNA669376) | soil metagenome | isolation source: Crop rotation soil | place: USA: Cullars Rotation, Alabama | collected 2011
TTTTCAGATATTGTGTGAAATGCAGAAACCAATCTCGATTTATTCTTCATATGCTTTTGAACCAATTCAAATGCTGATGGTTTCTTGTCCTTGAATGAAATAAATTCAAATCCAAGATCGGTCTTTGTCAAAGGAACTATTGGAGATATCACTGTACAATTATCTCTCACATGAGGTAATAGTTGGGAACAAATTGCATCTATGTTTTCATATGGAATTGACAAAACCAAAACATCACTTTCTTTTGCAACACTAGTGTTATCTTTTCCTGAAATCTTTCCTTTAAAGGAAACATATTCTTTCTGTGCCAGTTCTGAATATTCTCTAGCAGCTTCTTCTGCCTTGGGAGATTCTCTTGAGCCGATTATGATATCATGATTTTCACACCATCGCAAAGCAAACCCTTTGCCCATTCCACCAGTTCCACCAATTATTCCAATCTTCATGAAATCAAACACAAGCAATGTTATTATTATCTTTATTCAATAATTGTAATCGTTATTGCCACTAGTTCTTTTTCTACGACACGGCCAAGCCAAAAATAATGTTGAACGAATTTTAGCTGGGCGCACAAAAGGATTTCCTTTGACTGATCTAGGAATTCAACAGGCGCAGCAAATAGGGAACTTTCTCAAATCATTTAACATATCAAAGATATATTGTAGCCCAGTAGAGAGGGCAGAACATACAGCTAAAATAGTTGCCAACAGCGTAGGTCTGGGCTGTACTGTTGATGAAAGATTAACAGAAATTGACATGGGATCATTTTCTGGAATGCATTATGATGACATGTTCAAAAAACATGGAAATGTCTTCTTGAAATTCTATCAAGGTCACCCGATAGTTGAAACAAATGGGATTGAGACGTTTGCAAGTGTCAAAAAAAGAGTTCTGGACATGGTTTCGTATTGCCTGAAAAAACATAATGATGAAACAATTCTGCTTGTTACACACATGGATCCTATCAAATCAATGATATCTACAGTGCTTCAACCCAAGCCTGAATTGTTATATGAGATGATAATAAGAAACGCATCTCTTACTATACTAAAAAATGAGCAAGCAAATTTCTCAATGGTGGCAATAAACTCTATGAATCCTGAACGATACTCTAACGAGTAGAATTTTTGACAATGTTTACCATATCAATATAGCAGAACCAATATCTATGGGCTGGCAAAATCATATCTAGATTGAAGCTACTGATATTTGGATTGTTACTTCTTGTAGTTACAAGTAATTTCTTGACAGAGGCTTTTGCTTTGGAGTTGTCTACTGACCGAGATGTATATTCTAAGGGTCAACCTCTTCTTGTCTATGGTCAAGCTCTTCCCAATGAACCTCTAATAATTAGATTATTTGCACCAGATGGAACCATCGCTCAATTCAATCAAATAAATGCTGATGACACTGGTGCTTTTAGTCATATATTGATACGATGGCCTAATGCCACAACTAACTATTCGTACGGAACATATTCTGTAGAAGCAATTGCCACAAAAGAACAAGGAACATCAAAGACCATTGATGTAAAATTTCTGGCAAATTCATCATTGATTCAAGTGCCACAACAACCAATTGTTCAAGCATCGGTATTTGCTCCACAGAGCGCAGCTGTTAATCAAACATTTCGAGTCTTTATTCAGGTTACAAGTGATGGATTACTGGTTGCAGGAAACCCTTCTACAGTACTTGGCTCATCACATGTTCACATGCCCGATGGTAGTGTGGTCAATATTTCAGACTCGATAAAAGTTCTACACCAAGGATTATTTTATGTGGACTTTACACCCACCCAAGAAGGTACATACATCTTTCACATAACTGCAGTCAGTAAGGGTACTTCTGCTAATGGCTCGGTTGCTACTCTTGTACTCAAAGAAAACTTTGAGGGAGTTTCTAAACAAATACTGCAACTAAATACAGTTTTGGATTCTACCTCTAAGGAACTTGACAAATTAAAATCAGAAATCCAAGGATTTGGAACTGTACTAAATAGTAGCCAACAGTCCATTACTCAGGCAAACCAAAATTTGAACAAGAGTGTAACCAAAATGTCTGATTCAGTCACAAATATTGATCAAGCATCTACCCAGTTGAATTCATTATTTCTTCCTGTCGTGGCTCTCATAGCAATAATTATTGCACTACAGATAACAATTCTTGCTCGGCGACGATAAACTCCATGGTAAAAAAAAACTCCATCTCAAAGATAGGATTTTTTTTGATCATTGTCTTGTTACTTTCTATTTTTCCAAAAACAGCATTAGGATCATATGATGTAGATCTTCTACACAATAACATAAACATTAAAACAGATCAAGTGTCAGGTCTCATAAATTTCCAACCAACTTCATATCAAGATGTAATTAAAAGATATATTGTATTTGGTCCAAGATCTGTAGAAAACATAATCTCACAATCTGATGGAATTGTTTATGGAATGAATTCAAACCATGGTTCCCTTGCACTAGGTTTTTTCAATCAAGATGAAATCTCCAACTTGAAACTAAATGGATACGATGTGATGGAAGATCTACCATTAGAGTTTGACTCAGTTACACCTGATCCACCAACAACCGATGTATCAAGAATTGGTGATATCTTGGGCTCTGATCATGTTGTACATAATTATGGGTATACCGGAAACGGAATTAAGATAGGAATAGTAGATACTGGAACTGACTTTACAAACCCTGATGTGAGAGGCTCAATAGCCCGCGATAAAAATAATGCTCCAATAATGATTGATGCTGATGGACAAGGTATTGTACTAACTAACGCAACATTTGTAGCCAATATCAATAGTAAAGGTGTAATACAAAACTATACACATACCATACCAAAAAATGTCACATCTTTTGTATATGTGACTTCAAAGGGTGTGTTTCTTAATCTGCACAAAAATGGAAAGGGAACTTATGTTCAGGTCTATAACTCATTATATCCCAAAGGTGGAAATCCAGTTCTAAATGGAACTGTGCCAAGTGATTACAAAATAGGAAAAGACCCTAGACACTTTATCCTCTCAAAGAGTGGAGTGTATCACTTTGGTATGATATATGAAAACATCTCCCAAGGTCAATATTATAGACTACAACTGGTGCCGGTTCTTGTAGTTGATTCAAACATTCCTGGATTTTATGATACTATAATAGCAGACATGTCTGATTCTTGGAAAGATTATCAAAAGTTTGCTAGTTTTACCGCTCCAACATATGATTATGATTTTACTGATGAATCTACAATTACACTTGGAGGTGGTAACGAAAATCTTGTCTATGATTCAAATCATGACGGTAATCTTGACTATGGAGCAGGAACAGTAGGTGCACATGTTCTTGATGTATATGGTATAATTACAAAACCGTCTCTAGTTGACAAAAAGCTAGGAGCAATCAATGGTACACTTCTTCCCCCACTAGATCCTAATGGAAATTTCTTTGGAATAATGTATGATTTTGGAGGACATGGAACCGGTACTGCAGGTTCCATAACATCTAGTGGAAAACAAAGCTATGGCATCTACACAAATTCTACAAAATATCATATACTTGGAGTTGCTCCTGGAGCAAAAATAGTTCCTATCAAGGCGCTTTGGTTGGGTGATGCAATCTACGGGTGGCTCTGGGCTGCTGGATTTGACCAGGAAAAAAATCAATGGAAATATACTGGAAATACTAGAGTAGATATAATATCGAACAGCTGGGGAATATCGACTTTTCCTGCACTCCAATCAGTTCCAGGACTTGATGTGCAGTCCCTATTACTTGGTGCACTCTGTGTTCCACATTCTCTTGATGTGAATTATCCTGGAATCTTGATGGTCAGTAGTTCTGGTAATGCAGGACCTGGTTATGGTACCATGGGAACTCCTGATGCTGCACCGTTTGGAATTACAGTGGGAGCAGTAACTGATAATGTCTTTGTAGGTTATGGCTCATTTAAGAATCAACCACGATTTGGCAACAATACTTCTCACTTTGGTGAAGTGTCGGGGTTTTCTAGCAAAGGACCATCCCTTATTGGAGACCCCAAGCCAGATCTTATGGCAGTAGGTGAATACAGCTATGTTCCTACATCAATAACAAAAACAAGTAAAAATAATACAAATCAATATGGTTTATTTGGTGGAACCAGCTTGGCTGCACCTCTGGTTGCAGGCTCTGCGGCAATTCTAATGGAGAGTCTAAAAGACAAAAATATTCCATACAATCCATTTACAATAAAAAATATTTTAATGTCAACTGCAACTGATCTTGGAAACGATCCGTTCTCTCAAGGTTCTGGACTGATCAATGTAACAAATGCAATAAATTTTGTCTTAGGAAATGATGATGTATTTATAGTATACAATGATGCATCGTATGGTAATACAAAGAAGATTCTAGATTCTGCTTTGGATACAATGAATTCCTCATCAGTTGGTCTAACAAAAATAAATCTCACCAATTCTTCATTACCTGAAACATCTTGGTTTGGTGGTAGATTGTATCCTGGTGATAGAACATCTACTGCTTTTACAATAGCGAATCCCACTAATCATACATTGGAGATTAATGTTGAACCACAAAAACTTGGATTAATAAAATATGATGTGTACAATGGAACCACTCAAGTACGATTGCAAGATCCGTTGATAAACAAATCTGGAGTCTATAGACCTGATTATGTTCCATTGCAAGAAATAAAAAACTATACTGGATTGACATCGTTCTTTGAAAAGACAAAACCTGTTCCAGATGATGCGTCTCTACTAGTTCTCAATCTAGCATTTCCCTTTTCACAATTTATGAATTCATCTGCAAAAACATATGCTGATGACATGAAGATATCGTCCTTGTACCTGTACGACTGGGACAAGAAAAATAATGCATCTGTACCTGTCTCACAGGATTTATCTTTGATAAATAGAGGTGGTTCATGGGGAACAGTACAAGAACTCAGGGTTTCCGAGCCTGCTATGAAGATAAAACACATTCCTTTAGTCGGTGTTTATCCTGTGCCTACAAGATATTCATACTGGACAGGTGACACAAAGAAAAACTCTACATCATCTGACTATACGCTAACTGCAAGTTATTATAAAAAAATACAATGGGATCAAATCTGGGCGAATTCAAAAAATGTTTCAATCAAGCCACACAGTTCTGCAAAAATAATCGCCACTCTGATTGTTCCTTTGGACCAATCTCCTGGATTGTATCAAGCATTTGTCAAATTTGAAGGAAGAACACACGCTGTAAATGTTCCTGTTTCATATGCCGTAATGAAAAAACTTCAACCAAAAGATCTTCCCACTGTAATACAAGGACAACAAGGAAATACATTATATGGAAACGGGTACATTGGAGGAGGATTTGATATGTCAAACAGGTATAATGCAGGAGACTGGCGCCAATATTATTTTGATGTAACTGATAAAACAATCAATTCTATTTCAATGACTCTATCTTGGAAAGATCCTGACACAAACCTATCTGTCTTTGTAATAGATCCGCAGGGAAAAATTATTCAAACAAATAACCCTCCAGGTGTACTGGGACCGCTCCAGGGGTGGCCAACCAGTGACTGGCTTGGTCCAAGCACTTCATTTAGTGAAGGAGGTGGATTTTATCCGGTAAAGAACAAGGACACAACATCTACTGCGTTGTATGCATCTGTAAATCAGACTGGTGTTTATTCTGTACTTATACACGCTCCATTGTTTGGAGGACGATCAATCTCGGAACCCATTACAATTGCTACAAAATTTTCGACTCTATTACCAATAGAATCTCAACCTCAGTTGATTGTAGACATTCCGTTTTTTATCAATAGTAATTATACAATGAATCCAAAAATAATTGGACAAGGAATTGAGGATGCAAAATATTATCTTGATGGTACTGAACCAAAAACAATTAACCAAACTGGATTGATAAAAGACATGAAAAGTCTTTCTGAAGGGGAACATGATATCCAATTTACAATAACTGATACTGTTGGTCATGATGTTTCAAAAGAATTCAAGTTTGTTATAGATAATACTACGCCACAGATTATAGTAAAATCGCCAAAGAACAATTCTCAAGTTTCTGGGATGGTTGACATTGATTTAGATGTAAATGAACAAAATCCTGCACAAAAAGACTGGCTTACTGTGCAAACTCCAAAACAGATCTTCCATGATGTCAAAAATATTCAATTTGATACCACCTCTATCGCAAATGGGAACTATGCTATTCAGGTAACGGCAAAAGACAGGGCAGAAAATACTGGAATTGCAGACATTATGTTAAATGTAGACAACTCTCCAAATGTTGTATCTAACTCAACTGGAAGCGATCAGAATCCTATAATTTTTGAGATCCTAATTGGGATTGGAATTGTATCTACCATAACCATTTTCACTTTGAAAAGATTGAAAATTTCAAAAAGAGACTAGACAAGGTTTATATGCAATTTTTCAAGAACGGAGCTTTGGATGTCTGAGCAAGATTCTGCCAAAGATGCCCTATCTCGACGTGATTTTCTTAAATTACTTGGAGCTGCCGGAGTTGCTTTAACATTTACGCCGTTTGTGCCATGGGGTAAATTCATGCCAAATCCATCTAATGCTTCCCTTGAGAGAGCCCAAGTTCTCTTACCTGATGGAACACAGGCAAACGTCAAGACTTTCCCAAAGAATCATTCTGAGGTTATCACCTATCCAAAAACAGGAGACTCTGTACTTGATCAAGAGGCATTCAAAAAATGGCAGTTTATACGATTACCAGAAGAACTTGGTGGTGACAAGGATGATGTTAGCGCTTTTAGAGCCTATAGTATGGTTTGTTTGCATTTGTGGTGTTTGTGGAAATACTGGCCACAAGAAGGTAGAAAAAGAGGTGAATGTCCATGTCATGGAAGTATGTATAATCCATTGAATGGAAAAGCATTTGCAGGACCTGCCTCACTTCAGGCATCACCGTCAAATGTATTGGCAACTCTTTATTTTGAAGCAGATAATGATGGAAATTTGTGGATTAAACCAGCTGTATGGTCTGTAAACGAAAATGGAGTAGTAGGGTATGGTCGTTTCCTTAAAACGTAGAAACGGTCTAGTAGATTTCTTCTACTGGATTTGGGATGGGCTGGAACGAACTGTATTCATTGGTACCAAGTTTTCATTTCCTGCAAGATTTGTAAGTCCTTTCGGCTTCTTGGGAATGCTCACATTTGTAATATTTGTAATTCTTGGAATCACTGGTGCGTTATTGATGTTCTATTATCAACCAATATTGGATAGAGCTTGGGACAGTGTTGCCAAAATCAATGATACTGTTCCATATGGATTTATGATACGAAATATTCACTACCACGCATCAAATGCAATGGTTCTGCTTGCAGTACTTCACATGTATTATCAATACTTTAGCGGTAGATACAAGATACGAAATGAAATCATTTGGGTTACTGGTGTAGTACTTGGTACTGTAACTATCTTGGAAGCATTTACTGGTTATGATATTATATTTAGTGAACGTGCAGAACTTGCAATCAGTATAGCAGCATCGCTTACAAATTCTATGCCGGTGGTAGGACCTACAATTCGTGATGCCATGTTTGGATCTGGATTTGCCGACTTTATTCTCAGGTTCTATACGATGCACGTATTTCTCTTACCGATAGTAATGTTGGGACTTATGGCAGTTCACATGCCACGATTCTTGGTCTTTGATGTACCAATGGTGATGGCAATCTCAGGTGCAATATTTCTTACTGGTGGAGTCTTCCCAGTGGATCTTGGTTCCAAATTTGAACCCACGGTACCGCCAGGGATCACTGTGCCCGAATGGTATCTTACTGGAATCTATGCATTCTTGAGAACACAATATGACAAATTTGTAACAGGAGTACTGTGGCCAGGTATATTCATTGTGGCAATTGCAATGACTCCATTTATAGACCGATACAAGAAATTCTCATGGAAAGATAGACCAATAGTAACCGCATTTGGAATTACTGGAATAACGCAAGTTATGGTGACAACATATTGGGGCTTTTACATTACGCCTGATGTAACAAAACCTCTAGTTGCTCGACTTGTGATTGATCCGATATTTTTCTACCTGATAATGCTATTGCTTGTTCCAATAGGATTTGGATTCTCATATATGATGATATTGCTTGCAAAAGAATCAGAAAGAAAGGCAAAATTGGCAGCTTCAAAAGGTCCACATAAAGCATCACCTATCAATCTCTCTGGCAAATGGATAAACTGGTTAATTGTAGGACTATTGGCATTCCAAGTGTATCTTAACATTGCCGCATACAATGCTGCTCTGAGTGGAATGAAGAACTTTGCACTATTCCTAACTGGACTGATTCTTATGGTATTTGCTGGACTATTCCATTTGTACAGACATGGACTAAACGAAGCAAAGAAGATCCCTACTCCACCACCTGCCGAATCTGAATCTCCAAAACCACTTGATGGTAAGGAATCAGCTGCAACTCTTCCTTCGTAGATCTATCTAGAGATCAATTCATAATACGTTTTAATTATTTTTTGTATAGCTTTATAAGACTAAAAACAAGATTGGCAAATAGTTTGAGTCTTCCATCCTCCAGTCATGCGTATGGAATAGGATTAATTGCAGTTATTGTAGGTGCCGCCATTGGTGTTTCATATTACCAGCTTTATTTTATACCTGAACTTAATGCCAAGCCAATAATTCCGGAAAAAATTCTCAAACCAGGTGATACTACAACAATAATTATTGTTCCTGGTGCAGAAAACCAAGCACAAGAGCAAAACTTTACGCCAAAAACCACCAAGGCTCAACTTGGAGTGAATAATCTAGTTGTTTGGAAGAATACTGGTGAAACTGCTCATACAGTAACACCGGACAAGCCGTTCAAGGACCAATTTAGTGGGGACTTTGGCTCTCCTGGAGTTATCAAACCAGGGGCAAGCTATCAATTTGTCTTTACACAAGAAGCAGTTATACCATATCACTGTGAACCTCATCCCTGGATGAAGGGACAGATAACCATAGAACACGGCGCTTTAACATCATAAAAATTACAAAATCTAGGGCATTAACTTCCCAAAAACAACATCGCTTTCAATCTCTTTATGCTCCTGTATTATCGATGCTCTAAATTTTATCTCATGAATCTCTTTTGGCTCAAATTCTATGGAAGCTGTAAAATCTACTGAATTTTGCTGCATGTCATTTTTGTTGATAAACAATCTTGAGAGATTCTGTGATATGGATTTGTTATTGTATGATTTATACACTATCAGTTGATTAGAGCCCAGAATTTGGGCATTTACTACCACACCATCATATCTTCCTGAATAATTTACTTGGATCTTTCCTTTTATTATCTCACTACGCTTGAAAGTTGTGTTTTCTAATTTCAACTCAATGTCTTTCATATTCTATCTTGATCTTTAGGTGAAGATAATTAAATTATTGGAACCTGTGTAATATTTTTTCTTTGTATTATCTAGAAAGCGGGCCCGAAGGGCTTCGATCCCTTGACCACTGGATTAGAAGTCCAGCACTCTATCCAAGCTGAGCTACAGGCCCAAATACCGGGCAATTAGTAGCCATATTAAGGGTTTTTACAACCAATTTTTTTTGTTAAGATCCCTTTCCATCTTGAAGAGAAATTGTTGTGAATAACCTGCATATGGACCAAAATATTCTAAAATTTCACCATGAAGTTTTTCATATTTTTTTTCTGTCACAGGTTTTTCTGTAACATTATCAAAAAACTTTTTGTAATATTTCAACAGAATTCTTTGTGTCCACCTATCAATTGGAAATGCTTCCATTTTATCAAGAGAAAACAATGCAATACAATCTGCTACCTTGTTACCTATTCCACGAATTTTTTTCAGAGATTCTAAAGTAGTATGATAATCTGCTTTCTTTAATAATGCAAAATCAATCTTTCCTGATTCCACTGCTTGGGCTGCCTCTTTGACATATTTTGCTCTAAATCCAAGTTTGCACTCGATCAGATCTCCCATTGATGCATTTGCAAGCGTCTCAGCTTTTGGAAATGTAGCCAATTCATATCCGTCGAATCTCTTCCTGGCGCCAAACTTTTTGCACAAATTTTCTAACATTGACTTGATATTTTGTATGGATGAATTTGAAGAGCAGATAAAAGATATGTAGCATTGAAACGGATCTTGTCTTATCAATCTCAACCCTGGAGACTGTTTTACTGCACCTGCTACTATCTTGTCTCTACTAATGTCTAATAATATTTTTTTTAGGTTATCATCTGATCTAAAAAAATTATCTAAGTTACCGGATGATGATTTAACACTAAACGGTGATTGATTCAAAACGAGAAGATCTTGACCATCTATTCCAATCCATTGATCTTTAATTTTATTCCAGAGGAAAACCTGTCCGCTGTTAATTGTAGTTTCTATGTTTATTGCGGTAAATGTCTTCTGCATGTTATACGTTTATTGTTTCACCAGCTTCTGGTGCATGAGCGTCAAACCCAAACTTTTCATGTATCTCGCCTGCAAACTTTGTACAAGAGTCGCTGTCTCCATGAACAGTGAGAACCTTAGGATTGCCCTTGATTTTTTTCATCATCTCAAAAAGAGAATTTCTATCAGCATGTCCTGAAAATTCAAACTGTCTTACTTCTGCTTCACACTTGAACTCTTTTCCTCTCATGCCGACTCTACCTGTGTCCAAAAGTTTTCTTCCCGGTGTTCCCTCTCCTTGATATGATACCAATGCAATACCATTTTTCTTGTCTGCTGCCAAGTGTTGTAAATAAAATACTGCAGAACCACCTACTAGCATACCTGCAGGTGAAATTATGACAGATGGTTCATCTAATGCCCTCTTTCGTTCTTTTTCTCCCTTTATCCATATTGCTTGATGAACAGCATCGGAAAAGATTTTTGGATCACGTAGATATTCTGGATAGTTCAACATTATCTCATTTACCTTAACAGCCATACCATCCATTACAATTCTATGTTTGAATCCTGCATTCTTTAGGACACATGCAATCTCCTGTGATCTTTCTACTGAAAAAGCAGGCACAAATAACGAGCCTTTTCTATCTAGTACTTCATATGCAAATTCCATGAATTTTTCTTCTGATTCATTTCGGGGCATCTGGTTTGTTTGGGAATAAGTACTCTCTGTAATGATCAAATCAATCTCTCCAAAATCAAGATCAGCATCTCTCAGCATTCTCGATCCTCTTGGATTGATATCTGCAGTGTAAAACAACCTCTTATTTTCAGATTCTACTAGAACTGATGCACCGCCTAAAACATGGCCTGATTCAAGTAGTTGAAAAGATGCATTTCCTCGTTCCACCTTTTCTTTATATTTTATCTCTCTTGAATGCATCATCATCTTTGAAACACTGGCAAAATCGTATGGTAGCTGACTTTTCTGAATTCTGAGCATATCTTCAATTAATAATCTTGAAAGGTCAAATGTTGGGGGGGTGGCATATACATCAGTACTGCCATTTACAAAGAGTGATGGCATGTTCCCTGAGTGATCCAAGTGAGCATGAGTTATGATGGCAGCATTAATTTCGTGTGGGTTGACCGAAATTGGATATAATGACTCCTTTTTTAGCTCTACCCCGTAGTCTAATAGAAAACTAGCCCCATCACAATTAACTTGGAAAGCTGATCTACCCACTTCCCTGGCTGCCCCCAATACTCTTACTTGCAAGAATTCAAAACTTTGCCAAAGGACTTTTAAATCTTTAGCACTTGATCTTGGTCTGATCTGTTATGTATCTTGCATAATTTACAAAAGACTTAATTAGATCAAAAAAAAATGATCCGAGTATGGGTAGAACTTTTGAACAATGGTGGAGTACAATCCCAAAAGACCTCAGAGACAAAGTTCGAAGAGGCGATGAAGGAAACAAACCATTATTGAATCAAATAAACTGGATTTGGGTTCACAATATGATGAATCAGAAAGGAGATCTAAATCCTACATCTGCGGAATTGCTTGACTGGGTAACATCAGGCCAGATTGAAGCAATGCGCCAAATAAAGAAGTAAAAATATCATTTATACTTTCTTTTTGTTTTTCTTTTCTTTTTGAAATTGAAATAATTCTATAACTCCGTTATAGATTTTGCAGATCATTTAAATAGCAAACGATGAAAGATCAAAAACAGAATGCCAATCGCAATTCTTCCAGACGTTGATGAACAGAGATGTATAGGTTGTGCACTATGTGTAGAAATCTGTACTTCTCTTGGCCCAGACGTTCTTCGTGTAAAACCAGTAGATGGTTGGAAGAGAGGTAAAGCATTTGTATTTTATCCAGAAAGATGCATCTCAGACGGAGCATGCATTGGAGTTTGCCCAACAAAAGCAATCTTCTGGATGAGACCAATGACTTACACTCCAGGTCAACCAGTACCTCTACACAAGAACGGTATATTCGTAAAAGGCTGGGCAGAAGACGCCGCACTATAAAAGCGGAATCTATCTTCTTTTTTATTATTTTTTAGTATTGAAAAATCTTAATTTTATTTTCATTCCCTTGGAATGAAACTTTAAAAATTCGTCCTTCATTGCATAGATGTTTTTGAATTTATTGTGTTTGAGAAACATGTTCCAAGTCTTGGCAAATTCTGGAAACTCGTCATGATCATAATCTGTGTCAGATATTACATAGTGAGCAGCAGGATAAACATCTGATAATTCTACTGGTATTATTCCAAGATATGGGTTGTATTGGCAAAACTGTACATCATCAAGTTTGGTAGCGAATTTCTTTTTCAGGTTGTTATATTCTGATGACGCGTAAAATGGTCTTACTCCACCATCTGGGACGATTACTAGGGTCTTCTTTTTTGTCCTAAATTTACGTACAAGCAAATGAAATCTCAAAACTTCAGGTCTGAATTGATCCTCTTTTGAGAATAGAAACACTGCATTATCCTTGTATCTAGGAGTAGTTTCTGTGAAAAATGATGTATTCTTGGTAAAAACTGGTATGCTCTCAAATAACTTGGGATGTGCACGTGCCTTTCTTATGGTATATTCCCATAGTCGTCCCTCATGAATGGCCTCCTTTACCCTGTCCACTTCGGCCTTTATGGCATACAGGTTATGAAGTGCAATTTTGTTAGTTCTTTCCTCTTTGTCTAGAGATGACATCTCTTTTGGTTTTATTCTGGTACATATTTCGCAGTTGCAGGAAAAATATGCAACTTCTGAAATATGTGCAGTGCCATCCTCCATGATATACCTATCATGTTTTGCATACAGCATGTATGATGCAGAATCAAAGGTATCACAACCAAGGGATACTGCAAGTGGTATTGTAAGTGGATGTCCTGCTCCAAACAAATGAAGCGGAATGGAATCTGGAATGTTTTTCTTTGCAGTCATTATCATTTTGGCAAGCAGTTTGTATTCATATGATTCCATAAACTCCACTGGACTACCTAATGCTAACATCTGAAAACCTGAATCAATGAGTGCCTTTGTTGATTTTTTGACTAGATCAGAATGTTCGCTACCCTGAATTGGCCCGACCCAAATCTGTCCATTGTCATCTCTTGTGTCCAATGTCTCTTTTGAGACTCGCAGTGTATGCTGTACATACTCTATTGCTTTCTTTTTTGACAGTCCAAGTCCTGTTGGACGATCAAGAGGAATTGCAATATCTGTCTTTATTCCTTTTTCAAAGTCTGCAATTTTTTTATAATCAACATCAATATCGCCATATTCTAGTACTTGGTATCCTCCAGAGTCTGTCATTATTGCACCGTCATAATCAATTATCTTGTGAATGCCTTGTCTTATTGCCTCATCTCCATATCTCTTCAATGTTATGTATGCATTTGTTATGACTAGATCAAATCCCATCTCTCTTAATTTTTTGGCAGGAATTTTTTGCTTGACAGGATGAATTACTGGAACAAATGCAGGAGTCTCGATTTTACCATGGTTTGTATGAAGTATTCCTATCCTACCTGCCATATCTGATTTTTTTATCTCAAACATTTTACATTATAACCAAATATGACGTAATTTGAATCTAGTATGGAAAGAATTTTTGCATGTCTCCTTTTTTGAGAACCATGTGCAGCCAATCTATTTTGTCTTCTTTTGTGCTTTTTCGCTTGAAAATTAATTCCACCTTCTTTGCAGTGGTAGAAATTGATATGTTGCTTGTATCAATTTGAAATGTCTTTTTCTTACCAAACTCCCGTACTGTATCGTAATATGTTATGCCTAATATTTCACTGCCAAGATTTTCAAGTGATTTTTTACTTGAGTATTTTCTTTTCTTGTATATTGATTGAAGTTTGTACGGACTCTTTCTTAATACAACTGATATTTTGACATTCTTTGAATCTATTACGTATGGTACAAGGTGCCCTACTAGTATTGAATTTTCTGATGCCTCTTTATTTATTATTTTTTTTAACTTGTTTACATCTACGTCAAGGGAATGGTTATTCTTTTTAGCTAATCCTTGTTCTATCGCAATCTTGTTGATATCAATAATCTCAAGGTTTAGCTTCTTTGAAACCAATTTTGCTATGGTATGCTTGCCCGTTCCAGGATTCCCAGTTATTATATTCAATAACTGTCATCAAATAGATTGAAATTAAACGCTTTTGGAATACTAATAAGAGCTTATCTCAGACTCTTTTGCATGCAAATTGGTCTACTAGGGAAAACTAATGTTGGCAAATCGACATTTTTTTCCGCTGCAACGCAGACAACTGCCCAGATTGGAAATTATCCATTTACAACCATTGAACCAAATGTAGGAATTGCTTATGTTAAGACTGATTGTGCATGCAAACATTTTGTTATACCGCACAATCATCCATTGTGCATTAATGGAACTAGGTATATTGCAGTCAAGCTGATTGATGTTGCAGGCCTTGTACCTGGGGCTCATGAGGGTAAGGGTCTTGGTAACAAATTTCTAGATGATGCAAGGACATCTGAAGTTTTAATTCATGTAGTGGATGCTTCTGGCTCTACTGATATACAGGGTCAGTCTGTTCCTGTTGGAACTCATGATCCAATGGAAGATGTCAAATTTGTTGAGGAGGAGTTTGATCAATGGATGAAACAAATACTACAACGAGAATGGCAAAAACTTGCTAGAGAATTAGAGAGTAAAAGCGGTAAGGTGATTCAAGCAATTGCACAGAGATTTAGTGGACTTGGAATAGATGAGTATGATGTAGAATCTGTTGTGCATACCTTGAATTTGCAATCAAAGAAACCTCATGACTGGAATGAAGATGATCTCTCCACATTTGTTAAGACACTCAGAAAACGAACAAAGCCCATCATTATCGCTGCAAATAAATCTGATTTATGCCATGATCTAGGTATCTTGGATGAGTTTAAAAAAATACATCCAACTGTTGCATGTAGTGCGGAAACTGAACTCCTTCTAAGAAAAGCTGCAAAAAATGGTATTATAGATTATCTGCCTGGTTCAAAATCATTTAAGGTAAAAGCTGGGCTTGATCTGAATCCGCCGCAACAAAAGGCTCTTGAGCTTGCAGAAAAAGTTGTTTCAAAATTGGATGGAACTGGAGTCCAACAGGTTCTTGACTATGCATGTTTTGATCTTTTAAAAATGATTACTGTATTTCCTGTAGAAGACGAAACAAAACTATGTAACAAAAATGGAGAAGTATTACCTGATGCAAAGCTCTTACGCTTGGGTGCAACTGCAAGGGATCTGGCAAAGTCCATACATCAAGATCTTGCAAAGGGATTTCTTTTTGCTATAGATGCAAAGACAAAACAAAGAGTGGGTGCCGAACACCAACTCAAGAATGGCGATGTCTTGAAAATCGTATCAACCCTGAGTAGAGGATAAGATGTTAAGCCTAGGGATAGAAAGTACTGCTCATACGTTTTCTTGTGCGATAGTGGAAAAAAAAGGACGACAAGGAAAAATTCTTTCTGATGTAAGAAAGATCTACAGACCTCCTGAAGGAGAAGGAATACATCCAAGAGAGGCATCACGCCATCACGCTGAAAACTCACCACAAGTCCTTTCAGAATGTCTCAAAGAAGCTAATGTAGCAATAAGTGATCTAGACATGATATCATATGCAGCAGGTCCAGGTCTTGGACCATGTTTGAGGATTGGCGCAGTTGTGGCAAGATCTCTTGCTTCTTATTATAATATTCCAATATATCCTGTAAATCATGCATTAGGCCACATCGAACTTGGAAAAATGTTGACTGGAGCAAAAGATCCTTTGGTATTGCTTGTCTCAGGAGGCCATACTATGATTTTGGCATTTCTTTCAAAGAAATGGAGAGTTTTTGGTGAAACGCTGGATATTACTCTGGGACAATTACTTGATCAAATTGGAAGATATTCTGGGTTTGCATCACCATGTGGCCCAAGAATTGAAGAACTTGCATTAAAATCAACCGAGTATGTCCCATTGCCTTATGTTGTAAAGGGGAATGATGTATCATTTTCAGGTCTATTGTCTGCAACAAAACGAGTAATTTCAAAAGGAATGGAATCAGCATGCTTCTCGTTGCAAGAAACTGCATTCTCTATGATAGGTGAGGCTACGGAAAGAGCACTCTCATTTACAGGAAAAAAAGAACTCTTGGTTGTTGGCGGGGTTGCAGCAAACAAGAGGTTGTCTAACATACTTTCAAGCATATGTAAAAGACACAACTGCAAGTTTTTTGTAGCTCCAAAAGAATATGCTGGAGACTGTGGTTCTCAAATCTCATGGATCGGGTTATTGGAATCATCAAAAAAACCTGGACTAGATCTGAAAGATACTTTTGTAAAACAATCTTGGAGGCTAGATACTGTTGAAGTTCTCTATTAGGCAGAATACTTAGAAATAGCCTCTTTCACATCTTTTTCCCATTTACCTGTGTTGTATACTCCAAACTTGTAGATTTTCTCACTCTCGTTTGTTTTTATCTTTATTCGCACTTTTTTTATCAGTCTGCCTTCTTTTGCTACCTCTGTTATTTGATTGAGGTTTGCTTCTAAAACCGTTTTTCCAAATTTCTTTGAAAAATCAATTATTCTACCTTCTGTCTTGTCAAAGGCAATTCTCTTATTTGTTAATGTAAGAATTCCAGGACCTAACGAGTCTTCGGAACAATCTTCTTGTGTTATCCTCTTCTCATCTGGTTCCATATTCACACGTTTTGCATCCTGTGTTATAATTGTATTTTTACAAAATTATTGTTCTAAAAACTAGTTTGATGAAATGGTATGATTGTAACTTAAATTATGTTTGACGGACTGGTCTTTCATTGAAGCTTGTAAAAAAAGGTGCAGAAGCAGATATCTATGTTACAATTTGGAATGGACTAGATTCTATTTTAAAAATAAGGAAAAAGAAAGATTATCGGGTTCATTCGCTTGATATGCGTATACGAACCCTAAGAACAATAAGGGAAGCAAAAATGATCTCAGAGGCTAAATCTTTCGGAATAACTACACCGCTTGTTTATTTTGTAGATGAGAAAAAATGTGAAATATATCTCCAACTCATAAAAGGAAAACTCGTTCGAGATCTTTCCTTGAATAAAATCATAAAGATATGTACAGAAATAGGCAAAATGGTTGGAACTCTTCACAAAAATGGTGTAATGCACGGAGATTTGACTACATCCAACTTCATTCTCTCAAATCAAGGGTTGGTTATACTTGATTTTGGACTTTCACAAAAAACCGACAAGGTAGATGATTATGCAATTGATCTTCGTTTATTCAAGGAAGTTCTAAACAGTGCACATGCTCAAATTGTAGAAGACGCTTGGCTCTCTTTTGTACTGGGGTACAGAAAAATATTGGGAAACATGTTGACAGAAAAAGTCCTAAGTCATGTTTCAGTAATAGAAAAAAGAGGTAGATATGCAAATGTTATCTGACGTATCTTTTGTAAGTTCAAACAAAAACAAGTTTGAAGAGGCAAAAAATATTGCCTCAAAGTTTGGTCTAAAACTAGAATTTCTAAAATCTCACTTGCAAGAAATTCAGGCAGATACCTTGGAAGAAATTGCTACGCATAAAGCCATGAATGCATTTTCTATTTATTCAAAGCCCGTAATCGTAGAAGATGCTGGTCTTTTCATTAAATCGTTAGGTGGATTTCCAGGACCGTATTCCTCATTTGTATTTGATACCATAGGGAACAAAGGAATTTTGCGTCTTGTGTCTGTGAAACGAGATGCAGTATTTAGATCAATTATTGCATATTGTGAAAGAGACGGAGATGTACACTTGTTTAGCGCAGATGTGTCTGGTTCAATATCAAAAAAAGAACATGGTAAACGATGGGGTTTTGATCCAATCTTTATTCCGTCAGGAAAAAACAAAACATATTCCCAACTTAAAGAAAAAAATCAAATATCACACAGATATATGGCATTGAAAAATTTCGCTAATTGGTATCTAAATAAGAAGAAATCCAGCGGTCAGTAAATCGGTCTTGATTTTGAAGAACAACAATCCTGGACATATCACTTTCATCCATGACTGAATAGATCCCACTCTGTTTTGCTAGTTCATTTGCAAAATGTCTTATCTCTGACATGTCTGGAGAATTTGAATACTGCAATCTGTTAGTTGATCTACCTACATGCATGTATGATTTTATTTCTATAAAATGTGCATCAGAACGCTTTATCATTTCTGCATATTCAGGAATTAATTTTTCATCTGCATTATAATCCTTGATCAAAGTGAATCGTAGTACCGTTCTTGTATCAAGTTCCGCAAGCATTTCCAAGCTTGTATTCCATCTCTCCCAAGCGTCTTTGTATTTTGGTTTGTTGACTAGTGTAAAAGTTTCATAGTTTGGGGCATTTGTTGATAGATACAACTGTGTTGGTAAAGCAGCTTCATCTCTTAATCTCTGTAGCATTTCAGGCTCTTGGCCATTAGTTACAAGGAAAATTGATTTCGTATTTTGTAGGCTCTTTAGATATTTTATGAGATCTGGTAGCTGTGGATACATAGTAGGCTCGCCTGATAATGAAATTGCGTAATGGCTTGGAAGCAATGACTCATCAAGCTTCTCTTTGTTGCTTTTTGGATCTCCGTAATGACCCATGATTAATTTTCTTCTCTCTTCCATCAAGTTAGTCATGATAACTTCTGGAGGTGCAACCTTATCTTCTGGCATTTTAAGAGCACTGTAAAATTCCATTGGTCTCCAACAGTATACACATCTATTTTCACAAAACATTCCAGCTGGTGAGAACTCCATGCACCTGTGGGTTGAAATGCCATAAAACTTGTGTTTGTAACATTGACCGCCGTCCTTGAACGACTTTTTTGTCCAATGACATAATTCTACAGTTGCGTGATCTGAAATTCCATATTTTGCCTTTTTTAATTGATCGAAAATCATGGGTTTAATCTGGATGAATTCATTCTCCGGTTCAATAGTCTCTCCAGAACAACTCATGACAAGATTTCTGTGCTGGTTTTAAATAAATCTAGGGTGTGATTTTATTTCAAAAATGACACACAAGGAGCATTTTCCATTGGAACGCAAAGAACTGTGCCTAGATATAGCATTGCATAAAAGACTACTCCCGCAGCGATTCCCATGGAAATCCACCACATTCTCAGTTTCATATTTGCGATTAGTTTTTTTGTTGCTAATAAACCTAACCTTGATTTTCAGAAAATATCTGATGGTATGATCTGATCTAAAATTTAATTCTCGATCATATTTGCCGGTATTATTTTATCCACAAAACTATCTTATATGACATATTGGTACATCTGAACATGAATGCTGCAAGAATAATCAAAGTAAAAGAACCTCTGGAAGTTCAATCTCTTGAAACTCCAAAACCTAGAGGTTCTCAAGTTCTAATTAAAGTGGAATCTGCCGGCGTGTGTCATAGTGATATACACCTGTGGGATGGTGGATATGAGGGTCCTGCAGGCTCATTCATGAAAACAACTGATAGAGGTGTCAAGTATCCATTAACTCCTGGACATGAAGTAGCTGGAGTAGTAGAAAGCATGGGAGAAGATGTGGAAGGATTTGTAAAGAATGAAAAAGTTCTAGTCTTTCCATGGATCGGTGAAGGTTTGTGTCCAGCTTGTAGGGTTGGTGAGGAAAATCTTTGCGACAAGCCAAGGTCGTTGGGTGTTTACAATGATGGAGGTTATGCAGAATATGTTCTTGTTCCAAATTACAAATATCTGGCAAAAATAAATGACATGGATACTGATGTATGTGCTCCTTTATCTTGTTCTGCTCTTACTGCTTACGGTGCAATCAAGACTGCAAAACTAAATCCCGATGATAATGTGGTGATTGTGGGTGCTGGGGGGCTTGGATTGATGGGTATTCAATTGGCTAAGGCAATTAGTGGTGCAAGAATAATTTCATTAGATGTTAATGATGACAAATTAAAAGTAGCAAAACAAAGCGGTGCGGATATTGTCATAAACTCTTCCAAGGAAGATCCTGTAAAAGCTATAATGGAATTGACAGGTAATTTGGGTGCTGATGCTGTAATTGATTTTGTCAATGCTACAAAATCTGTAGAAACCGATATGCAAATTCTGCGACGTAGGGCTCGTGTTGTTCTTGTCGGTCTATTTGGTGGGTCTCTGCAGTTGAATCTTGTAACTATGCCTACTAGGGCATACAAGTTAATGGGATCCTATACTGGTTCCATGACTGATATGATTGAGTTAATTTCTCTTGCTCGACGAGAAATAATAAAACCAGTCATCTCAAACCGATTCAATCTCAATCAAGCAACGGAGGCATTAACAATGCTAAAAGAAGGAAAAATAATCGGTAGAGGAATAATTAATCCCTAAACTGCTAGTTCATAGTAATTAGTTACGAGTGTATCTAAAAGCAACACCTGCTGCTTGAGTTAAGATTAATACTGGATTGGAAAGGATTTTCCTTATGTGGCCCTTGTAGTACAGTGGCGAGTATAGGGGACTGTGGATCCCCGGACAGGGGTTCGATTCCCCTCAAGGGCCTTTTTATTTAATTATGATAATTTGATATTTCTTCAATTGACTAACTTTTTAAAATATTCCAAACTTACTTGACTCCATCTCTTCTTTTATGGCTAATTTGACCTTGAGATTCTTTTGGCTCACCTTATCGCTTAGCCATGTCAAAAACTTGTGTTCCAAGCCTTTTCCTTTTATCTTCTCAAAATCTGGGCCCATCTGGTCTGATAGCCTTCTTACAAGAGACTTGTTGACACAAACTACATAGAAATGCCATCCAAAGGCAAATTCTGAATCAGTTACTATGAAATCATTTTCCCCGTGGACCATCTTTTCTACATTACCAAGTGTTGATATGATAGCTTTGCTGGTATTTTCATAATCTATCGCTGATACGTTGATGTTAATCCTTTCCTGCATCATGTAGATTTATGATGTTTGCAAATAAAAACATGACTGATAATTTAGCCTAGTGATCAAGTAGATGTTCAACTTCAATGTTGAAAAAAGTCTTGAGAATTCCAATGTAGCTCTTTACCGGGTCTGGTATATCATCTCCACACGCAATTCCGAGATTTTTGGCATTTATCCATATCACAAGTGTTTGAAGTATAGTTAGAAATCTGTCATTTTCAACATTTTTTGAACCAATAGCTTTGGAATACCTATCAGCAAATTCCCATGCAACTGCAAAGTCAATACAATCTGTATTGAATATAGCCAGCATCTGGTCTCGTAGGGATTCTGCTTTTTTGAATGGCACCACATTTAGAATGTATGGAAAATCTATCTTGTCCGGCATGTATCCTGTAAGAGGGCCCCATATGGTTATTATTTTACATCCTGGTTTTAGATTTTGAAATTTTGGAATCATTTCCTCAATTATCTTTTCATCTGAAAACCAAAAGAGTATTACACTTGCATCATTAATATCGGAAATCGTAATATCTTGATGTCTAAATGATCCATTTGTAATGTGTTTTTTCTGGAGTACTTCTTGACCTTGTGATATTTTCTCCTTGTTGTTGTCAATACCTGTGGCTTTCTTTACCGTGAATTCCTCTAAAGCTATTATGATGCTGTTACCCTTGCCACACCCCAAATGATAAAATATGTCATTTTTTGTAAGATTTACAAATCTGAAGATCTCTCTTAATGTTTCATCTGATAATTCAACATCTTCTCCGTTGATTATGGAATTTGGAAGTGATGATAGATAATCCTCAATTTTCATTAGATCGATTATAGTTTACACTAAATTTATTCCCTTATTCTTTCAAGGGCAGAAACTGCTTGCCACAGTGTAACTCTCACATATGATGGCATATTAGGATCCTGAGATATATCATCAAGAAGGCTTATTGCATTAGCAGCTCTCACAGAAACAGGGGCGTCTTGTTTTTTCAGGTTTGTAACAAGATCAGTCAAGTCTTTCTTGATGTTTCTTGGAGTAGAAGGGTTTGATGCAATTTCAGCTAGTGTGTTGATGGCCGTATTCAGAGTATCGATATTTGGATCCTTTTTGTCGACCATTGTAGCATTCAAGCTTATGCTAATTGAGCTTATTTTATAAAGTTTGCACTATATTTCTACAAAGATATTTTCTGATTCAACTATCACTTTATACGAATTCAAGTCTTTTATCTTGACAGGAAACTCTGAAAGATTGCCCGTTTTACAATCAAATTTTGCCCCGTGCCATCCACATGTTATGATCTGTCCATCCAAATTTCCTTCAGAAAGGCTTGCTCCTGCATGAGTACATGTGTCATTTATCGCATAATAGTTTCCATCTATATTTGCAACAAGTATGTCTTTTCCATCTATTGTGGCTTTTTGTATTTTGCCTGGAGTAAAATCACTTGTTTTACCAACAATTATCTTTCCCATGTTTGATGGAAGACTCTAACTCTTAATAATTTTATCCGCTAAATTTTACCTTAAACAAATTTTACGGTATTTTGTAGTTTGCCAAGATTTTCTATCTCCATTTCTATCTTGTCACCATCCTTCAAAAATATGGCATCTGGCTTGTTTAACATGACTCCAGCCGGTGTTCCGGTTGATATGATGTCTCCCTTCTCTAATGTCATTGCTTTGCTTAGCAGTGATACAATTGAGTATACCTTTAGATGCATATTTGATGTTGAAGAGTTTTGTCTGATGTCTCCGTTTACCTTGGTTACCATCTTCAGATTTTGTGGTTCTGGTATCTCGTCTGCAGAGGTTATCCAAGGTCCACAAGGTGCAAAAGTATCAAAGCCTTTTGCTCTTGTAAATTGTTTATCTTTTGCTTGTATGTCTCTTGCAGAAGTATCATTTAGAATCATATATCCAAAAATAGACTCTTTTGCCTCATTTTCTGATACATTCTTACAATCTTTACCAATGATCACCGCAAGCTCAATTTCATAATCAAGCTTTGAAACAAATGATGGGCAAACTATGTCCGATGTAGCTCCATTGAGTGTTGTTCTTGGTTTTATTACTATTGCCGGTTCATCTGGTGGAATCAAGTTTTGTTCTTTTGCATGATCTTTGTAATTGAATGCCAAACAAATTATCTTGGATGGATTAGGAATTGGAGGAAGAAATTTGTAATCCGATAAGTTTTCGGTATATGTAAGATTTTTTACATTGTTTTTTATTTCGTCATACCAACCATCAAACAAGAAATCTTTGATACTTTGTGGTATTGGAATTCCTGTCTGTGATGTCATACTCTCTCTTGTCAAAACTTTTTCTCCATTGACAAAAGCATATGTTTCCATATTTTGTTTAAGCAATCTTGCAATCTTCATTTTCTTCACTTGTGTGTGTATATCGCTTGATTTGCAGAATCTTTTCTGCAATATCCGAATCTCACGAACTGGATTTCTGCTCCCACATTTAACTCTAAGTAGTGTTGTTCTGTAATAGCTTGCTTGACTTCTAGACTGTTCTCGTTAAATTGGTCATTTATGAATAGCACATCTGATATCAAAACTTCGATGTTTACTGGATTTTTTCTTGAAACCCATTGAATCTTGGGAATGTCGGGTTTGTAACTAGTGTCAGTGATCTCTCCTTCCATTTCTGAACCTGTCTTTGTTATTCTTATATTGTATAACTCTAAGAGTCTTATTTCATCGCCAATCTTTAGTGTCTTGGCATCGCTTCCTGATATGTAGAAATTTCCATCTATCTTAATTTGTCTCTTACCCATGTTATTTTGTGGATGGTTTGAAATTTCAATTTCAGTAAGATGGTTGTTGGTTACTGTTATTTTTACAGGGTCAAAGACAATGAATAATCTTACACTTTCTGGGTCAATTATTTTTCGATTAAATGATTCAAGTGTCTCAAATGGTGGCATTGTGTCAGATTTGGTAAACCCCAGAGATATGACAAACTTCCTAATAGCTTCTGGAACTATGCCTCTTCTACGTAATCCCTCTAATGTTGGAAGTCTGGGATCGTCAAATCCTGATACTTTTCCTTCTTCTACTAGAGGTTTTAGTACTCTTTTGGAGACTGGCATTCCTTCAAATTCTAGCCTTGAAAATTCTAACATTTTGGGTTTGCGCATACCCATCTTATCTAAAAGGGTGTAATAGAGCTCAGTCCGTAATTCATATTCTTTTGTTCTAAATGCATGTGTAATTCCATCTATGCTATCTTCTATGGATACTGCAAAGTCATAATTTGGCCAAACTCTGTATTTGTTCTTGTGTATTGGATGTGATTCATCTATTATTCTAAGCAAGGTGGGATCTCGCATGACTGTATTCTCTGAACTCATATCTCCTCGAAATCTAACTATGGCCTCTCCAGGTTTGAACTTGTCAAACATTTTGTTCCAACGTGTATTATTCTGTTCAAGATTTCCCGCTCTGCACTTACATGATACCATCTCTCTTCTATTCTTGCTAATTGTCTCCTTGTCACATGTACACACATATGCATGACCTGCCTCTATCAGTTCCTTTGCCTTTTTGTAAATTATTTCCATGTCATCTGAAGTATTTTTTATGAGATCATACTTGACACCGAGCCAGTCAAGACCAACTTTGATTGCAGCATAATACTCCAGTCTCTCTTTTTCTGGGTTAGTATCATCGAATCTTAGAATGAGTTTTCCTCCGTACATCTTTGCATATTCTTCATCAATTATTGATGCTTTTGCATGCCCGATGTGGGGATAACCGTTAGGTTCTGGTGGAAAACGTGTAATTACCTTTCCTTGTTCTGCATCCTCAAGTGGGGGTAAACCGATTCTTTCCTGTTTTGGTTTTACTATTAAAAGTTCAGCATATTTACTCTCAAGTTCTTTCCTCTGTATCTCTACTGTTAGTTTGTTTACATCAATCACGGTTTGTGAAATAAGTGGGATGACATCTTTTATTCTAGATCGTAATTCTGGTTTTGTACCAATTACCTTGGATATGATTGAATCATTCCTAGTTTTTCCATCATGTTCTGACGCATTAAGGAGAGCAATTCCTCTGATCATCCTTTTTAATTCGTCATCCAATTAAAGACTCCTCTCTACCACAAAATCAAGCAAAGAGAGTAATTCGTTTTTTGCAGGACCATCGTATATTGATATGGCTTTCTTAGCTGTATTGGAATGATATGCAGCCTTTTGTTTTATTGCTGTTTCTATCCCGAGAGAAGAAATAGTTGATATGGCTTTTTCTACGTCACTTTTTGAAACAGATGGATTACCAAACGCATTCAATATTATTTTTCTCTCTTGTTTACCAGCTTTTTTAATTGCCATCAAAATTGGTAATGATTTTTTCCCCTCTCTGATATCATTTCCCACTGGTTTTTTTGTAATCTTTGGATCTCCTACAACCCCAATTAGATCATCAATTATTTGAAAAGATATTCCCAAATTTCTTCCAAATGTAGAAAGCCTTATCACGTCTGACAAATTTTTGTTTGCTGCTATTGCTCCCATTGCACAAGATGCCACAAACAACGATGATGTTTTTTTCTCTATCATGTTTATGTACTGAGTTTCATTTGGTATCTTACTTGATTTTGCCATGCTGATGTCAAGTGATTGACCCTCACATACGTCAGTACATGCCTTTGCTAATGTGGCAACTAGATTTAGACCGACACCTTCTAACTGGTGCAGATAAGGTTTTGAAATGGTTTCAAATGCCCTTGAAAACAACAAATCTCCCGCAAGAATCCCATTTGGCATTCCAAACCTGACATGAACCGTAGGTACACCATGTCTTACCTCGTCATTATCCATGATGTCATCATGTACCAGTGTAAAGTTATGTACCATCTCAATTGCTGCAGCTGCCGGTATTGCTTGTCTAGTAGTTCCTCCCAATAATTGACAACTCTTGATGACCATGTACGGTCTCAATCTTTTTCCTCCATGTTCGATCAAATATCTTGCAGCTTGATACAGATCTTTTGGTTCCCCCAAAAGCCTAGATGATAGAAAAGAATCTATTTTGGATGTAGTTTTTGCAAGTTTCTCTAACTTCATTCTTTTTTTAACTCCCATTTGTGATCTGGAAAATGATACTTTAATGATTTTTCTAGATTATCTTTCAGGCCTTCTTTGTTCCACATCTTGATGATTTTCTTGTGTCTGTCGCTTATGTCATGACTTGATTCTGGTAGAAAATATAATGCAACTAACATCCATGGGCAAAAAATTTGTGGTGTTTTGTTGATCTCTGATAATATCTGTTCCAATGTGACCCACCTAATGTTCGAAATTTCATCTTCTACAAGTTTTATTTTTGAAGGATCATCTAATATTCCAATTAATGTACCACAAACCTCATTTTCAGATCCTATATCTTTGTAGGGAACATGATATTCAAACTTGTACAAATAATCTAATTTACATGTGACCCCTAATTCTTCAGGCAGTCTTCTTTCAGCCGATGACACATAATTCTCTGATTGCCTTGGATGGCTTGCTACTGTTCCATCCCAATCTCCAGGCCACAACATCTTGCTCATACTTCGTTGCGTGAGCAAAAGTTTTCCTTCTGGGCTGAATAAAAATATGGTAAACGCTCTGTGAAGTTTTCCATTTGGAAGATGGCATTTTACTTTTTCATCCGATCCTATTTGATTATCATTACTGTCTACAAGAATGAGGTATTCCATAACTATCCCCTAAATACTGTTCCTTCAAAACTCTTGTCATTTATTGCATTTATTATCCTCTTTGGAACGTTTCCATTCGCAAAGAAAACATCCGTCCCATTCTTTGATATGTTAAAAGCCTCCTTTATTTTACGAGCCATTCCTCCTGTTACATCCATTGATACTTCTGATGTGATTGGTTTTTCTTCTGTGATCTCACTCAAAAGCCTCTTACTTTTCATGTCTGAATACACTCCATCTACATTAGTAACAAAAATTGCAAGGCGTGGGCGTAATATCTTTGAAAGAATTCCCATAATCCTATCTCCTGACAAGATGTAAAACTTATTTTTTCCAAACCACATTACATCTCCATAAGAAATTGGCGTTAATCCTGTCTTTGCAATTTTTGGAATCTCTTTAACTTTCTTGTTCAAAGGTTTATCACTTGTCATGAAATCGCTAGGAGGTAAACAATATGGTTTTAGGCCTGATTCTAGGAATGATTTGAGTACAATATTGTTTAGTTCTACCATGGAATTTTTAACATAAGAAACTCCTTTCGCTTCATGTCTTTGAGGTTTTGTATGCATGTCATACTTTACAGACCAATAATGTCCAAATGAACCGCCACCATGTACTATGACAAGTGGTTCATTCACATTTTTTAGATTTGCAGCAATTTTCCTTATTGAATTTCTATTTGGGGTTAATGGTTTATTCTTGTTAGTAATTATGGAACCGCCTAGTTTTATCAAGATCATGATTTTTAACAGTGCTATGGACGGTTTTAAAAAGTATATCACTAAAATGGTGATTGTTGACTAGAATCTGTCGCATTCTTTCATTTTTGATTAGTGCCTGTAATTGTTTATCCGCTTCTAGTTCAAATTGATATATTTTATGAATACTTGAGGCCATCGTAGTCAATCTTTGTCACAAAACAATCTGAGATTTTTCTCAAATTGTTTAACGTGTCTTCGCTGTTTGAATCGTCAACAAGAGAAATAATGCATCCGCCTCCACCAGCTCCTGTTATCTTTGCCCCATAAGATGTCTTTTTGGCTTCTTCAACCAGAAGATCTATTTTTTCTGTAGATATCCCTATCTGTTTTAACAAATCATGATTTTTTAACATTAAGGAACCTAATTTGTTTAAATCATTTTCTCTCAATGATGACATGGCATTGTCAACTATGTCTATTTCCAATTTACATAATTTATTAAAAAGATCATTATTTTTTTCTTTAAAATTTCTAACTTGTCTTACAACATCTTGCGTATTGTGAACCTGTGCAGAGTTTGATATTATGAACCTTAAATCATTTCTTGATGAGATGTTTTCAAATCCGTTTTTAAGATCATATGATACTAATCCACCAAACGTAGATACTGATGAATCTGCTCCTGAGTTTTGTTCAAATATGATACGTTCTGCCTGTACTGCTATCTTCATCACATCGTTCTTTGATAGTTTGCAAAATAATCCATTGACCGAAGCCGTTGCTGCTACACACGCAGCAGATGATGATCCCAGTCCCACTCCTGTAGGTATCTCTGATTCCAATACTAACTCAATTCCACTTTTTGAAGAATTTTCTTTTATTGCTCTTTGTGCTACGTAGAAGAAAGGTTTCATAAATTTTTGTTGTACTTTTTCTAAATTGTTTGATGAATCTATGTTTATTTCTGACTCTCCTAAAGAAGATCGTATTCTAATCACTTTCTCATCGATAAATTGTGATGTTGCAGTAATTCGTTTATCTATGGAACACAACACAGCTTTCATACCATACACTACAAAATGTTCTCCAAAAAGAATGATTTTTCCAGGAGCTGATGCTATAGATTTCATGAAAATACTATCGATGCATATCCTACCACTGAACTCTTGTCTCCTGCTATGTCTCCACTAGTAGCATATTTGATCAAGGTACCCTTGGTTGCTCCAAGTTCCTTACAAGCTATCATTGTAGATGCAATCGCTCCGTAACCACATGCACTAATCTGTTTTTCTTGCAATATGTTATAAAATTTGTCTACATCTAATTTTACTATTGTATCTATCAAAGACTTATCTTGTTTATGCGCAAATTCATTCGGTTCATAATGGGTAAAATCCGAAGAACCGATTATGATGGTATTTTTAATTTTTGAAATCCTTGCTATGGATTTACCGACTTCAATTGCAGTATGGTAACTCTGATCAATTAAAATCAACGGCAAAATCTTGAATTTATGAGAAAATATTTCTTGAAGCATTGGAATTTGTACTTCTAAACAATGATCCCTTGTATGAGAAAAAGAATCAAATTCTATCAATTTTGAAATCTTGTTAATCTCAATTGCAGATTCTGTATCTACCTCAATATCTCCCATGGGGGTTCTCCATATTCCCTCCTTCATTGTGGCAATATCTAGTCCTATTCCCCAGTGATTAGGTCCTATGATTACTGCAAGTTCGGGTTTCTGTGATGATATTGCATAGTATGAATTCGCAGCTATTGGACCAGAGTACTCATAACCAGCATGTGGACATATGACACCAATAATTTTTTCATTATGTGGTGAGGGTGGCAATGATCCTGGACCATATTTGTGTAAAAAACAATTCTTTATGCTTGATTTTAGTTCTTGATTTGTTTTTGGATAGAACATCCCAGCAACAGCTGGTGTCCTTACCTGCATTGAGTTATTGCCTCTGTGTTCTCATTCTTGGGGTAGGCATTCTTTCTGTTTCTTCTTCTAGCTCTTCTTCCGTTATTTTGGTTTCAAAATCATCTATTTGATACTTCATCGAATCTGCATTTTTTAATTTACCTTTCTGCATTAGTATTTCTCTTGCTAAAAGCCAATAGGTAGCAGCCAGGGATTTTCTTCCTCTATTGTTTGCTGGAATTACCAAATCCACTTTGGAAGTAACATTATCTGTATTGGAAATTCCTATTACTGGAATTCCTGCATTAGTAGCTTCAACAACTGCCTGTTCATCTACTTGTGGATCTGATATGAAAACTAGTTCTGGTTCTCTATAATATGGTAATGAGGGATTCGTTAGAGTTCCTGGCATGAATCTTCCAAGCATGGGAGTTGCACCTGTGACCTCACAGAATTTCTCAACTGGAGTGCTGGCATATTCTCTACCTGAACAAACTAGAATTTTTGTAATGTCTGCTCTGTTGATGAATTTAGCAGCTGTTTGAATTCTGGATAATGTTTTTTTACTATCTATGATGTAAAGTCCCTCATTTGTTGCCTTTGTGACAAATGGAGTCATGAATTTTGTTTTTACTTGAGTACCTACTCTTATTCCGGTAGAAAGTACGTACTTCTCCATGTGTTCAACGTCTTCTTGCTTGCTCATTGCGTGTTTCTAAATCTCGGCCATTCCACGTATTAAATCATACTCTGAGAGTCGTATCAATTCGTTAAGTTTGGCCATCCTTTCTCCGCCCAATATGCCGACCTTGAGCATCTTTGATTTGGTTGCAATTCCAATATGTGATATATGCGAATCTGTTGATTCGCCAGATCTGTGTGATGTAATTATCCTTACCTTGTTGCTGTTTGCTTCTTTGGCAAATTCTAGTGCATCATAAAGACTTCCTGCCTGATTTACTTTCAATATTGCTCCACTACAGGATCTCATTTTTATTGCTTTTTTGAGAATTTTTGTGTTCGTTACCAAGAGGTCATCGCCAGTTATGAGGACATGGGGAAATCTCTTGGTCAGAATTGACATGTCCTCAAAAGCTTCCTCATGAACGGCATCTTCTGCATACACAAGTTTGTATTTTTTTATTATGTCTGAAGCAAACTCAATCTGTTTTTCAGGAGTGTTTTCAAAACCTGCTCTGTCATACACGTATTTTTTTTTCTTTTCATTCCATTGTGTGGATGATGCAAAATCTACCCCTAGCGAAACTTCCTTTCCTAATGTAAAACCGAGTTGTTCACAAGCTTTTGCAGATATTTCCAAGGCTTCGTCATTTTTTAATTTTGGAGCCCAACCTCCTTCATCTCCTCTTCCATTTGTAAAACTTGGATCTTTTTTTGACAAAATTTTTCCTACTTCTTTATGTACCATCAAATTAACATCTATTGCATCACGAACAGTTTTAGAACCTGTGGCACAGACTAGGATTTCTTGAATGTCTGGTGTACCTGGTCCCGCATGTGCTCCACCTCCGAGGATATTTCCAAGAGGAAATGGATACCTAAAAGTGGAATCTTTTGCAAGCAATTTGAACATTGGTACCTGTAGGGATTTTGAAGCTGATTCTACCGCTGCAATAGTTAGTGCAAATGCAAGCGAACCGCCCACTTTTGAATAATTCTGAGTTGAATCAATTTCCCTTAAGGTCTCATGAATTATCTTCAGATTGGATGGATCAAGACCTATGAATTTCTTTACATTTTTTTTTAAAACTTCTAAACTCTTTTCTGGTTTATTCTGTGGAAAGCTCTGGGCTTCATGTTTTCCAACACTTGCACCTGACGGAGCACACACTCGTCCTACATGTTTGTTGTCTGATATTACATCAATTTCTATAGTTTGACTTCCTCTGCTGTTGTAAAGTATTCTGCCTTTGATTGAAGTAATCTTAGGCATTCTATTCTAATTCGGATCTTACTTCTTGTTCTCTTCTTCTGATGGCTTCGTAGAATGGAATGACTTGATGAATTGTCTCAACCGATGTCAAAATCATTGCTCTACAACAATATCTTTTAAAACCAAAAGAATCTAAAACTTTTCCAGGATCCTCTCCGCCTTTGACACGAGTTTGATATTCTTTAAACTTGTCAGCAATCAAATTTCCACAAGTAAAACATCTGACAGGAATTAGCACAGTCACAAAAAGTAATCAAGGCTTATAAAAACCATACATGGGTAAAACCAATTGCGGGAGTCGCCCAGCCTGGTCAAAGGCGCTAGCTTGAGGGGCTAGTATCTTAGGATTTCGAGGGTTCAAATCCCTTCTCCCGCATTAATGATTTCTAGATTATGTATATTGTAAAAAATATACATTTCATTACTAGGGTTCCATCCGTGATTTCTTGAATTCCTGTTTCTTTATTCATTATTTGGATTAGTAAATGACAATACGGACTATGACTGATATTCTGATCAGGTTCCATAAATGGTCAGGCCTTCTGAATTTTATATCGCTCGAGATGTGTAGGAATTCTGGTTTATCTATGAATATGCATTTTGGTAAAGCCCTTATTTGACATAAAATTCTGTATTGATATGGAAATCACTGTAAAACAAATGATGCAAATTGAAGAGAATGGGCATCAAATGGGCTTTTTTAGAAAATTGATGATGGAAAATGCTGGTGCCTCTACTGTGCGACACATTGTTGAACTTTATCCTGATTCAAAATCTAAAATAACGATCTTTGCAGGGTTGGGAAATAATGGAGGGGATGCTTTTGTAGTGGCTAGACATTTAGCCGCGTTTGACTATTGCCCTACAGTCATACTTCTAGGAAATCCTGAAAAAATAAAAACAGATGAATCTAGGTCTAATTGGAAACTTTTAGAAAAAATGAATTCTGTAAATCTTGTAATTGCTTCTGATGCAAATGGGATTGTAAATGACGCTGAAATTATAGTGGATGGAATACTAGGAACTGGAATACATGGAAAGATTAGAGAACCATACTCCTCAGCAATAGATCTAATAAATCAATCCAGTGCTTTCAAACTATCTATTGATGTGCCATCCGGTCTTGATCCGGATACTGGGATAGTAAATGACAAATGTGTAAAAGCCGATGTTACCATAACTTTTCACAAGATGAAAATTGGAATGCCGAAGGCGCAAGATATGTGCGGTAAAATAACCGTTGAAAAAATAGGAATTCCGCCTGAAGCGGAGATTGGTGTGTTGTCATGAAAGTATATCAACTCCAAGTAGGAAACATGCAAAATTTTACCTATGTTCTTGAAGATGAAGATACAAAGGAATCTGTCATCATAGATCCATCTTGGGATCTGGAAATGGTTATAGAAATTATAGAGCGAAATGACCTAAAAGTCAAATATATTATAAATACACACCATCATTTTGATCACACTATTGGAAACGATGCAATTGTAAAACATACTAAATCTAAAATCTTACAACATGAAGCCTCTACCTTAAAAAATGATGTGCGTATATCTGATGGCGAAAAAATAACATTTGGCAAATCTGAACTTGTTGTGATACATACTCCTGGACACTCTAAAGATAGTATATGTTTAGTTGGTGATGGGAAGATCTTTTCAGGTGATACACTTTTTGTGGGAAACTGTGGAAGAACAGATTTACCTGGAGGGAGTGCAAAAGAACTTTATCATAGTCTATTTGATATTGTTTACAAACTTGATGGTAACCTTGTGTTGTATCCGGGTCATAATTATGGAAGTTCACCAAATTCCACTATAGACAAAGAAAAAAAGACAAATTTTGTACTGCAACCTAGGACAGAATCAGAATTTTTAGATTTTATGGGCAGTGATTAGTCATTGCAAGATATAGAAATACTTGGCAACAAGCAAAAAGGTTTAGAATTCATCAAACAAACCGAGCAAAAGAAATTCATCTTCACTCTAGTAATATCTTATACTGCCACATCTGAAATACCTGGAATAACCATGGCTGGAGAACATCCTGATCTGATAAAATTCACAGGTCCTGCTGATGCTGAATTTATTCACTATGGATATTGTAAAAGTATCTCTGTAATACCAATGACTCCTGATGGAAAACCAACTCCGGCGCTGTTAACAAAAACTGCATTAGAAGCAGCAAGTATTCCAAATATAATAATAAATGCCGGCAGCAAAATATCTCCAAAACTTCCATTCATTGATATGGATTTGGATTACGGAAAAAATATTGGGCAAGAACCTGCTCTCAGTCTTGACGAAGTTGGAAAAGCAGTAGAATATGGTAGGATAATTGGTAGATTTCTCGGAGCTTCAACTGACTGTGTCATAATTGGTGAAAGTATTCCGGGTGGTACTACAACAGCTCTTGGTGTACTTGAAGGATTTGGGATTACAGGATTTGTAAGCAGCAGCATGCCTCAAAATCCTGTGGGGCTCAAAGTTCAAACTGTGAAGAAGGCATTAAAAAGACTACAATCAAAAGATCCATTTGAGATCATATCGCAATTAGGTGATCCTATGATTCCTACGATTGCAGGTATTCTCAGTACTGCTTCTGAAATTTCAAAAGTGTTGTTGGCTGGTGGAACACAAATGGCAGCGGTACTTGCTTTTGCAAAAAGTATGGGATTTGAAGGAAAGAACACCGCCATTGGTACTACCTCTTATGTTGTAGAAGATAAATCTGCAAATCTGACTGATATCATAATGCAAATAATGGATATTCCTATACTAGTTGCAAAACTCAAACTTGCGGAATCGGAAATCTCTGGACTGAGTTCATACGCTGAAGGATTTGTAAAGGAAGGTGCTGGGGCAGGAGGTGCATCTATTGGGTGTATGCTCAAAACAGGAATTGATGCTAAGAGTTTATTGGGTCTAACTGAAAAAGAGTATTTGAAAATTATTTGACTGTTACTGATTTTGCCAAATTTCTTGGATAATCTGGATCAAAGTCTTTGTCAATTGCTGCATAATATGCAAGAAGTTGTATTGGCACTATTTCTACAAGTGGATATAACGACTCATTGATACTTGGGATGTCTATCCAATAATCATATACATCACTTGGCTTGTCCGAAATTCCTATTATCTTGGCACCTCTTGCTTTTATTTCTCTAGCTGATGTTAATGTGTCATTATAGGTGGAATCATTTGGATTTATGATTAAAACATAAGAATTGGAGTCCATCAGTGCCAATGGGCCATGTTTTAATTCTCCACCTGGAAGGCCTTCTGCATGTATGTATGTAAGCTCTTTTAATTTTAGTGAGCCTTCTGAAGCAATTGGATAATGTATACCCCTTCCTAATACGTAAATATCTGAAACATCTTTTAGCCTCTTTGCAATATCTCTGATCTTCGAATCGTTGGAAATGATCTTCTTGATTGCTTCTGACACTTTTGTCAAATCCAGTTCTAAACAACCATCGCATATTTTGTCAACCATCTTGTATAGTACGACAAGTTGTGATGTGAAACTTTTAGTTGCTGCGACCCCTATCTCAGGACCACAATTGAGTCCCATTGAAATGGATGATTGGTGAACTAGTGAAGATGTCATCATATTGACTACTGATATTATTTTGGATCCTGTTTTTTTGGCAATACTTACGGCTTCTAATACGTCTGCGCTTTCACCACTCTGGGATATTGCTATTAGAATTGATTTCTCTTCAAATATGTCTGGAGAAAATTGTGCCTCACTAGAAATTAATGGTTCGACCTTTATTTTTGCATATTTTGAAAAAAGAAATTTTGCAATTAATGCTGCATTGTAACTTGTCCCACTTCCTGTGATGTATACATTTCTTGCATGTTTTATTAAATCAGAGGCTAAGTCAATCTCAAGTTTTGTATTATTTCCAGCATTCAGTATTGTTGTTGGTTGTTCTGAAATCTCTTTCAAAGTGTAATGTGCATATTGTCCCTTGTACGCATCAGCAAATTCTTTTGATACCTTGGTTATTTGATGTCGTACTGGATTTGCATCAAAATCAAAAATCTTCAACCCATTTCTATCAATAATTACGAATTCTTTGTTATCTGGATAGATTACCTCATCAGTGTATTCTACAAATCCAAGTACATCACTTGAAATGAAATATCCTTCTTTTCCGACTCCGATTATTAATGGTTCGTGAAGTCTAGCTGCAGCTAATGTTCCGTCTTGAAAAACTGCCACAAAAGCATAATTGCCTTTTAATTCAGCTACTGTGTCTATTATGGATTTTTTGATTTCTTTGGTCTTGTCATAATTGTATTGTAAAAGATTTGCAATTACCTCGCTGTCTGTTTGGCTTTTGAAATTGTAACCTCGCTCTTGCAGATTTTTTTTTAATTCCTCGTGATTCTCAATTATTCCATTATGTACGATTGCTATTTCTCCTGAACTTGATGGGTGCGGGTGGGCATTGGTGTCAGTTACCATCCCATGGGTAGCCCATCTGGTATGGCCTATTCCTATGGTTCCGGAAAGTTCATCCAATTTTGCTGCTTTATTTACTTCTATTACTTTACCTACGCCTTTTCTTACACTGATCTGATGTTCTGAAAAAGTTGCAACTCCCACACTGTCATAACCGCGATATTCCATTCTCTTTAGCCCCTTGACTATTATTGGAGCTGCAGAACTAATGCCTAGATACCCTATGATCGAACACATGTTTGATATCTTATAGATTTTCTTGATAAATAATGATTGCGTGTGTTTTACTCTTACTCAGCTGGTTGTTCAGTTTTTACTTCCTGAACAGGTTGCTGTTTTGCCTTGTTAAGGTCTAATTCTGGTGATAGGTGGATTTGATCTTCCTCTTCCACTTTTACTGTGTATGAAGGAACAGTGACTACTCTATCTCCAATCATCACGTGACCATGTACTACGATCTGTCTTGCAAGATATGGGCTCTTGATTGATTCTTTTTTCTGAATAAATGTTTGTAATCGTCTTGATAAAAAGTCGGTCACTTTCAGATTGAGTACATCATCTAATGTTGAATTCTCTTTGACTAATCCAACTCTTGTAAGTGATTTCATGAGTATTGGTTCTTTTGTACTTCTAACATCTTGTGTTAAAGCTAAAAGTGATCTGGCCTGATTTCTTATTCTAGAAAGTTCTGTATGTGCTTTCCATAGTTCTCTTTTGTTTTTTAGTCCAAAAGTACCTAGTACGTGTAATTCTTCATTTAGCAAATCATAATTGAGTGGACGTTTTGGCTTTCTCCACATTTTGCGTGAATTTTTTGGATGATCTCCCATTTACAATAACCTACTTTTTCTTTTCCGCTGCGGCAGGTTTCGCTGCAGGAGCTGCACCAGCCTTTGGAGCTGCTGCCGCTGCAGGAGCTGCACCAGCCTTTGGAGCTGCTGCCGCTGCACCTTCAGCTGGAGCACCAGGTGAACCAGCAGGTAACACTTTGCCTCCTTTCTTTACTCCTACCGCGCCGCCTTTTCTACCTGTAGTACGTGTACTTTGTCCGCGAACTTTTAATCCATATGTGTGACGAAATCCTCTCCAACTGTTCATTCCTTTTTCTCGTTCGATATCATTTCTTACGTTAAAGTCAATATCTGAAGTAATGAGATGAAAGTTATTTCCAGTATCCATGTCTTTTCGTCTATTTAGAAACCATGATGGTATGTTGACAGATGCTGGGTCTCTCATCGCTTTTTCTATTTCTTCTACTTGTGATTCTGTAAGAAAGCCTACATTACTATTGGGATTAATTTTTAATACTTCTAAAAGTGATTTTGCAAAATTGTAACCAATTCCCTTCACTTGACCAACTCCGATGATGGTCTTTTTTGCACCGGGAATATCCTTACCTGCAATTCTAACTATGTGTCTGAACTCTTGTGAAGACAAGTATTAAAAAATCCCCTGTATCCCCGATAAAAACCATGCTAAAATAATAATACTTTAAATCGCATTTGGCGAGTATTTATTGTAATGGCTCAAGAATTTGCAAATTTTGTTAATAGAAGTTATGACTCTAAACCAAAGTATAGTGAAATCATGGCTGGTCTTCCTGAGGACTATAAACAAATTAAAACATTAGGAGATCTTCTAGAAATTAATTATAAAATAGTTAATGCAAAGGAACAACTTCGTAGAAATCTAACTTCAAAGATAAAATCAAAAAGTGTAAAATATCCTGGGATAGTAGGTTTTGACAATGATGTTGTTCCTGCTCTAGATCGTGCAATACTATCGTGTCATGATATTATTTTGGTTGGCCAAATAGGACAAGCAAAAACTAAGATAGCGCAAACAATTGCAGATACTTTACTTTCTCCAATGCCAATAATACGCGGCAGTATTACAAATGACTGTCCGATGGATCTTCCGCCTAGCGATTTGATACTTTTGTTGGAGGATAAAGACAATACTATGACTATTCCAAAATTTTACATAGATGGTGAAAGTATGAAAAAAATTCGTAATAACAAACTTGACACTCCCATTGAATGGGTTGATGGTAAAAACAGATTCAAATATGTATTAGCAACACCTGATATCTCTGTAAAAGATCTAGTTGGTCAGATAGATGCAATCAAGATAACTAGAAACGGTACGGAAATGTATGAAATTGAATCTTATTCTCCTGGTCAATTAATGCAAGCAAAACATGGATTGTTTTGTATCGATGAATTACCAGTTCTTGATACTAGAAAACAAGTAGCGCTTTTGTCTGTCTTGCAAGAAGGTAGGTTCACTACCGGTGCGTATCCTGTTATATTTGAACCAAAAACAATATTTTTTGCTACTGCAAACCCTATTGACTATACTCACTCTGGAAAAATAATTGAACCGTTATATGATAGACTGAAAAGCCACATCCAAACTCATTATCCAAGATCAATAAAAGAAGAAATGTTAATTATAATTCAAGAAGCAAAAATACCAAGATCATTTATCCCAATATTTATGCTAAAAATTTTGACAAGGATTGTTCAAACAGCACGTTCCAGTAATGAGATCAACCAAGATAAAGGCGTAAGTGTTAGAATGGGAATACATTGTCTAGAATTACTTGTAGGGGAAGCAGAAAGAACTAGATCTATAACACATGATATTTTGGCATTGCCTAGACCCTGTGATGTATTTTCAATTGAACAATCTGTAAAGTTTGAACTTTCTGAGCTAGATGATACTCCAATAAATCGCTCTAAAGTTCTAAAAAATTTCATCTCTAATTCTATAAAAGATACTTCTTTAGAATACCTGCAGAATGTAGATCCCAGTATTTTTGACCTGATAAAAAATGAATTTTTGGACAAGTCATTTCACGTGTCTCAAACAATTCTTGGTTCAAATGATGTGCTAATGTCTTATGAAAATCAGTTAAAGAACTTTAATTCTCTCCTGGATTTGGTTACTCGCGTATATTCAAAGGTCACTTCTGATCAGGAACTATTTGTCAAAGAGACTGCAAATTATGGAATTCCTACTGATAACTTGATAATTTCAGAAAGTGTACAAAGTGAGCTTAAAGCTGGTATTGTAGAACTAGTACTTGAAGGTCTTTGCTTTGTTGAACCTAAAATTCTAGATAGAAAAGAAGGCGAATACGTTGCAAACTGATACTGTAAAATTTGTCTATTTTCAAAATGAGAATAATAGATCTGAAAACACTACGAGGGATATATCTGATGAAATGCTCAATAAAATTCTTAAATCCATTGCAACACAGGCCTTAAAAGAAAAAACACCATCGATGAAAGATCTTGAAACTATACTTGATGGTGTGATACAGAATTCTTCATCACAAAATACATCCAATGATGATCAACAAGAAGCAAAATCATATGGTAATGATGAGCCTGTCACAAAATACTTGCAAAAACTTGGATATCTCAAAGACGAGAGAAAATGGCTAACAAAAAAAGCATTTTTCGAAATTGGACAAAAAATGCTAGAAGATGTAATGAAGGCAATTAATGAGGGGAATTACGGATTTCATGAATCTAGAGAAATTGGATCTGGTGATACAATGCTTGATACTTCAAAAAAACTTGACATCGGAGATGAGATTAAACATCTGAATATTCCTATCACACTACTGAATTTAATCCAAAGAAAACAAAGTAAAAATGAGCCAGTTCAATTTCCACTTGAGATAAAACTTGATGATTTTGAAAAATTTGAAACAAAAGAAGAGGTAAAGGTTGCAGTAGTTTACTGTATAGATCTTAGCTCTACAATGAAATACTCGCTAAGTTCTGGAGATGGAACTAGGATAGAAGCGGCAAAAAAGGCTTTGTGGGCACTCTATGTGTTAAATAAAAAATTCTTTCCAAATGATTCTGTTTATATTGTAGGTTTTGGTTCATTGGCATCACAAATCAATCCTATTGACATACCGTATCTCAAAACGTATGATGCAAATGATAATTTTCTTCATTATACAAATTATCAAGCTGCACTAAGACTTGCATTAAAAATTTTAAAAAAAGATGGCTCACAGAATAAAAAAATTATTCTGATAACTGATGGTCAACCAAGTGCATGTTTTGTAGATGACGAATTACAGAAAAATGAAATACTGGCAGACAAGCCGTATTCGCATTTTTATAGACCTGACGAACAAACTCTTTCTAAAATAAAAAATGAACGTGATGTAATGCTGGATATACATAATGAGTTGGTATATCTGTGCTATAGATATAGGCAAGTTGATCCTTCCGTAGAAACAAAGACACTCCAAGAAGCAAAAAAATGCAAAAAGGAAGGTATTGAAATCGATACCATTATGGTAAGTGAGGAAGCAGAATTATTGAGTTATGTTGAAAGTCTTGAAAAACATTTGAAAGGAAGAGCATATTACATAAATCCGGAAAAGATTGATAGGGTTTTGATAAGTGATTTTATATCTAATAAGAAAAAAGTATTACATTCTAGGAATAGTTGGTAGACTTGAGTGAAAGTTTTGACAAGCAGAAAATGATGGAAATTCTAGTAGATCCAAACGTCTCATCAATTATGGCCGAACTCGAAAGTGGAGAAAAAAATTCTGCATATTTAGTCGATAAATTACAACTATCGATAAATCAGATCAAAGATCTTCTTTCGTATGTTATTGAACACAAGTTTGTAGTGGTAGGTCAAAACAATGGCAGCGAAACTTTCAAAGTTGACATGGACAAACTTAACAAAATAATGGAAAGCGATGATAATTTTAAAAATATAGTTGACGGGCTGACTGAACTAGACCAATTTCTTAATTAGACTTAACGCGATTTTTGATTAGATACATCATGCCAACTGCTAGTCCGCTGAGTCCTGTGATGAGCGCTATAAACCCAGAAATATCTGCTACCTCTATTCCTTGTGGATAATATCCAATAATTCCAAGAACTTGGATTTCTCTCTGTCCGTGATTCTCAATCTGTAGTGTATAATTTCCAGATGATGTAATCTTGAACATTTCTTGAATAGGACTTTTCGTCATTGTTTTTGTTATTATCGGTGTACCCATGGGATCCATTATAGTTGTTTTGACATTATCATCACTTCTAAAATCTGTTATTTGGATAGAATATACTCCATTCTGGTTATTCTCGGGGTTCATACTTTTTGTAACTACCATTTGTGTTCCTATGGCTAGAGTGTTTTGTTGATTTGAAAGATTTTCTGAAGTTGTCTGGGATTGGTATGCAGTAATTGCAATTCCGATTAATACTAATATTCCGCTTATTATTATAATTGGTTTAGGTTTTACCATGTCGCATTTGTTTTCTGACCCTAGTTAAAACTTAATGTGCAATTGATATAACATGAGAAGTGCAGTATGAATTATTCGACAACATTATCTCGTACATCTTCTTAGATTAGCAAGTTGAATAAAATTCTGATAATTCTTCTATCTTTCTCACTGATATTACCTACTACTGCGTATTCACCCACTGTATCTGCCTATTCCGATCATCCTAATCTTTTTGTTTCTGCAGAAAATAGTCTTTTTGATAACCATATCTCTGGACCAATGGTAACCGAAGTTATTGTACGAGAAGATAATACTCAATTAGATCAAGCAATAGGTCAACCAAATGTTTCAATAAACGGAAGACATCTTCAAATGGCTCAGGGATCAGATGGCACTTGGTACGCATTTTTTGCCAATACTGATAGTGCAAAACAAGCTGATCAGGTAGCATTATCCGGTTCGCCTGGACAAAGTACTGATTTTGGAGTTTTTTGTTCAAGCTCTACACCTTCCACTGTTCTAGGAGTAGATGTATCTCAAACTGATGGAGTGGCAATCCCAGATTCTGCAGGATTGTCTGGTGCAACTCAAGGAACAGCAAGTTTTAGTTCGTGTAGTGGTACTCCTACTACTCCATCTAGTCAAAATAATGTTGTACGAAATACTCCTTCTTTGAATACTAATCCGCAGGTTCCATCTGGTCAAATAGGTATAAACCCAAACGTATGGCCCATGATTCAACTCTTCGCACTTAGTGGCAGTGTACATATTGAGTATGATGGATCAACCAGTACACAAAGTGTTGATCTTGACTTTTCTGATATTCCAAACATCTCAATAAAACTAGATAGAACTGGGTATCCGCCAGGTTCTGATGTCTTTGCAACTATTAATGATGTAGAATTAAGTATAGATCCTACATCTCAAGATTCTTGGACTTTTAATGTAGGTCCTTCTTCTGCAACATTTTACCAAGCATTTGCAGAATCAGGTAGAAGCGCAAGTGGTCCTGGTCTAGTAAATCTGGTACCATATCTGAGTAATCTTGGTTTCAAAGATAACGGGCGATTGAGTATGGATACATCTGATGTTGTTAATCTAAAAACTAACTCTGTTCAAACAAGCTCATCTCTTAACGGTGTATACAACAAACTAGTGACTTTTGTAGAAACAGGACCCCATACTGGAATTTTTCAGAGCTCTTCTGCTAGTGTATCAACCATAGGAATACTGCCTAATGCTCCTAGATCCCACGCTGGATCAATTACTTATAATCTTCAAAGCGTTTCTATTGTTTCAGGCAACTCTGATGCAAGTCTGGCTGTTGGTAATAGTCAAAGTCAGTTTGGTCCAGGTCAAAAAGAAACAATTACTCTAATAGATAATACTCAAAATATTAATTCCAATTTGATTGATCAACTAAATATTTTCAAAACCTCGTCAAAAATACCCACATTGAAGATTGGAAATCCAATAACATTGAGCAGTTCTTCTGATGTTAAATTCTATAATAGTTCCAGCTCAATTAGTGTGCCGTCTGCTGTATTTGATACCAATTCATTACGATTTATACTTGATACTAGATCTCAATCAATGTCGAATTTCCAGAAAATTACATTAAATCTTGGAGTTTCTGCCCAGTCTCTGAAGAACTTGCTTATAGATACTAGTCAACCAAATTCCAAGGGAACCAATTGGGTTAATTATGATCTACGATCATTTCAACAACAACTTGGGATAAACTCATTTTCAGGCACTACTATGACTTTGTATTTTGGATCTATTGGTAATTCTCCAGTTCCGGTTGTATCTCCAGGCACAATTGTATCAGGTAATGGTCTACTCCAGATAAGCGATTCCACTGTGGCCTCAATACAATCAATATCATCAAATCTTCCTGTATATTTGGAAATAAATTTCAATACGCCTGGTACGATTTCAAACCCCGGTGATACTCAACCAATTGTGTTTGATCTCTTTTCTTTTGGAAATAATAATAACCAACAAGTAAACAATGCTATCTATCGAGCTGAGTTACAGGAAACATCTGCTAATTCGGGTGTATTTTCTGGGACAATTGAATATGCCGTAATAAATCAACTAAATCAGTTTGATCCAAATTTGATCAAAAGCCTTCGAACTTTTGGTAGTAATATCAAATTTCTCGTAAATACAGAACTTACAGATTCCAATGCCGTACATTTTTCAGTTCTAGGTACTCAGGGAGGAACCTCTACAACGGTTACATCACAACATAATCTTCCAACAAATACTGGTATTGTGACACTTGATTCACCTAACTATAGAATTGGCTCTGATGTTACGATCACAGTAAATGATCCTGATCTAGCCACAGACGCCGATACTGTAGTAACTTATACAAGTGTAAATGATCCAAACTCTCCAGCTGATGATACCGTTGGAGATAATAACGGAAACATTCTCTTAGAAGTTTGGATTAAGGGATTTAGATTCCAACACTGTACAATAAATGGAGTCGCACATGGAGGTCTTGCTGCTACTGGGTTTACATTAACTGAAACCGGGCCAGGTACTGGTGTGTTTAAAGGAATTTTTAAAATGCCTTCCCAAATATGCAATGAGGATAAAACTACTCTGATATCTCCTATAGGTGGTAATGTTCAGGCATGGTATCATGATTTTCTAGATAAATACGGTAGGTCTGTAGTAGTTGGTTCAACAGTAGTAATTCCTGCTAAAACTCAATCTGCTACACTCACAAACTCCTATGTGCCACAAATAACAGTGCCATTGGTCTCTGCTTCAACTCAAATTAGTGATCATACCGGTAGACCACTGTTACAAAGCCCGCACGTTGGACAAACAATAAACTTCAATAGTATGATCTCAAGTAAATATCAAAATTCTCAGAAAATTTCATACATTGTTCAAATCAAAGATAGTAACAACAAAGTGGTATTCCTAAAATGGTTAGATAGTAGCGTAGTGAATTTGTCTACTACAAACACATCAATCAGTTGGGTACCAGTATTGCCTGGTATTTATTCTGCTGAAGTTTACATATGGAATGGAATGGACTCTCTAGTACCTCTTACAGATCAAAGTCAATACAAAATTCAAATTCTACCGTAATTGAATTATCAAAGGCTAAAAGTTGTATTTGTTTTTGAATGGTGACACCGCGCGTAGCTCCTGGACTACATTTTTTAATACATCCACGGTTTGATCTATTTCTTGTTCTGTATTGGTTATTCCTACAGTAAGACGCAAGGAACCTGTGACTTGTTCGTGTGAAAAACCCATTGCTTTTAAAACATGTGATGCTTTCTGTATCTTTACCGAACATGCAGAACCAGTAGATGCAGATATTTTATTTTCATCTAATTTTATTATCAGATCCTCTCCGTTTACTCCAAGAAAAGTAAAGTGAGTATTATTGGGGGTTCTCATATCTGGATGGCCATTAAGGGTAGTAGCTGGTATTTCATGCAACACTCTTGTGGTTAATTTTGTGGTTAATTTTTTAAGATGATCGGTATTTTCATTCATGTTGTTTTTTGCAAGTTCACATGCCATTCCAAATCCTATGATGCTTGCTACATTTTCTGTACCTGATCGAAGTCCATTTTCTTGACCTCCTCCTAATATCAGGGGTGATATATTCACACCATTTCTGATGTATAATGCTCCCACGCCTTTTGGCCCGTTTATCTTGTGTGATGATATTGAAAGTAAATCCACTCCAAGCTCCTTAACATCTATAGGAATTTTTCCTACTGCTTGAACAGCGTCAGTATGAAAAATAATGTTTTTCTCTCTTGCAATCTGGACCATTTTCTTTATTGACTGTATTGTCCCAACTTCGTTATTTGCGTACATTATGGTAATTAGACACGTGTCATTTGAAATCTCTTTTTTAAGATCTTCAGGATTTACAAAACCATATTTATCAACTGGGAGAAAAGATATTCTATATCCTTCTTTTTCAAGACGTTTGCATGGTTCTAGTATTGCATCGTGCTCTATGGCTGATGTTATGACATGTTTTCCTTTGTTTTGTGATGCTATACCATAAATTGCAGTATTGTTTGACTCTGTTCCACCAGATGTTATGAGTATCTCATTGCTGTTTGCATTTATCAAAGATGCAATTCGTTTTCTTGAATTCTGAATGGCTGCATTTGCAAGTCTACCATGTCTATGTATGGAAGAAGGATTCCCATATTGCTCTCTAAAATATGGTAACATCTCTTCTATGACCTTTTCATGAACAGGTGTAGATGCTGCATTGTCTAGATAGATCAATCTGTTATCACATTGAGTTTGCCTGGTCTATAGCCGTTAGGATCTATCTTGAGATCGTAAAATTTCAATTCATTCATGTATTTTCGTAATATGGCCATCTTTTTTTCATCATCCAGCATGTTGATCTCATTTTTATCTACTTCAATACTTGCACTGTTTCCAAAATCACGAACTCTTACTTGTCTAACTCCAAAAAGTTGTTTTACCATGATCTCGCTTTTCTCGATTCTTTCAAGTTTTTCTGCAGTAACTGTATTGCCCCAAGGAATACGTGATGCCAAACATGAGTTAGATGGCTTGTCGTGAATGGAAAGGCCTATTGTTTTTGCAACATTTCTAACATCCACTTTTGTAAATCCACTCTCTACTAGCGGACTTTGTACTCCGTTTTTTTTCAGCGCCACTATCCCAGGTCTATACTCGGTAAGATCATCAAGATTAGTGCCATCTATGATTAAGTCGATTTTTTCTTTTTTTGATAACTCAAGTAGGTGCTCTGCCAATTCTGTTCTACAATGGTAGCATCTATTTTGATCATTTTTTACAAAATCAGGATTGTCTAACTCACTATATTCCATAACTATGTGTCTAATTCCTATTTCCTTACAAACTCTTTTTGCAGATTCCAACTCTTCCTGGGAGAGTGTCTTATAATCTGCAGTTACAGCAATGGCTTGTTTGTCTAATGCTTTTTGAGCCGCATATGCTACTAGGGCACTATCGACTCCTCCTGAAAGAGCTACCAAGACTTTTTCTTTTCCATTAAACCAATTTACAAGATCTTCTATCTGTTTCATTTTATGTTTAATCTCCGTTTGACCTCACTTGATATCAAGTCTGATGTTGCTTTGAATGATAATGATAATGAGTCTGAAATCGTCTTGATATCGTCTGATTCTACTTTGAAATGTTTTATTGTTTCTTCATGTTTTACAATCTTACACCTCACTGTAAAATTCTTCCCTTGCACTGAGATTGGTACTGAAACAATCACTCTTGGAACCAGATAGCGACTAGATGATCTTACTCGTACTCCCAAAGTGCCCGTCTCTGAAACTAGTGTATTGATCAGGGTATTTGTAGAAGAAGAATCACATATTATGGAAACAAGATTGGTAGGTCTTCCTTTCTTTGTTATGCCGCCTGTTACAGTGACATCCTTTGCACCATTTGCAATTAATCTGTCAATCATGTGTCCTATTGTTTCACCTGATACATCGTCTAGGTTTGTTTCAAGAACTTGTATGGTATCTAACTGAAATTCTTCTATTGGCTCACCTTTGACAATTTTTAAAACATTGGGAAATCCATCAAAATCTTTACTTCCTGCACCATATCCTATTGATTTTATTTTCATTGTAGGATAAAATTCTGAACATCTATCTGCTAAATTTACAAGTAAGCTTGCACCTGTTGGAGTTGTGAGTTCTTCTTTTGCCTGTCCTCCACAAATTGCTATGTCAGAACTGCGGAATATTTCAAGAATTGCGCTTGCAGGATTGGATACTGTTCCATGAGAAAACGTTAGAGTACCACCGCCCACTGCCACTGGAGTTGAAACAATTTCATCTGAAAACAATTTCAAATCGTCTAACGCAATGGCAGAACCTATGATGTCTATGGCTGTATCAATGCTAGATGCTTCATGAAAGTGTACAGATTCAAGTGGTTCTCCGTGTATATTTGACTCTGCATGAAGTAATGATCTTATGCTTTCTTTTGCAAAAACTTTGGCATTTTCAGATAATCCTATCTTGTCTGATGTAGATAAGATACATTCCTGAATGTCAATTCCTTTTCTTTCATGATAATTCTCACTTGTCTCTAAAACAAGATATGTTGCCTCTGTTCCATATTTGACAGTTTTTTCAAAGTTCATCTTTGTGATTTTAGAGCCCTTGAGAAATTCTTCAATTGAATATGAACCATCTGTGATTTTGGACTTGTTTGCACCCATGTTAACTAGTGAAGAAAGTAGCATATCCCCTGAGATGCCAGCTACCTGTGCATCAATTACAAGTACCATAATTTTCTAAACATACTAGAATGCATATAAATTGTAATTTGATTCGTAATCTGATTATTAGATCATCATCACTACGAGTCTAGTATGGACAGTCAAGTTTAATTAGAGATTACATTGAGGGCCTTTTATGATTACAATCATCGGTTCAGGAAAAGTAGGAGGGGCTGCAGCTCTATTCACAGCTCTTAGAAAAGTCACAGACGAAATATTGCTATTGGATGTAGTACAAGGACTGCCACAGGGAGAGGCTATGGACATAAACCACATGTTGGCAGAAAAAGGAATTGACGTAAACGTTAGGGGATCAAATGATTATTCTGAAATGAAAGGCTCTGATATTGTAGTTGTAGTAGCTGGTTCTGGAAGAAAACCTGGAATGACAAGAATGGACCTATTGAAGATAAACGCGTCCATAGTCAAGGGTGTTGTAGAAAACATTCAGAAATTTGCTAAAGATGCTATGATAGTTCCTGTGACTAATCCATTAGACCCAATGGCATACCTTACGTACAAAGTTTCAGGATTCCAAAAGAATCGAGTATTCGGAATGGGTGGAATGCTTGACTTGTCACGTTTTACACAATTCATTCATGAATCTACTGGTTATTCTAGGAACTCCATACGCGGTCTTGTTATAGGTGAGCATGGTGAAAACATGTTGCCACTACCACGATTCTCTACCGTATCAGGAATACCGTTATCTTCAATATTGCAAAAAGAGAAAATCGAGGAAATTGTACAGGGTACTAGACAGGTTGCAGCAAAGGTAATCGAACTTAAGGGTGCCACTGTTCATGCACCAGGCAATGCAATATCTACTATTGTTGAGGCAGTACTGAATGACACAAAGCAGGTCATTCCTGTGGCAACATATCTAGACGGGGAATATGGGTATTCTGATGTATCAATTGGTGTTCCTGCAGTTATTGGCAAGAATGGCGTTGAAAAAATAATAGAGCTAGAACTGGATTCAAATGAAAAAGAGTGGTTCAAAAAGGGAGTAGAAAGCGTCAAAAACGCTATTTCAAATCTTGAATACTAATTAAATTTTTAACACACTCTAATTATCAAATAGTGTTGGATCTTACAGAAATATTGGAATCACTTGATCTTGGAAAGATAAGCGTATCGAAAGCCAAAAAATTGCTTTCTCTTTACTCTGTTGAAAAAATTGAAGATTTTGCCAAGATTGATGTTAGTAGAAAACTACGACGTGGAATACCGGAGGTCGTATTTGCTGAAAAAAAAGAACTTTCGGATCTTAAAAAAATAATTATTACACTCACATCTAAAGCAGATTCTGTTATTCTCTCTAGGATAAACAAAGATCATTACAAGAAGATATTGGTATTTTCTAAAAAAAATAAATTGAAAATATACACTGGAAAGAATACTACCACTATATTGTACTCTAAAAAATTAGGTTCTACGGGAGGAAAGGTGGGTATACTGACAGCAGGAACTTCTGATATTGGAGTAGCTGAAGAAGCAAGATTGGTATGCGAGTCTATGGGGTGCAAATGTATGTGTAGTTATGATATTGGAATCGCTGGTATTCACAGACTTTTTCCAGTAATTAAGAAAGTTATACGCGAAGAGGTTGATGTAATTATAGTGGTTGCTGGCATGGAAGGTGCACTTGCATCAGTAGTTTCATCTTTGGTGGATATACCAGTAATTGGAGTGCCCTCATCAGTTGGATATGGTTATGGGGAAAAAGGAGTTGCGGCACTTGCATCTATGTTACAAAGTTGTACTCTTGGACTTTCTGTTGTTAATATTGATAATGGAATAGGTGCAGGTGCATTTGCAGCCAATGTTGCAAATAGAAGTGTGCGAAAGAAAACTAGGTCTTAATAATTCCAAGACTTCCTAACTCTGATCCTATTCCATATCCTATGAGCGCAATACCAGTCCCAAGCCCTGCCATTTCCAATCCTCCTCGCAACATGCTGATATTGGCAATCCTTGACTTTATTGCTCCTATTATGAAAGATGCAGAAAGACTAACCCCGATTGCCACAAAAAGTGGAACAAATCCACTCAAAAAGAAATATGGAATGATTGGCAGTATTCCTCCTACTAGAAAAGCGCCAAACATTCGGAATGCGCTCTTTAGAGGACTCCCAACTATCTCTAAATTCAATTTGAGTTCTTCTGTAAGCATTGTATCTAACCAAACTTTCTTGTCTGATGTTATTTTGTTTACAATTTTTTCTAAATCTTGACCCGTGAATCCTTTTGCTTTGTATACGTCTTCTATTTCTCTTCTTTCTGCTTCTGGGACATTATCCATCTCCCATCTTTCACGTTTAATTTCTGAATCTAAAATTTGTCTTTGTGATTTTACTGCAAGATAGTTTTGAACTGCCATTGCTTTTGCTCCCGTAAACATTGCAACAATGGCTGCAAGTATGATTATGTTGGATGATACTTCTGCACCTCCAACACCAGCAACAAGTCCTAATGATGTGTTTATACCATCACCGAATCCAAATACGAAGTCTCTTATCGAACTACTCTCTTTTTGATGTGCTTCAACATGTCTTGGTTCTATTCCGCTCACTGTATCTAGTAGATGTAACCGATTTATATGTCAAAAGTAAAAATTTTCAAAATAGTATGATAAGGTAAACGATTTATATCATAGTAGAAAGAACTCGAAGAAAGGAATGGCAGGAAGGAGAATAGTTCTAACTGCAGATCGTAGCCTTATGACTAACTATAGGGGTAATTTCCTTTATGGGTTTATAGCATGTGGTCCTTACGAAGTAGTCCCTGAATGGGTCTTTGACAAGGTGTTTTGTCCTCCAGTTGAGACTGACCAAATAACTGGTGAAGCCAAAGTTGCTCAAGTGGGTTTACGTAGGGTTGAATCTGCACTATTACAAGGTTACAAAAGAGAAGATGTGTTTATTGCAAATCCTGATTATCTTGAAAAATGCATTGGGCCTGACACTAAAGTAGTTGGGATAAATGTAATGGATCCACTTGGTATGGCTCCAGTAACTACTACAATGTCGCCAGAAAAACTCTCTTACGTTGCAATGAAATTCAAGAGAATGTGTGCTAAAATAATTCAATTAAAGAAAAAATACAACTTCCATGTTGTAGTTGGCGGTAACGGTGCATGGGAACTTGCAAAGACTGATAGAATGAAAATTCATGGAATTGACACTGTTGTTGTGGGAGAAGCAGATGAATTAGCTTTAGATCTTTTCCACGATCTTGAAAAAGGTGATGCTCCAGAATTAATGCATTGCTTTGTTAAAAACATCCAAAACATTCCGATGATCCAAGGGCCTACTGTTAACTCTCTAATCGAGGCAATGCGAGGATGTGGAAGAGGCTGCGACTTTTGTGATGTAAATAAAAGATCTAAAAAAGATTTGCCGCTAGAACGATTACAACAAGAAGCAAAAATGAATCTAAATTATGGCTTTGATTCGATCTGGTTACATTCTGATGAAATGCTTCTCTATGGATGTGATAATCGTAATTTCCAACCAAACTATGATGCTATAATTGAATTGTGGAAAGGTTTGAAATCTTTGGGTGCTAGATTTGTTGGAACTACTCACATGACATTTTCAGCTGTATGTGCTGATCCTAAACTCTTGCATGACATGTCTGCAGTGAACGGCATGAGCAATGAAAAATGGCTTGCCACAAACCTCGGAATTGAAACTGTTGCACCAAGAATGGTTAAGAAACATCTTGGTGTAAAAACAAAACCATTTTCAACAGATGAATGGGGTTGGGTTGTTAGAGAAGGTGCTAGGATATTAAATGAGAATCATTGGTTCCCAGCGGCAACTATCATAATTGGTTGGCCAGACGAGACTCCTGATGAAACTCAATACACCATAGATTTGATTGAGGATTTCAAGCAAACTAGAATGCGTGGTCTTGTTGCTCCCTTGTTGTATCAAGACTTTAATGAAAAGAACTCGATGCACTTTGGTAACCTTAATGAGGCTCAGTTTACATTATTCTGGAAATCTTGGGAACACAATCTACGAGTCATTAATGACATCATTCCTATAATTATCAGAAACAAAACTTTTGGTCCTCCAATGAAACTTGTCATGTATGGCATGATCAAAGCCGGAACATGGGCAATAATGCGCTATCTGAGAGGTTTGTCTAAAGATTTGTTCAATGGTACACTTCCAGAAGATATAATGGAAAAATATACTAGAAGCAGATCCGTAAATGCTCCTTCTTACACTAGATAGATTTTTTCTCTAATATTCTAATTGCCGCGTCTGCAATAGTGTTTGATTTAGGGGTCAGGACAACAAAATAGATCTTGTCTGATCTTTCTGCAGTTTCTACACTCTTGAATTTTTTTAAATTCATGTCAAACTCTAATAACTTTCCATCAAGTTTTCCTCTTACATATATCATCAAATATGAATTTCCTGAGGCTGGGGTCAGAGGTATTATTGAAAAAATATATCCTTTGTACGAGTTTACTGGTAGTATATTTTTCATTGGCGGAGCCATTGTGGACATGGCAATAAATATGTCTTCAGCAGAATCAAATTCTTCAAACTCAAAATCCATTATTTATCTTTCATTGGTCTTGTATAATAATCTATAATCTGTGTATGTATAAATTAAAATATGTATTAGGTATTTTTTGATTGTAATTCTAATTGTGATTTGAAATATTTATGAATGGAAAATAAATCTGTTCTAGTATTTTGGCATAAATCTTAGTCCAGTCTTTGCTGACACTGCAATTATTGATATTATTGCAATTGCAAGTACTAGAGCTGCGATTGGGCCAAACTCTGGAACTATGATTGTACCTACTATGTCGATCTTGGTGTCTCCATTGTGGAATGGAATGCTTAGTATTCTCACACTCTGGTTTTTGGTCTCACTGAACTGTGTGATATGTTTACCATTTACTGTAACTATGAAATTGTCATCTTCTAATCCAGCTGTGTTTACTGTTGCTCCTGTCAAGTTTGCATCAGGATTTGGTGGTGGGGGTATCTTAGCATCGATCATGTTTCTGGGTAATGTGACTGTGATGGAACCATCTGAGTTTGTATTTAGTATAATCTCAAGTGTGTACTGCTGTGGTAGGATACTCATGCTACTTACAGTACCGCCTTTTATGATGTATGGTATGTTGTAAGTTTGACCTGCTGCTTGTAAGGAATATGTACTGTTGATTGCCTTGGTAACTGTAGAACTACCGTCACCACCATTGTAGTGGAATGTGGCATTTGTATTTGTATATGGTCCATATTGTGCTATTATGGTATAGTTACCGGCATCTTTCCAAAGTGGACCTGTGGCTAAAATTGTCTTGGTAAAACTTCCATCTGAAGATGGAAGCAACTGTGCTACTGAAATGAGATTCTTTAACGAATTGAAAACTCTTAGTGTCACGGCAGTTGCATTTTCTGGTTCTCTTACATGTCCTGTCATGACAATGGTGTCACCCTGACTGTATGTTGGTAAATCTGTCTTGATAGTTAATGGAGCTAAAGTGGATAAACTAATGGAAGTTCCATTTTGATGCAATAGTTTGTATGCCGTTGTAACATTCTCATTTGGATTGGATGGTCCTGCTGTTTGGGCATAAGCTGGTACTGTGATTATCGCAATACTTGCTGTGATTATTAATAATAAATAAAAGACACTTGATCTTTTCATACTTGCTAGCCAATACTCAAGGATCTTGAGTATTTATGTATTGATAAAAGAAAATTTGACTTGTAGTTCTAGTATTTTGGCATAAATCTTAGTCCAGTCTTTGCTGACACTGCAATTATTGATATTATTGCAATTGCAAGTACTAGAGCTGCGATTGGGCCAAACTCTGGAACTATCTGTGTACCGATTATCTCAATGTCTTGATCTCCTTGCAGGAATTGAACTGTTATGTTTCTAAAATCATTGTCTGCAGATTCACTTTGTGGTTTGACTTCTGCCCCGTCTATTAAAATGATGAATGCATCATCTTGGTTTGAATTTGGCTGTTTTGCATCAATCAATGCTCTTGGTAACTGTAGTGAAATCGTACCATCACTTGTAGAGTTTACTGAAACAATGACGGACAAACTTTGGGCATCTATTGTCATGGTCTTTACGGTACCTCCAGTTATGGTGTAGTTTACATTGAAAGTCTGTTGACTGCTAGGGTCTTTAAGTTGAAATACGTTACTCGTAGTGGTGGGTGTACTCTGAAAAGTAAAAGTGGTTTGGGCGGTTACATTTGGTGGTCCATATTGTACCTTGACCGTATAACTTCCATTTAATTTCCAATATGGTCCTGCAGCTTTAGTAGAATAGGTATATTTTCCATCCTGTGATACATCAATCTGGTCTATTTTAGCAACGTTGTTCTGTGGATCAAGAATTTCAATGGATAACGGAGTTCCACTAACTACTGCTTGTACTTGGCCTGAAATTACAATCGTATCGCCTAATGTGTATGATGATCTATCAATACTTGTTGTAACAAGTGCAGCTGTGGGTGGGGAAGGTGATGGTGTAGTACTTTGTGCAAAAATGGGTATGGATAATGCGGAAAGGGATAGAATCAATATCATGAAAATGGCTATGTGACGCATATCGGAGTTGTCTTTTCGTTGTATATTTCCTTTACTATGTCAGTAATAAAAAATGAAAAAGTAGAGCGTCCTAGTATTTTGGCATAAATCTTAGTCCAGTCTTTGCTGACACTGCAATTATTGATATTATTGCAATTGCAAGTACTAGAGCTGCGATTGGGCCAAACTCTGGAACTATCTGTGTACCGATTATCTCAATCTTTTCAGATGCCATTTGGAATGGAATTGTAATTGTTCTTGTATCTGTAGATGGTGTTTCTGTGAATTGCTGTACCTGTTCGCCGTCGATTAGGACTGCAAAGGCACTATCACTTGTACCGCTTTTTGCATCTAACACTGATCTTGGAATGTTCAGAGTGATCTGACCATCATCATTTGCTTGTATGTTTACAACAAGGGTTTTTGATGCTGCATTCAGTGTTGCTCCTGAAACTGTTCCGCCATTTATGGTATAGTCAATACAATACATCTCATTACCTATTGTGGCTGAAAGTTGTTGTGCTGTACAACTTGATTGTCCGCCTCCCGGTAGTGTGAACTGTGTTTCTGTTGAAAGTAGTCCTTGTTGTGATCCTGCTTGAACGTAAATGGTATATACACCACCTGAAGTCCATAATGGACTTGCAGTGTTGATTTTATCTTGAAAATCACCATTGCTGTTCAATGTTAACTGGCGTACTTCTACAACATTTCCATTGGGGTCTGAAACTTTCATTGTAACAGCTTGTCCTGCGATTGCATTTTGGACATGTCCTGTAACAATTACTACTGATTGTCTACTGTATGTATCGTTGTCTGTTGATACTACAATTGGCAGAATTTGTTGAGATCCAGTACTTGGGCTGATTTGGCTTGAATATGTTGTATCTGCCGGTGATGTGGCAAATGCTGGCATAATGCCTACTACAGCTGCTGTAGCAAGAATTGCGATCAACGCATATTCTTTATGAGTACTCATCTTATTTGCGATTAAGAAGTAAGACTATTTATGTATATTTAAAAAAAATAATCAAAATTTGGTAGTAAACACTTGTTTGGATATAGTTAGATCGATTTATGGGTGATAAACCAGAATTGTATGTTAATACAACTTCTACCACTAGATACCTGTTGATGAAATTATGCTGTTTTTGATTTAAAATATAGTTATGACTTGCACTTTGATTAGATTCATTTTGTAATGAAAATTCAGTGTTTTCACTAATTGAAAATAATAAAAAATGAAAAAGTAGAGAGTTCTAGTATTTTGGCATAAATCTTAGTCCAGTCTTTGCTGACACTGCAATTATTGATATTATTGCAATTGCAAGTACTAGAGCTGCGATTGGGCCAAACTCTGGAATTGCCGGTGTTGTTGCTTCGCCTGCGATTTGGAATACAGCTGAATTAACTCTTGCTTGTTCGTCTCCCTGTTGTACTGTAATTGTGTATTGTCCATTCTCAAACCAGAGATTGCCAGCAGTGTTAATTTTGGTAGCAAAATCTCCATTGTTGTCTAAGGTTAGTTGAGCTGCCGTTACCACATTACCTGACGGGCTTGTTATTTTTACAGCCACATCTTGGCCTGGGTATGGATTTGCAACATGTCCAGTGATCATAATTTGTGAATTGTGATCATAAACTGGTTTGTCAGTTGTCACCGTTATTGCTATTGGTGGTATCTGTTGAGTGTTGCTAGTGTCGTTACAGTCGGGACATGCTAGGTATGGATTGTCTGCTGCAAAAGCAGGTACAACGCCTACTACAGCTGCCGTAGCAAGAATTGCGATCAACGCATATTCTTTATGAGTACTCATCTTATTTGCGATTAAG
>JADMIO011478655.1_pt1 | contig 56173 bp, 54 predicted proteins | sample 8958161 | NCBI WGS metagenome assembly JADMIO01 (sample SAMN16585339, study PRJNA669376) | soil metagenome | isolation source: Crop rotation soil | place: USA: Cullars Rotation, Alabama | collected 2011
GCGACAACTTGTCCACGTGGAATTCTAAGCTTAGGATCCCAATGTGCTGGAAAGATGTCGGCGAACTGGACGAGGCATACTCCGCCGATGGCGTACCGCTGGTAAAGTTGGGGCCTAAACCCTGCCGGAAGAATCTCCCTCGCAATCTCCGGTTCGATTCGGAAATTGAGAAGGATTCTCCGCGCGATAACTCCAGTGATCGTGTCGAAATTCGGCATCTAGGATTCTAAAGAGCCGACGAGCCTAGGCCTTGATACCTATACGACCAGATTATGTTAAGGTCTTTTGGACTAGTCTGTATTTCGCGACTTTTTCTCCCAAAAGCGACATGTATTTTTGCATGAGACCTGTTCAGGTCGATCATGCGTCTAAGAGGGAAAGGGGTCGCAATGATTGGAACGATTTTGTGGGTAGTGATGGCTCAGAATTCGGTGGCTGCCGAAGTGAACGCGATCTTGGCGCGAGCCGCGAAGCCACACGAGAATGACGAGGAGCGGATGAAGGCCCTGGGGGACAAGGCGTTTACGATCGTGTACCCGTACGTGCGGAAGATCATCACCGCGAAGAACGCCACCGATCAGGATGGCAAAGAGGAGATCCGTCGAAACCGCCTGCGTTACCTGCGGGCGTGCGCAACGCCGGTGAGAACGCGCGAGATGACGAAGCTTTTTGCTGAGACCCGAGGGTACTTCCGCGAGTGGATTTACGCTTGGATCGCGGAGACCGGCGACGCGAAGATGAGCCGGGCGCTGTACGAGCAGCATATCGGCGACAGTGGCTATGGCTATACCGGTCAGGAATCAGCCCGGGGTCTGGCACGCATCGGGGACGACGCGGCGTACCGAACGATCGCCAAGCAACTCGAAAAGCCGATTGAAGAGAGGGATTACAGTCGGTCGAAGCTGCGCGAGTTTGCCATGCTCCTCGCCGCGAGCGGCAAGCCCGCACCATTGGCTGCCGTACGGAAGGCGATGCGGCGAGGGAATACGGTCCCCAAACTCCTCGACCGAGTGAAACTACCAAGCGAGAAGACGAAAGATGCGTTCAAGTCCTACGCGACGACACCGGATGGAACGACGTGGGCGTTGATTCATTGGAATGCCCTGGGTGCCCCGAAGGATTTGTGGATTGTACGATGGTCAGGTGGCAAATGGACCGACCCGATCTTCACCGGATTTTCTTCTCATTGGCCGATGAAGCAAACTGGTGAGCCAGTGGAGGAAGGGTACGAAGCTCACCAGAAAGAGATGGCCGAATTGATCGACCAGAAGGGGTGGGTCAAACGAATTAACTCGCTCCGAAAGGATTCGGATGGCGATGGGCTGACCGATGTTGTCGAGGCGTGGCTGGGGTTGGACCCGAACAAAGCGGATAGCGATGGCGACGGCATTCCCGATGGCATCGACAAGAATCCGCTGGCCAAGCCGCGTCCGCTGACCGACGAGGAACGAGCAATGCAGACGGCGGCGAACCTATATTGCTGGTCCGATGAATCCCCGAACGAGAATTACTTCCTAAGCTATCCGAAGGGTGTGGAGCCGTTCGAGATGGTTGCGTGTAACGGACCGGTGTATCCGGACGAGCCCCCGACAGGCTTCGCCAAGCGAACAGGCAAGGTGTTTGGGAAGTGGCGATCGATAAAGGGAGCCAAACGGGTCAGCGCAACGGAGATCGTGGTGGACTTCGAAGAATCGGGCGGCTACTACTGGAATTTCCTGAATGTTACGGTGAAAAAGATCGACGGCGAATGGTTCTGCACGAACGCGTGGATGCGAGCCGGCATTGTTTCATGACGCGCGCTGGAATTCGCCGCCGGCGTGGCTGACTCGGTTTCGTCCGCGCTCCTTGGAGAGGTAAAGCGCGCTATCGGCCTCGGCGATCAGGCGTTCTGTGTCGATTCCCGGCCTAAACCCCGCCACCCCAAAGCTGGCGGTGACCGGAATGTCGTCCCAAGGATAGCTCTCAATGGCCTGTCGCAACCGCTCGGCGGCGGTCAGTCCGCCCTCCAGGTTTATGTGCGGCAAGAGGAGGGCAAACTCTTCGCCGCCGTAGCGGGCGGCGATGTCGATCGACCGACACTCGGTGACAAGAATTTCGCCGATGCGTTTTAAGATTTGATCGCCCGCCTGGTGTCCCAGCGAGTCGTTCAGATTCTTGAAGTGGTCGATATCGAGAAGGATCATCGCGAGCGGCTGGGCGTACCGGAGGCACTTTTCAATCTCTTCGTTCAACGCATCGGTGAAGAAACGTCGGTTTGGAATCCCGGTCAGTCCATCCATGTTCGCGAGGGCTCTTAACTTGGCATTGGCTTCGGCGAGTTCGGCGTTCGCCTCCCTCAATGACTCCTCGACCTGCTTGAGCATCGAAACATCGGTGACTTCGACCAAGAATCCTGTGACTTCGCCGTCTTGAACGAATGGCTGATACCGGACGAGGGCGTGTCGAACCGAACCGTCAGGTTGCGGAATACTGCGCTCGAACAATTGAGCTTCTCCTCTCAGCGCGGCGGCGATGTGGGGGCGTGCTCGCTCGTACATGTCGGCACTGAGCAAGGTGTTGATGTGGCGACCCTGGAGGTGGTTGGGCTCGACGTGGAACCATGCCTCGAAGGCATTGCTGGCAAACACATTGACCTGCTCGCGGTCCCAGTACGCGAACATCGAAGGAGAGGAATCGATGATGAGCTGCCAAATGTTTTGCATGAAAGCACGTGCCTGGCTCGCACGGATTTTCACGTGTTGCAAGCCAAAAAAATTAACGAGAAGGAAATCTCTCTAAGCGATTATCGGATGGCAACGGAAAGGTTGTTAGATCGTTCTCGTAAAACTGGGAAAAGGTCCTTAGCTGTGGGGAAATGTTTGCCATAAGTGTAGACAAATGACAACTTAAATCATACACTAGAGACTCGAATGAAGAGTCTGGAAGGAAAGGTCGCGCTAGTCACGGGCGCAAGTCGCGGAGTAGGGAAGGGAATCGCGCTCGGATTAGGTGAAGCTGGGGCAACGGTCTATATTACGGGGCGAACCGTGGAAACAGGCAAAGGGGCGGTGCCATTGGCGGGCACGGTGCAGGAAAGCGCCGACGAGGTGACGGCTATGGGCGGAAAAGGGATTGGTATTCAGTGCGACCACCGTAACGATGAGGAAACCACGGCTGTTTTTGAAAGGATCATGGCCGAGCACGGACGGCTGGATATCTTGGTCAACAACGTGTGGGGTGGATACGAGCACTTCAACGACGGGACAGAATTTTGGCTGGAAAAGGGATTTTGGACGGCGCCGATTTCACGGTGGGATTCGATGTTTGCCGCCGGGGTGCGGGCGCACTACGTGTCGAGCGCGCTCGCCGCGCCGATCATGATCGCCCAACAGGCAGGGCTGATCGTCAACATCTCGTTCTTTGCCGCCCAACGGGACGACAAAGGGGTGGCGTATGGGGTTGCCAAGGCGGCGGACGACCGGATGGCGGCGTGCATGGCGCACGATCTTCGCGAGCACAATGTGGCGGCGGTGTCGCTGTATCCGGGGTTGGTGCGCACCGAGGCGGTGATGAAGGATAAGAAGTTCTTCGATCTGTCGAATTCCGAGTCGCCGCAGTTCTTGGGTCGGGCGGTGGCGGGGCTGGCGTCCGATCCGGCGATCATGGAGAAGTCGGGCGGTATCTTCGTGGCCGCCGCATTGGCCCAGGAGTATGGGTTTGTGGATGTCGATGGGAAGTCGCCGAGACCGATCACGGTCGAGGAGTCGTAGCAAAAGGTTAGAAAGTATTACCCCTCACCCCCTTGCCCCCTCTCCCCTTTACTCGTAAAACTCGCATGGGGCGAGGGGGAGATCGCGCACAATAGTTCGGTGAATCCGGTTTTCCCGGGGTGGTATGCCGACCCCGAACTGCACCTCTTCGACGGTCGATACACCATCTACCCAACCTACTCGGCGCTGTACGAAGATCAAACCTTCTTCGAAGCGTTCGTAAGTGACGACTTGGTGAGCTGGACCAATGTTGGCCGGATTCTCGATTTTGCCGACGTGCCGTGGAGCACGAATCGGGCCGCGTGGGCGCCGTCGTGTTGCGAAAAAGGCGGCAAGTACTACTTCTACTTCTCAGCTGGAGATGGCGCTGGGATCGGAGTGGCGGTTTCCGACTCGCCGAGCGGTCCATTTGTGGATGCCCTCGGTGCACCGCTCATCAAGGAGTATCACCATGGCGCGCAGCCGATCGACGCGCACGCCTATATCGACGACGATGGCCGGGCGTACCTCTATTACGGCGGCTGGAAACACGCGGTGGTCGTCGAACTTGGCGAGGACATGATTTCAACGGTCGGTGAGTTCATCGAGATCACGCCGGAACACTACGTCGAGGGGCCGTTCATGGTCAAGCGGAATGGGATTTATTACTTCATGTGGTCGGAAGGATCGTGGGGCGATGCGTCGTATTCGGTGGCGTACGCCAAGTCCGATTCTCCCCTTGGTCCGTTTGTTCGGCACGGCAAGGTGCTGGAAACCGACCCAGCGGTGGCCAGTAGCGCGGGACACCATTCGGTGCTGCAGATTCCAGGAACGGACGAGTGGTACATCTGCTACCATCGGCGGCCCCTGGAGGAGACGGCGCGAGATCATCGGGTGACGTGCATCGAGCGGATGCATTTTGATGAGAAAGGGGACATCGTTCCGGTGGTGTTGACGTTCGAGGGCGTTGCGGCGCGGCGGGTTTAGGCAGGGCAAGTGCAAGTATTTTGGATGCGAAGCATCTTTGGAGTGCGATTGCCTGCAATCGCTTCGGCCTGCGAAGCCTGCTTCGCTGCAAATTTTTAGGAGCTCTAGTGAGGGTTGGTAGCCGACACGAAGAAAGCTCTCGCTAGTACAGTCTTTCAGCGAGCCAGGTCTCGCAGCCCAAAGCGCGAACAGGTTCGCGCACTCCAAAGAAGCAATCCCCAATGCCCGTGCCTAAATTAGAGAGTAGAAACAAGCTCCGCCACTTATCTCCCTCACGTTTGAGGGGGATTTAGACCTTCCACGCAATTCCTGTTACACTTGGCACAAATGGTGGGTTCGGTTTTAGCATTCTTCGTCGGCGTGGCGCTGCAGGGGCAGCAGTCGATCACGACCGACTTCGACCCGGTCAAAGACTTACCCGGCGTGGGCCAACTCGTGGGAACAGGCAAGGCGCGATACGGCATGTGCAACGGCATGGACGAGATGTCGCTCGCCTACAAACGCTACCGACGAACCCACCCGAACGCACTCCCTCTCCAAGACATCGTCGCAGCTATCGACCAGCAATACGGCCGCGAGTACCTCCGAAAGGCCATGAATGTGGCCGCTCAGTTGAGCTTTCAGGGAGGCGATCCGGAGTGGGTGAAACCGCCGGTCGGCGACTTCACGAAGGTCCTCCTCGGCGCGATGCAAAAGATGAACGAGCCGGTCTCGATCGCGTTAGAAGGCACAGAGCTGAACCATAGGGTCAATATTTACGGTGCCGACCCGATGCCGGACGGAACCTGGCGGTTTAACATAGCAGACTACGAGACGCCGGGCAAGAACCGCCAGACCCTGATCTTTAACCCGACGACCAAGAAGATGGAGACGTACGTGGACGGCAAACTCACCGCCACATGGAAGGGCTTCGGCATCATCGCCACTCCGCCCGCCAAGATCGACAAATACTTGACGATTCTGGGTATGGCGGCGGCCCACGAGGATATCCACAAGATTCATCACGCCGTCGGCACCGATCAAAAGCCAATCGATAAGCTGCCACCGGCCGCCGTTATCCAGAAAACTCGGACAGAGCAGCTCATCGATGACGTAAAGGACGCGGCCTACCGTGGCGTCTTGATTCGCTTCGATCCCGCCCTCTTGTCGGACGCGATCAGCGAAGACAAGCTCGCCGACGTCGAAGCGCGCATGCAGAAGTTCCTTGAATCTGACAAAGATGGAGCCGCGATCGTATACGCCGAACCGCGGGTCATGAATCTGACCATGGTCCCGCTGAAGAGCCTCAGCCCGAGCAAAGATTTGGGTGGGTTGACGCGGGTTCTCGGCTTCGTGATTCGTCCGAACGGCGATAAGGTTTTGGTGGGCATGCGCGAGCCGGGCATGCCTGCGCTGCCTGGCGAATGGCTTGCCGTTGCCCTGCAAACCATCTACGCCACGGGCATGACGCCGTACATTTCGCTTGATCCTGATCCAAAAACGCTGATCGGAGCGCAGAAAGTCCGCATTGGTGGTGTTCCAAGCAACCTCGCAAAAACGAGCTTCATCAAGGCAATGCTCGAGGCCGACTACCTCATGAAGCGGATCAATTTGAGTAAGGAAGTGCCCAAGGTCGAAGGGTTTGAATCCTGGATGGACCGGATGATCCGTCTGAACGCCCAGGGTGCGATGCGCATGTGGTTTACGCCGTACTCGCTGCCGGTTGCCGATGCCTATTTGGCCCGCAAAAACGGCGCGCTCGCGGTGGTGTACGAAAGCGAACTCCAGGTTCTCACCGAAGAAGAAAAGTTGGCCTTGCAGATGGGCCAAGCGAGTGGAAACATCGATGTTGTCTCGAAGGATGCGGGGCGAGATTTCACCCGATGCTTCAATGCGATGGCGAAGCAGTACCGCGCGTTTCAGGATTTGCGGGGCGTATTCGATGTGTCCAAGTTGGCCGCCAGTTGGCGAGCGATGAAGGTCGACGGCAAAGGTTTGGAAGAGTGGCTGACGTACAAGGTGCCGGTGGTCGCGGTGAAAGATGCTTATGACAGCATCGGGCCAGAGATGGCTCGCGATGGGCGGCATTTGGTATCCGGTGGCGCAATCGCGAACCCTGAATTTCGGACTGCGGGTGCGGTCGATACCGATGCAATGGCGGCTCTGATCGACGCGGCAGATTCCGGCGATGTGCAGGTTGTCCTACCTGCCACGATCCCGATCAAAGATGTGATGCTGGCCAGCTTCCAGGCTCAGACCTTCGTCGAGCGAGCTCAACAGAACCTCGCCCAGGGTCTGACCGACGAAGCGTTGGCCCGGGCTGACCAGGTACTGGCTCTCGACCCCGATGAGGGACGAGCGCGGCTGGTGCGGACGATTGCCCTGGGCTTGCAACGCCGTTTTCCCGAGTCGGTCGCCGAAGCCGAAAAGCTGACCGCCCGAATGCCGGCGATGATTGCGCTTCGCGCGGCGATGAAGGCCTCGGCGGGAGACTTTGCCGGAGCTTTGCAGGATGCCGCCGCCGCCGAAGCCGCCTATCCCGATGAAGAGATCATTTTGATCGAGTGCGTCACGGCGAGGGTCATCGCTCTGGATGCTGAGGGAGCGGCGAAGACTCTGCGAAAGCTTCGCGATATGTGTCCGGGGAATCCGTTGCTTATTTCAATGTCGGCCCAAATTCAGCGAATTCGCTTCCTGGGGCCGGAACGAGCCAAGGCGATCATGGATCAGGCGTCGAAGACTCCGGTTCCGCTGGCGATGGCACTTTTAGAATCGCCGAACGCAACCCGCTCCATCGGACCTTATCGAAAGGCTCTTGCCGACATCGAAGCGGGTAAGTACGAAGTGCCCGATGGACTGTACATTTCGGAGCGAATGATGGTGGCGATCTGCCACAACGCCCTTCGTGGGAATATGACTCCGGACGAGCTGACCTTTGCTGCCTCCTGCGCCGATCGAATGGTGTCAAGACACCCGGATTGGGCGTGCTCCCACTTGTCGAAAGCCCTCATCCTTGTTGCCCAGGTGGCCGAACCGGCGACCATCGTGGCGTCGCTTCGAAAGTTCGCCGAGCTGGAAGGAAAGCCCGACCCGGTCTATGAGGATTTGCAACTTCAAACGCGCCTGAAGCAGTTCGCCCCGCAGCTTGCGGTGCTGATGTACATGAATCCCGGTTCGACGCCGGAATTCTCCGATGCCATGCTTGGGTTGGCCGAGGAGTTTGCCAAAGGCTCGGCGGGTGAGAGGTTGATGAAGGCGATTCAGGCCGAAAAGTCGATGAGTGTGATCGAGGTTCTGCAGTCGCGAGGCACGCGGGGTGTCCGAACGAATCAAGCGGAGGCTGCCGCGGGGCTGGTGCGGATCATGGCCGCTACCGATGGGGTGAAATCGAACGATTCCGTGTTCCCGCTGGCGATCTGGGCTGGATCGGTTGCCGCCGGATTCTTGGATGTGCAAACCCCCGAATTTTGGAGCGTTATGGATAGCTCGATGCACCTGGCTGCGTTGAATCCGCCATCCGAAAACCTCTTGGCTCCAACCGCCTCGGACCGGGCCGACATATGGATGCATGCGTTCGCAGGAGTTGCCCAACCGGTCTTCTCGCCGAAGGCTCCGCTGATCGCAGACTTGCAAAAGCTTTCGCCGCAGATGGATGTGTTGAAGAAAGCAGAGAGCGGCAAGGTCGACGCCGCCAAATTGAAGCCGGCGATGAAAGCGGTGGCGGAAAAGATTCGAGCCTTCGTGCTCGGCTCTCGGCAGGCGATCGCCAAAGGCATCACCGGCATTCAAACCCGGTATGGAGACAAGACGGCGGACATCGTGACGTTCTGCGTGGCAGAAATGCAAGCGGACCTGAACATTCGCGACAAAGGCGAGACCAAGAAGATTCTGAAATCTAATCCTGCGATCGGCAAGACGCCCGAGTATTTGGCTCTGAATGCGAGTACGAACCTTTCGAATCAAGGCATCGTTTCGCTGGAGTCGGAAGATGCCGCTTGGGTGCGGGTGATGTCGGGAATTCGGACCAAATGGGATGGCCTCAGCATTCAGAGTCTATTGGAGAAATTGGCAACCGGTGGAAACCAGGAGAAGACCAAGCGCCTCGGGCGCTACTTGGCCCAGGCGAGAGCGAAAACGAACCTTATTTCGGACTTAGATTGATCGACCGACAAGCCGTTGCGAACATTGGGTGGTCGGTGCCCGGAATAATCAGTCGGCGGAGTTGCCCGGTGTTCGGGTTGACGACGAAGAGGCTGCGCGGGGCATTGCCACCGTTATATTCGCCGCCATTTTCACTCCCACAAAGGAGGAATGAATCTTCGTCGAGCTTTGCAAGACTGGCAATGCCGAGCTTAGGCCCTAATCGTTTCTTCTTGAGGTTAGCCGGAGAGATTAACGTGGCATAGCCGTCCGACCCTTCCGGTAGCCATTCGATGTACGCAAACCGGCCCAGCTTTGCAAACCAAGCATGCCCATAGGGCACGAAACGTTCAGTCACTCGGACTTCTTTTCCGGTTGTGCGATTGCCGATGAGGAGGTCTTCGTCCATGCCAAACCCGGCCATGGCGCGACGGGCGGTTGAGAAGATATAGGGGGTGCCGGACGGTGCGGCGAGAATATCGTGATTGGCATCGCTCTCGAATCGTTCGGTTTCCTTCGAGCCGGATATTTTAGCCAGGAAACTACGCTTTCCGGCCTCCTCGGATGAACGCTGGAGCCAAAAGGAGCGACCGTCGACCAACAGACCCAATGTGGAATGGGCGATCTCTTTCAGTTCGGATTGACGAATTAACCAGCGAAATGTTTGGTCGCCCCCAAAGAGGAGTAAGTCGTGACCCATCCACGCTGCATTCCATACGCCTTCGAGATGGAGGGAGGCGACGTGGCCGTTCTGGTCGGCAACTTCGAAGTCCGTCTGATTCTCATTCTTCACCCGATCGTAGCGTTGATCGCGAGTAACGGCAAGGGTTCCGTCGTCGGAAATCTTGATGCTGTCTAGGATCATCGGACCGATTACCTTGCCAACGACCTGGGCGCGAGAATTCAACAGGAAGAAGGTTGCTTCGGCTTCGTTGCGTTCTCCCTGCTTCCAGTCTTGGACCAAAGCCACTGGTTTGGCGGATACAATCGACGCCATCGCCGTGGCTAAAGTTTGCAAACCTAAGAGTCCCATCGCGGCGAGCATGCTTTCCTTCTTGACGGCCCCAGCTCGGGCTCGTTTCGCACATACGAAGAAGTCAGCCTGATTTCAGACCTTGGTTGAAATTCCCTCCGCGTTACATCAACGATGCGAGTGTCGATGGATGCGGAACTGAGTTGCCCGGACTCACGATCCGGAGTCGCCAATTGATTTCCGCACCTACTTCGGGCGCCTTGGCGGCTTTCGGTATCTCGACCGTAATAAGCTGCCCCTTTGCCCAATTGAAGAGATTCGGATAATCCTCGAAATCTTCGACGTCTTTAACCTTCAGCACCAAAGTGGTACCGTCGACCGCTTGTCGGATCTCGGTCACGTCCCCTGTAACCGTTGCCCAGTTGTCTATTACTTGCACGTTGTCCCCGCTATTAATACGGCGCAACCCCCATTGGTCGTTCATTGCCAATATAAACCTCGGCATATTTGTTCGTCAATGAGCATTTAGGAAAGTGGGTCTGTCGTACTTTTGAAGCAACGGGGCAATCATGAGCCTCCACGGCAATGCCGTGGAGGCATCAGGTTTAGTAGCCGGCCTGAAGAGTGATTCCGCCAAGGCTAATTCATCGCACGTGATAGATCGAGGTGCCATCGCCCCACGAGTTGATCATGCTGCCGCTTTGGTTAGCCGAAGCGTCGGCATAGACGTACATGTTCTGATCGTCGGGATCACTCGGGTACGGAACGGTAACCTCGGTCTCCCATAGGTTTGTTCCGATGTTCGTCCACCCACTTGGGGCCGAGCCCGTCTCGTTTCGATGGTGGTTCCAGCCGTTGGTAACGGTATCGGTTCCGCCTGGCATATGAGCATTGGTGTGCATATTTGTGGCGCTCGAACCGCCGATGGGGATGTACCAAGTATCGGTTTTGCCTTGATTCGAGAACGGGCTATTCACCAAGTTGCAGTTGCTTTCGGTGTAGACCTGCATGTCGAACACCGGCGAACCGGGTGTTGGCGGAGTTTGGTTGTAGCTGCAGCGAATTTTGAACTTGATGTCGATATTGCTGCGGTACATCCACTGGTCTTTCGAGCTCGAAGCCGACCCGAATACGGTTAAGCCGCCGATGAGGCGGAAGTAGGCATCTACCTTGCTGTGGCTTCCGTCGGTTTGCAGTCCACCGGGGCTGTATAGGCCGCCGTCGCCAACCGCATCCCATGTATAGCCGTTCGAGAGAAACATGCCGGTTCGAGTGTCTTGATGGACGTTCGGCCAGCCGCCGCTATGGGTGACGGTCGTGGAGTTGACCCAATAGGTCTGGGCAATAGACAGAGACGAGAAGGCGAAAATCGCCAGTGTTGTTGTAAATGAACGAATCATTGTTTTCCTCCGAGGGGGTCTTGATCGCGGCTGGGAACGGTTGGAGGAGTCGTGGTCAAGTAGTTAATTATATCATGAATTTTATCTATTGGATAAAATTTGATTCGTTATTCTCCTGCATGCCGCCAAAGCCGCAGTAGGCGTCGTAAAGAGAGCACGTCTTGCCCGAGCAAAGGCGATTGTCGAGGTCCTTTCACGGCAAGCGGACAAGTTGGCGGATAATGAGAGCATGGTTGGGGTGCTCGTCGGGTTGGCTATCGGTCAGCAGCTAACGTTCGGCAAGCTGCACAACCGAGCCGAGTTTTACGCCGCTGCGGCGAAGATCAAAGAAGATTGGAGCAAGCAACAGGTCGAGGCCCTGTTAGGTAAGCCCGACGACATTTGGCCCGCGACCGATGGCCGACGGTACACCTCCAACGAAGACGTCTGGTGCTATGGCACCAACGGGCATCACACCTTTCCCACGCTCGGTCGGGTCATGTTTACGCAAGGCAAAGTCCGGTACTGGACGATGCCCGGAAAAGCAACCAGTACCCGCGTGATCTCAGAAGCCGAACTTCGTGATGGCCTCCGAAAACTCCACCGCTTCAGCTATATCGACCAGCTCGACGATGGCGCAGGGTCGATGGCTGCCGATCCCATCCGCATGATCGAAACCGTCAATGCCCTCCAGCCGATGGGAACTCGAAAAGCGCTGGCGGTCATCGATGAGTACAGTCGTGTGGGCGGATCCAGTTGGGACGATCATGATTTCCTTTTCTGGCTGGTGCGCGTTCTCTTTGTGGGCAAGAAGCCAGGCTACACTTTCCCAGTCCCGGCTATCGGTGCGATCTATCCGGCTCCGCCGAAGGATATGAGCAAGTGGCCGACGTTCCCCGTGCAAGTCATTCGTGGATTCCCGATCAACGTGTTCCAGGGTGCGGCACTCGGCGGCTTTCCCGAGCCGTTCACAATGTACTTTGAGAGCCACAAAGCCGAGTGGCAGATTCGACCGGAAAAGCTGACGCCGCCCGACGATCCGTTCTCGGTTGTGTATGAAGTCAAGAAAACGACTGAGGGACGATCCGGTGGCTCTTCCGGCGTTGATCGACCCAATCCTGAAGAAGTAAAGAGGTTGAGCCGTCTTCTACCCTCTGATCCAGACGACACTCTCATTCGAGGCCAAATTATTCGGGCCGTACGTAGTGTCGCGAAGTTCAGGGAGGGCGATTGGGGCACGATAATCGGGTTTGGTAATGCTCGTGACTATTACCTTAGCCTTGGCGGACACTGGGACGCCGCCAAGCAACGATACGTTCGTCGCGACGGCAGCTACGACCCCGATGTGATCATGGACTATCCGATGTACACCCACAAATACGCCAAGACGTGGCACCTGTCGACCAGCATCGAGGTCTATCGGGAGAATCGCGAAGTGGTGAGTATTTTCGCAAACTACCAAGAGGACGACGGCATGAAAATTGGGACTGCCATCCTTTTGGCGCGAGATGCTGACACGCAAAAGGAGCTTGCCTGGATGAACATCAACTCGGAAACGCTCGATCCATATAAGACTTGGGAGCAAGTGGTGCGAGAAAATCCCCACGCCGCCCATTCAGGCGCTCGATCGACCGGATTTCGCTTTGCGCCCGGACACCGAGTCATTTTCGAACTCATCTACGACGGCAAGATCGCATCGAGTCCGGTTTTCAAGCTCTGATCATTTTGCTAGACTTTCGACCACTTCGAGGTCGTCAAATCCAGAATGTACGAGTCGGGATTGTCCTCGGTCTTCTCTTTGAAGGTTCCTTTGGAGAGCTTTCTACCTCCGGAGATCATGATCTTATTGGCGTCGATCAACTTGGCCGAGTGACGGAAAATTTGACAGGGTGGCGAGTCCCTGGTCTCAACTTTCTCGATAACGAACGTGTGGATGTTCAACCGGTAGACCGGGATGCTCTTGCCTTTGCGTTCGTTCTGGTACCCCAAACACCCGACGATATAAATCCAGTCGCCGACCAGACTTGCCGAGTGGAAATCGGTGCTGGGGAAGACCTCCTTCGGATAGCAGAACACGCGAATCGAGCCTCCAGGGCTGTGCTCGAACACGTCGTTATAGATGCAGAAATCCGGGTCGTAGCCATCTTCGTGCTCGCCGGCGATCTCGATGATGCGGCCATCGGGTAGAAAGGTCATCGACTGGCCGAAGCGGTTAGCACACCAGTCGGGATCCTGTTTGCCGCACACGGAGTTGGTCTCGTCGCCGAAATGAGTTCGTCCACCATAGGCCGAACTGCGTGACCGAATCATCGCATCCCAGTAGGGAAGGCTCACCAGTTCGGGATTGGCGCTTCCGAATCGCGGCTTTTTACCCGCAAGGTATTGCTCTCGCGTTATCTGATCGAGCGGATGGATGGAGCTCTTGTGGCCTAAGACCCCAATTCGAGCCCATGCGCCAAGGTTGTTCGGATTTGCGCCAAGTTCGATCAGTTGGCGGGCAAATCGCCCCTCTTCGTCATCTTTCAGGGCTTCGTCCAAATAAGCTTGGTGAGTTCCGAAAACACCAAGAATGTAGTCGACGATCTCCTTATTGCCAGACAAGATAGCTTCGCTGATCGGGTTTTCGTGGAAGCGTGTGCCGGTAAAGCCTTGCGTTTGATCGAGCACATAGCGGACCGCCTCGACATTGCCAGATGTCATGGCGCAGACGAGCGGATGCGCGTATCCCTTATTCGAGGCTTGCAATTCTGCGCCCGCTTCGCGAAGCATCTTTACGCGTTCCAGGTCGCCTCGTTGGAGTGCGTGCATCATGGCGGTTAGCTCGCGGCAATCGGTCGTATCGAGGTGAGGCGACTTGGCTAACTCGGCTCGGACCTCGCCCAGGGTGCCAAAGACGACGGCGAAGATGAGCGGCGTCCATCGCAGCGGTTCGGTATCGGCTCCATTTTCGATGAGAAACTGCATGGCCTTGTAGTGCCCCCATTGCTCCAGGGACTTGAGCGCGAATTCACCGTACGATGAATTGATACCTGGCTCGGCTCTGGCTTCTAAGAGCACTTGAAAGAGTTCGATGAGCCTCGGATTGTCCTTGATGTCTCGGCTATGGGCGGCGTCGAGGATGAGCGAGTAGCCCTTGTCGCCAATGTACTCGGCGTTCCCGCCGTGTTGGATCATGAGGCGGACGATGTCGGGGTTGCCCGACTTCACTGCCACGCTCATGGCGTTTTCGCGCAAGCCGTACCGAGCCTTTCGGGATTCGTTCGGATCGGCTCCGTTCTTCAGGAGACGCTCGATTTGCTCGGAAGTTGTCGTTGGGCTAGCGAGCGCGTCGAAGAAGTCGCTGGGTTCCGGCTCAAACAAGATGTCGTCTTGAACATCGCCAATGGGGATGCCATAACTGGACATTGCCTCTTGCATCTTGGCAAAAAGCTCGTCTGGCTCCATGTTGGCCATGTCCTCGGCTGAGATCCCCCAAAAAGACTTCTCTTCGTCCATCGCTATAGGCTCAGTCTAACCGAGAAGCGCACAAAACCAGCGTCCAGGCGAAACGTCCGATACTCGATGGTGGGGATCCTTGCCGTACTTGCGATGGCCGATCAGGGGCAAATTTTGTATCGAGACAGTTTCGAGCGTAATTTGCCGCCATACATTCGCGCCCTCCAGGTGCAAACCCAAGCGCCAGGAAGCAGGATTAGCGAAGCCGATCCTCTGTTCATGATTCAGGCTGTGAATAGTTTCGTGCCGCTGGGCCAGGCCAAGGCTTTATCGACCATGGAGAATCTGGACGGATATATCGGCGAAGTCGAGGTGATCTTCGGTAACTATTGGCCTTTTTGGCTCACCCGAATTCTCTTTTGGCCTAAAGACGCGACCTACCAATTTCCCCACTTCGATCACGGACAAGTCGGCGAGATTTTGCCCGACCATGTAGAGAAATGGCCGACGTTTCCGCTCTTCGTGGTTGGGGATATTCCTTTCTGTTTTCGGATCGCGGGCAGTGGCATTCGAGGTGGTGGTGGGGGCGGTGGTGACGATGAACGCGGGCCATTCGCCGATTATCTTGGCAAAAACAAAGACTTTTGGACGATGCGGACCAAACCTTTGCATCCGCCCGATGACCCGTTTCCGGTGTTGAAGGAGCTTTTGAAGCCTGGCGTATCGCCACTCAGTGCCGCCGAAACGAGGGATGCAGGCATCGCGCAAATCCTCGAGCTCGTTCGGACGTGTTATCGGCCTTCGGGGCGAAACGCCATTCAAAAAGCGCAGGAAGATGCGGCGGTCTTTGAGCGGTACCACCAAGAATTTCTTCAGAAGCAGTGCCGGTGGGATCAAAAGCGGAACCTATATGTTCGCAAGGACGGGACGTTCGATAAAGACCCGATGGCCGAGACTTATCAGATCGGTTATCGGTTTCCGGCTCAGAAAGGCGTCAAGATCACGGTGAACTTTCGGCTCGATGAGCGCGATGTGTTGACCTGGTCGGTCGACTGTTTCGAGGAGAAGGGTCGAATGGTGCCGGCCGCGGTGGTGGTGGCGAGAAATGTCACGAAAGGGAAGGAGGCGGACTGGCTGGTGGGTAACGTTCCTTCCTGGCATCTCGGCTCGGCAGCGACCCGCGACGACCTGCTGAAGATGCCGCCGCATCCTGCGGATAGCTTCGCCATGCGGGTGGCGTCACATTGTCCGATTGCGTACGACGACCGGTTCGTCTTTGACCTCTATTACAATGGGAAAGTGATTTCGAGTCCGCCGCTCAAGCCATGGTAGATAGTTGGCGTACAATGAAATTCGTGACCACCGAGCTCAGCCCAAACCAAATTCGGTGGATTCGCGCATGGATGTACCTGCCGAACATTGTCCTTGTCGCGTTCGAGTTCTATTTCATTTTCGCTGGGCGGCTAGCGGGACTCATCCCTGCGCTCGTGTTGGGGATCGTACTCCTTGTTGCCACTCGCCGGTTTGAGGTGCGGCAACCGATTTCGGCCAAGACGCTGGACGACCTGAAGAAGATTGCTTCGCCGGGATACTCTGGTCTCATGGGCGGCCTTATGTTTGCGGTGCCCATTGGGTTGGTCTCGAAGAGCGTTCTTTTGGCGGTTGGTACCTACGTGTTCTATATTGTTGGCGGGTGCATCTGGGCGGGTCCTGCCCTTGTGATCGGGGATTGGCTGAGGCGTTGTTTTGGTGTGCAAACGAAGCAGGCGGCTAGCGTGCTCATTGATTTCGACGGGAAGTAGAGCCTCCTGTGTTTGCGGCGATAATCGCCGGGGAGCAGTTGGAGCCGAGGGAAGCCCAAGCATCCTTCTCGCTGTCACTGTCTACCTGCGCGACTCTCGACGCAACAGAGGGGCTCCTTTAATCCTTAGCCCTACATCTTCATCAGCTTCAACGGGATCGAGTGAGAGTGCCACTTCTTATTTCCCACCACCCGAGTTTGGTACTCAAAGACATAAGAAGCCGCAAATTCCTCCATGCCGGGGATCGGGGTCGATGCGCCGGGCTTCACTTCAAATATCTTGCCCTTGAGACCCTTAATCGTCGTGCCATTCTTGGTGACGGCGACGATCTTGATCTCGATTGGGCGGTTCAGAGAGTGGAACGCCCCCCAGCCCTTATTGATCTGCCGGAAGCCGAGGTCATCCGCTGGGCCCTCGGAGAAATCGCACGCTCCGGAAGCGCTCTCGGAAAACTTCGCCGACGCCTTGATCGTCAGGGCACCTTCGGTCCCTGCTTCTCGTGGGAAATCGACTTGAATTGTCGTGCCTTTGCTCACCTGCACTTGGCTCGGGACCGCGCCGACGGGCTCGTAATGATCGAGCTCAAGACTCTTGAGGGTGAGAGGAAAGGGCTTGGCCTGCGATTCGACGCAGAACAGCTCGAAAACCGTCTTGTCCTTCTCGCGGCGAACGTGGCGTTGGAATAGGGCGTGTCCCAGGTCCAAATCCTTGTAGCGAACGCCTCGGCTATCGCGGGGTGGCTCGGGAGTCGTTACTGGCGGTGAACTCGGCTCCAAGTAGGCCAAAATCGCGTTGACCACGGCAAGGTATTTGGCAGTGAACTCGGCCCCAGCATTCTGCATGGGGTCGTTTTGCTGCCGACGCAGAAGCCAAAGGGCATCGTCGCGAAGCAGTTGAGCCGGAGTTTGGCCGGCGTTATTCTTGAGGTTTTTGTCGGCACCATTGGCGATTAGGAGTTCGGCAATCGACTTCAATGGCATGAAGTAGCCGACCCTCATCGCCAAATGGAGGGGTCGATAACCGCCTTTTGAAGGTGCGTTCACGTCGATACCGAGCTTGAGCGCGCCTTTGACGACGTCCTGGCTCCCACTTTTGACCGCATAGTGAAGCATTGTCCAGCCATTGTCGTCCGTTTCCTTCGGATCGGCCCCGGCTTTGATCAGCGCATCGACGACATCCTGATGCCAACCATCTTGCCAGGGTTGCTGAACGGCAAACAGGAGCGGGGTGAGCCCCGATTCCTTCATCCCCGGCTCCATCATGTGGTCCAGCATGATTTTGCCGTCTTGCTCGAGTTGCGAACTGGAATCGTCCGGCGCGGGCTTCGTCTGCATCGCCTTCCGCGCTTCAACCGGAAGATCGGCGAGGAATTTCTTCTCCTTCTCTTCGTCTCGAAGCTCAGCCGGAGTCTTGCCCGTGAACTTGACAGTGCGGGCCGACACGTCGGCCTTATGCTCGATCAGGAGTTTGACGACTTCGACATGCCCACTGCGGGCGGCGAAGTGAAGGGGCGTGATGTTGTCCAATGTGCCGATGTTGGGGTCGGCCCCACGCTCCAACAGAAGCTTGATGAGCGCCGCATCGCTATTTTGGGCGGTGGCGTTGAGGAGGCTTGTGAGTGGAGTCCAACCTTGGTCCGGCTGATAGAAATTGGGGTCAGCACCTTTATCGAGCAGCGCCTTGGCGATGTCGAGGCGGCTCGGTGAATCGTAAGGAAGTTCGAGCAGGACTGTCCAGCCGTTGGCGAACGTCGCGTTGGGGTTTGCCCCTTTGGCGAGCAAGGCCTGGACCTGTTTGAGGTCACCCTTCTTGACCACATTTTCGAGATCGGCATCGATTGGCTTTGGTTCGACGACCTTGAAAAGGGGCATCACCTTTCGGGGGTGCTGGGCGGCTTTTGGCGTCGCATTTTGGCAACCCATCAGGCTTGCGAGAGTCGCGGCCAAGATTCCAATGCCTCGAATGCCCATATCGCCTCATTCTACGCGCATTGTCCGGTTACCTTCCCAAGAAACTCCCGTCAAAACAAATATGCGAATCGCTTGGTTGGCCGTGTTAGCGCTCATCTGTTCGCTTGCGTCCGCCCAGCCGGTTTCCAAAACCTTTCCGACCCTCGAGGCGTACCTTTGCCGGGCGGACGCGTCGTTCACCGGCATCATCACCAAGGTCGAGGCGCATGTCGTCAGCCCAAAGGAGGAGCGTCCCCCGGGATATATTGCCTATGAGTTCCCGGTGGGTTACACCGCCTACTCCCTCACTGTCGCGGTCCAAGAAAACCTGAAGGGCACCTCGCCTAAGAAGATGATCCTCAAGATGGATGGATTAGGCGGGGATGAGCGGTACACCGACTGGTGCAAACACAAGACTCGCTTCCTGTTTTTCACGGGGCCCGGCGACCACGAGGCGTGGCAAGAGCTTCGCTACTTCGTCCACGTGGGGGATGAGACCAAGGCCTCGATTGGGTGGAGCATGATCCGGTTGGACCCTATGGTTTCCGCCGAAAACTACTCGCGAAGCCAGCAGGGCCTGCCGCTTTTGTCTTCCGACCTCACCTTGCTGAGAACTCCCGAGGCCGTCGTCGAGCGGACCAAGGCTTTTGTGGCCCGGAAGCTTGGGAAGATCGATGTGCTTCATCTCGAACTTTCGGGTCGACTGCCGCGTGACCCGAGTTTGACCGGCTTTGGCGGCATGATGTGCGCCGTACTGCCCAAGTCACCCGAATTGGAGCAGCAGGGAAGGCAAATGGTACAGAACCCGATCCTGAAAGGTACACCAAAAGAGCGTGAAACTCAGCGGCAGTTCCAGGTCATAAGCGGCATCGGCATTCTCGAGAATTTTCCCTCAAAGGCGAACATCGACGTCCTTCGCCCACTCTTGAACGACATGGCGGTGTGGGGATATACCCGGCCTGGACCGATTGGAAATGCCATGAGTGGACACGAATATATCATTCGGCGCAAGGCCTATGAGGCGATGGTGAAGATGGGCGCCAAGGTGCCAAAGCCGCAACTGGAAGCGCCCAAGCCAAACTGATTATCGTTTGTTCTCGATAACTTTGCCCGTCAGCGCATCCACCGAGACATTGATTCCGCCGCCTTGGATGGCATAACCGGTGTTCCGGCTGGACTCACCCTCCATGTACCACACGAGTTTGGCCTCGTCCTTTTTGTCACCACTCCAGTTATAGCCGAGGGTGGGGGGATGGAAGGTGTGCCGATGGGTGCCGCTTCGCTGGTTGAAACCGGCATCCGATGGATACCTTCGGTTCGCTTCGGCGAGGGCCTCTTGAGCTGTGATCGTTGGCGTCTTGGCGTTGATCGTGGGAATGAAGTTGTTTTTCTTGTAGTGGGTCATGTCGAAGTCGGGACCGACAAACCGCACCGAATAGCCGACCGGCGAGCCAAAAAACTGTTTGCCATCGACCAGGATAGGGAAGTAAACGAACCAATTGAGAGAGACCGACTTCTCGTCGGGGACCTTGATTTGCTCCTTAATTCCGACTCGGTTCAAGACCGCAAGGGCTTTCTGAACCGCTTGGTGTCGCCAATCGGCGGGCAGACCGGTTTCTTTTGCCATGCCGCCGCTCTGTTTCTCGAACCAATCGACATTTCCGAAGTCGTCCATCTTCATGTCGAACGAGTCCGCGCCGTTTCGCAAAAAGCGTAGGTGCCATCCGTCGATCGGACCGTTATTGATGGAGTAACCGCTGGTGGAAATGAGGACTGGATTTCCGCGCGGGCCATTTTCTCGGACAAAGGCTCGCCCCGCTTTGGCGATCTCTTCGCAACTGAGCAAGTGGTCCGCTTTGGCGTCCGCACGGAACATGCTTAAGGCAATGACGAGGTTGGCGGTCATCATTCGATCACCGCCTCCCGATCCTTGTAGGGAAACGCTTCGCCGCTGGCCTGATCCACCAGGCAATGATAGGAAGAGAACAAGAAAGGACCATTCCTCGGGTCTTGTCGATAGACTTTCGAGGTTGCGAGCCAAACTCGGCGGGCCTTTGTCTCCTTGCCGAACTTGAAGTAGCCGTCCTCAAGTTCGGTCGTGAGTTTCGGCGGACCAAGGTCGCCCATGACCTGTTTGCATCGGGCGAACTGGGGCTGTTTTTGAATCCATTTCTCGGCGTTTTGCTTCGCGTCGGCTTTGTTAACGGCTGCCGATTGGCTCGCAATGGTTGGCCGCACTTCGTTGGCGGTGAACCATTGAACCTGCCCGCTGGCAAAGTCGAAGGAGACGGTGTAGCCAAGCCGTGGATTGAAGTTGAAGAAGCGTTTGCCGTCCACCAGCAGGTCGAACTCGGCCGAACTTTGGGGTTTGGCAGGCGCGGCCCTCAAAAGTCGGAGGTTGGGTTCGGCCGCGAGCTTTCGAATGGCTTTCCAGGCGATATCCTCGACGCGGGTTTGATCGGGATGTCGCTTTCCGTTGTCGGTGTACGTGGAATGCTGATCCCAGATTCCGATGTCGAGCCACAAAAGGTGTCCGTTTCGGGCGTCGATCCTGGTTCGGCACGTTGCTTTTCGCTGGTTTTTCGGGCCAAGGGCAACGGACCAGTAAGGGCAACCAGACTCGGCGTCGTTATCGACAAGGGTAAAAGCCGTTACTTGAAGATCCTTCAATCCCACATTCGCCGCTGCCCGGGTGCCGAGTTGGATCGCCCGATCCGAGTCGACCTTGACCAAGTTCCAATGCCTGACCTGTTGGCCAAGAACCAATGCTAGTAAGATGCCCACACCTGCATTGTAAAGCAAATTGAGCTTAAACGGCGGATAATGAGTTCATGATTGGGGTTTTGCTGGGGATCGCGTTCGGTCAGGAGTTGACCTTCGGTAAGTTTCACTCGCGCGCCGAGTTTCAGAAAGCCGCTGCCACGATTAAGGATGACTTCACCCAAGCCCAGGTCGAGCGCATCCTCGGCAAACCTGACGACATTTGGCCCTCGACCGACTCCAAGCGTTACATCAACATGGAGGGGGGCGAAATTTGGGGATATGGAACCAACGGACACCATACACTACCGACGCTCGGCTCGATAACCTTTCGACACGGGAAGGTTCTGATCGGAACGGGACATGGCGATCCACCCTCGACGAGTGTGATCTCGGAAGCGGAGCTTCGGGCCGCGATGCGGAAGCTGCATCGATTCGACTATTTGGAGCAACTCAATGACGGTGTGCATTACGACTCCAACGACCCGCTAAGATTGATCCAAGCTGTCAACGATCTTCAGCCGCTTGGCACGGAAAAAGCGCTCGCTGCGATCGTCGAATACGCGAACATCGTTCCGCTCTGGTGCGACGACCGAGACTTCCTGTTCTGGCTAACCCATGTGCTGTTCGTGGGGAAGAAGCCGGGATATGTGTTCCCAATCCCTGGCCTCGGAGCGCCATGCCTTAAGCCACCACCCGACAAGAATAAGTGGCCGACCTTCCCGGTTCGAATCGTGCGTGGCTTTCCTGTGAATATGTACCAGGGCTCGACGTTGGGAGGTTTTCCTGAGCCGATCCAGTGGTACGTCCGTGACCATGGCAAAGACTGGATGATCCGTCCCGACAAGATCGCCCCGCCCGACGATCCTTTTCCGATCTACAAAGAACTTCTGACGTCGGGAATTCATCCGTTTGATGGAACGAACGATCGAATGCACCTTGCGAGTGAGATCATTCGCGCGGTGCGAAACGCCGTTCGCGTTTCATCAGAAGAATGGCGGGATGGGCCAGATGTTAGCGACGCCGGAATCGAGTCTGTGCACCAGAAATTCTTGAAGGCGGGTGGCCATTGGGATGCTAAGTTGGGGCTGTATGTCCGGAAGGACGGGAGCTTCGATCCCGATCATGTCAGAGACTACCAATCGTACACCTACAAATATCCCGACATGGGCAACATCAGTGTAACGATGACCCTGAGCCGAGATAACGAGGAGGAGATTTCTTTCGATATCACGACCGAAGAAAAGGCAGTGAAGGGAGTAAGAACGGCCGTGATGATTGCCCGCAATGCCGAGACGAAAGCCGAACTGTATTGGGGAGCCATCAATAGCCGCTCGCAAACCTTGCCTTGGGAAACGACGTGGCAGAAGATGCTGAAGGAAGCTCCGCACACGGGGCAACCTGGGGGCATGGGATGCCTCTCAGGGTTCGATCTGAAGCTGGGGACGCCGATCATCATCGAGATTCGGTACGGCGACAAGGTGTATACGAGCCCGGTCTATCGGCCGTAATCAATCCTGCTTCGCCGATGGTTTGAATCGTTCAACGATCATGGAGTATCCGATACGAACGAGGATCGACGCTAAGGTGAAGAGTCTCTTAGGATTCAGCAGCGCGCGCTGCGCTTTTACCCGGCTGGCCCCGCCTCGTCTTAAAAACTCAGCTTTGTCGCTGAGCCTATCAGCCATGCAAATCGAGAGCGGAGTTTGTCCGCGCTGATTCACCGCATCGATCTGTCCACCCCGTTCAAGGATGGCTTCGATCAACTGCAGAGTTCCAAAGTCGATCACCGCTCGGTGTAGCAAGGTGTTCTTCTCATTGTCTCTCAGGTTAATGTCGAAGCCGTGCCGGATCAGGAGGTCCAAGCCTATCCATGGTTCAAAACCGGGAACCACGACGCTAAAGATCAATCCGGGTGGACCGTAGATTGGAATTCGAGCGTTTGGATTGCCGCCAAGTTTGAGAATTGGCTCGAGGGCACCCTTCTGGCCATCGTAGCAAACCATCCAAAGCAGTTTGTCGACGATGTCTGGCTGCTCTTCGACCGCCAAGGTCGCAAGGCGAATGCCGAGATCCAAATCACCCGAGGTCAGGTTTTCGCTGGCGCGAAAGAACAAGAGGTTTTGGAAGTCTTTCTGAATTGCTTCGACCAATTCATCGGTCAGGAAGATCGAGCCGTCTTCCTGCCAGACCGTAAGGAATTGAAGGATATTGGAGGTCTCGTGAAGGTTTTCTGCTGCGAGAAGAGCCCGAACACGATCGAAGTCCTTATTGGTGATGGCAATGTCGAGTTCGGTCGGCACGACATATTATGGTCCGAGTGGGTATACCGACTCCTTGAGCCGATGAGCCCTGACAAAGAGGATAGTGGGTGGGATAGGCCGGGCGATTGGGAACGAGAGCCGCTGGCAAAATGGGCCGATAGTGAGGATCGGCTATGTCGGCTATTGTCGATCCCTCACGGCGATTTAGACGGCTATCGCGCCGCCATCGAGCAGAATCCGTCGATCGAGGCCGTGACTCTGTTCGGCTACACTCAACGCAAACAGAAGAAGTTTCGTGGAGCGGAGGAGACGTTCAAGTTTGCGGTTCAATGTGAGCCTACTAACCTCGATGCGTTGTATGGTTATGCCGATATTTTGCGGACGCAGAACTTCAACACCGCCGCCTTGGCATTCCTGACCAAGCTTGCCGACGAACATCCTGCCAACGCAGACATTCAACTCGTTGCGGCGGAACTGCTCCTTAAGTTCAAACGGGATGAGCAAGCGTATGTCGCGTTATCTCGGGCGATCCAACTGGAACCAGAGTCGGCTCGCATTAATGAGTTATTTGGGAGCGTGCTTCGGAACAAAGGCCGATCTAACGAGGCGACAAAGCACTTCCTTCGTGCGATCGAGCTTGATCCAAGTTCAACTTCTGCGAAACTGGCCTTGGCTCACTGCTTGATGTTCGCTTCCGACGATGCCGAAGCGATTCTGTGGGCCGCTGAAGAAGCGCATCGGTTGATGCCTGACAAGTGGGAAGTGGTAGAGCTTTACGCTCGGGCTTTGCTGCTGAATGGCGAATTGCCAAAAGCAAAAGCGTTGGCCGGGGCTCAGTACGTGAAGCAGCCAAAACGGTATGGAATGCATACCTTTGCCAACGACTTGTTGGACTACGGCTACAGCAACGAGGCTCTGGAATGTTTTCGGTTAGCGATGGGGGAATTGAGCGGCGTCAAGGGATTGGGCGGCGCTCTCGAAGAAATAGGACGCCTTGATGAGGCGTTTGCGCATTACGAGCGGATGGCCGAGCGAAACGTCAGCGATTCTTCCGTCGCTCGTAAGGTTGCCGAAGCTTTTCTGCGCCATGGAAGGCTTGAAAAAGGGTTGGAATGGCTGCTGCGGTCTGACTCGGAGTCGTCGCTGACGGTCGTCGTCGAAGTGTATTACTGCATGGGCGAAAAGCAGTTAGCTCAGCAGAATTTGCGACGGATGTCGCAGCTGTTTGCACGCAATTCTCGGGCTCGCGAGATTCTGGGCTACATCCTGGTGGACGCAGGCCATCGAGACGAGGCGTTGACCCATTTTCAACCATCTCGAGGCAAGAGAGGGGCTTACGAGAAGTTGTCTTACGGTCCGCAGGACGATATGCAGGCCTTGCGAAATGCTGCGGCTCGCAACAAGAAGGCGATTTCGCACATCAAGCTGGCCCGTGCGCTTTACAATCGCACGATGTTCCCGGGCGCGATTGCCTCGCTTCATAGGGCTTTGGCGATGGAGCCGAACAATGCCGAAGCCAATTCTTTGATGGGCCTTTGCTATTGCGAGGCGGCAGTACCGCTTCGACGCCTGGCCGTGGTCTACTTCCGGCGGGCTCTGGATTCAGATCCTCGGTTTGTGGAAGCTCTCGCCGGTTTGGCTCTCTGCTATCGAAATATGAGTCGAAATATCGACGCTCGTTCCGTGTTACGTGAACTACGCGATGTCGATCCCAAGCATCCCGAACTCACGAATTCTTCTCGCCTGTTTGGTGGCGATTAACCTGCCGTTACGAGCTCACCGGTCTGCACTCGCCATAAGGCGGCATACAGCCCGCCGTTCTTCACTAGTTGGTCATGCGTGCCGGATTCGGTTACCTGGCCTGCTTCCAGGACCCAAATCTTATCCGCGTCCCTCACCGTCGACAGACGATGGGCGATGACGACCGAGGTTCGCCCTTTTGTAACGTGAGCAAGGGACCGCTGAATGGCGGCTTCGGTTTCGTTATCGACCGCCGACGTGGCTTCGTCGAGAATCAGGATCGCCGGATCACGCAAGATCGCTCGGGCGATGGACAGACGCTGCCGTTGGCCACCGGAGAGCTTTTGTCCTCTCTCGCCGATCATCGTATCGTAGCCGTTGGGAAGGGCTTCGATGAATTCGTGGGCCTCGGCGAGCTTTGCCGCCTCTTGGATGTCTTCCGTCGTAGCGTCCGGGCGTCCATAGGCGATATTCTCTCGAACCGTGCCATGGAACAGGAAGACTTCTTGACTAACGTAACCGGTCGCATTTCTCAGGCTCGAATAGGAGAGAGATTTGAGGTCTTGACCGTCGATTCTAACGGTGCCAGCGCGTGGATCGTGGAAGCGAAGCATCAGCCGAATAACGGTTGACTTTCCAGCCCCAGTGGCACCGACAATGGCATGAGTTTCGCCAGCCGGAATGCTCATGCTGATCCCTTTCAGGACGTCATTACCTTCTTCGTAGCCGAAGCGGACCTTATCGAACTCGATTCCGCCTTTTACTGGCGTTGCGAGGGGCTTAGTGCCTTCCTGCATCTTTGGTTCAACGTCGAGAAGGTGGAAAATCCTCTTGGTCGAGGCCATCGCCCGTTGATAGAGATCGAGCGTGTCGCCGAGGCCCGTCATCGGCCAAAGCAGGCGTTGGGTCATGAAGACGAGCACCGAATAGATGCCGACTTGCATCTTGCCGGTGAGGACCAACCATCCGCCGAAAAGCAGAGTGCAGGTGAAGCCAGCGAGAATGACCATTCGGATAAGCGGCACGAACGCGGCCGAGTATTTGATGGCATCTTTGTTGGCGAGGCGATAATCTTCGCTTACTTTTTCCACGCGAGATGCCTCGCGGTTCTCGGTCGCGAAGGCTTTGATGGTGGTGATCCCGCCGAGGTTGGTATTGATCGTCGAGCTAAGCTCGGCGACCGACTCCCGCACCTTTGCATAGCGTGGTTTGAGGCTCTTTTGGTATTGAATCGAGCCTGCGACGATGATCGGAATGGGCAGAAACGCCAGGAGTGTCAGCAGCGGCGAACTGGCGTAGAACACGGCTCCAACAAGGATGACGTTCCAGAATACGACGATGATGGAGCTTGCGCCGCCATCGAGAAACCGCTCAAGCTGGTTGATGTCGTCGTTCAGAACGCTGAGGAGGCCGCCGCTCGTGGTGTCCTCGAACCAAGCGACCTCGAGCTTCTGAACATGGCTGTAGAGGTCGGTGCGGATGTCATGCTCGAGGGTCTGCGAGAGGTTCCGCCACGTGAGGGCGCTTAGGTAGCCGAATAGAGACTCGAATACCCAGCAAAGGCCGTTTGCGATGGTGAGAAGGACGAGCTGCTGCCACCGGTCTGTGAGTCCGAACGTTGTGGCGAAGAAAGAGTTTTGCCCCCTGACGATGACGTCGATGACCGCACCGATCAGGATCTCAGGGACGACATCCATGACCTTGCCGAGGGTTGTGTAGGTCGTGGCGGCGATGACTTTCGAGCGGTGGGGCCGGGCGTATTGCCACAGCCGTTTGAGTCCTGAGGATTCGTCGGGCATCTAGTCTATGGTGGCATATTTGAGGGTTGAGGGTTGAGGGTTGAGGGTTGAGGGTTGCCAGATGTCTAGCAGACCAATGCACTCCCAACCAGAGTTCCCGTAATTGCATTGACTTGCGTAGATTCATGGAAGCCAGATCCATCGCTTGCGTTTGTAACATATGGCGTGTAAACAGCTTCGTAAGTTGCCCTGTTCCGCATTTGCGCGAGAGAAATGCCTTCCTGACTTGCAAGCATTGCGGGAATCGAAATAAATGCTCCGTTATTATGATTATCCATCGCAGTCTTAATCGCATTCATCATAGTGTTGTAGTCTGAACTTGTCACGATAGGTGGTAGTTCAACAAAGCAAAAGACGCCTCCTTCGGCGGCCACTCGATTAGCAAGCGCCACTAGATTGTTCACCTTGGCTGTAATCTCGTTTGACGGAACCGATCCCCAACTCGACAAGGGGACATTTCGATTTGTATACAAGCTGTAAAGTACGATTAATCTGTCCGCTGTTGCATTTCGGCCGAAGTCAACGACCGAATTCGCAGTCCCCAGTTTTGACGGCTGGTACCGTTTAAGCCATCTAAGTGCCATAGTGCCAAAACGGAATTCGCCATTTGTAGGTCCAAAGTAGTTCGAATTCGAGGTATTAGAAGAAGCTTCATAGAATGCCTCGTCCAGTCCGTATGCTCCAGAATTAACCAGAATTGCGTATCTGTCATTGAACGATGCTCCGCCGGATTTGGCGATAATTCGCCCAAAGCCGCTAGATACATTGCCTTTATATAGAACTACTGTGCAACCATTTGACTGGCTTGCAAGGTTCTCAGCCACGACATGCATCTGATTGTCGTTAAACCCAAATGCGGTAGCCGTGCTGTCCTTTGCTACGACATTTTGAGACCAATTATCTACTCTATATGAACTTAAGTATGTGGAGCCGCTGCTATAGTCCGCTAGACGGTTTGATGCTGTTCCTGCACTTGGTATGCTGCCAGCTGCGGATACATCACCTGCATAGACGGATATTCTGAAGGTGCCATTGACCCCTCCAAAATCAGAAACCATCACTCCGATATGATTGGCCCCTTTCGGAAGGAAGATGGCTACAGCGCCTCCGGCAGAAATTGCTAGTCCTCGGCCTGGATAACCCTGAAAGTTGTTACAAGCGACTGAGGTACCTGTAGCGAGCGTGACACCTGGAATAGGTGAGGTTGTTGATTCAAAGTAGTAGGAGAGTGGGATGTCATAGTGCTGACAGCCAACGTAAGAATCGACTACCCTCTGAGCATATCGAGTCCACGATTGCTGTAGAGGCCTAGAAGAACCAACCGCTCCACCAGGGTTTGCAGTCTCAACTTTTGAATCACCTAGTGCAACTATGGCTACAGAAGAGGCACCGTTCTTAGCTAGTTTCATGGTTGACCGAAGAACTGAAAGACCTCCACCGGAGAGGCCAGATATCACGGCAGCAGAAATTGGCCCAGTAACCCGACTCATCAGTTCGTCACCTCATACGCATCGAATGCGCCCGTCCCCGACACCATCGCCACATATATATCCTTCGACCCATTAAACCGGTCATCCCCCTCAAGCGTCTGTCCCGGAGATAGCTCATACATCGCGTTCCCAGGTCCAATAGCCGGAGCATCATCCCCTGCATTAATCGCCAAAACCAGCAGATTCGATCCGTTCGAAGACGAAGCATGAATCTGGATCCCAACCCGTGCCCGATTCACCGACCAAACCTTCACCGGCGTAGTAGTCAGCGACGACGATTCAACTTTTGTAGAAGTAATGAGATTCATAAATTAGATTCCCTTTAGGAAATTGGTCACGATCCAGCCGGATACGAACGACGAATAAACCGCCTCCAAAGCATCGACCGTCCCCGCGGCAGTAGAAAGCGTTACCGTCATACCCGTCGGAACATGAAAAGCCGCGTTCAAAGTCAGCGTTCGAGACCCGGTCGCATCCTGCTTAAACAGCCACAAACACCGCTGCCCTTCTCGAGGATTCGAAGGTGCCCCTAAAGTGCGATTTCCCGCCAAAGTCACGGTAAATCGAGACCCTAAAGCCGCATTGGTGGCAATAGTCGAAGCATCCGTCAACGCCGCAGTGGCCGGACGGTCATCCAAAAGCACGTATCGTGAACCATCCCACAAAAACGAGCCAGACGAGGTCTTCACCAAGTGGACGCAAGACGCCGTAGGCGAGTCCGAGGGCATAAAATCGTCGCCCGAGTACCGCACCGCTAGCCCGCCATTCATTGTGAAAACGGAAGAATAATCGATCGCGGTAATCGAAGTCGCATCGCACGTCACCGTTCCCAAAAATAGCCCCGCAGGTGAGGGCACATAACCCGAAGCGCCCGACGCAATCGTCCCATTCGGCAAAAGCCACACCCAATTGTCGACCGAGGCCGTCATCACTTTAGCCTGAGCCGTGATCTCGACCACCCCTTGCATGAGCGCCTGCCCTGCCGAAATCAACGCCGTCAAACCCGTCCCCGCCGATAGAGCCAAGCCATTCAAGATCGAATACACACCGCTAACCGCCTGGGCTGTAATGTCCAGCCGAGCCGCATGGTCATTCGTGATCGGCGTCAAGGATGTCGCCATCATCCCAGACACAATCGTTCCGGCATGAATCGAACTGGAAACCGCATCGACCGCAATCGAGGCAATGGTAGGCAGGGTAGCCGGAGGGGTAACGGGTGGCGTGGAAACGAGGTCCACAATCGTGGTTGGAGTAATCGTAGGCATAGAGTTGTTAGCTGAATCGCGTGAAAGTCATTCCGCCGCTCATCGCGTCGGTCGAGAACCAAGAAGAAGGGGCCGACTCACCGTCGATCGTAGCGGACAAAATTACTCGCGCCGCTGAGTCGTGTCCAAAATGCAGCCCGAAGGACTGCCCGACAAACTTCAGAGAGACCCCCGAAGAATCTCGGCAGGTAACCGGGCCGTGGAAAGACGTATCCCCCGCCGACCGATACAAAACCTTGATCACGCCCGGACCCGAGGTTCCAGAGTCGTACACAAAAGCGGCCTCCAATCGGTCGCCATGTTGGTTCGAGCACCCGTGCGGGTAGCGTCCATTTGTAATTCCCATAGCCTCTAAACTCGCAAAGGTCTTGCCACCGTCGTCCGACCATGATCGCCAGCAGCTAAAAGTTCCGGACACGTTCTTACCGATAACCGCGTAAATCCGGTTGCGGTTGTCGTCATAAATTCGGCACTGCTCGTAGTCAGAACCCGCGGCTATCACGACCGTATCGTTGGTTCCTAAGGGCAAAAGGTACGACCACCAGCGGCACTTGGCCCCCGTCGCATCCGCCCAAGAAAGCAGGAAACGGCCATCGCGCGAAGTCATGTTCCAAACTGGACCCGAAGCCGGGTTGCCAAGCCCAAGCACATTCGCCGTCCCGCGCCAAGGACGCATCTTGAACCAGTCCTTCCCGTCCCATCGAAACGTGTAATCGTATCCCTCGTCGTTCGTAACCGGATACTGAAATTGCGACACACTCCAACCCAAAGGAGCCGTAACCGCCGTTAAATAGTCCCGCCCGTCCTTCATCAGCTTCGGTGACGTTAGCCCAGGCACGATGTGGGAGTGCTTCGATGTTGCGTAACAATACCGATACTGTCCATAGCCTCCCGTCGCCTGCCAACCAGAAGCGTATGTCCGCTTCTTCGAAGGCAAAAACCACACGTTAGGCATGCATCGCCACGTGTTGTCGTAACCAAAAACTGGCCCGCTCGGACCGTTCACCACCCAGGACATCGAATCTTGGCGCGTAATCCCGTCGTCGTCGACAAAACGCCAAAGGTGCTTAATAACACCGGCGGGGAACTCCTCATTGGACAAATACTCGGTGTTCATCCGGGTTAACAAACCATCCAAAGCCGTCTTGCCAAGGCGGAAGCAATTCAACCATGCCCAACAATCCCCAATCGTCGGAGCGCCATCCGTCGCCGAAATCGCTTGTGGGACTGTAAGTGGCGTGTCAGACAAGTAGTCGAAAAACGACAGCGCCCCATATCGCAGCATCGCGCCATTTGGAAAGAGGATTACCGAGGTTCGTCCATCGCAGTAGAACACCTTGCCCGAAGACCAAGTAGGCAAATCGAACCGAAGGTGGTTCACCTTTACCGGGTTCGCTGCCACCGTTTTGGTCGCCACAAATTTTAGATGGGCCCCGGTTCGGCCCGGCAACATTCCGAACGACGATGCATAGTCTTCGTCCGAAACAATCACCGCGGACTCGTCGCTGCCCAGCAAGCTAACCTTCGTATCCGTAATGTAAACTCCGCCGAAGTCCACTTCCGCCGAAGTCGCCCACTTGGTCGAAGCTGCGTAGGGAACCGCGAAAACGCCCTGCACATTGTCGGTCACCAAGGTCGAAGACCCGTCCTCGCCCACGTAATAAACCTTCATGTTGGCCACGTTGGTGGTCGACCAAGTCAGGTTCACGAAGGAGGCCCAACTCGGGGTCATGAACGGGTAATCCGTAAACGACGACAATGCAAAGTCCAACTCGACCGAGCTTGCTGTGCCCGTCAAGGTTGCTCCGGTCCCATCAACAGAAACCGTGATCCCCGTCGTCGGCGAGGTAAACCGTGCCGCCGAATCAACGTTGGTTGTAAACGAAGAAGGGTATGTCCCGCTGTCGATCGACACCAAGTCCTGACCCCAAAAGCACGGCGTCCCCATGATCACGCGCGTGTTGCCCGCGATTCCGTTCTGAGTGATCGGATCCACCAACACATTCGTTCGCTGCTTGGTCTTCTCCGTGGGCGGTAAAAGCGGATGATACATCCATTGCTGCCGGGTTACGGTCTCGTAGTAATCGATTGGGGCTGGTGCTCCGTCCAGAGTCCACCGGACCGAATCCGAAGAATCATCGGGCGGAAACCACAGCCCATAATTGCCAAATGGCGAGACGATGGTGTTTGCATAAATCGCCCTCCACCAGTTCAGATAGTCGAAGTTGAGCTGAGAAGCAGCACATGTCGAGGTGTCGAAATGGGGATCAATCCAAGTTCCGTTCGACTCCGTAAACCACGAGTTGGGAAAGCAAACGGTCAGGCCTTCGCCCACCGTCGCCAAGGAAATCTTGTCCCTTGTAATCGACCCTTCGATGATGTGCGAAAGATCGCCAACCCCAGACAAAAACTGAGTCTCCAAGGGATACAAATCCGAGGGTGTCGTATTGTTTGTCGAACTGTCGTTTCCATCTGGGCAGTTAAAATCCCCCCGATATCGTCCGTTCACGATGGTCACTTTGGGGAAACCCCATCGATACACCATTGCCTCAGAATCCGGCGCTAACCGGACCATGTCCGAAGCCTCGTTCGGGACAATAACGACACTGCCGCTCTTGCTGTATTGTGTGACTTTGTGCGCTTCGACCACTTGCCACGCCTCGCCATGGATGGTCACGCTGTTACAGTTGTTGGCGCTCACCACTCCAGAAATGGAAACATCGTTTAGCTTGATCGGTTGTGACCGCCAAACCCCGTCGATCTTCACTCGGTAACCGCCAGTGATGGTTCCCTGTCCCGAGAACGAAGAGCCGTCGAGTGGCGTTGGACCCAGACACCCAATTACGTGGGCTGGTCCGTAGCTGGCGCCTCCCGAGATTTCAAATGGAATCCCCAGCAAAGGGATGGCCGAGATCACCGGCTCCATCGGAGAGGTGAGGGTGTAAGGTCCATGGTCGAACCGGAGGTCGTCATTAACCGTCCATCGAAGCCTTTCGATATGCAGTCGCCAAACGCCGGTAGAAAGCGTGATCAAACGCATGCCTTCCAACAAGAGCACAGCCGCTACCGAGCCGTCGGTATCGGGGTCGCTCCACGGCTCATCGATGCCAAGCGCGGGAATATAGAGGTGCGCCGTACGATACGGAGGGATCGCATAGGCCCCGCCTGTCCGCGCGGCCGTCATCAAAATGCCGGTCGCAACCGTCAGGTAATCGGGGGTGAAGTAGCTCTCGATCCTTCCAGTCGAGCCGTAAACCGGAGCCGAACCCCCGCCGGAAACCGTGAGATGAACCTCGAAATCGAACGTCGAGATACCAGATTTGAGGCCGTCGAGCATAAGAGTAAACGCTGTTGATGGGCCGTATCGCTAAGCGATACGGCTAAAGACTATGGATTTTGGGGTGTGGCTAAGTCTCGTTCAAAAAAATAGCGCAGGCGAATCCCCCGACACCTCGCCACAGCCACACGGCGCTTTTGGTTCCGGAGTCGACATCAATTCCCGCAGGTCGGCATCCGACCGCCACTTACGAGCAAACCGAACCAGCGCCATCACAAAGTCGTCGTGACGACACTCGCATCCCGAAATCTCGACCGACGACAAAACCGACGGCCCTTCACCACCAATGTCCAGCTTCATTGCACTACAATAGACTCCAAGGACATGGGTTGGCCTAATCGCATTAACTGGCTCGCTTGGATCGCAGGCATCGTCATCACGCTCGTACTCGTGATCGTCGGGTACGTCGTCATCAACGGCGCATCCAACTCGGTTACCAAACAGGTTGGCGATAGCATGAACAAAGCCGGAGAAGAATGAAGCGATTCATCATCCCCTGGTGGCTCGTCTACACGATCTGCATTAGCGTCGTGCTCCTCGTCCTAATATTCGTGGTGTACCTGGTCATCAACTTCAACCAGGCATACAACACGCCGGTAAAGCCCTAGTCGTCGTAGCCGTTAAGGCGGTGGAACTCCCCAAAGTGGGCGCTCGTAGGGTCCAGATTCTGAATCGCATTGCTAAATGGAATGCTTCCAAACTGGAAGCCGTTCCGCGAGTTGTCGACTTTCTGGGCCACGTAAATCTTGCGATAACCGGGTGGCAGGGCCAGGTGGCGCGCGGCCATTTCCTTCACTGATTTTCTTTTGACAAAGAGACTTTTCATAGCATCGTTCCTGCGGTCTTCCAGTGGTCGATGTCACTGGGCGTAAATAGCTCATAAAGAGCCATCATCGATCGCGAACCTCCACTCTGCGACGAGTAGTCCGGATTGCAGTTCGCCACGATAAATTTCTCACCTTGCAACAGCACCGGATCGCCGTAGCGTAATGGTCGAGGCTGTCGCTGGTACGGGTCGTTGGGGTCGGTAATGAGCAGCAGCGGTGCCTCAAAGGACACTCGCTTCTGAGCTTGGCAGGCCATATCGAAAATCCTGCGGCAGAAGAAGTCCACTGCGGCTTGGGATCCCAAAGTCCCGTCGCCGACATAGATCAACACCGGGCGGCCGTTCGTATAAACCGGATTGGTCGGGTCTGGCTCAACCGGCTGATCGGGAAAGAACTTTGCCGATTTAAAGTTAAACGCAGCTTGGGTCAAACTGAGCGACGGCAGAGCCGCTCCTACAGGGCCGCTCATATCGCTTAAGTTAATGCCCTTGCCCGTGACGATCACCATATTGCCCTCGGGCGGCACAACGTAGCTACTATAAGAACCCTTCTTGATCCACACGGTCTTGATCGTTTGTCCGACGATGGTGGTGTCGTCCTTCTGGTCGCTCACTCGGTGTCGAAGACGTGTGCCGGGATCAAGAGAGGGTGCAAACTTAAAATGCGCCAAGTAATTGAAGTGCCCCGCCGAATTCGGCTTTGGTGGCAGCATCAAACGCCAAGCCCCCATCTTTATGGGATCGGTACCCGCAGGCGCGTGCGTCGCGTTCGCGTCCCAAACCAGCCATCCGCCCAAGTAGGTCAAGGCGTATTTTGCGACGACCGGGAAAATCTCGTTGTAGGCCTCGAGCATGAAAGGAAAATGCGGATCCCCGTTGCCAAACAAACGCATTTCAATCTCGGGCACGATGATGTTTTCATCCTCGTACCCTGCATCGGCGATGAGGGTTCGAATGATATTTGTGACCGTCCACGGTAACGCTTTTTGGTCGTTCGCCCTATTGGCATCCTTCCCGAAGTCGAAGTTGTGCGAGGTCTTGGCTTCCATCAGCCGCTGCCATTCCCCGGTGCATCGCAAGTCGTAATGAGCCCATCGATCAGCGGGGTAAGGCCGATTGCGTTTGCCACCAGCGACCGTCCGAGTCGCTTGGGCCACATAACCTGTGAACAATGTCGAAATCTTCGTGGGATCGATGGGATCGTACTGAATATCGACCTTCACTGGCATGTTCGCTCGTGTTTGCAGGAGCGTAAGCTCGTCTGTAAGGTCAGCGCACCGAATCATCGCCGACTCATGCGTTGGGTCCGAGTCTTGCCCCGTCACCGAAATGCTCTGAACTGTTTTCAGGACGACCGGTGTCTGTTCCGTTGTCTTGAAAACCGGATTTCGCGAGAACCGCAAGCCATTGATCAACGGCGAAACCGTTCCCGAAGGCGACTTCAGCTTGACGCGAGCGTAATATTTCGTCCGGCGGTACTTGAGCTTGTCCGTATCCGGCAATTTTCCGTTGGTGGGCATGAATCCCTTATATCCGTAATTCTCATGATGGACCTCCGACCCGAATGTTCCCAGCTCGATGTCCGTTTCGCCGTCAAAACACTTGATCTCAATGCTCGTCCCTGCTGGTTTTTGCCCAAACCATTCGACATACAGGGGCTCATCGCCGCCCAGCATGTACTGTACGTCCACCGTATTACTCTGGAGTTGGCCCTCGAAGTAAAACCGCGACCGCTCTATCCGGAAGATCGACCGAATATCGCGACGCTCATCTAACCGCACTTTCTCAAGCATTGGCTGGTACCGGTCGCTGCCCATCACCTTGTAGGTGGGAATATCCGTCCGTCCTGGCGCACCCAAGTCGACATTCTTGATCGAGGTCGGATCGTCGAAGTAGTTATAGAAGTTGAACATGATGTTCTCACCACTATAAGTCCCCGCGTTACTTCGCGTTGCGTCCGAGTAGATCGTCAGAGTTTGCTGGATGTAATGGCCAGCGGGCAACATTTCGCGTTTCCACGGAAATCGATACCGCTCAGTCCACGAATAACTCGGAACGCTCGGATCGTAAAGCCGTTCGTGCAATACGGCCAAACCATGGCCATGGATCGTCAAATGGTACTGTCCAGTTCCTCGTTTGTTGCCATCGCTGGCGTAGTTGCCCGCTAACGACGTAAAGTACAGCCGCACCAACGGCCCAGAGTTGCCCGCTGGCGCCTCAAAGTGGAACAGCAAATGATCGGTTGGCTCCGAGTTCTCCGTGCTTACGAACATCCGTCGAAGCGGCTGCACTTCCGGCATCGAAGCTGCCGGGTACGCACTCCGATCCTCCGACATATCTTGGTCGAACGAACCGCCCGCCGAGACTTCACGCTGGTTAATCTCATAGCCAGTGGTCTGCTGGTCGGTGCCTAACGACACGCCTGGTAGGTCGTCATTCGCTCGGTACCGGTGTCGCTGATACATGTTCAGCGCAAAAGCGCCCGCCATGGTTGTATTCCAGCCAATTCCGCCGGCAACCTCGAACTGCCAACATTGGCCGTGCAACTGCGAACCTAACATCCAACCTTTGTTCGTCATGTAGGCAACGTTGTAAATGTTGCCCGTCGGAATCCCGTCCGGCTTTTTGGCAAAATTCTTGTGGGCCGTAATCTCGGCGATCTCATCCAGGTTTCGGTGGATAAAGACCGTCCTTTCCGAGGCGTAGACATCGGGGGAATCCAGCGTGACGATGGTTTTTCGATCTGGAGTAATACCGGTCATGAGTCTTTCGTGTGTTTAAGGTTTAGTTGGCGGAAGATCACATGATAGAATTTCTATCGTGGATCACTCCCGTTGGATTAGCCTAATAAGACAGGCTGGAGCCGAGCCCATGCGGGCGGATGAAAACTGGCTACAGAGCCAGTTCGCGGCGGGTGTATCACCGGTCGAAATGGCGAGGATTATTCAAGCCGGACAATTCCCGGGTCGAGTCAAGAAACCGGTCCACCCTCTGTTGGCGGTCCTCGGTATCTTGGTTGTACTGTCGGGAATCGGGTTCGGAGTGATGAAGATTTTCAAGCCGACCGCTGTCCCGCCCGACAACCGTCCAGTTCTCAGTGTTATTTGGACCAAGACCGAGCCGTATGCCTTGCTCGATATTTGGAACAAATCTAAGATCAAGCTCACGAACGTCGAGGTTACGGTGCCCGCTCGTCAAAAGGTCGACGATAACGGGTTTGAAACCGTGAAGGAAGGCAAGATGCATTCGTCGCCTTTCTATATCGATCTCGATCCTGGCGAAGGATATACCCTTCAGTTCTACTTAAACGGCATATCCGCCACAACCGTGCCGAAAGCTGATTCTAATCAGGGCGAGCTTCATGTCGTCCTTAACCAACCATAAATGCCCCGAGGCTCTGGGCAAATCCTCGATTTGCCTCGTCGAACTGGACACCTCGCCACGCCAGACCGACGGCTCCGCGTGTTCGTCGTCCTCCGCCGATAACTTCGGCTTGATCTTTGATCGTCCGAGTAAGAGTTTTCACCTCTTGCGTCAGTTCTTTCGTCGCCGAGAGTGGAGTTTTGCCCTTGTCTTTCGCGACGTTCTTTGCGATGTCGATCGCCCCACCAGGACCGCCAGCGAGGCCCTTGATCGTATCCCAAGGATGGCGAATTAACTGGGCTCCAATCGTCATGGCTCCGTTCTCGATTTTTGTGCCGATCATGTGGAACCAGTTGGTGACGATCTCCTTATTCGCTTCCAGATATGCTGAATCTTCGCGTCCTTCCTTCGATTCGCTCCAGTCTCGCGAATGCTTCAACCGGTTGTACGTATCGTCGTCCAGGTCGCGGACCCGCAACATGTTACTCATGCCCATCTGCCGCGCCACTTCGATCGCCTGCTCTTCCGGCATCTGCCGCAGAGCGTCCATCGTTTTCGAGAGGTTGTCGAACTTATTCGTGGTGAAGACGCCGTTATCGATAACTCCGTAGCTATGGAGCAGGGAAGCGGCATATCCGCCTTGACGAAGCTTGTCGCCAAGGGAGTTGGCCAACTCGGCTGTCTGCTGCCCATCCATGCCCGCGAAGCCACCCAACGCCGTCGAGGAACCCATATTGCTGCTCCCACCGCCTGCATAGTACGTGTTGGCAAACGAGCGTTGTCGGTCCATGCCGCTTTGAACTGCCGCCACAAACGCCGCGACCCCGGCGGCTGCGATCAGAACGGGAACGATGGCGCCACTCGCCACCATCGCTGCTACACCACGTCCAACCGAACTGGCGCCCACTCGCGCAATGACACCGTCGACCATTCCCTGGTCGATCAATCCCGCCTTGGCCAAACCGCCGATCGATGTCTTGAAGCTGCCAATCTTAAACTCGAAGTCCTTGATGAAGTTTCCAAGGGGATTCGGCATATGGGGATGAGGCACCATCGGTGGAGTGATGGCGTTATTCGCCTGATGAACCGCTTGCCGAGCTCGGAAGAGCGCCAGACGATCGGCTCGAAAATCCTGGTTAGGATCTGCGCTCTTAATCTTGTCGGCAATTTGCTTCTCCAGGCGGTCAAGGTGGCTCCAGGGGTCGTCATGCTGAGAGGACGTTCTCTGGTTCGCTGACTTGAATTCGGCTAAGAAGTCCTTCAACACTTGCCGAATATCAGTTACGATCGGGTCGCTCATCTATCCCATCTCCACATGGAAGTTGTCCATAAATCCTTCGGGAATGTCGATCCCGTCATCGTCGTCGCGTGAGTCAATGTCATCGCCAAGATTCCAAAAGTCGGTGAGCCATCGCTCGGTCATTGGCGCGGGAGGAGGCTCTAACGCTTCGCCACGCGACATCTGGTACAGCGACCGGCAAAGGTAATAAAGGGCGTCCGCCGAAAATTGAGTGGGGACAGGGTGCCCGCCCCCGTAGTGCAGTGCGAGCTTTACGAGGTTGGCGTATCGCTCGTTGCCTCTTTTGGGACCTTCAAGAGCTCCCAAAACGTGCGCTTGACCTGCTGCCAAGCCACCGGATAGAAGGGAATCAACCCCATGATCTGTCCCGCCGAGTACTCGATCGGCTCATCCGAAGGAGCATCCTGCATAACCTCCAGCCGGCTCGCATACTGCAAAACCTCCTTCGAGACCACAATCGGATTTCCCTTCGGGTCGTAAAGAGTATCGGGCTTTTCCTGAAAAATGCCCCGGGAATCGACCCACCCTCCATTGATGTAACGGGCTTCCATATCCGCCATGATGTCCGACCCGTAGCCCAGCTCGAGGTCGTCAGGTGGCTTCAACCACATCACCCAAGGCTGGCTTTGGTTCGGATCTTCAAACTCATACCGCGCCGCCTTCCGACAAACCGTCTTCAACAAACTGGGGTTAAGCATAGGCCAAGCTAGCGGCTCCCGATCCGTCGAAGTTCACGTTGACCGGCAGCAGAGTCATCGAAGCAACCTGCTTGCCTGAACCCTGAACGTTATCGTTCAATTCCTGTTTCAGGCCATAAATCGTATACGATTTACCGCCTTTCGTCACGGTGATCTTAAAGTAGTCCCACTTCGATGCGCCGGTGCCGGAATCCCGTTCGTTGAACAGCCTTGGCAGCATCGGTTCGTAGTCCGTCGCTGATGCTGCGATACCGCCGCTGCCCGTCTTCTGAGTGAGAATTTCGCGGACCTCGATGGAGTATTCCTCCGTAATCGGGACGTTGTTTACCAGCACGTCGTCTACCGACATAATGACTTCTGAGTTCAGTCGGTTACGAATGGTGATGCCATCGCATCGCCCGAGTAGGGAACCGCCCGCGTTAAAGCCCGAAAAGCTGGTAGCTGTCAGCGCACCAGCGGCTGAAACATCCTGAGGAATAATCGTAATCGCGGTGACATCCCGTCCCCGCTGAAATCGCTTAATGGCGCTCATGCTTGTTCTCCTTCTTCTTCATCGTGTGGTTGGTCGGGGACATTGGTAGCCTGCGGCGTCACCATGCCGAGTGATTCTTCGATTTCTTTGATCCCCTTGCCGGCCGAGCCGTTGGGAATTCCGTATTGTTGGTTTGCCATAGTTACCTGGACTCGTCGCGGCCAACAAAGCCGCAAATCGTATTAACCCGCAAGAACTCCGCAGAGAAGTCCGGGGTGGAAAGAGAGCGTTCCGGCCACAACATTAACGTTGCCATCGATAAACGCTTTCAGCGTTGCGTCTTCGGGTCCCGTCGTGATCGTGCCTCGCTCAATTGCAAGAAAGTTCGTGTGTGGCGTGTCGATGATCGCCACCTCGATTAGCCGCAGATGGTCCTGAATCGTGTTCTGCTGCTCGGTCTCGTCCATCTGTCGGATCTCGATGATCTTTACTGGACAACGGTATGTCTCGTTCGCCACGCCCCAGCTCTCTTCGGTCCGCGCCGATGCTGAATCGATAATCCAAATAGGAAGAGCAAAGTCGCCACCGTTGATACGTTCGACGAGGTTCATCCTCGCGGCCGCAATCGAGCGGTAAACATTGCTCGTCGTCGCTTCGGAAGACGGAATAGTTGCGATGACCAACGACCGGAGTTCGTTGGTAACGTCAAGTAAGAAACTGCTCATGACTAGGAAATTTGGGCACAAAAAATCCCACTCGCACGTGGGAAGGACCGACTCAACGGGCGGAAGATTCGATGGTCAGATCGAATGGAAAATTCGACCGAATTCGGGCAAAAAAATGAGGCATCGAGGTCGAAAACTCCGAAGAAAAACGCCCCTCTGCCTCTATGCTATGTCGAGAATAGCATCCGAAAAATGACTTTCCAGGACGTATTCTGTAAAGATTGACGTGCGGCAAACTAAAGTGTTCCATGTGTAAGAATTTTCTTACGATCATACGAATGCTATGTATGCTTTGAGGCTAATAAACATGCCGATAAATCGCGATACTTGAGAAAAAAATGAGGCAAGAAAATCGGTAGTCGCATAACTGCCGAGCCCTCGCCTCTAACATTCACACAGGGTACTAATCACTTTGAGCGTTCTTATACCTAGTTACTTCACTGACGACACGCGATTTTCTAGGTTCCATTTGGGGCCAAAGTCCCGTCAAAAAACTTCGATTCTTAGGCGGACTCCAAAAATCCGACTTAAAAGTTAGTGTCGAAATTACTGACTTAAGAACCAACAATTGCCACCAGCGAGAATAAGGGAGTGAAGCATTGCCGGAGTACGGGCGTCCCGCCCGTTTCTTGATACGGAGCATCTTTGGAGTGCGTCCCGATTCATCGGAACGCTTTGGGCTGCGAAGCCTGCTTCGCTGTCTTATCCCCCTCAGGCGTGAGGGAGAGAGTCCTTGTAAAAGGGTGCCACAAGGGCACGCTTTTATGAGGGTGAGGAGCGAACCGGGGGTAGCGAGAATAAGTGAGCTCAGCCGAATCTCCTCTACCCTGACAACTAAGCTCTGAAAACTCCCAACTCCTACAACGTAATCCCGTCGTCGATCCCCAAAATCTGGGTAGGTTTCAACGCCAAGATCGATCCCATAAACACCTGCCTGGACTCCGCCAAGACCGGAAGCGTCCTCGACGCTCCCAAAACCTTATGCCAAGTCCCCGGACTATGGGCCGAACCGGGCTCGATGTAGACAACCCATTTGTCCTCGATCTCCTGCGACGAATGAAAATGCCCCATATCCGCCGTAAAGAGGTTCACGGAATTCGGCTGTGTCCCGCCTTGAGAAGCATCGAAGTTCGTTGTCGGGGCAAACAAAAACGGCACATGTTGGTACTTCTGTTCGTAAGTTTCCGCCGAGCCCGTTCCGTTGTTCAACTTATAAATCGTCGCCAAGTCCCGATACAGCCGAGTCTGCCGCGGAGACAGCGAGTAAACCGGAGCTGGTTCGACATCGCCACCGACCTCCCCGCCTCCACCAAGTTCGCCACCGCCCAGGCTCATATCATCTCTCCCAAATTCATATCATGCCCCTTTGTGCCTTCAATCGCTGGCTTCCGCTCTTGGCGTAAACCTTCACCAGCCGAGCAAACCGGGCGCACGACCCAAGCTTCTCCGAGAACGACGTCGAAGCATCGAACGTCTCGCGAATGTCGCCTTCTTGCCAAGACATCACCGGCCCCGCCGAGCCAGAATTGGCCGAAACCGCCGTCGCCGAAGCATCCAGGGCCAAGCCTCCAACCGCCTCGATCAGCCCTTGCCAAACATCGTCCGGCACCGCCGAGGCGTACCCCCAAGTTCCCGTAACCTCGATGTTGCGTCGCCCCTCGGGCCAACGCTCGATCGACAAGAACCCGGGCGTCGAGCCCCGAGCAATCAGGATTTTCGATTTCGGCGATCCGTAGACCGCCTCCTCGCACCATCCGGTAAAGGTGGTCGGCGTCGCCGCTCCGGCAACGCCAAATATCCGCAGCGAGGAAATCGACACGAAGTCGTCCAAAGCGAGCTCGCCCGTCCCCGATCCGTCGAAATACCGTGTCTCGGTGGTGGTCACGAACTGCCGACGGGTCTGCCGCTCCAGCGACGCGATCGCCGCCGCAAGCCAATTGCCGAGCATCGTCGACGAAATCGAATTCTCCGACCCAATCGCCGCCAAATAGGCAACAACGTCGGAGGCAATGGGATAAGTTGAATGACTCATTTAACTGGGAGGGTGGGCGTCTCGCCCGCCACACTACTTTCAAAGTCAGGGATCAGGGATCAAAAATATTTCCCCTCGCCCTTCGCGAGGAACGAGTGAGGGGAGAGGGAGAGTCCTTGCTTTTCTTTGCCACAAAGGCAACGAAGAGTGAGGTGAGGGGTTCTTTTATCCCCCTCAGGCCTGAGGGGGTCGGTGAACTCGCGAAGCTGTGTGAATCGGGGGGAGCGAGAGTAAGCGAGGAAAGTCTCTTTGGGGAGCATATCGCCGCATGCCAGAAGTAATGACTAGGTGAGCAGCAAAACAACTGTTCACTGCTCACCGTTCACTGCCTTACGGTCTAACCGTCGAAACCGCCGCCGAATACGTAATGCTCGGCGAGCAAGATGCCTCTCCGGATGGAGAGGCCGGTGAGCCCGCGAACCGGGTGAGGGGAACCGGCCGAATACCGACCAGTTCCCGCCCTGGCCTTACGGCCGAACCGCCGACACCGCTGCCGAGTACGTAATGCTCGGCGACGAACCGCCACTCAGCGTTTGCACCAAACGCACCCAAGACTTGTCCGTCTCGAAGTGCACAAACGCAACGCCCGTCGACGCCGAAAACGACGCCTGCTGCTGGACCGCCAGGTCCGACCAAGACGAGTTATCATCCGAGTGCTGAACCTTAAACGTCACCGTCGGCGCACCCGAGATGGCCGTCACCAAAACCCGAGCAAACAGCCCGCGTCGCGGCGTACCACCCCGGCTCGAACCCGAGGTCGAAGTAGAACCCCGCAGGTTCACACCCGAAGAGTTGAGAGAGGCGGTCTGTGTCGTCGCCGCCTGAAGAATGAGATTTGCATCAAAAGCCATAGTCTGTTACCTCACGAAACCTTGATGTCGTAGACCCGAGCCATGCACCGAGTGTGCTGAGCAAGCAGGCCAACGCCATAGTCGATGCCGATGCGATACAGAGGGGCATTCTGAAGCAGGCCATAGTCGATGATCGAGTCTTCCAGCGTGTCGAACTGCCAGCCCATCATGTGGTCTTCGCCGTACTTCACCGCGTACATCGAGGTGTAGTTCGAGGACCCTGCTGCGCCGGCTGCCGTCTCCGTCGAGGAGATGATGCGCGTCGATTGATCCGCCTTTCGGCCGATATCCCGCACCATCGCACCCTGGAACGTCGCAACCCGCCGGTCGAACGCGTCTTTCCGAGTGTTGAACCCGGCTCCTGCGCCAACCTTTCGAATCGCTGTCTCAAACCGCCGCTTCAGCGTGTCGTTCATGTAGATCACTACGCCGTCGGGACCGCCAAGATAGTCGATCGCGTTCTGCACGTACTCGATGAACGAGAGTGCCGTCGCCGCCGTCATGCCCGCCGAGGACATATCCACGCCGCCCGCATCGATCTTCAGCTCCGAATTCACACCGTACGTCGCCGCATTATCCAGCCGGAACCGAAGCCCAACTGGCGCATCTGCCGAACCCGAAACTGGGTCGTTGTTGATGAATTTGTCGTTGAAATCGTACGCCACCGACTTGAGGTAAGCCGCAAGCTGCACCCCGCGAGGGTCGCTGATCTGGTTCACATCCTGAACCAGCTTTCGGTCCACGTCGATGCTGTTCCGGATCAGGTAAGCCTGCTCCTGGTACGCCTTCGGAGTCACCGAGACGGTCGTAAATTCCGTGTTGAGTTGAGCCCAGTTCACCGTGGGAAGATCCCCCTCAAAGCGAACGCCGTTCGCAATCAGAGACTTCTTGGTGGCGAGCGGGATATCCGTCAGAACCGATCCGTTTTCGAGCAGAGAGAATGTGACCTTCTGCACAAGCGGATCGTTGCTCATAAGAGCGTATTGCGCGAGTGTTAACGCGCTTCCACTAACTGCCATATGTGTTTCCTAAATGGTTGTGTTCTCTGCCTAAACAAGCGCGACAGGTGCGCAATCGACGAACCCTCAGCTACGGCTGGACGGGGTGCAAAAGCTATTTAAAACTGACTAACCGACCCCGGAGGGGTCACATAAGGTAGCCAGGGCATCGGAGCGAGGACCTGCCCGCCGAAGCCTTGGCGAAGGCTGGACGAGCGCAGATCCCTGGGTAGCAGTAGTAATCGCTAAGTACAAGGAACGTAGTGACCCGGGCGACAGCCCTGCCGAAGGCTTGCCCGAAGGAAGGTCGTTACGACCCCTCGAACCTAGCGAATAAGAGTAGGCGGAGCCGAAGCCCCGCCTATAAATGACCGACTAGATACTGAACATGTACAACGCCGTTCGGTGAACCGAACTACCGTTGTAAACATCCAGCAGGACGTAGAACCGATCCGACACATGGCTCGCCATCGTCTGACGATTGAAGTCGATGGAATAACCGCTTGTAATGGTATTAGTTGCAGTATTCACTGAACTCTTGTATCCCCAAGAATAGAAGTGCGTCTGGTCGATGAACCGAGAAAGGCAGATACCCTTGCCGTTCACCGCGTCAAAGGATCTCTGATTCTGCTCCGGCTTGTAGACGTCCAGGCTCGATCCCGACGTATTCAGAATGCCGAACTCAAGACCGCCGCTGTCACCAGAGGCCACGTCCCGAATCCAACTTCCATAGTAGGTTGGAAACGTATCGCCATCGGACGTTAAGGACACATAAGCGCCATTCCCGGCAGCGACCCAATGGTCGTTCCAATATCGAACTCCAAGGCCCACCGACCAACGATTTGGATTCGCGGTCACGTAACCTGGTCGGTGATAGCTGGTCGGACTAGGAATCCAACTGCCCGCACTGCCGCCTGAGCAATCCATGCCGATCGTAGAGTCCAATTGATAATCAGTTGTGACTGGATCGATCGTGCCCTGCGTGAACGAAGTGTAGACCACGTCGTCCTTCATCCAGCTCTGGCTGAGAGAGTCCTGGTGGTTATTCGAATTCGGATCGACCGTGCCAGAAGGCGTCGTCCACGAGAACGACAACGAGCTATCGAACTTCGTGTACTGAACCCTCGATACCGACGAAGACCCGAACGAACTACTGTACGCGTACTTGCTGTCAGTTACCAGGGCCAATCCGTTCGAAATCGCATAGGCGCCGTAGAGATTATCCGGAGTTCCGGAAAGGTTCCAGGTAGCCGTTGACGCGGTGCCGCCCGAGACTTTCTTAGCGACGAAGACCGCCTTGGCCGCACTAGCTTGGTTTAGGTTGATCGTCCCACCGAGGGTCTCACGAACCTGCGCCGTCGCATAGAAAATCGGCGAGCCAGCGTTTCCTCCCATCGCGATGCGATAAGGAACGTTGGGACTGGTCGACCCGCCCGGCGTGGTCGTCGTAATCGTATCCTGCCAAACCGAAGAAAGACCGGTGGTAATGCATTGCGTCCACAACGCGCTGCCAGATCGGCCGAGCAAATATAGATTGCCGTCGGCACCATAAGCGATGTCAAAGCCCTCTTCGGAATCTGTGCCATTGCCGAACTCTGCCGATGTGGTCAAAGTTCCGGTGCTACTGAATTTTTGAACGCAGATGTTGCCGTTGCCACCTGGCGTAGTACCGATAACGTAAACGTTGCCGCTGTCGTCCTCGGTCATAGCCTTCGGGACCATCTCGGCACCGGTGCTCGTGAGTGAATAAGCCGACCAGTCGGCCTGTGAATAGGCGGAAGCCGCAATGGCCGCCGCAAGTGCAAATGTTTTAAGTGAGTGTTTCATGTGTATTCATATGGCCAAGCCTCGGGATAACCCCGAGCCTGGCCGCGATCGATCAAGGAAAAAAACTGTGGTTAGCGAAGCCTTTCGCCATTTATCCCCCTCAGGCGTGAGGGGGTCGGTGAGGAACGAACCGGGGGGAGCGGTTGTAAGCGAGGTCAACCTTTTCTTCCCCTCTGCACTGCGAGGAACGAGCGGAGTGGTGTTGGAATATAAGCGTCTCGCTTGTGTCTTTGACGCGACTTGCGTCTGAAGTTTATTTGGAGTGCAAAACCGTCCGTGGGAGGTCGACATATGCTGCCTCAATAGCACCGACGAGGTAAGCAATCCACCCATGAAAGCCAATGCTGTTGAGGCAATGAGAGTCAATATGTTGGGCTGAATTCATTCAGTTGTCGTGCCACTGTCGACGACCTCTGCCTCGAACAAAGTGAGGCTGCGAGTTGGAAGTGACTTGGCGATGGCAGGGTCTCTCTGCAAACTGAAGACTGAAGACTGAAGACTGCAGACTGAAGACTGAAACCTATCTCTTCAACGCCTGACTCCAACTGGGTGGATTCTTCGGGTCGAACATCGTCGCCGACCCCGTCCCAACACCGGGCGTTCCCGCCTGAGTCGAGCTCCCAATCCGCAACGGCTCCCGACCAACCGGCAACAGAGACAAAGCCTCGCGCAAGTTCACCAACCGCACATCCCAAGCCCCCTCGCCCGCCAATTTCAGGAGCGCTTCCTGCCGTTCCGAAGGCACACGAGCCAGCTCCTCCCCAAAAATCTTCTCCAAAGTCGCCGAATACCGCTCCTTCTCCGCCTGAACCGACGACAAGCCAGAAAGCTCCGACAATTTCGCCTCGTGTTCCGCCCGAAGCTGCTCAAACGATGCCGACAAAGGTTCAAACTCCGCGATCCGCGCCGACGAAGCCTCCAACTGAGACCGAATCGTCCCCAACTCGGCGTCCTTCGCCTTGTTCTCCTGGCTCAGAGCCCGAATCTGTTGGCGCATCTGCGCAATCGTCGAATTATCTTCTCCCTCGATCGGGATGTTCGTGTTTTCACTCATAAGTAATGTCTCCGCGCTAACCTCGCGGGAAGGTGATGCGAAGCATCTTTGGAGTGCGTCCCGATTCATCGGGACGATTTCAACTGCGAGACCTGTCTCGCTGCAAAAAGAAGTTCAGAGGGGTTCAGCTTCAATTAAGCGTGTAATAAACCCACAACCCAACTAAATCTCGCTTATCATGAAACCGTGTTTTCCGTCTTGGTGGGGGCCATTTTGGCGGCAAACTGCGCCAACGAGAAAATCACCCTCCGCTGCGTCCCCGAAACCTGGAAATTCGTTCCATACCGTAGCGACATCCAGCTCACCATCGACAACCGGTGGACGGTCGACGTCCAATACCTTTCCCTCTTTCACGTTCGAAGTCAAAACCCAGACTCATTTGAACTGATACGAGACATCCAATCGGTCAAAGTAGAAACCGGGTTCGTGTACGGCCCCGAATTCTGGACCGGCGACAAGGAAATCGTCGGGTCAAACGTCTTGTTCGGCAACAGGAATATCGACGTCAGTTCCGTTCAGGCAAGCTTCGTCGCCGATTTCTTGTCCGCACCCAGGCAGATGATTACTTGGCCCACGATGGACGGCGACGCCTCAGTTGGCCCGAAAAACCCGCGTGGCTCACCTACCGATCTCGGCACTGTCTTCAATCTTGTCTTTCCCGATCATCCCGTCGCCGCTGGCGATACGTGGGTATCTAACCAATATATGGGGCCAGTTGGGGATATTAAAGTGCTCTTCTCTCTCGAATCGTTTTCAACGCGAGAAGCGATTATCACCGCCCAAATTCTGCCAAATCCCAACATCGGAACCACGCAACCGTATCGATACTTGATCGATCGAGCCGCAGGCAGACTAACGAAAGCGTCCGGGTCTGTTTGGATTCGGTACATAGGTGAAGGCCTAACTTACAGCTTCACGGAAACGCTACTGAAACCCGCCTCTCAAGTGCTATCCGCCAATCCTTGAGAGAACCAAATCAATCTTGTTGAAAACTTTTAATCCACTTTTAATTTCAACCCGCATATAATCGCTCTGTTAAGTTAAGAAGGGGTTGAACGTGGCGACATTCGCAGAAGTAAAGCTGAAAATCACAAACATTCTTTGCACCATCAGCGGCCTGGCTGATGGTCCGGCCGGGGCGACGGAGGCAATCAAGAATTTCCGAATAAATGGCGCCAACACCGACCCTGCTGATCTCGGCACTGTCGGGGGATGTACCATCCTTCAGTTTTTCAACGATGTCGAAGCCGGCTATACCGACGACATTAAGCAGCAACTACTCAAAGACGTCAACGATCAGTGTGGATCCACTCTCACCGACGCGTTCAAGGTCGGAGCGAATATTGATCAGATGACTCGTATCGTTCGCAAGAACATCGCAAAGTAAAGGCAAAGAATCATGAAGAAATACATCCTCGGAGCAATCGTTCTTGCGGCTTCCTTCGCGAACGCTGCCGACCAAGACAAGACCCCCAAGCCGATTCAAATCAACTATGGCTTCACGCGGGACTACCTAAACAACAAGAATTCGACATTCTTTAAGCTCGAATACAACGACCGAGTCGTCAAGAAGTCAGGCACCAAGCCCGATCCTCTTGAGCTCGATTCGTCCGACAACATCCACGCCAAGGACGATAAAGATGGCCTCTCGCTCGCCTTCCGACGCGGCGTCGGATCATTAACCGGCAACCTCATCGACGCTTTTGCGATTCAGCCGTTCAAGCTACCTTGGGCAAACGCCAAAGAGGTGATGATCTCCGGCGGAATCCACTTAAGTCTTGAAAACTCACGCCGAATCGAGGCCGATCTCGGACTCCAATTTCGCGCCTTGCACATCGCCAACCATGCAGGCATCACGAATTGGGCCACCATCGGTGCCGAGCACGCTTCCGCATCCTACGGTGGCGGAACTGGCAGCCTCGACTCCGACATTCTCACGTTCCGCACCTTCGCCGCAAAGTCCTTTGGCCACGTAACCAAACCTGCCGTTGTCGATGCCAAAAAAGCATCGATGAAGGAACTCGACGAGCACGCAAAAACCTACAAAGACGCCAAGAAATACCTTGAGCACGTCAGCGACACCGATTCTGCCTCCAAGCAAGAGCTCGCCAGCATTCTCGAACAGTATGACGACGCCCAAGTGGAAACCCGTGGCAACTGGTACGACTATGCGAGTGCGTATCTCAACGCCTTTCTGTTGCAGAACTTTAAGACGAGCCGAGTGCAGCTTTATGCCGAAGCCCAAGGCCAATATAGCCTCAGCAAAAAGGTTGAATTCCGTCGCTACAATTCGCTCTGGGCCGCCGGCTTCTCGGTCGATCTATCAAAGAATGTGGACAAAACCACCTTCCTGGACGTTCGGTATGAAAATGGCTACCTCCGCTCCGACCCATCGAAAGCCAGCAACGGCCTCCTCCTTTCCGTCGGTTTGAGGTTCTAACTTTCCTCCCCTCTCTCATTTCACGAGGAACGAGTGAGGGGGTCTTAGTCGCAAAGCGACCTTGGAGTGCGTCCCGATTCATCGGGACGCTTTGTCCTGTCGTTGGACCCCGTGAGCGTAGCGAGGGAAGGACGCGAAGCGTCATCGGGACGAGACCTGTCTCGCTGCAAAGCCGCTTGAAGGCGTTCAGCCTTCGCTGCCTCAATAGCACCGACTAGTCAAACCGATCGCCTAGATAAGCCAACGCTGTTGAGGCGAAAAAAGAATCAAGTCCGGATTCCCACACAGATGCGGACTGAGGGAGTATTTGACGACCTTTGCGCCACCTGCTCCACAGCCCGATCATGCCGCCAAACAAAACTGCCCCTTTATTTATAGAGGGGCCGGTGAGGGCCTGTCCGCCGTAGTCGAAGGCGGAGGAGGAACGAACCGGGGGAGTATTGCCACCCCACGCCAAGAGGACTACCTACCCAATCTCGCTTGAAAACCTCAAGGTCCGCCAAGCCTTCCATCAAAGCCACCTGCTCCACCGCTCAATCGTGGGCTAATAGATACTTCTCCGGATGGAGAAGTCGGTGAGCCTGCGAACCGGATGAGGGGAACCTCACTATGGCTTACCCAATCTCGCTCTTGAAAACCTCAAGGTCTGCCAAGCCTTCCATCAACGCCACCTGCTCCACGGCCCGATCGTGGGCTAATAGATACTTCTCCGGATGGAGAAGTCGGTGAGCCTGCGAACCGGATGAGGGGAACCTCACTATGGCTTACCCAATCTCGCTCTTGAAAACCTCAAGGTCCGCCAGACCTTCCATCAACGCCACCTGCTCCACGGCCCGATCGTGAGGCATATACCCAGCCTCCTCCATCGCCCGAAGATTCGAAATCTGAACCGACTTATCCTCGTTCGTCTGATCGAAATAAGGCTGCCACCGAAGCTGAACGTCAAAAGAATCCTCGTTCGAAACATCCACCGACGAAAAGAAACGAACGCCCAACCGAGAAAGACCACAAATACAGCGCTCTAAGAACTTGCAAATCCCGTCCTCGCCATAAGTCGTCCGCTTGTCCTCCGTCAACTCAATCAACGGTGCATAAAGCTGATACATTACGCCCTGTGTGAGCGACCCCTTATTCGTAACGTCAGAAGGCGAAGGAGAAACAATCCCTGTCGACAACTGCAACTGGGTGTAAAGCTCCCGCGCATACTCCATCATCGCCGGCCGCAAAGCCCCGTTCGACTCCAGAACCCCGACCTTGCCCTCGGCCCCTTCGGCCGAAGTCAGCACTAAATTCTCACCCGGCGCCAAGGGCCGCTCCAGGTTGTCCTGGTCCGCCGCCACATCCAAAAACCACTTGTTCGGCTCCGAATCCAGCTGGTTCGACTTGTCCATCAAGTGAAAAGTCAAATTCACCCGGTCGATCACCCGGTAGCAGTCCCAAAGGTCGCCCGCTCCGATGTCCGACAGCGTCTCGATGTTCTTAATCCGATGCCCCGGAATCACCCCAAATGGATTCACTTCCGAACGATCGACAACCCACAGATGACCCAACGGCTGCGGCATCGGCGCGAACGGCTTCAGCCGGTCCCGACTCGCAACCTCCAGGGGTTTGTAGGTGACATAAAGCTCGTCTGTCCACTCCTCGCGGTGCCAAAACCACTTGCCCGTCGCCCCGTCTGCGTACGCATACTGGATCCGCGCCATCAGCAACTCGTCACCGTCATAGTACAGCTGGCAATGGTCCACCAGGTTCAAAACCTGAAACTGCAAAGGCGTCGCCTTCGTCTCGTCGTACGACCATTTCAGGAAAATTCCACCGTCCTGCCCCGCCTGCTCGGCTCCCGCCTTCATTTTCGAGTGCATTCGCGACCGAATCCAGGCGTCCGAAATCAGCTTGCCCAACTCGGGTTGCGACGGCACCAAAATCTGCGGCGGACGCCCGAAAAGCCACGATGCCGACTTCCGAACCATCCCCTTCACAAACGGCAAACACCGAGGCAATGGCCCCCGCTCCTCCGTCCGCCAATCTCCAAAATAGAAGAAAGGGTACGGGTTCAGCTTGTGATATGCCCGCGCCTCGTAAGCCAGGGCCTGCTGCTCCCGGTAAAGCGCGGGAAGCGCAATCGTTCCAATTAAGTCGTTAGGATTCATAGTTTTTGGGAGCGAGGGCATCTTGCCCTTGTTTTGTCGCGAAGTGATCTTGGAGTACTCAAACCTGTTTGAGCTTTGGTCTGTCGTTGGACCCCGCGAGCGCAGCGAGGGAAGGACGCGAAGCGTCATCGGGGCGAAACCTGTTTCGCTGCAAAACCGATCAAAGGAGCCCGAGCCTTTCATCCCCCTCAGTCGTGAGGGGGTCGGTGAGACAGGCCGTAGGTTGGAGGAGCGAAGCTCCCAGACGGGGGGAGCGGTCTGAAGTGAGGATTAAAACTTTGCTGATCTCTCATGAATGCCACCAAACTCAAATTGCCGACAAACCAGCGCTGAAAGTGCGGCTTCAAGTTAGCCCAGGTCGTAGTGACGTCGGAGCCTACTCGTTCGCCGAAGCCGTAGGCGAAGGAGGAAGCGACGATGGAACGAAGGCCTGGGTAGGGAAGAGAACTTGCTGAAGTCCAAGGAGTGAAACGACCCGGTCGTTACGACCGTTCGGAGAGCCAAAATAGAACTAGGCAGGGAAAATTCCTTGCCCTCGCACTAGCTCTTGCCCTGATTGTCCAGGCGCAACAATCCCCGAGTTCATAGGTATAGACGTGCGGAATAGTAGAAAAGTTTCTACTATTCCAGAAATATTCTGAAAAACTCTTTACTCATCGCCGCTGTTCCCTTTATCATCAAGTTCAGACCGATGAAAACACCGTTCGACCGACTACCGACGTGGGCCCGCTGGATCCTTTTCCTGCCCGGGACGATCGCGGTCTGCTGCGTGCTGGCCGGATTGTGTTCGTTCACATTCCCCAGCTACCCTCCCGGGTGGTTGATCGGGCTCATGGCCGATGTAACCGTCGCCATTAGCCTACTAGTCGGACTGGCGATCGCCCCCCGAGCCCGATGCCTTGCTCTCATCATCATTTGGATCGCCAACACGGTCTATTCCCAAATGGTCGCTGAAACCTCGTTCTGGCGAACCTTTGCCGAGATGATGATCTTGCTATGGCCCGCCCACCTCATCGCGATCATCGCCGCGCTAGCCTTCGATTTCGGTGCCCACTTCCGACAGCCCAAAATCCCACTAACATCCCTTCGGTGAGAGTTCAATGACCGAAGCCCAGAACCGTCGAGCTGTCGATGCTGCCCGTTGGATTGTCTTCCTCCCTTTCAGTATGGGTACATATGTCCTGCTCGCGTTGTGTGGCATGGCGATCATTGACTCATATCGCCGAACCAATCGTCGTCCGCCACTGTCGGACTGGTCTTCAGCGCCGCCGCTCAAATTATTGGAGTCGCGATCGCCCCTCGCTTACGCCTGCTGGCTCTTTTCATTCAGTGGATTGCCTTCGATGTAATCACCTACCAAATAAGTTCCAGCGAGTCCGCTTCTCTTTGGCAAAACACCGTCGAGGTGCTCAAACTTCACTGGCCCGCCAATCTCGCCGCCGTCGTCGCGGCTATCTACTTCGACTACCGACAAACCCACCACCGCCGTATTGAGAAAGGATAGCGGCTGAACCAGACGCGGAGCCTCATCGTGCACGAAACCTGTTTCGCTGTCATTGGCTGCTTTATTAAGTGCCGACCGACCCAACTGCCTCTTTGGACAGAGAGGCCGGTGAGCCAATTCCACTAGATTCAAGCTAAAACGTTTGGCGAACCGGGTGAGTCGATCTCGCGAAGCGAGGAAAACCTTGCCAGAATTGTGGGATTGCTATGGGATTGACTGAGCTGCCCACCCAGTAGGTAAGACAAAAATCTGATTAAACAATCAGAAATAATCTACCTAGCTCCTGTGAGTTTACAAGACACCTATTTTCTGATCATTAAATCAGAAAAGGCCGCAAATCCCTCCTCAACTAACAAGAAAACCAATTTCTGATCAAATCATCAGAAAATCACACCAAACTCCAAAAGAATCACCAAATTCTGACTATAATATCAGAAATGGACCTCATTCAGATCGGAAAGCGAATCCAGCAAACTCGAAAGGAGTTCAACCTGACCCAGGTCCAACTCGCCGACCTGGCCAGCATCAGCTATCGCCCCATCTATCTCATCGAGGACGGCAAGTCCATCCGCCTCGACACCCTCGTCAAAATCTGCGACGCCCTCGGCCTCACCCTCACGCTCGAAAGCAAAGGAAGCATGACCGGTGAATGACCCCAAACGCGTCCAAATCCTCGAGATCCATCGCAACCGACAACCGGTCGGCAGCCTCGAGCGCACGCCCAAAGGCTGCCTCTTCCGCTACACCGACGACTTCCTCGAATCCTCACAAGAAGCCATCGCTCGAAATCTACCCAAAACAAAAAACGGCATCGAGACCCACGGCCTTCTCAACCTGCCCACTTTCTTCGCCGGGCTCCTCCCCGAAGGCATCATGCAAGACGCGATCGTCCGGCACCAACGCCTCAGCAAGGACGATCTCTTCAGCCAACTCGCCATCACCGGCCACGACGCCATCGGCGATGTCACCGCCCACATCCCCGAAGAGCCTCATCCAACCCGGCCAACCACTGTCGAAGGCCTCGCCGAAGCCATCAACCAAATGGCTCACGAAAACAAATATCACCCGATGGGCGCCATCAGCGGTGCGCAACCCAAGATGTCCATCGGCCAAGTCGTCGCCTCCCAGCGCACCCAACACGCTATCGTCAAAGTCCCGCCGCGCGACTACCCCGGAATCCTGCCCAACGAAGCCTATTTCATGGCCCTCGCCCCCCAGGCTGGCCTCCGAACCGCAAAAGTCCGCCTCGAAAACGACGTCCTCGTCATCGAGCGCTTCGATCGCATCGGCCAACGAGGTTCGCTAGCGACGCAAGTCCACGTTGAAGATGCCCTCCAAGTTCTCGACATGTATCCAAATCGCAAGTACACGCTCGACTACATGGAAATCCTCGACGCGGCCCGAAACCTACAGGTTGGAACCGCAACCTTCCTCGAGCTCCTTCGCCTCTACGCCTACAGCTACGCGATCGGCAACGGCGATCTCCACGCCAAGAACGTCAGCTTTGAATACAACGCCGACCGACGCCAATGGAGGCTTACCCCCGCCTACGATCTGCTCTGCACGCTGCCATACTTCGAAAACCCAGGGATGGCGCTCGCGCTAAACGAAGACTTCGGGCGCTTCGAAGCCAGCGACTTCGTCAAGGCCGGAGCAAAGGTCAACTTGCCCGAGAAAAGTATCCTCGGCATGCTCCGCCAAGTCGGAACCGCGGTTCAAAAAGCCCTCTCAACTCCACCTCCCATCCCTCCCGAAGCGATCGAAGAAATCCACCGCCGCTCTAACTCAATGACCGCTTAAAGATAAACGGACCCGCCGTGAACAAATAGAAGCGGAGCATGGAGCGCGGGCTTCCAGCCTGCATTTGTCGCGAAGCGACTTTGGAGTGCGAAAACCTGTTTTCGCTTTGGACTGCGAGACCTGTCTCGCTGCAAAGCCTAATAAAGGAGGCCAATCCGTTTGGGGGCATAGGCGTCTTGAGTGGGTCGGGAAATCCCGACCCTTCGGGACCGCTTGTGTCTTTTTCGCGTAGCGACTTTGCCCGGCGAGACCTGGGCTCACTGCAAGGAAGTGAGGCGTTTGAGAACAGATATCCAGCCGAACGAGATGCTTCTCCGGATGAGGGGAACCTGCCTTGTGTCACACGCTCACACAAAAACCAAACCACCTACTTCCAACCCGACCCACCAACCCGCTTGACCGAACCCTGAGCCGCTCACCAGCCAACGATGCCTCTCTGGACTAGAGAGGCCGGTAAGCCAATTCCGCTAAAAGAAATTGAAACTGCTTGGCGAACCGGGTGAGTCGATCTCGCGAAGCGAGCTACAAAACTAAACCACCTACTTCCAACCCGACCCACCAACCCGCTTGACCGAACCACGACCAGCCCCCGGCTTCAGCAAATCGAAAATCTCCAACGAGGCATACTGATTCGCATCCTGAACGTGCGAATACGCGTTCTTCAATGGCGACATAACCACCGCTCCGGCGCCCGCCCCTTCACCCCGCGAGTCGACCTGAAATTTGTACATCCCCAAGAACCCGCGCCGCAAAACCGGACACCCAAACCCGCTCACCACATATCGATCCGAACCCAAATTCAAAAGAAACGCCACCGCCGACGACCGCTTCGTCCAGTCGTTCGTCATCGGCTTGATCTCAAACCCATACCGGCGCGCCACCTGTTGAGCTGTCGTCTTATCTGGCCCCGACCGAGTCACGATCGTCGCATCCCCACGATGCCGAATCAACGGCAAAACCGAAGGATACACACCCGAAAGACAAGAAAGAACCCGCGGCGCAAACTCCTCCATCGATTCACCCGAAGTCGACACGACTTCCAGCAAATCCCGTTTCCAGCACAGTGGGATCCGAAGCTTGGAATTCACGTGACTTGAAGTCGCGGC